>Ga0224554_1000789_pt1 | contig 23647 bp, 23 predicted proteins | sample 714S22024metaG_FD_180666 | JGI IMG/M metagenome (GOLD analysis project Ga0224554, IMG submission 180666) | Peat soil microbial communities from Stordalen Mire, Sweden - 717 S2 20-24 | ecosystem: Environmental > Terrestrial > Soil > Wetlands > Peat | place: Sweden: Norrbotten County, Stordalen...
AAAATCACATCCTATAATCATCATGCTCGGCTCCTTTCCTCCCGAGCTCGTGGTCGTTTCGCAGCAACCAGTCTACTCAGGTCGGAGGAGCCGACGCTGTCATGTAATCAGCCTCCTGGCCGGCTGTCGCGTGGACCTCCCGGTCCACGCCGCACTCTACACAAATAGGAAAAATGCTCTAGCCAAGGCCCATCCGGGAAGGCTCATACAAGTCTTTCCACGGTGAGAACCCGCCTTGTCCTTGCCATCGGCGCGAAAAAGGCCCGGCGCACCCGCCGGGCCTTCCCAATATCCAAGCACAAAATCTGCGCAGTTCAGTTACGCCAGCAGGCGCTGGACCTTCTCTTCGATCACATCCTGGGGCACATAGCCCACAATCTGATCGGCCACTTTGCCGCCCTTGAAGAACAGCAGCGCCGGAATGCCGCGAATCCCGTAGCGCGACGGGGTTGCGGCGTTCTGGTCCACATTTACTTTCGCCACCTTCAGCCGGCCGGCGTACGTTGCGGCTACGCTGTCCACGATCGGCCCGATGGCCTTGCAGGGACCGCACCAAACGGCCCAGAAATCCACCAGCACCGGTTGCTCGCTTTTGAGCACCTCCTGGTCGAACGTTGCATCGTTTACTTCCAAAACTCCCAATCCCAATCCAGCCATGATCCTCCTTGCGGCAACCGCACTCCTTCAAGTGTACCCGTAACCGTGCCTTCATGGGATGCGCCAGCCCGGTGGAAAGTCGCAAACCGCCCTGAACGGCGCCGGCAAAGGGTCTGTCCGGCGCTGGTCCTTCGAAAGGAAGCAATTGATTATGTTGTACTTACATAAATCTTGCCAAGTCCAAAGATCAAACAGAAGCGCCCGTGATCCGATAAGGATCACGGGCGCTAGAGCAGCCCTCCCCCAGAACTGCCCACGGACAAAATCTATGAGTTCATCGTGCGAATAGCAAGAAATCTTAGGTAATGGCGAAAAGTAATGACGAATAGGGGATTAGGCAGAAAGACAACGGTACAAAGGAAAGATTACCCCAATGACAACTCTTCGAAGCAATCCGCGTTTGCTGTTTTCTGTTCCTTCGCACCTCGCAAAGTTCACTCCAACCGGCTCGCCCCGCCCGGCACAAACCGGCAAAACACCATCTCCGGCTGCGGCAGCCCTTCCAGCGCGATCCGGATCGCACCCGATGCCTGCGCCAGACTTCTCTCGCTGTCCACGATTACAAGCACGGCGGGACCCGCGCCGCTCAGAGCCGCTCCCAGAATGCCGTGGTCTCCGGCCAGCGGCAACAAGCGCGGCAGCAGCGGACAGATCGGAGCACGGTAGGGCTGGTGAATGCGGTCCTTCATGGCGAAGCGCAGCAGGTCGCCCCGCGCCTGGGCAAAGGCAAGTCCCAGCAGGGCCGCGGACTGGATGTTGGCCACCACGTCGCCGCGCGGGTAGCTGTCGGGAAGTACGGCGCGAGCCGTGCTGGTTGCTAATGGCTCCTCGGGCAGCACGACGATGGCCCGCCAATCGGCCGGCGGGACGACTCGGGCCACATGCACGCGCCTGCCCTCGCCGGCGACGATCGCAAACCCGCCCAGCCAACAGGCCGCGGCGTTGTCCGGATGCCCTTCCAGAACGCAGGCCTCTTCGAGAATGCGTTCGGAGCTCCAGCCAAGTTGGCCAAAGTGAACCGCCAGGGCGATAGCCGCCAGCCGTCCCGCCGCCGACGAACCGCAGCCCATCCCCAATGGAATGCCGTTGACCATGCGAATCGCCAAAGGCACAATCGCCCGCCCATGGCTCTCCAGCAGCCCTTTGTAAATCTCCAGGATGAGGTTGTCCTCAATCCGCCCGCAGCTCTCCCAATCGCGGCCGGTTGCGGAAATTGAGAACTCCGCGGCTGGCTCGGCCTCAATATCGAGATAGAAGTCCAGGGCCACGGCGGCGGCATCGAAAGCAGGGCCAAGATTGGCTGACGTGGCCGGCAGGCGCAGATGTACGCGCCCGGCGCTTGCATCGGAAGCGTCGCTCATCCCGCTCTGCCCTTCAGCGTGGCCAGCACCGCTTCCGGCGTGGCCTCGACCACCTGCGCATTGCGCCGCAAAGCGTCGATCTTCTCCTCCAGTCCAGCCTTCTCCTCGTCCTTCAACAGCGCTCCACGATGGAATTCGATGGTGTAATCGGCGTCCTTGAGCGTGTGGCCGGTCAGCACCAGAACCACCGTCTCGCCGGGAGCGACCGCGCCCTGGGCGCGCAGCTTCTTCAGCCCCGCCAGGGTTACAGCCGAGGCCGGCTCGCAGCCCAGGCCCTCAGCGCCGATTTCAGCCTTGGCCATGGCGATCTCCGCCTCGGTCACATCCAGGCACCAGCCGCCCGTCTCCTGGATCACCCGCGCGGCCTTGCGCCACGAAGCCGGATTGCCGATGCGGATGGCTGTGGCTCGCGTGTGCGCCTCCACCGGCTCCAGCACGGCGCCATGACTGTTGGCCAGGCTGCGCACCAGTGGGTTGGCCCCCTCGGCCTGGATCACGGAGATGCGCGGCACGCGTGCCACCAGGCCCAGCTCACGCAGTTCGCGAAAGCCCTTGCCCAGCGCCGAACTGTTGGCCAGGTTGCCGCCGGGAACGATCAGGTGGTCGGGCACGCTCCACTCGAAAGCCTCGGCAATCTCGAAAGCCGGCGTCTTTTGCCCCTCCAGCCGGTAGGGATTCACTGAATTGAGCAGGTAGATGTTGGCTTCTTTCACCACCTTCGTCAGCACACGGACACAGCCGTCGAAATCCGTATTCACCTGGCAGGTGATGGCGCCGTAGTCCATGGCCTGCGCCAGTTTGCCCCAGGCGATTTTGCCCTCGGGAATCACCACCAGGCTGTGCATGCCCGCGCGAGCCGCATAAGCGGCCATGGCGGCGGACGTATTGCCCGTGGACGCGCAGGCCACCCACTCGAATCCCCGCTCCCGCGCCACGCTCAGCGCCGCGGTCATGCCCGTGTCTTTGAAGGAGCCGGTGGGATTCATCCCCTGGTGCTTTGCAAACAGTTGGTCGATTCCGAGCGCCTTGGAGGCGCGCGGCAGGTGGTAGAGCGGCGTATTGCCCTCGCGCAGGGTCACCGCGTTGCCAAAGTTCTCCAGAATCGGCAGCAACTCCCGGAATCGCCAGACGCCGGAGTGGTCCAGCGCCTCAGAGGAGCAGCGGCGCTCCCGCCACAGCCACTTCAGCGCGCCTGGGTTGGGCCGGTCGTGGCCCTGGCGCTCGCCCCAGCCCGGATACTCCACTTCAAAAAGATCCCCGCACAGCGAGCAGCGGAAGTCTGGCCGCGCCTTCGTGCCCTCGACCCGCGTCCCACACCCAAAACAGCGTAACTGGTGCAAATTGTCGTTCATGCCTGGTGTTAGCCTACCAGCGTAGCGCGAATTCTGCTGTGAATTGGAGGCTGAGAAACCCCGATGTCAAGCCGTATTCCAAAATGGTCCCTGGCTGGCCTTCTCAGTTTGGCCTTTCTTGTCCCGGTGAATGCGCAAACGCCTCTGCGCATCGCCGCGGCTGCCGACCTTGAGCCGGTCCTGCCGCCGATCCTCGACGAGTTCCGCCAGGCCACAGGAATTCGCGCCGAAGCCACCTTCCAGGCTTCGGCGGTTTTGGCCACGCAGATTCAGAACGGCGCGCCTTTCGACCTGTTTCTGTCCGCGGATCTCGGCTATCCCAAGCGCCTCATCGATGCCGGCCTGGCCGACGCGGCGGGAACAGCCGATTCATCCACACCGATCGTCTATGCTCGGGGCACGCTCGTGCTCTGGGCGCGCAAGGACTCCCATCTGCCCCCACCGTCGCTCGATCTGCTGCGCAACCCCGGCCTCAAGCGCCTGGCCATCGCCAACCCCGACCGCGCCCCCTACGGCCGCGCAGCGGTGGCCGCCCTCACCAGTCTCAAGCTCTACGACGCGCTCAAACCCCGCCTCGTCACCGCCGAGAACATCTCCCAGGCCGCCCAGTTTGTCGACTCCGGCAACGCCGACGCGGGGCTCATCTCGCTCACCTCCGCGCTCACCCCGCGCCTCGCCTCCGGTGGCGCTTATTTCGTCGTCCCGCGCGACCTCTACCCGCCCATCGAACAAGGCGCCGTTATCGTCAGCAACACCACCCAGCGCGCCGCTGCCCACAAGCTCCTTGACTACCTGCTCTCGGCCCCGGTGCAGGCCCAGCTTGCCAAAACCGGCCTCACACCCGTTCATTAGAAGCAATGGATTGGCAGGCGTTCGCCCTCTCCCTCAAGCTGGCCACGGTCACCACCGCCATTCTGCTGGTCGTGGCCGTGCCTCTGGCCGCACTGCTGGTGCTCGGCCGCAGCCGCTGGCTCGCGCCGCTGGAAGCCCTCGCTGCCCTGCCGCTGGTCCTGCCTCCCACCGTCCTCGGTTTCTTCCTGCTGGTCATGCTGGGGCCCCGCACCGCCGTCGGTCGCGGCATTACCGCCCTGCTCGGCCATCCCCTCGCCTTCTCGTTTTCGGGCCTCGTCGTGGGATCGGTGATTTACAGCCTGCCCTTCGCCGTGCAGCCGCTGGTGGCCGGGTTTGCGGCCGTTGAGCCGGCCCTTGTGGACGCGGCGAGGCTCCTGGGCGCCACCCCGGCGCGTCTCGTGCTCAGCCTGCTCGTCCCACTAGCCCGGCGCTCGTTGCTCGCCGCCGCCGTCCTCAGCTTCCTCCACACCATGGGCGAATTCGGCGTGGTCCTCATGCTGGGCGGCGACATTCCCGGCGCCACGCGCACCCTCTCCATCGTGCTTTACAACCAGGTGGAAAACTTCGACTACGCCGCGGCCAATCGCACCGCGGCCATCCTGCTGGGGCTGAGCGTCGTTGCCCTCGCTGCCATCTATCTGGGCGGCCGTCCTCGTGGAGGCCGTCGTGCTTGAGCTCGCTCTCGATGCCCGCCGTGGCAGCTTCCACCTCCAGGTGGAGTGCCGCTTCGCGTCCCAGTGGACGGTCGTCTTCGGCCCCTCCGGCGCGGGCAAGAGCACGCTGCTTCGCCTCCTCGCCGGCCTCGACCTGTCGCAACGCGCCGGCCCAGGGCAGGCGCGCATTGCTCTTGACGGCCGCCTGCTCACCGACTCCGTTCGTGGCCTCTGGCTCCAACCCGGCCGCCGCCAGACCTCGATGGTCGCCCAGCAGCCCGCGCTCTTCCCTCACCTCAGCGTCGCCGCCAACGTCGCCTTCGGGCTCGCCGGCCTCGACCGCGCCGGCCGTTCCGCGCGCATCGAGGAGATGCTCGACCTGGTCGACGCAAAAAGCCTGATCGGCCGCCGTCCGCAGGATCTCTCCGGCGGCGAAGCCCAGCGCGTGGCCCTGGCCCGAGCGCTCGCTCCCCTGCCCCGTCTTCTCTTGTTGGACGAGCCCTTTTCCGCCCTCGACGGTGCCGCCAGCGACGCCCTGCTGGCCCGTTTGCAGATATGGCTCACCGACCACCGCGTGCAGACCGTTCTCGCCACCCACGACGCCACCGACGCCCTCGCCACCGCCGCCGAAGTTGCCCTCTTGCGCGAAGGCCGGCTCGCCGCTCTGGGGCCGGCTGCGGAAGTGTTGGCCGCGGAACGGGAACGACTGTTGAAGCGGTTGGGAAACAACTGACTCCGAATTGCCCCATCCTGCCTTCAGAAAGAGTTTGGATCTGTTTCCCGATCGTCGAAAACCCGGGAGTGGGTCGTTTGGTCAACTCAAAGCGGAGCCCTACCTGGAGCCTGCGCGGGCATATTGGCTGGCAGCTCGGAAGCCAAATCGGAAATTCTTCTATATGATGCAAATTATAGAGGTTCTATGCGCATTTTTTGTTGGTCTACCATCAAGCTCAGTGCCCTGATACTCGCGCTCATGCCGCCCGTCGCGCATGCGGCAGACAGTCCCTGCCTCAAAAGCATTTACCCCCCAGGCCAGCCGCGCAACTCAGCTGATTATCAGTTCGATCAGAACTTTGAGGGAGATAAGTCCGGCGCGTATTCCTGCCAGCTAGGGATGCGACCTTCAGAGCTTCGTAAAGCACTTGAGAAGTTTCGCTATGGTGTTCTTTACAACGATGCGGCGAGCATCCAGGCCGTCGTCCGTTTTCCGATCAATGTGCGTGTCAGCGAATCTTTGGAGATTAATGCGAAGATTACTAGGATCAAGATACGCAACACGTCGGAGTGGTTCGCTTTCCAGAACAAGTATTTCAGCAAGACGCAGACCGCGCTGGTGGCCTGCGCCCATCTCGGAAACGTAACACCCCTGGGCGGGCATTCGCCGGGCGTAATGATTGGACTCGGAGAGTTCTGGTTCCAATCTTTTGCGGGGAGTTGGGGGGTAAAGCTGACGGCTGTCAACCTCGATCCTGTGGACGCAAAAGAGCTGGCCAATTCCTGCAACGGGCCCGGCGCGGAGGGAAACTGAACTCTGCGTTGGTTCACCTGCCAATCGCGAAAGAGTCACGGGCAACCCGGAAGCTGCCTCACGCGTGGGACAAACCGGCTTCAAAACCCCACCATCACCGGCTCCATCTCCAGCCGAATGCCAAAACGTGCTTCGACAGCAGCGTTGATCTGGCCGGCAAGCGCCAGCACTTCCGCCGCGCTCGCCCCAGCGCGATTGACTAGCGCCAGCGTATGCCGCGACGAGACCCGGCGGCGCCCAGCGCATACCCCTTCGCAAAGCCTGCCTGTTCGATCAGGAACGCCGCCGGCAGTTTCACCTGCCCCGTCCTGGGAAGGGCTAATTTGCGGCGATTACAAGCAGTGTAGCGTCGTCCCGGAAGTGCGCGCCGCAAAAGGCGGTGACCTTCGCCAGCAGCCGGCTATTCAACTCCTTTGCGGAGAGTGTGCTGTTGGCCTTTGCGAATGTTGCGATGCTGGTTTCTTCAAACTCCCGCCCGTCCGCATCCGACGCCTCCGTGATGCCGTCGGTGAACAGCAGCAGCCGGTCCCCTGTCCTCAACTCGACAGACGAGTCTTCATAGATCCACTCGGGGAAGACGCCGAGCACCGCACCGCCCTGTTCGAGCATCCGGACGGAGCCGCCCGATACGAGGATTGGGTAAAGATGCCCGGCGTTGCAGTACTGGAACGTATGCGTTTCGCCATCGAGAATTCCATAAAGAAAGGTCACGAATTTTCCGGTTGCGATGTTCTCGTGCAACAAGATGTTGACCTTGGCGCACACCTGGGCCGGGCTCTCCGAGTCGCTCGCAAACGCGCGTACCGCGGCCTGAACATTGGCCATCAGCAGAGCGGCGGATACACCTTTTCCAACCACATCGGCGATGCAGATTCCGAGTCGATGATCGCCCAGCCGGAGCACGTCGTAGTAATCTCCGCTCACCGTGCTGGCGGGCTGCCACGCTCCTGCCACCTCGAATCCCGGAAGCTGTGGAATCTTTTTCGGCAGCAGCGACTGCTGTATTTCCCGGGCGCGCTCCAACTCCTGATCCTGCATTTCAAGCCGGGCAGTGCCGCGTTCCACTGTTTGCTGCAGCTCGACGTTGCGCCGCTCCAGCCGCTCTTTCGTGGTGTCATATAGAGACCTGGAAACACCGATGGCTAAAGTGATCACGAACGAGAACTTCCATCCCGACATGATCAGGTAGGAAAGCGTAAACAGAGCCCGTGGAGCAATCAACCACACAACTACGCTCGTAATCAGGTAAACAGGGACCGTCAGGACAAGAAGGAGAGGCACAAAAATCAGCCAGTTGTAAGGAAATGGCCTCTCTGCATAAAGGAAATCCAACCAACCTATCGCGGGCGAGAGGAGATTCCCTATGCAAAGCGTATACACCAGAATTATGGCCGGATTGGTCCGCTGTCCAATGGCCCAGAGAATGGCGGCGATGACCGCGGCGATTGCGATGTAAAGGGCTTGCTGCCGGAAGAATCGAGCCAAAGATCGAACGTTCACATCTACACCACCACAGTGCCTGAACCCCTGTTGAGCTATCCAATCATTCTAAAGCAGCAAGTTAGAACCCCACCATCACCGGCTCCATCTCCAGCCGAATGCCAAAACGCGCTTCAAAGGCAGTGCTGATCTGGCCGGCAAGCGCCAGGACTTCCGCCGCGCTCGCCCCGCCGCGATTGACCAGCGCCAGCGTATGCCGCGACGAGATCCCGGCGGCTCCCAGCGCATACCCCTTCGCAAAGCCGGCCTGTTCGATCAGCCACGCCGCCGGCAGTTTCACCTGACCCGGCCTGGGAAAGGCTAATTCGCGGCGATCACCAGCAGAGTAGCGTCGTCCCGGAATTGCGCGTCGCAAAAGGCCGTGACCTTCGCCAGCAGCCGGCTATTCAACTCCTTTGCGGAGAGTGTGCTGTTGGCCTTTGCGAATGTTGCGATGCTCGTTTCTTCAAACTCCTGCCCGTTCGCATCGGACGCCTCCGTGATGCCATCGGTGAACAGCAGCAACCGGTCCCCTGCCCTCAACTCGACCGTCGAGTCCTCGTAGATCCAGGCCGGGAAAACGCCGAGCACCGCACCGCCTTGCTCAAGCATCCGGACGGAGCCGCCCGATACGAGGATTGGGTAAAGATGCCCGGCGTTGCAGTACTGGAACGTATGCGTTTCGCCATCGAGAATTCCATAAAGGAAGGTCACGAATTTTCCCGTCGCGATGTTCTCGTGCAACAAGAGGTTGACCTTGGCGCACACCTGGGCCGGGCTTTCCGAGTCGCCCGCAAACGCGCGTACCGCGGCCTGCACATTGGCCATCAGCAGAGCGGCGGACACACCCTTGCCGACCACATCGGCGATGCAGATTCCGAGTCGATGGTCGCCCAGCCGGAGCACGTCGTAGTAATCTCCGCTCACCGTGCTGGCGGGCTGCCACGCTCCTGCCACCTCGAATCCCGGAAGCTGCGGAATCTCTTTCGGAAGCAACGACTGCTGTATCTCCCGGGCGCGCTCCAATTCCTGCTCTTGCATTTCAAGCCGGGCAGTGCCGCGTTCCACTGTTTGCTGGAGCTCTACGTTACGCCGCTCCAGCCGCTCTCTCGTGCTGTGGTACAGAAACGAGACAAGGCCGAAGACGAAGGTGACGAGGAACGGAAACTTCCATCCGGTTGTAATCAGATGAGAAAGCGTCTGCGGAGTAGGCGGGGCAATCAACCACACAACCGCACTCGAAATCAGGTAAACAGGGACCGTCAGTACAAGTAGGACGGGCAGGAAAATCAGCAGGTCGTGAGGAAATGGCTTTTGCCAATAAAGGAACTCCAACCGACCTATTGCGGGCGAGAGGAGATTCCCGATGCACAGAGAATACAGCAGAACCGTCGCGGGATTGATCTGCTGTCCGATGGCCCAGAAAATGGCGGCGCCAACGGCGGCGATAGCGATGTAAGTGCTTTGCTGCCGGAAGAATCGAGCCAAAGATCGTACGTTCACATTTACACCGCCGCAGTGCCTGATCCCCTGTCGAGCTATCCAATTATTCCATAGCCGCAAGTTAGAACCCCACCATCACCGGCTCCATCTCCAGCCGAATGCCGAAGCGCGCTTCAACGGCAGTGCTGATCTGGCCGGCGAGGGCAAGAATCTCCGCCGCGCTCGCCCCGCCGCGATTGACCAGCGCCAGCGTATGCCGCGACGAAACCCCGGCGGCGCCCAGCGCATACCCCTTCGCAAAGCCGGCCTGTTCGATCAGCCACGCCGCCGGCAGCTTCACCTGCCCCGGCCCAGCCTGAAAACGCGGCGGCTCCTTTTCACTCACCCCCGCAATCTGCCGCACCTGTTCCTCGTTCACCACCGGATTCTTGAAGAAGCTGCCCGCGCTGCGGCAATCGGGCTCGCCTTCAACCAGTAGCATCCCCTTGGACTGCCGAACCCGCCGCACCACCGCCGCCACCTCAGCCAGGCTGGGTTTGCCGCCCCCGATTCCCCGCTCCGCAAGAGCCCGTTGCAGGTCCGCATAGCGCAGCGTCGGCGCGCCGCCCACGGTCAGCCGGTAGTCTACGCGGGTCACGATAAAGCGCCCGCGGTCGGCCGAGTTGAACCGGCTAAGCCGGTAACCAAAGCCGCACTCCGCCGCGGAAAATTCGATGAACGCCTGCTCCTCCAGATCAAAAGCCCGCACCCGCTCGATCGCCGGCGCAACCTCCTGTCCGTACGCGCCCACATTCTGCACAGGAGTACCACCCACCGTGCCCGGAATGCCCGCCAGGCACTCCACGCCCGCACAGTTGTCCTCCACCGTGCGCTCCACAAAGCCGTCCCAGTCCTCGCCCGCGGCAACCTGATAGACCCTCTGGCCCACCTGGCCTGCCTGCCCCGAATCCTCCGCCGTCTCAGCAACCGCAATCCTGCGCAATCCCACCCGCAGCACCAGGCCGTCGAACCCCGCGTCGGCCACCAGCAGGTTGCTGCCGCCCCCCAGCACAAACAGCTTCAGCCCGCGCTGCCGCGCCCACCCGGTCGCCTCAACGATCTCGTCTTCGCTGCCGGCCTCGACAAACCAGCGCGCCGGCCCGCCGATGCCAAAGGTCGTGAAGGGCGCAAGCAGCTTGTTTTCTTCCATCCGCATCGGATAAAGCCTACTCCTCGGGGTCTCACGATAGAATGAATGCAGGCAACTTTCCCTGCCGGAGGCAAACATGTACCCAGAACTGATGGTAATTCCCATGCGCGAGGAACTGCTGCGCGCCGGAATCAAGGAAACCCGTACCGCCGAGGATGTGGACGCGGCGCTGACCCAGCCCGGCACAACCATGTTGGTGGTCAACTCGATTTGCGGTTGCGCGGCAGGCAAGATGCGCCCCGGTGTGCGCCTGGCCCTCACCAACTCCGCCAACCTGCCCGATCAAAAAATCACCGTCTTTGCCGGCCAGGACCGCGAAGCCACCGAGCGCGCCCGCAGCTACTTCGAAGGCAACCCGCCCAGTTCCCCCGCCGTCGCCATCCTGCGCGACGGAAAGCTCGTCTACCTGATGCAGCGATCCGTCATCGAGCAGTCCACCGCCCCGCAGATCGCCGGCGAACTGGTCCGCGCCTTCGACGAATTCTGCGCCAAAGCAACGGTGTAAGCGAAATCCTCAGACTTTCCGGATGGGCCCAGGATATTGGGCTATCACCGGGTCAGCCGTCAACAAGGTGATTCCTTCGACCATGGCCTGAGCGATCAGGATGCGGTCGAAGGGATCTTTGTGTATGGGCGGAAGGGAGTCGACTTCGACAGCATGGTGGCCCAGGACGGGCAATTCCTCGTACCCGTCATCCAGCATTGTGCGCCGCAGAACCCTTGGGTCGAACTGAAATCCCTTCTTTCCAAGCGCACGCTTGATTGCAATTTCCCATAAGGTTGCAGTGCTGAAAACAAGCTTGTTTTCACGGTCTTCAAGAACAGATCGCGCCTGCGCCGAAAGCCGCTTTTGCTCAAAAAACGCCCACAAAGCCACCTGCGTGTCGAGTAGAAACCTCATTCCTCGTCCTCACCAAGCATCAGCTTCTCGACTTCTTTATCCAACTCCCTGTCGATCTCCTCGAAGTTGTCTGGAATGGTGTACATTCCCTCCAAACCTCCCAGCCTCCGCTTTGCCGGCACCTCGGGCGCATCCAGCCGAATCACTTTCACCTTCGGCTTGCCGGCCTTGGCAATGATGAACGAATCCCCCTGCACAGCCTCTTCGACCAGCCGCGAGAGGTGAGTCTTTGCCTCGTGAATGTTGATGGTCCGCATTACGCCTCCGAGTAAACTAAGTCCACTTAGTTTAGTTCAACCTGGCAGAGAATTGCAACACCCCCACCCCCTCAAATCCAGGGCAATCGCACCTGAACCATCGAGTTGTTTTGAAAGGGCACGAGTCAAGGGACTATTGAAAACACATAACTTATTGATTTTTCAATGTGCTAAATGCGCAAGAAGTGCAAGATGCGCGGAGGAGTAGCACAAAACTAGCACAGATTTTGAGCATCGGGACGGCGAAACTCCCCAAATGGCGACAACCCGGGCGTGGAATATTTTGGCCAGCCTATGAACAAACAATCAACCGCCGCGTTGATGACAACACCTCAATGAAGTGTGAAATCCGTGATGATTATGGTCCTCACTTCTACCGGCTGGCCATTTTGGATGTACGGCTGATATTTCCACATCTTCACGGCATCATATGATGCCTGCCGCAATAGCTCGGGGCCTTGGCTGACACAAAGGTCTTCTATATCTCCAGAAGTTGAAATCGTTGCTTCGAGTACAACACGCCCATCGACGTGAGCTTTCCTGGCCTCAGAGGGATACTTGGGGTCTTTTCCACTAATTTTATGTTTGACCATCACCCCATTAGCTACAGCTACCCATGTGTGCGGTGCAGTAGACGGTGGACCGGTCTCAACGGGGCATGCAATCGAAGACGATATTGGCGTGGTGGTCGAATCGACACTCTGAGCTGGAATTGTCGCTGGAGCGATTGCCGTGATCAGAATTGAAACAAGCAACTGTCGAATCATTTCAAAGATGCTAAACGGGCGCGTTAGAACTACGCAAGTATTAACGATGCTGGTCCTTCGAGCGGGTTACGCGAGTCCGCTGCGGCCAACCTCGTTCAATGATGGCAACATCCGGATTAGATCGCACAGATCCGGTCGTATGACCGACTATGCGGAAGTCTCAGTTGCAGGAATGCGTACTCTCGGTTTTTGCGATCAGCCGTAGCACAAAATCAACACAAGAATTGCGAAGCGTCCTTCATGCTCGTGAATCTGAAGCGGTTCCGGACCGCGCCTTGTGTCAGGGCACGGCTTCAACCATGCCGCAAAACAGCCAGAAATCTCCTGGGCTTTACAGGCTGCGGAAAAACTCGATCCGGAGGGAGGCGGGGGTTTCAACCCCCGCATAAAGCCAACAGGATCAATGCGGGCTTTAGCCCCGGAGGGACGCTTTTCGACGATTTCGCACGAAATCCCGAGTTTTTCCGCAGCCTCTTTAGCCCCCGAGGGATGGTTTGGATGTATTCAATACGTCCCTCTGCGGCTAAAGCCGGCAAAACTGGCCCCGTCATCGGCACCCTTCGACAGGCTTTGAAGCCGGGCCCTTTTAAAACATCGAAATCCTTCCGCAGCCTCTAAAGTCCGTGCCCTTCATTCATCATGCAAAAAATCCAAATGCGATTGCCCTGCTCCCAAATCCAGAACGGCCTCCCGCACGGGAGGCCGTTCTGCGCTACCGCCAGCTTTCGCCCGCTCAGTCGCCCTCAGCCGCGTTGGCCAGCTTCTGCACCTTGCTATGCCGCACCGAGTAGCCGAAATAGATCACCAGCCCCACCAGCAGCCAGCCGATCATCACCTCCCAGGTGATCCGCGGCAGCCGCGTCATCAGGTAGAACGCTGAAATAATACCCAGAATCGGAACCGCCGGCACAAAAGGCGTCTTGAAGGGTCGATGCAGGTCGGGATGCCGCACGCGCAGTACCCACACCCCGGCACAGACGATTGTGAAGGCCAGCAGCGTACCGATATTCACCAGCTTGGCGAGCTGCTCGATGGGCAGGAAGCCGGGCAGGACGGCCACGATGGCTCCCACGGCGATCGTGGAGATCCACGGAGTGCGGAACCTGGGATGAATGGCCGACGCCCATTTCGGCAAAAGCCCATCGCGGGACATGGAGAAGAAAACGCGCGACTGGCCCAGCAGCATGACCAGCATCACGGTTCCCAGCCCAAAGACTGCGCCGATATTGACCAGCAGCTCGCCCCAGCCGATTCCGGTGACCTTGATGCCCAGCGCCACCGGCGCGGCCACGTTCAGCTCCTTGTAGTTCTTCAGCCCGGTCAGGATCGTGGAGACGATGATGTAAAGCACCGTGCAGATTGCCAGTGAGCCGAGAATGCCGATGGGCATATCCTTCTGGGGATTCTTGGCCTCCTGGGCTGCCGTCGACACAGCGTCGAACCCGATGTAGGCGAAGAAAACCGAGGCCGCGCCCAGCGCAATGCCGTTCAACCCGAAGTGCCCTTGCCCATCCGACGGTGGAATGAACGGATGCCAGTTGTGCATGGCCAGCGACGGATGCATGATCAGGAAGTAGCCGCCCAGCGCGATGAAAATCCCCACAACCGTGAGCTTGACCATCACGATGGCCGTGTTCAGATTGGCCGATTCCTTGATGCCGATCACCAGCACCGTGGTGATCAACACAATGGCAAGAATAGCCACCAGGTTGAACATCCCGGTTGCGTGCTGCAGGCCTGCGCCCGACACGTCCATCGGAAGCGACGTCGCCGGCATCCACGTGTTTTGATAAAACACCAGGTCCGTCCCCGGCGTCGCCGTCAGTTGCGGTGGAATGTGGAGACCCATCTGCGCCAACAGGCTATTGAGGTACCCCGACCAGCCCGAAGCCACGGTCGCCGCGCCGAAGCCGTACTCCAGCCCCAGGTCCCAGCCGATAATCCAGGCCACAAACTCGCCCAGCGTCGCGTACCCGTAGGTGTAAGCCGAGCCGGCGATGGGGATGATCGAAGCAAACTCGGAGTAGCACAGGCCGGCAAACGCGCACGTGATCCCGGCCAGGACGAAGCTTAACGACACCGCCGGACCGGCTGCCGTGGCCGCGGCCGTCCCGGTGAGCACAAAGATGCCCGCCCCGATGATGGCGCCAATGCCCAGCGTGATCAGGTTCAGTGCGCCCAGCGACCGCTTGAGCGTGTGTTCGCCCGTTTCACTGGCCTCTTGGTTCAGCATCGACATGGGTTTGATACGTAGCAGCCTGGACATGGATGAGGTTCTTCCTCCTCAGCGGTTGAGATCAGTTTGAATTGGACTCACCTTGAATTTGGCCCTTTAGCCGCAGCGACCAGAAGAGATAAACGGGGATGCCCAGCAATACCAGAACCAGGCCCGGCCACGTGTACTGGGGCTTGTATCGCAATAATACGATACAAATCCAGGACGCCAGCAGGATATAGAGCCCCGGCAGCACCGGATAGCCCAGCGCCTTGTACGGCCGCGGCGCATCCGGCCGCTTGAACCGCAGCACAAACAGGCCACCGATGGTCAGGATGTAAAACACCAGCACCGCGAAGATGATGTAGTCCAGCAACTGGCTGTAGGAGCCCGAGAGGCACAGCAGCGTGGCCCACGTGGCCTGCACCAGCAACCCCGCCACTGGAGTCTTGAAGCGCGGATGCAGCTTGCCCACCGACTTGAAGAACAGCCCGTCCCGGCTCATGGCGTAGTAGACGCGCGCCCCGGCCAGGGTCAGTCCATTGGCGCAGCCGAAGGTCGACACCAGGATCGCCCCAGCCATCAGCCAGGCGCCGCCGGAGTGAAAGATCTGCTCCAAGGCTGCCGTGCCCACCCGATCCTCGGCCGCATACTGCACCCCCCGCGCCAGCACCGTGGCCCCGTTGGGGTCGCCATGCAGGGGCAGCACCAGGATGTAGCCCAGCGAGGCCAGAAAATAAACCGTCAGCACGAATCCCGTGCCCAGCACCAGCGACAGCGGAATATTCCGCTTGGGATTCTTGATCTCCCCGGCCGTAAAGGTGACGTTGTTCCAGGAGTCGGCGGAAAACAGTGACCCCACCTGCACCACCGCCAGAATCACCGCCAGGTTCACCAGCACCATGGGCCCGCCGATGCCCACCTCGACCGGATGCAGCGAACTCCAGCCGGCATTCTTCCAGAACTGGCTCCAGCCGGGGCCGAAGTTCGCCTCCCACGCCGTCGCATTCCGCCCCACCGTAAAGGCCAGCAGAATCAGGCCGGCGAGCGACAGCGCCTTGGCCGACGTGAAGACGTCCTGGATGATCGCGCCCAGCTTCACGCCAAAGATGTTCACGATGGCCAGAAAGAAGACCACCGCGATGCCCGTCAGGTTGGCCGTGTTGACCCCGATCTCCATGTTCCCCAGCACCATGGGCCCAACCCTGAGCGCGGGAACGTGCGCGATGTGCAGGAGCCAGTGGGTCGTCGAGACGGTGGGAAAGAACACCCCGAGAAACTTCCCGAAGGCCACGCAGACCGCCGCGATGGTCCCCGTCTGGATCACCAGGAACAGCGTCCAGCCATAGAGAAAGCCCCACAGCGGCCCCAGCGACTCGCGCAGGTAAACGTACTGCCCGCCTGCCCTCGGCATCATGGCCGCCAGCTCGCCGTAGCTGAGCGCGCCGATCATCGTCAGCACCGCCGTAACCACCCACGCGCCCAGGTAGAGCGCCGGGGAGTCGGTGCCTCTGGCGATGTCCGCCTCGACGATGAAGATGCCGGACCCGATCATCGACCCGATCACCAGCGCCGTCGCGCTGAAAAGGCCGAGACTCTGCACCAGCCGGGGAGCGTTGGGTGGAACTTCGGACTCAGGAATGGAAGCCAGATCTGGGGTCGTCACTTAATGAAAGTTCTAACGGATTTTCGCGCCGATGTCTTTATTTTTCTTGAAGTGTCCGAATTCAGGACACTTTCTGCGGCCCGTTCAGACTCTTGGTAACCCGCGAATTTGAAGGGTACGGGCTTCACAGGCTGCGGAAAAACTCGTTCCGGAGGGAGGCGGGGGTTTCAACCCCCGCATAAAGCCAACAGAATCAATGCGGGCTTTAGCCCCGGAAGGACGCTTTCCGCCAATTTCGCCAGAAATCCCGAGTCTTTCCGCAGCCTCTTCAGCGCCCGAGGGAATACCCTCTCAGACTGACCTCTACAAAAACCTGACCCAGGGCTGGCTTTTCCCCACTCGGCCCCAGGGCGCCCCATGCACGCGCCTGCATTCAAGGAAAAAATTGGCGCTTAGGCGGGGACCACGAACCCGTGTTGGCAGCGTTCAGCCCAGCTCCGCCGCCCATCTGCGAAACTCCGCCGCCGGGTCTGGCTGCCGAAACAGCGCCTCAGCAACGGCCACCACATCGGCTCCGGCCGCCAGCACCTCTGCCGCCGTGCCCAGCGTAACGCCGCCCACAGCCACCAGCACCGGCCTAGCTCCGGCCTTCGCCCGCAGCCTCCGCACGCCTTCCACTCCGATCGGCGCCTTCGAGGTCTGCTTGGTCCTGGTCGAATAAACCGGTCCAATGGAAAGATAGTCCACCGGGGCCTGCAAAATGCCCTCGACCAGCGCCTCGCCGCCGCCAAACGTGCCCACTATGCTGCCCGGGCCCAGCCGCCGCCGCGCCTCGGCGGGCGTCACGTCGCCGGCGTCCACATGCACCCCGTCAAATCGCATCTGCTCAACAAGATCCACGCGATCATCGAGAATCAACTTCACCTTTTGAGCAGCCAAACCAATGCGCAGGATCCCGGCATCGGCCAGCACCTCGGCATCTGCTCCGGTCTTGTTGCGGTATTCAAGCAGCGTCACCCCGGCCTCGGCCAACGAATCGCTCAGCCTGCGCAGGAACTCCCCGCGGCCGGCCGCCGGCAGGATCGAAGCATCCAGGATAGGGTAGACCTTGGGAAAAGAATAGGTCATGCAACAAGGGTAGCCGATCAGGGAGCAGGAAGTAGGGGACAGTTATCCGGGACCAGTGATCCGCGATCGTCGATCAAGGCCAACTGAGCCAGGGAATCGCCAATGGCCGAAGCACCACGGATGTTTCTGTTCCCTGTTCCCTGTTCCCTATCTCCTGCTCTTTCTCAGTGATCGTCCGCCGACGGCCCGTACGTACCGGGGATGGGCTTGTCCAGCAGCCGCAGGTAGACGCCCAACTGCGCGCGGTGGTGGACCATGTGGTTGATGACCCAGGAGCGCCAGACTTCGTACTTCGATTCGTTGATCCAGGCTTGGCCACCAGCCACAAACTTCCAGTTCTCATCCCACTTCTCCGGCACAAGACTCTTGAGCGCCTTCTTAGCCTCGGCAACCTGCTTGTCGTATTTCTCCAGCATCGCCTCCTTGGACGCCGGGACGTACGGCTCGAACTTGTGATCTGCCGGGAATTCCAGTTTGTCGGTGGTCAGCGTGTGAATCGCCCAATCCCCGGCAGTGTCTGAAACATGCCCGGCCAACTGGCCCAGGCTCATGGATTTGGTGTGGGGTTTCCAGGTGAAATCGGCATCGGCCGGGATCGCCTCGAGAATCTTGCGCGTCCTGGCTGCCTCCCGGTCGTACTCGGCAATCAATTCCTTTTGAATGTCCATCGTGCAACCTCCCATGTTGCCAGACAAGCATACCCGAAATCACCATGAACAGGCGAAGAAAAAGCGATAAAGTTTTCCACAGCCCTTCGTCTGACAAACACCGGCCATCTCTCCATCTGCATCGATGTGATGCTAAAATGTGATACATGAAAACCGTCTCCGTCCGTGACCTCCGCTACGACTTCAAGACGGTCGAGCGCATCCTGCGCGAGGGTGGTGAAATCCAGGTCACCAAGCGCCGTCAGGTGATCGCACGTCTTGTGCCGGAGGGGCCTGTCCGCGCGGCCATCCTTCCCGATTTCATGGCGCAACTGGATACCATCTACGGCGGTGAATGCTCACCAGTCAGCGGCGCAGAGATAGTACGCTTGGATCGGGACCGCTATTGATCTATCTGGATACCAGCTTGGTGGTCTCGCTTTTCTGCCTGGATGCAAACTCCGCGGCAGCGGCAACGCTTTTGCAAACAGCCGAAGAAAAGTTCCTGATCACTGTTCTGGTTGAACTGGAAGCGGTCAACGCCTTTGGATTGAAGGAATTTCGAAAAGAAATCACAAGCAAGCAGGCAGAAGCCTCGCTTCGAAATCTCGATAAGGCCATCCGCTCCGGAGTCTTCCAATTGCGGCCATTGCCGGAGTCGGTATTCGAACGCGCCCGGCAACTGTCTCGCCAGTTGACTCCAACGCTCGGCACGCGCACAGCGGACCTGCTCCACGTTGCGGCTGCACTCGAACTGGGCGCGTCCAGCCTCTACACTTTCGATCTGCACCAGAGAAAGATGGCGCAAGCGGTCGGATTGAAGCTCAATCCGGCGCCGTAGATTCTGGTTCTACTCCGCTCTCTTCGCCAGAAACCGCTCCATGAACCCAGTATCGAATTCCCCGGCGTGGAAGCCGGCGTCGGCAAAGATCTCCTGGTGCAGAGTGATCGAGGTCTCGATTCCCTGCACCACAAACTGGTTCAGCGCGCGCTCCATCTTGGCAATCGCCTCGGCGCGGTCAACCCCGTGTACGATCAGCTTGGCAATCAACGAGTCGTAGTAAGGCGGAACCACGCTCTCGGCGTACTGCGCCGTATCCACCCGCACGCCGTTGCCGCCAGGCACGTTGAAGGCCGTGACCTGGCCCGCCGAAGGGGTAAACTTCCGCGGATGCTCGGCGTTGATGCGGCACTCGATCGCGTGGCCGCGAATCTCAAGCCTGGCGGGCAGAATTGCGTTCAGCCGTTCCCCTGAGGCGATTCGCAACTGCGCCTTCACCAGGTCGACGCCGGTGATCATCTCGGTAACCGGGTGCTCCACCTGGATGCGGGTGTTCATCTCGATGAAGTAGAGCTGCCTGTTCTCATCCATCAGGAACTCGACGGTGCCTGCATTCTGGTAGCCGATCTCCGCCAGGCAGCGGCACAGGGTGTGGCCCAGTTCCTCGCGCAGCCGGGGCGTCACCTGCAACGAAGGAGCCTCTTCGATCATCTTCTGGTGGCGGCGCTGGATCGAACACTCGCGCTCAAAAAGCGAGACCACATGGCCGTGCTCATCGGCCAGCACCTGGAACTCGATGTGCCGCGGCTGCTCGATGTACTTTTCCAGGTACAGTTCGCCGTTGCCAAAGGCGTTGGCTGCCTCGCTGTACGCCGCCTGGAAGAGATGGGGCAACTCCTCCGCGGTGCGCACGATTCTCATGCCGCGCCCGCCGCCGCCTGCCTTGGCCTTCAGGAAAACCGGGTAGCCCACTTTCCTGGCCCACGCTTCCGCCTCCTCGGCGGTGCCAATCACGCCATCGGAGCCGGGAAGAATGGGCACCTTGGCTCGCTTCATCGCCTGACGGGCTTTTTCCTTCTCGCCCATCAGGCGCGTGACCTCAGGCGGAGGGCCGATGAACTTGATGTTCGAGGCGCGGCAGACCTCGGCGAAGTTGGCGTTCTCGCTCAGCAGCCCATAGCCGGGATGGATTGCTTCCACATCGGCGATCTCCGCGGCGGAGATGACCGCCGGCACGTTCAGATAACTGTCCGCCAGGCGCGGAGGGCCGATGCAAATAGCCTCGTCGGCAAAACGAACGTGCAGCGCGTTGCGGTCCGCCTCGCTGTAGACGGCGACCGTGCGAATGCCCAGTTCCCGGCAGGCGTTCACAACCCGCAGCGCGATTTCACCCCGATTGGCAACCAATACCTTACGAAACATTCAGGACCCTTTGAGCGTGGTTAGCAGCATGTGGTGAATGTCAGGTTTTGAAAGGGCACGGCTTCAGCCGTGCCGTAAATGGTTGATAGGAAACGACGGGCTTTAGCCCCTGAGGGGCGGTTTTCGGCATTTTCGACTTTCACCACAGGCTGCTAGCGTTGATGAGCGGAGTCAGCGTTGCTGGCGGAGTTAGCGGAGCTAGCCTTGCGACCGGCATTGCCCTTGCCGGCGCATAGAAGACGAAACGCAGTGCGAGCTTTGCATTCGATTTTGCCAACTCCGCCAACTCCGCTAACTCCGCTGCCTTTCTCAGCCCAGCCGGACGGAAAACAGAGGCTGCCCAAACTCGATGGGCTGGCCGTTGGATACAAAGCACTTGACGATCTCGCCGGAGGCGTCGGATTCGATCTCGTTCATCAGCTTCATGGCTTCGACGATGCAGATCACCTGGCCCTTGTCCACGTGATCGCCAGGGGAGACAAACGGCCCGGCGCCCGGCGAAGGCGAGCCAAAGTAGGTGCCGACAATCGGCGACTTGACCAGGTGCAGCCCCGCATCGGGGTCCGCGGGAACCTCTGCTGCTGCCGGGAATGCCGCCTCATCTGCGCTTGCCGTCTGTGCGGCAGACGCCTGGGCCACGCCCTGGGGAGCCGACGCCAGCAGGCGCGCCAGATCCCCCAGCCCTGCCCCTGCACTCTCCGGCTGGCTGAATTTGAGCCGGACCTTCAGGTCGCCCCGGTCCACCTCGAACTCGGCAACCTGATGTTCCTTCAGGAATTCAATCAGTTGTTTCAGATCCTCGATATCTTGTGGTTTCATTCGTTCCCTAACTCTCCCACGTGCGGGTGGGACGGATTCCATCAAAGTTCGATGAGAGCTTTCGGTGCGGGGGTCAGCACCTGCCCTCCGGTTCGCGTTACAGCCACCATGTCCTCGATGCGAATGCCGAATTGACCCGCCAGATAGATTCCCGGCTCTATGGTCACTACCATGCCCGCCAGCAGCCTGGTTGTCTGTCCGGCGCCGATCCGTGGTGGCTCGTGAATCTCCAGCCCGACTCCATGGCCGGTGGAGTGGAAAAATGCCTCCCCTAAACCCGCTCTCCGCAAGACGCCGCGGGCGGCCTCGTCCACCTCCCCGCAGCTTGCGCCGGGGCGCACTGCCTCCACTCCGGCCTCCTGCGCTTCCAGCACTGCCTCGTACGCCTCCCGCTCTTTGGCCCTCGGCTTTCCCAGGTAGACAGTTCGGGTCATATCCGAGCAATAACCTTTGTGGATTATACCGAAGTCGAGGGTCAGGAAGCCTTTGCGCGGCAGTGGAGTACTGGTGGCCCGCCCATGCGGCAGAGCCGACCGCACGCCCGAGGCGACGATGGTCTCAAACGACATGCCCTCCGCGCCCAGCAGCCTGGCCCTATGCTCCAGCTCCGCGGCCACTTCAGTCTCCTCGATGCCGGGCCGGATGAAGCCCAGGATGTGGTCAAAAAGCTTGCAGCCCACCAGCGCCGCCTCCGCCATCACGGCCAACTCGTCTTCGTCCTTCACCTGGCGTAAAGGTTCCACCAGCGGGCCAGCCAGCGCGGACAAAAAGCTCCGGCGCAAACGCGACGGCAGCGCCGCCTTCCACCGCGCCAACTCAGCCACGGTAGTCCAGGCAGGGTCGAAGCCGGCAAACTCCACGCCGTGCTGCGCGCCCAGCCACTCCACGGCAGCCACAGCCGGTGAGTTGGAGACGATCTCGACCTGCGCGGCCTGGACCTCGCACGCCGCCTGCGCCGCATAGCGCCCGTCGGTAAACAGCCGCACCGTCCGGCGGGTCACAGCCAGCGCCGCGCTGGAGCCTGTAAATCCGCACAGATAGCGAACGTCGGGGAGGTGCGTAACCAGCAGCCCTGGGAGCCCGGCTTTGGTCATGCGGCGGCGCAATTGCCCGATGCGGCGGAAGTTGTTCACGGGGTAAGCATAACAGGGGTCGGGGACCAGGGCTTTCGCATGAGAACGGGCCGGATTGAATTGTGGCATCATGGTTGTATATCAAAGGAGTTCGATATGCGCACGCTTGTGGATATTCCGGCAGAGGACCTGGACCTTCTCAACGGTGTAGTCAAAACCTTGGCCATTTCGCGTGCCGAGTTCGTGCGCCGTGCCATCTCGAAATCTCTGGAGCCGCACCGCCAGGCCCAAAGGCAGGAAGCCTTCGGGCTGTGGGCCAACCGTCCCGTGGACGGCCTGAAGTATCAGGAAAGGATGCGCGGGGAATGGGAAGAAAGAAAGTCCTCTTCGACACCAATTGTCGGACATAGTGCACCCGCCAACTAACTGAACTGATGGGGGATGAAAGTTCCCTCGTCGAAAAGGGGAAGAAACGGTGAATCTGTGTTATTCTCCCGTGTGGGAGGTGTTTGCCACATGAGTAGCCATCAGACATACCGGAACGATCACACTTGCGAATGCGGAGCGGTGATTCAGTATGAAGCACCTGTGTCGGGCGGCGTAGCGGCCGGAGAAGGATTCTCGCTAGAGCCTGTTATTAACTTTGAGGCGCGGCATGTGTTGCCCGAATGCTCAAAACCCGCGTAAAACGCGGCGCTCGCGAGATGTGGCACGGAATGCATTCACTGTTTCCCCCTGAATCCCAGTCGCTTTGCGAAAGCCGCGCTGATTCCATTGGGTTTACGGGCGCAAAGTTAATAACAGGCTCTAGGCCTATGCAAGTATTGTGGTCGGGAGAATACCGTTCGCGTGGGATCCCCAACCATACTCAAAATCGTCCCTCCGGACACGAAATCAGAGTGAAACCGGACGAATTTGCCCTGAGAATCCTAGCTAAGCCGCGACCCTGAGAGGCATTATGGAAAAAAGCCGGAAGTACCTTGCTCGCAAATTTGTCATTGCAACTATCGTGGTCGTACTTGTCGCGTCTGCTCTAACCACTCTCCCAATACAATCCGAGGCCCAAGCGCCATCATCAGGCATTGATCCGAAACTACTGGCCAAGGCAAATGCTGGTGATTCGGCCTCGCAAACTTCTGTTGGATTTGCATACGCAGAAGGCGATGGCGTGCCTCGGGACTACGCGCAAGCCGCTCTTTGGTTTCGCAAGGCGGCCGATCAGGGTAATGCCAGTGCAGAATATGACCTCGGCTTGTTCTACAGCAACGGCCAAGGCGTTCCGCAGGACTACGCGCAAGCAGCGGCCTGGTATCGAAAGGCGGCAGAGCAGGGCAATGCAGTAGCACAACTTAACATTGGGGTGCTTTACGACAAAGGCCAAGGCCTGACATGGGGTGGACCCCTCGGCTGAGACAACCGAATAAGACACTGTTCGCCGTTCGCTGCAAAAATCTCGACCGGCAGGATCACTATAGCGCATTCTGATCGCGGCCGGTGAAGCGGAAGCGGGCTCTGGT
>Ga0224554_1000790_pt1 | contig 23623 bp, 21 predicted proteins | sample 714S22024metaG_FD_180666 | JGI IMG/M metagenome (GOLD analysis project Ga0224554, IMG submission 180666) | Peat soil microbial communities from Stordalen Mire, Sweden - 717 S2 20-24 | ecosystem: Environmental > Terrestrial > Soil > Wetlands > Peat | place: Sweden: Norrbotten County, Stordalen...
TGCCGGAGGGCACCGAGATGGTGATGCCGGGCGACAACGTGGAACTGGAGATCACGCTGCACACTCCGGTGGCCATGGAGAAGGGCCTGCGATTCGCCATCCGCGAGGGCGGCAGAACCGTTGGCGCAGGTACCATCAGCGAGATCATCAAGTAGTCCAGGACCAACAACCATTGAAAGTGGCGGGCTTCGGCTCGCCGCTTTTACTTTTTCTGCCCCGAGCGCTGGTCAATGATAAGTTGGTCGCATGGCTGTGAGTGATTTCATTGTGTTTGGCTTTTCTATAGTATGCGGCTTGTGGTGGCTCTCGTTTCCAAAGAGCGTGCTCAGGTTATGGCGGATGCTTTACGGGTCTCGATTCGACGCGAGACCATTTTTTGTAAGAATGGCTGGCGGTGTTTGGGTTGTTGTCTCGCTCTGGATGTTCAGCGAATTTTGGCGAAGATAACGCTGGGGGCAGCAAGGGCACAATTCCGCAATAATGCCCCTTCCTGCACGTTTGCAAAAACAATCTAATTGTATATACACTCAGGATATGCCGTGATCGCGTACGACCCGAAGAAAGACAAGACGAATAAAAGGAAGCACGGTATTTCGTTGAGCAGGGCTGAAGACTTCGACTTTGAAGAGGCTTTGTATTCCATCGACAACCGCGAAGATTACGGCGAGATTCGATTCCGCACGATCGGCCTCTTGGATGCCAAGCTATATACGCTGGTCTTCGCGGACGAGGAAGAAGGCGACAATATGCGGGCGATCAGCCTGAGAAAGGCGACCAAGCATGAAGCCAAAGAATACAAAGAGAGCCGTTAGGCAAGCGAGCGACCCCGAGAACCCTGAGTGGACGCGCGAAGAATTTGCGCGCGCCGTGACATTTGACAAACTGCCCTCTAGGTTGCGCCAGAAAATTTCCAGCCGCAAGCGGGGACCGCAGAAGGATCCCACGAAGGTTCCGGTCTCGATTCGTCTATCGCCGGAGGTCGTGGCTGCATTTCGCACTTCCGGCGCAGGGTGGCAGGCACGGGTCGACGATATTCTGCGGGAGCACATCAAGGCGAGAGTGTGAGGCAGATCAGCCCTTTCGTTTTCCGCCGTTTTGTTGGATAATGAAGGAGGTTGTGCGTGGCCTGACCGCACCTCTTTCCGTAGGAAAATTCAGGATTGGCAGCAGGGGTCAAAAGCCCTGTGTCGCGGCGTGTCAGATGGGTGGGCTCACAGTCAGCCATTCATATAACAAGCTGCTTGCCAGCCGAGGTGGCTGGCCACGATAGGAGAACAAACAGAATGCGCGAAATTATTACATTGCAATGTCCGGCGTGCAAGAACAGGAACTACTCGACGACGAAGAACAAGAAGACGACCACGGGCCGGCTTGAGTTCTCAAAGTTCTGCAATACCTGCCGCAAGCACACGGACCACAAAGAGACGAAGTAAGACAACGCAGGGAACGGGGACAGGGAACAGGGAGCACACGACTCCAACGTTCATTCCCCTCCCGGCCAAACCGGGGGGAGTAAGCTCAACGGCTAAACTGTCGGTCTCCAAAACCGATCTTCTCGGTTCGAATCCGAGCTCCCCCGCCAGTTTTCCGGCCCACGACCCATCCGGCCGGGGCGGAGCACGGCAGTCCGGCAACACCGCGGCGGTTGATCCGCATGAAGTTTTGAAACAGCAACACAGCGGAAGACCAATCCGCATGAAGGTTTGAGGCAACAAGATGGCGAAGGCAATTGCAGTAGCAGACAACAATGATGATGGTGCGTTCAGCCGACTAAAGTCGCGCCCGCAGGAGCTGAAGGAGTTCCTCGAGAACGTGCGCAGCGAGATGCGCAAGGTTGTCACGCCGACGCGCGCCGAGGTGCAGTCCACGACCACGGTTGTGCTTGCGGCCGTCTTCCTTTTTGCCGCCTACTTTTTTGTGGTGGATGCCATTTTTGGGCAGAGCGTCACCCACCTGATTCAGTACCTCACCAAGCGCTAGCAGCAGGCCCTTTGATTCGTGGCAGGAAAGATCGTTGCGAAGCAGAGAGAGATAAGCAAGGCAGAGACAGACCAGTTCGATGCAGCAAGAAGGCACACTCCCCATGGCGGTAGACGAGCAGACTCCGGAGGCGCAGGAACCCGGCGGCGAACAGCCGGCCGAGCAGCTTGCCCCGCCGGTCAACGAGAATTACAAGTGGTACATCATCCATGCCTACTCCGGCTTCGAGCGCAAGGTGCGCGAGTCGCTGGAGAGCCGCATTCAGGCATTCGGCCTTCAGAACCGCATCGGCCGCATCATGATCCCCACCGAGCCTGTCACCGAGCTGCGCAACGGCAAGAAGTACACCATCGAGCGCGTCTTCCTGCCCGGCTATGTGCTGGTCGAGATGGAGTTGGACAACGACCTGTGGCACGTCATCAAGAACACGCCGCGGGTCACCGGATTTCTGGGCACGGGCGACAAGCCGGTCGCGCTCACCGAGGCCGAGGTCAGTTCCATCCTCTTCCGCTCCGAGAGTGCCAAGGACAAGCCGTCCAGCAAGATCAAGTTCGAGAAGGGCGAGCAGGTGCGCATCAACGAAGGCCCGTTTGCCAACTTCAACGGCACCGTGGACGACGTCAACGAAGACCGCCAGACGCTGAAGGTGATGGTCTCGATCTTCGGCCGCTCCACTCCGGTCGAGATCGAGTTCGCCAAGGTCGACAAGGTGGAAGAGTAGTTCCGCGGTCTGCCGATCGAACCGGGCCGGCCTTGCAAAGACGAACCGGGCAGGAATGCGGAAGACAGTTTTGCAATACAAAATCGGCAGCCGGCCACGCGCCCGCCGCCAGAAGAAGATAGAGGATTGAATCATGGCACCGAAGAAGATCACAGGATACGTCAAGCTACAGATTCTCGGCGGAAAGGCCACGCCCGCGCCGCCCGTCGGCCCCGCGCTCGGCCAGGCGCAGGTCAACATCATGGAGTTCTGCAAGCAGTTCAACGCGCGCACCGCTACGCCGGAGATGAACGGCATCACCATTCCGGTGGTCATCACGGTGTATGCGGACCGCAGCTTCAGCTTCGTCACCAAGACGCCGCCCGCGGCCGTGCTGCTGCTGAAGGCCGCCGGCATCGAGAAGGGCTCGGGCACTCCCAACAAGGAGAAGATCGGCAAGGTCACCGAGAAGCAGATTCGCGAGATCGCCACCAAGAAGATGCCCGACCTGAATGCCAACTCGGTCGAGACAGCCTCGAAGAGCATTCGCGGCACGGCGCGGTCGATGGGCATCGAAGTCGTCGCGTAGATTTTCCAGCTAATTTCAGTAAACAGAAAGTGCGGAGCCCTCAGGGTTCCGCGCTTTTTTGTGCATCCCCCTCTGTCTCGACGGTGGGTGGGCCACCCGCACGGAGACAGACGGACATTGTCGCGATGGTCAATTCCGCTCAGACCCCGGGAAGCCACGGGACTACAAACGGGATAGCCCTCAGAGCCGCTCTCCATATCAACGTGCATGAGGCGGAGGAAATAATATGCCACAGTTTGGATCTCCCTTTTCAGAGTTGGCGAACAGCAGGAAACTCACGGACGCGGAACTCATCCGAGCGATTCGGTTCATGGTCGCCGGAGAGTATGAAGCGACTCAGATGTATATGCAGCTTGCCGAGTCAACCAACAACAAACTCGCCGTGGCAGTGCTGAAGGACATAGCGGACGAGGAACTTGTACACGCAGGCGAGTTTCTGAAGCTGTTGTACGAGCTTGCTCCCGATGAAAAGGCGCTCTATGCCAAGGGGGCCAAAGAAGTAGAAGAGATGGCGAAGGCACAACATAAGAAGAAAAAGTAGGGTGCGCAGGCACCCAAGCCGGTTTTGTGGGTGAGGCATCCGCCAATCTCATGCATCGTTAATCAGTTAGTACCCCCCCCCACCCCCCCCTCCCCCCCCTGGGGTATCTTGGGAGGAACTCTTTTGGAATCTGTGGATTGCATTGGAGCTGTGCCGCTCCATATAACATTCTAAATGAGTTACTGCTAAATATTACTCTACAAATGACTTAGAGAGGCTTTCCTGGCCCTATCCCTCAGAAAATGCTCCTCGAAAGCCGCTTTTCCTGGGGAAAAACGGCGCAAGATGCGCGTTTTCGTACACCATCGGGAGAGATAAACGACGACGTTTTTGGCGCAGAGGCAAACAAAAGAAGCCCGACTCATGCGCCGGACTTCTCTCTCTCATCTCTACTGCTTTAATTATACGGGTTGGAGGGAAACTACTATGCCAACTATTTTTCAGATTTATGTGGTTTGGTTGGTGTGAGTTAGGGGGATTTTTGGGGGTCGAGGGTCTTGACACGGCGATTTTACGGGGAAATTCGCGGAAAAATTCTTCGGGAGCGGGAAGAGTTGGAGGTTGACCCACCCTTCGCTGGAAAAAAGCGAAGGATGGGGCACCCGCTTTTTGTGGGGGATCAAGATTCCAAAAATCCAGGGTGGGCCATCCGTCCAGAAAGTAGTAATATTTACTACTGGAGGAGCGCTATGCCCGAGATTCAAAAAGTGAGCATTGCCTTGACCGGGGAGCAGGTCACGGCGCTGAAAGCCGCGGTCGAGACCGGCGAGTATGCCACCACCAGCGAGGCCATCCGCGAGGCGTTGCGCGAGTGGCAGTGGAAGCGCGATCTGCGCGCAGAGGAGATGAAGCGGCTTCGCCAGTCGTGGCAGGAGGGGAAGGCGAGCGGCCCGGCGGTTGCGCTCGACCTTGCCGAGACGCGCAAGGAGGCGCGACGGCGGCTGAAGAAAGCCGAAGGACAGGCCGCATGAGACCAACATTGCTGTGGACTCCGCAGGCTATAGAGGACTTGCTGGAGATCTACGTCACCATTGGATTGGACAACCCATCGGCAGCGGAACGCTGGTTCTTGGCGATGGAAGATAAGGCGGCGCTGTTGGTCAGCACGCCACGGATCGGAGTGCGTCGCCCGGAGATCGCGACAGCGGCGAGGATACTGATCGAGGGCGTCTACCTGCTGCTCTACGAGACGCACCCGGACAGCGACGATGGGCCTGTGGATAAGATCGAGATCGTGCGCGTGGTTCACGGGCATCGAGACTTGACCCACATCTTCTGAACAGAAATCCCATGTCTCAAAATCGAGACATGGGGCACCCAGCGGGGGGTGGAGGGTCAGCCCACCTCGGTGAGTTTTTCGGTTTCGCGGGACATGGTTGCGGTGCGTTCGAGCTTGTCCCAGGCGAAGGGCTTGCCGTCGATGGCGCGCTTGAGCGTTTTGAAGAGGACGATGGAGAAGACCTGGCGGTAGGTGAAGCGCTGGATCCAGATGTGCCAGAGCAGCCATGCGTCGCCGTGGCTGGCCGGATGCTTGCGTTCGAGCGAGAAGGCCAGCGCGGAGGTGACGAAGTCGATGATGAGGAAGGCAAGGAAGAAGGCGAGCAGCTTCTCGAAGCTGGCCGCCGAGGCTGCTTCGGGATGGAAGTGTTTGTTGTAGAAATAATTGGCGACGCCGGCGAAGAACATCAGGTCGATAAACGGCGAGAAGAGCGGAAGCAGGATCTGGAAGATGAGCGTGTTGGGCAGGGCGAAGAAGCCCATGGCGCGGCGGTTGCGGATGGCTCCGCGATGCTTGAAGATGGCCTGCAGGATGCCGAAGGACCAGCGGAAGCGCTGGCGCATGAGGCCGTTCATGTTGATGGGGGCCTCGGTGAAGGCGAGGGCGCAGTCCTCGTAGATCACTTCGTAGCCCTGTTCGAGGAGGTTCATGGTGAGGTCGGCGTCTTCGGCGACGGTGTTGGTGTGGTATTCGCCGCCGGCCTTGACGGCAGCGGTGCGCCACGCGCCGATGGCGCCGGGGACGACCATGACGACGTCGAAGAGGTCGAGGGCGCGGCGCTCGAAGTTCTGGCTGGTGATGTACTCGAGCGCCTGCCAGCGTGTCCACAGGTTGACCCGGTTGCCCACCTTGGCGTTGCCCGCCACGGCTCCGATCCTGGGGTTGGCAAAGTGGGGGACGAGGTTGGTGATGGCGTCGTGCGCGATGACGCCGTCGGCGTCGATGCCGATGTATATCTCTTCCTCGGTCTGGGCGAGGGCGAAGTTGAGGGCGTCGGCCTTGCCGCCGTTGGGCTTGGTGAGCACGGTGAGGCGGCCTGAGGCGATCTCCGCCGGATAGGCGTCGATGGCGGTCTGATACGTATTGTCCTTCGATCCGTCGTCGATGACGATGACGCGGATGTTCTTGTAGTTCGACATCATCACGGAGCGGATGGTGCGCACGATGACTTTTTCCTCGTTGAATGCAGGGATGAGCACGGCAACGCGCGGCGCGTAGTCCGGGCCGGCAAAATTTTTGCGCTTGCGGAATCGGTCGATGATGGCGAAGACGCCGATGACGATCAGCCGCGCGCTCATCAGGATGTCGCCGACGAAGAAGACGGCGACGACGAAGTGGTTGAAGAAGGCCCAGACGAAGAAGGCGATCGAATCCACACGGGCCTGCCAGAGCTGTTGGTGGTTGAGCGGCGGCATGACCTCGGCGCGGGTCTTGCCCATCAACTGCGAGACGGGGACGATGGTGTATCCGCGGTCGCGCAGCGCCTGGATGAGTACGGGAAGCGCGGCGACGGTGGCCGAGCGGTCGCCGCCGCCGTCGTGCAGCAGGATGATGGAACCCTGCATCCAGGGGCGGGTCTGCATGTCGTGCATCTGCTGGAAGACGCTGTCGGTGATCTCCTGCGGAGTCTTGCGTGGATGCTCATCCCAGTCGTTGGTGTCGATCTTGTCGCCGACAATCACATAGCCCAGGTTCTGAATGCGGTCCGCGGGCGCTGCCTGGTCGTTGGTGTCGGGTTCCTGGTCGATGGAGTAGGGCGGCCTGAAGTAGAGGGGCTGTACGCCCAGTTCCGCCGCGAAGAGACGCTCGGTGAGGTTCAGCTCCAGGTCCGCGCTGGAGATCGAGATTTCGCTGATGTCGGGATGGGTGAAGGTGTGATTGCCGATCTCGTGGCCTTCGTTGTATACGCGGCGCATGACACTGACGTTGTTCTGCGCCTCCTCGCCGATCATGAAGAATGTGCCGACCGCGTGGTACTTCTTCAGGATGTCGAGGATGAGCGGAGTCCACTTCGGGTCCGGCCCGTCGTCGAAGCTGAGGGCGACCTCCTTCGGGTGATAACCGGTCTGCTGCACAGTGTAGGAGAGCGGATAGGAGGTCATCGTCTCTGCGGTGACAGCGCGGAAGGGCAGCGGCACCGAATCGTCGTCGTCCATGGTCAGCACGCGCGCGCCGGACTGCATCTTGCGCGTGATTTGCAGAATGTCGCCTTGTCCCTCGGTGTCGACGTCGTATCCGGGGTCCACATGCGCGAGGTCGATCACGGGATCGGCACGGATTGGCTTGTCCCATATCTTCCACAGCGAGTTGTCCTCGGAGCCCAGCCGCCACAGCGCGAATGTCTCGATTCCCAGCGCCCGCGCCGCGCGCATCTGGTTCAGCACCGTCACTGCGTCGAGGAACCAGACCTGATGGCGGACGTGCGCATCGTCATCGTCGTAGGCGAAGTGGACGTTGAGCGAATCGGGATCGAGCTCGATCTGCGCTTCGGCATCGTCGGCGGCCTGCCATGTCTCCTGGGTGGACATCTCCTCGGGCACCCCAAGCACCTTCGGCACGAAATTCTTTGGCACTCTGCCAGGATGTTTCGGATCCACGGGCGGCAGCGACATGGTCCAGTCGTAGCCATAGCTGCCCAGGGAGCAGATCACCTTTTGCTTGGGCACAACCTTCAGCACGGTCTTCAGGTTGTCGAGGAACCAGTCCTCGGCGGCGATCGGTCCTGGACCGCTCCCCTCCTGGTGCTGGTCGTAGTTCATCAGCAGCAGGCCGTCGGAGTGGTCCGCCATGTACTTCAGATCGAGGCTGTCGTCGCCCACCGGCGTGTTGACATACAGTTTCAGGTTGCGCTGCTGAAAGTTCTGATAGAGCGTGGTGAGCAGCGCCATGTAGCCCGGCTGTGCCTCGTCGGGTATCTCCTCGAAATCCAGCGAGATTCCACGATAGCTGGGGCTTGCGGCGAGGAACTGGTCGACCTGCTGGACAAAGTGGGCACGGGATGCGGCGTTGGAAAGGAAGTCGCCGATGGACGGCTGGAAGATGCCTTTGATCGGATCGTAATTGTTGACCAAGGGAAAGATTTCCGTGTCCTCGCCCGCCGCCGCAATGGTGTGGGCAACTCTGTGCTCGTGGTCCACGGGAAGCACGCCGGTCGCGTCCACCACGGCGAAGGAGCGATTGTCCATGCTGTAGGAAGTGAGCGAGCCGTCTGGCGTGACCACATGGAGCCACTCCGGAAAGAGCAGGTCGATCTGGTGGATGTGCTGCTTCAGCGAGGAGTAGCTGGCGGGATCGTCCTCCACATAGTAGGCGGCGCGCAGACCTTCGCCGGAGTTCAGGATCACCTCGGAGGGTTTGAGGTTGGTCCTGCGATGCAGGGAGCGACTCAGCTTCTGGCCCGGTTTGACGGGCTCGACCTTCAGGGCGCTGATGTTCCGCTTGGGCGTCGCCAGCAGCAGCTCAGGCAGCGGCGTCATCTGCAGCAGACCGATCACAAACAAGATCCCGACGACGACGCCGAGCAGCGCGAAGCTATCGAAGATTCGCCGCAGCCGCTTCCAGCGCTTGCGTTGAGGATCGAGAAAGACTTGCTGGTTCATATCTCCCTAAGTGCCGTCTTCCGATTGCTTCCGATGGACTGCGCGCGCGCGACAAGCCTACAGGCTGCCGGCCCGCTTCTCCGGCGCAAGTTCGACCATCCGCAAAGCCGCCCCTGCGCAATCGTATGCAGCCCTCTGAACATAGTCAACGCACGCTCGGGAACGCGTTCCAGGTTACGCAGTAAGATGCTAGTAGATGAACAGAGAGCGACTCCGGTTCTGGCTTTGGGCGGGCGCGGCACTGCTGGCCGGTCTGCTTCTGCGTCTATGGTTCGTCGCCCACATGCCGATCGTCGCCGGCGACAGCCTTTACTACGGCAATATCGCGAAGACCTGGCTGCAGCATGGAATCTACGGTGTCACCGAAGGCGGCCCAACCCCCGGCTCGTTTGTGGTGCGTCCCACACTGAGCCGACTTCCCGGCTACCCGCTCTTTCTCGCCGCCTGCTTCCGGCTCTTCGGCATGGAAGACTACCGCGCCGCGCTGAATGTTCAGATTGCCGTCGATCTGGTCACCTGCTGGCTAGCTAGTTTGCTGGCCGGACGTCTCTTTGGCCGCCGCGCACGGCTTTGGGTCCTGTGGCTCGCGGTGCTCTGCCCGTTCACCGCGAACTACGTTGCTACGGCCCTTGCCGAGACGTTGGTGTTTGCCACGATTGCGCTGGCCTTTTACGCCTTTGCGCGCTGGCAGGAGGCCGGCCTGGGCTATAACCGCTGGCTGTGGACCATTGCCGCCGCGCTGGCCTGCTCCATTCTGCTGCGACCGGAACAGGGACTGCTAGCCGCGTCGGTCCTGCCGGCGATGCTCTGGAGATCGCTGGCAACCCGCAAATTGCGCCTCCACCCGCTCCGTGCAGGTCTGCCGGTCGTGGCCGCCGCGCTCTGCGTCGCTCTACCGCTACTCTGCTGGACGGCCCGCAACGAACACATCTTCCACGTCTTTCAACCGCTCTCCCCGCGCAGCGCCAACGATCCGGGCGAGGTGGTGCTGCATGGCTATGGCCGCTGGTACAGCAGTTGGGCCATCGACTTCGCCGCCGTCGACGAGGTCTGCTGGCCCATGGACGGCGAACCCATCGATATCGCCAACCTGCCGCCGCGCGTCTTCAGCGCCACATCGCAATCGACCTCGGCAGAGGTTCGCAGTCGCACTGTAGCCCTGTTTGCCGAGTACAACGGCACCCTCACGCTTACACCGGACCTCGATGCACGCTTCAATGCGCTCGCCGATGAGCGCATCCACGTCCACCCGGTACTCTACTACGCCGGCCTGCCCATCGCACGCGTCCTCGACATGGCCCTGCGCCCGCGCACCGAGCTGCTGCAGCTCTCCGATGATGAATGGTGGAAGTGGAGGGAGCACCGCGCACAGTCTGCCTTTGCCGCCAGCTACGCCGCGCTCAACCTTGCGTACTATGTGCTTGCCTTCGTGGGACTGTGCGTATGGCGGCGGCGGGGCTGGCTCTCGTCCGTTCCACCCACGCCCGATGCACCCGGCCCCGGACAGTGCGCCTTCCGCGAGTTCGCCTTCGCCATGGCCGCCAGCGTGCTATTGCGCGCTGCCATGCTGCTCTTCATCGCCAACTCAGAGCCCCGTTACACGCTGGAGTTCTTTCCCGTCTTCCTGGTCTGGATTGGCGCGCTCTTCGCCGCCCCTCAGTTGGCTGTCCCGCCCGAAGCTGAGCGCGAACTCTAACTGCACTTGCCCTTGCACTTGATGGCAAACGCATTCAGGTCGATCGGCTGGTTCAGGCGAATGTTGCTGTAGATCACCGTGTTGGTATCGCCAGAGGGTTGAAAGAAAACCTGCTTCAGAGTGACGTCGCGCGCCAGATCGAGCCAGATCGTGATGTGGGTGAAGCTGGTACTGGTCTCCTTCGAGACCAGATCGAGCTTCTCGACCTCGACGACTGTGTTGCCGTCCTTCACCTTCTCTGGGCCTTGGTCGGTGATCTCCCACGCCTTGTCCAGATCGCTGCCGCTGCCACCGAAGCCGAGGGTCAGAAACGTATCCGCTCGTGCCTTGTTCGTGCCTGAGGCCGAAATCGTATCGATATGGTTGGTTCCCGCCGAGTACAAACGTCCCACGCCGTTCTTGTACTCCACGGTCTGCTCGCTGGGAGGGCCGAATTTGGCTCCCATCTGGATGGAGTTGCCGCTGCGCAGGAAGTAGGTCGTGCCCGACTCGGTCGTCGTGTCGTTGACAATCTTCTCGAACTGCTGCTTCTGGATTGAAGCCTCGGCGGAGTGGAAGGTCTTGCTGCCCGCGTCCATCTGGGCCAGAACGGTCTTGAGGCGGTCCGGTTTTGCCTGCGCCGCCGTGGCGCGCCCCACGCCGTAACCGGTGGCGAGAAAAAGCGCGCTGGCAACAACTCCCGCGAGAACCCGAGGCCGCATCAGCGCACCACCCACGCGTTGTATGCGACGACCTTGCTGTGCGCGTCGAGTACCGGCTCATAATGATCGAGCGTCACCTCGCCGGAGATCGGTTCGACGACGCGCAGGATCGCTGCCTGCCGCTCGTCGTCGGTCTGGCTGGCTGTCGGGCCGCCCGCCTGGTCGCTGCGAATCTGGAAGACGAAGATGCTGTTTGTGCCTTCGTGCCCCGCTTCCTTCACCAGCACCTCGCTGCCATGCAGCGCTACGGTTTCCACCGGGCGGTCCTTGAAGTTGATGACATGCGGCGAGACGAAGAGAAAGACGATGATCAGCGTCACCATGATGTCGAAGTGAATGCTGCCGCGCTCGTAGGTCCAGAAAAAATAGTCGTGTAGAAGTTTGCCCATAAATTTGCTCCTGCCTAGCTCCTGCCCGCGTGCTTCCGCGGCGCGATCACAGTCTCCCACTCCGCGCGCGGCTTGCCTGGATCGTTCATATACGGCAGCAGCGCCTCGGGAATGCGCACCGTGCCATCGGCCTGCTGATAGTTCTCCAGCACCGCCAGGTATGTGCGCCCGACGGCCAGCCCGCTGCCATTGAGTGTATGCACAAACTCGGATTTTTTGCTCTTGCCCTGTGCGCTGCCGGAGGGCTTGAAGCGGATGTTCGCCCGCCGCGCTTGAAACGCCTCGTAGTTGGAGCAGGAGCTGATCTCGCGAAAGAGTGCCTGACCCGGCAGCCAGACCTCCAGGTCGTAGGTCTTTGCCGAGGCGAAGCCCATGTCTCCGGTCGAGAGCAACATTCGCCGATAGGGCAGGCCAAGCTGCTCCAGCACCGCCTCGGCATCGCGCGTCAGCCGCTCGTGCTCGGCGTTGGAATCCTCCGGCTTGCAGAACTTCACCAGCTCCACCTTCTGGAACTGGTGCTGGCGAATCATTCCGCGCACGTCCTTGCCGTAGCTTCCCGCTTCGCTGCGGAAGCACGGCGTGTAGGCGCAGAAGCTGGTGGTCAGTTGCGCCTCGTCGAGCGTCTCGTCGCGGAAGAGATTGGTGACCGGGACCTCGGCGGTGGGGATGAGCCAGTGGTCGCCATCCTGAAATTTGCCCTTTGGAACCAGCGAATCAATTCTTTCAAGTTCATTCAGTATGGTCTGGGAGTTATCGCCGCGCTCATCAGGAATTGCTTCAGGATCAACTCTAAGGTCTTTTCGATTTACGCAATAAAAAAGGTCTTCTTCAAACTTGGGCAACTGCCCGGTGCCGAAGAGCGACTTGGAGTTGACCATGTAGGGCGGCAGAACTTCGGTGTAGCCGTGCTCGCGGGTGTGCAGGTCGAGCATGAAGTTGGCTAGCGCCCGCTCCAGTCGCGCTCCCTGCCCGAAGTGGACGACGAAGCGCGAACCCGAAATCTTAGCCGCCCGCTCGAAGTCCAGAATCCCCAGCCGCTCGCCGATCTCCCAATGCGGCAGCGCAGGGAAACCAAACTCCGGAGGCGTATAACCCGCAGCCTTCTCCGCGCCGTCCCAGGTCTTCTCGACGCGGTTGTCCTGCTCGGATTTGCCGATAGGAACGGAGTCCTGCGGCAGGTTTGGGATGGCTTGCATGATCTCGCGGAGCCGATCGTCGGCAGCGGTGGCGGCGGCTTCGAGGGACTCGCCCGCGGACTTAAGACGCTTGGTCTCCTCGATATCCGCGCTGACGTCTGCTCCCTTGCGTCTGAGCATGGAGATCTTATCGTTCAATTCGTTGCGTTGGGCTTTGAAATTCTCAGCAGATGTGATAGCTGTGCGTCGTCCTCTGTCAATCTCCGCAAAATCCCCCAGTACGACCGCCGGGTTCATGCCGCGCGCGCGCAGCTTCTCTTCCACAACCGGCAGATTCGCCCGTACATAGGCAAGATCAAGCATCCTTATAATTCTACCCGCCCGCGACGTTGCAGGCACGGGGTGCCGGTTATTCTACTGTAGCCATCAACCTGCCTTTCACACTTAAGCGGTACCATGCGGCCATGCGCAAACTTGTCGTTGCAGCCCTCTTCCTGCTCCTGATTGTCCCGGCCGCGCCGCGCGCCCACGCCCAAGCCTACAACGCGCGGCCCAGGCTGGTGGTGCTCCTGGTGATCGACCAGTTCCGCGGCGACTACCTGGATCGCTATCGCGACTCCTTGACCACGGCCAACGGTTTCAACCTGTTTCTCAAAAAAGGCGCGTACTTCAACGGCTGTTACTTCGATTACGCCAACACCAAGACCGCTCCCGGTCACGCGACGATCGGCACCGGCGCTTACACGGACGGGCATGGCATCAGTTCGAACGAGTGGTGGGACCTGGACCGCAACACCGACCGCGTCATCAGCTCGGTGGAGGACGAGCGCTATCGCATCGTCGGCACATTTGACGACCTGCCGGTACTGCCGGGCACGGTCATCCTGCCGACCGCGGCGCGCATCGGGGCCTCGCCGCTGAACCTGCACGCGACGACGATTGGCGACGAGGTGCGGCTGGCGACCGGCGGCGAGGCCAGGCTGTACGGCATCTCGCTGAAGGACCGCGCGGCAATCCTGCCCTCCGGGCAGACGGCCAACGCCGCGTACTGGATCGACCAGGCGACGGGCCGATGGGTCACATCCACTTACTACATGGCGATGCTTCCAGGCTGGGTGACGGCGTTCAACAAGGGGCCGCGCGTGGACCAGGCAGTGAAGGAGGCGGGACTGGACGACACCACGCAGTTCTATGCCATGGTGGGGCGAACGCCGGCGGCCAACAGCTACGAGCTGGACTTTGCGCGCTCGCTGATCGAGAACGAACGGCTCGGCCAGGGCGCGGTGACGGATGTGCTGACCATCTCGCTCTCCGCCAACGACATCCTCGGCCACCAGATGGGGCCGGACTCCGACGACCAGAGGCAGATGGTGCTTGGCCTCGACCGCGACATCGACAGCTTCTTCACCTGGCTCGACCAGAAGGTTGGGCTGGCCAACGTCACGATCGCCTTCACCGCCGACCATGGCATCGCGCCCATCCCCAGCGTGTCGGCGAAACTGGGCGTTGCGTCGGCGAGGATCGATCTGGAGGACTTCGCAAAGAGCATCGAGACGACGCTGAACAAACGCTTTACCGCTCCCTTTGGCAAGAAGCACTACCTTCTGCCCACGCAGGAGCTGCCTTACATCGAACTCGATCCGCGTGCCTTTGGCAATATGACTGAGAAGGATGCCGAGCAGGCTGTGGTCGATGCCATTCCTGCCGCGATCCGCTCACTTGGGCCGCCAGTCCAGCCGCCGAACAACAACCTGATCCCGGAGGCTGGGCGCAAGTACTCCGAGAGCCGCATCGACCCCAGCCCCGCACTCGCGTTCGTGCGCAGCCGCGTCGATCTGGCGGATGGCAAGATTCCCGCCACCGAGTACGGACGCCTCATCGCCCACAGCTACACGGCCAACGGCGGCTGGTACGTCATGGTCTTCCCGGCCGCCTACCAGATGGAGTACGACAGCGGCATCCAGACCACCCACTTCTCGCCCTGGAGCTACGACCGGCACGTCCCGCTGGGCTTCTACGGTGCGGCGTTCGAGCCGGGGTATTACCGCGATCCGGTTGCGCCGGTGGACATTGCGGCCACGCTCGCCTCGCTGCTCGGCGTCAACCAACCCTCGGCCAGCGTTGGCCACGTGCTGACCTTCGCTCTGCGGCCAACCATCGCTGCGCCAGCCCGATAGTTCCAAGGATGACGCGGACCTGGCAGACGGGAAGTGCGCCCGAATCCTTGCTGCCGTTACACTGGGAGGGATGCGAACGGCGGTGACAAGCTGAGCAAGGCAGATATGCGCGTGACAATCGCTGGGGTGGATTTGCGCTCGCCCGTGATTGCGGCCAGCGGGACCTTCGGCTACGGCCTGGAGTTCGAGGAGATCGTCTCGCTGGATCGCATCGGCGCCTTCGTCGCCAAGGGCCTCTCGCGCGAGCCGATGGCCGGCAACCCCAGCCCGCGCATCATCGAAAGCCCCGCCGGAATGATGAACGCCGTCGGCCTGCAGAACATCGGCGTACACGCCTTCGTCGAACAGAAGCTGCCCAGGCTGCGCAAGGTCCCCGGCGTGGTCGTCATCGCCAACGTCTTCGGCTATACCATCGAGGACTGCGTCGAGGTGGTCCACGTCCTCAACGACGCGCCCGGCATCGCGATGTACGAACTCAACGCAAGCTGCCCCAACACCAGCCACGGAGGCATGGTCTTCGGCACAGATCCGGACTCGCTCTATCAACTCTCCACGCGCTGCCGCCACGCCGCCGAGCGTCCGCTGATGGTGAAGCTCTCGCCCAACGTCACCAGCATCGGCCTGATGGCGAAGGTATGCGAAGACGCGGGCGCGCAGGCCATCTCGCTGGTCAACACCTTTCTGGCGCTGGCCATCGACGTGGAGACGCGCAAGCCGCGCATCGCCAACGTGACTGGCGGATTGTCGGGCCCGGCCATCCGGCCCATCGCGGTGCGCATGGTGCATGAAGCATCGCAGGCGGTAAAGATTCCCGTGGTCGGCATGGGGGGAATCGTGCGCGCCGAGGACGCGGTCGAGTTCATGCTTGCGGGAGCCACCGCGGTCGAGGTGGGGACGGCCAGCTTCGCCGATCCGCGCGCCGTGGAGAACATCGCGGACGGCCTGCGCCGCTGGTGCTCCAGCCATGACGTAGCCCGCGTCAGCGACCTCACCGGCGCAATGGTGCGCTAAGATCGCCCTTTCCTCATGGTTCGGTTCCTCCCAACTGCCGAGCTTTCCTCAGGCGAGCTACAACTTCGTCATAAAATGGTTGCGTGACTACTGAATCCGTTCCCGCAGCCAGCCCTGAAACGTTGAGCGGCCTTCGCCGCGTCCGCCGCGCACTCCTTTCTGTAACCGACAAGACCGGACTGGTCGAGTTTGCCCGTGCATTGGTGTCGCATGGCATCGAACTGGTCTCGACCGGAGGCACTGCGCACGCGCTGCGCGAGGCCGGCCTCAGTGTGCGCGACATCAGCGATCTGACCGGCTTTCCGGAGATGCTGGACGGTCGCGTCAAGACGCTGCACCCGAAGGTCCACGGCGGCATCCTGCACATCCGCGGGAATGCGGAGCACATGGCCGCGGTGCGCGAGCACGGGATCGAGCCGATCGACATGGTGGTGGTCAACCTCTACGCGTTTGAGAAGACGGCGGCAAAACGCGGCGCGGCGTTCAGCGACATTATCGAGAACATCGACATCGGCGGGCCGTCAATGGTGCGCTCGGCGGCGAAGAACTTCGAGGACGTGGCGATTGTCACCTCTGTGGCCGACTACTCGCTGATCACCGATGAGCTTGCCGCGAACGCTGGCTCGCTCGGTCGCGCGACGCGCTGGCGGCTGGCGCGCGAGGCCTTTGCCGTAACGGCGGCCTACGACGCGGGGATTGCCACCACGCTGGAGAGCATCGCCGCGCCCGCCGCGCATGGCGAGCCGGCGGTCTTCGACGCGGAGGCGATGCCGCAGGCCGTTCGCGTGATCGACCCGCTGAAGACGGTGCTGCGCTACGGCGAGAACCCGCACCAGAAGGCCGCGCTCTACATCGATGGTAGCGGTCGCGGAGTGGCCTCGGCGAAGCAGTTGCAGGGCAAGGAGTTGAGCTACAACAACATCGTCGATCTCGATGCCTGCTGGAACCTGGTTCGTGAATTTGATACTGCGGAGTTTGACGCCGCCGAGGACGCCGCCGTCGCCATCATCAAGCACACCAACCCCTGCGGCGCGGCGACTGGAGCCAGCGTTCTCGAAGCCTACCGGCGCGCGCTGGAGGCCGATCCCGTCTCGGCGTTTGGCAGCGTCATCGGCATCAACCGCGAGGTGGATGCGGAGGCCGCGGAGGAGATCGCCAAGCTGTTTGTGGAGGCGATCATTGCGCCGTCGTTCACACCCGAGGCGGTCGCGCGCTTCGCCGCGAAGAAGAATTTGCGGCTGCTGGAGATCGCCGCATGCCAGACGGACGCGGACAAGCCGGTGCGCGCGCTCAAGCAGGTCTCCGGCGGATTCCTGATGCAGGACGCCGATCGCGTCCGCATCAGCGAGGCCGATCTGCGCGTCGCTACCAAGCGGAAGCCTACGGCGGATGAGATGCGCGCGCTGCTGTTTGCGTGGAGCGTCTGCAAGCACGTCAAGTCGAACGCCATCGTCTACGCGCGCTGCAACCAGGGACACGGCCAGACCGTCGGCATCGGCGCGGGGCAGATGAGCCGGGTGGACGCGGCGCGCTTCGGCGCGATGAAGGCCATCCTGCCGCTGGCCGGAACCGTCGCCGCATCCGACGCTTTCTTCCCCTTTGCGGACGGCTTGGAGACCGTGGTCGCGGCGGGAGCGACTGCCGTCATTCAGCCCGGTGGGTCGGTGCGCGACGCCGAGGTGATCGAGGCGGCGAACCGGCTTGGCGTTGCCATGGTCTTCACCGGCATCCGCCACTTCCGCCACGGATAGAGTTCCGCAGGCTGCTCCAGCGCGTTCGGTCTACAGATATTTCGATCTGCCGATACAGATATAATGGTAATGTTCTGCCGGGTTGGCACATTCGACGCCGCCCACAGCATCCAATGGATGCACCGCATCGTCTAACTGGTGCCTGCGTCCCCGACCCCGCCGGATAGGAACCTATGCCCATGGCCTTGCTCCTTCGAGCTTCACGGATTCACCCTCTCCGGCTGGTGTGGGCCATCGCCCTGCTGATTGCAACGCCACAGCTTCTGGCCGCCGCACAGCAGATTGTTCCTCCGGCCAGTTCGAAGCCGCAGGACGCCCCCAAGCAGATGGACCCACCGATGCAGCAGAAGGCGCTGCAGCGGCGGCAGGCTTCTGCACCACAGGCCGCCGCAGGCCAGGGCCAGTCGGAACCCGACCGCTCCAGCGCCTACTACCACTACGGGTTGGCGCATCTCTACGAGGAGATGGCGATCGGTGCCGGACGCCCGGACTACGCGACCCAGGCGGTGGAGGAGTACAAGCTGGCGCTGGACGCCGATCCCAACTCGGTCCTGCTGGAGGACGGTCTGGCCGACCTCTACTTCAAGATCGGGCGCATCAAGGACGCGATGAGCGCCGCGCAAGACCAGTTGAAGAAGGACCCGGACGATGTGGCGGCCCACACCCTGCTGGGGCAGGTCTATCTGCGTTCGCTGGGAGACATGCAGGGCACACAGGCGGTCGAGACGCTGCAGTTGGCGATCGCCGAGTACGAGACCATCTCGCGCCTGAAGCCGGCGGACCTGGAGACCAAGCTGCTGCTCGGTCAGCTCTATGCGCTCAACCACGACTCCGCCAAGGCGGAGGCGGCGTTCAAGGCCGCGCAGAAGATCGACGGCGACAGCGAGGAAGTGGTGCTGCGGATGGCGGCGCTATACGGCGAGGAGGGGAATGCGCAGCGCGCGGTTGACACACTCTCCGCGGTGCCGGTAGCGGACCGGACGGCGCGGATCGAATTCGCGCTGGGGGCCAGCTACGACCAGTTGAAGAAGCCGAAGGAGGCTGCCGCGGCCTATCGCCGCTCGCTGGACATCGACCCGGAAAATCCCGATGCCGAGCGCAGTCTGGCCACGTCCCTGCTGGTGGACAGCCAGTTGGATGAAGCGCTTAAAGTCTTCAACCAGCTAGTGGCAGCGGACCCCACGGACGCGCAGTCGGAGATTCGCATCTCCGAGATTCAGCGCCGCCAGGGCCACTACGACGAGGCGCTGGCAACCTTGGAGAAGGCGAAGTCGCAGGTGCAGGATTCGCTCGAACTCAGCTACAACGAGGCGCTCATCTACGACGCGCTGGGCAAGTACAGCCAGGCAACCGATGTACTGACCGGCATTCTCGACAGCTCCGCGCACCCCGATGGCAAGTACTCCGAGCAGGAGAAGCAGAACCGCGCGACCTTCCTGGATCGTCTTGGCATCATCGACCGCGAAGAGAACAAGACCGCGGAGGCCGTGGAGGCATACAAGCAGATCGTGGAGCTTGGCGGCAACTGCGACAGAGCGGCATCCAGTGACGATCTGGCCCACCCCTGCTACGCAGGCGACGGATATGCGGGAGAGATCGAGGCCTATCGCGACGCGCATCAGTGGAAGGACGCAACATCCGCAGCCGGCGTGGCCGCGAAGTCCCTGCCCAAAAACCACCTCATGCAACTGACCTATGCCATTCAGCTCGCGGACACCGGGCAGGAGGTCGAGGGAATCGCCCTGGCCAAGGCTCAGTTGACCGGAGTCGCGGACGACCGCGAAGTGGAGGAGGACCTCGCCCAGATCTACATCCGCCTCAAGCGCTTCAAGGAGGCGAGCGAACAGCTCGACAAGGCCGATGCGCTGGCCGCCAAGCCGGACGAGAAGCTGGAAGTATTCTATCTGCGCGGAGAGTTCTACGAGCGGCAGAAGATGTACGACCAGGCCGAGGTCCAGTTCCGCAAGGCGCTGGCGATCGACCCACACAACCCAGGCGTGTTGAACTACCTGGGATACATGCTGGCCGACCAGGGCGAGAAGCTGCCCGAGGCGCTCAAGATGATCCGTCAGGCGGTGGACATGGAGCCGCAGAACGGGGCCTATCTGGATTCGCTCGGCTGGGCCTACTTCAAGAGTGGGCAGTACACCGAGGCGGAAGAGAACCTGCGCAAGGCCAACGAACGCATCAACAGCGACCCGACGGTGCATGACCATCTGGGCGAGCTGTACGAGAAGACTGGCAAGTTGAAGCTGGCGGTGGCGCAGTGGGAGCGGTCGATGACCGAGTACGCCCACTCGCTCGCGGCGGACGCCGATCCCGAGGACGTGCATAAGGTGCAGCGCAAACTGGAGACCGCGCGCGTCAAACTGGCCAAGCTGGGCCCCGCCTCCGACAAGGACGCCAAGTAACGGCCACGCAGCCGTACCCGCTTCGTCGCGCACGGTACACTTAATTCACTGTGACTTTGAATGGGACGAAGAACTCCGGCCTGCATTGCTGCGCGGTCTGCGGAGACGCGGACGATGCACTCACCCAGCGCGTATACGCCGCGCCGCAGCGGCCAAGCCGCACTGCATTCCAGCGCGATTGCGAACGCATCGTGCAGGCGCGCGCCTTTCGCCGCCTGGCCGGCAAGACGCAGGTCTTCACCAGCCGCGCCAGCGACCACTTCCGCAGCCGCCTGACCCACACCATCGAGGTTGCGCAGATCGCGCGCGGCGTGGCCCAGGAGCTGGGCCTGAACCAGGAGCTGGCCGAGGCCCTTGCTCTGGTGCATGACATCGGGCACCCGCCCTTCGGGCACGCCGGCGAGAGGGCGCTGGATGAATGTCTGAAGCGCCACGGCCTGCGCTTCGACCACAACCTGCATGCGCTGCGCATTGTGGAACACTTTGAACTGCGCTACGCCGCGCATCGCGGGCTGAACCTGACAGCGGGCGTGCGCGAGGGGATCATCAAGCACTCGCGCGACTATAGCCCAGAGCAGTATCCCGAGCTGGCCGTCTACCTGCTGGACCGCATGCCGCCGCTCGAGGCGCAGATCATCGACCTGGCCGACGAAATTGCGTATCTCACCGCGGACCTGGACGATGGGGTCGAGTCGGGGCTGCTGGAGATCGACCACATCCGCGAGCGCGTCGATCTGCTCGCCAGCAGCTATGCGCATGTGGAGCGCCAGCACGCCGGCGTCGATGCCAAGTTCCTCTTCAACGAGGCGCTGCAACTGATGCAGAACATCCTGACCGACGATCTGATCGCGACCACGCTGGCCAACACGCGTGCCATCGCCGCCACCAGCCTGGACGAGGTGCGCTCCCACCCGGCGCGGCTGGCGACCTTCTCGCCCCTGGCGGAGGCGCAGCGCCAGCAGGAGAAACGATACCTCTACGAGACGCTCTACACCTGCCACGCGCTCTCGCTGGAGCACGAAAAGGCCGAGCAGGTGGTCACCGCGCTCTTCGATTTCTGGATCGCCGAACCCCAGGAGCTGCCCTCAGGCTATGTGGAACAGATCGAAACCGAAGGGCTGGCGCGCGTCGTCGCCGACTACATCGCCGGCATGACCGACAGCTTCATTCTGCTGCAATACGCGCAGGTCAAGCGAGCCGTGCGGCGCTAAACCCAAAGGCCTAACACCGATTCGCACCGATTGAACCGATAAGACCAAGGCGAATGAATTGGAAGCCGTTTAACAATTTCCACTCTTACCCCTTGTCTGCTTTGGATCGGTTCCATCGGTGTAGATCGGTGTTGGGCCTTTGCTCTTGTGAGGTTGCCCTGAGGAGGTCTATGGGCATCCAACCGACAGGCACAAGGAGCACTCCCCATGAAGAACCGATCCGTACGCACACTGGCGAAGCTGGCTGTTCTGCTGATTCTGCCGCTCGCGGCCACGGCGCAGGCGCCGCAGCAGGCTGCAACACTGGCCATCGCGGGCCAGCCCGAGCGCGCCTCGCTGGTGCAGATCAACGGCAAGTCGTATGTGGATGTCGAGTCGCTGGCGCGGATCACTCACGGATCGATCCGCTTTCAGGGCAACCAGACCATCCTGACTCTGCCCGTTTCGGCGGCCACAACGACGCAGCCGACCCAGCCGAGCAAGCCTCCGCAGCTCTCCGAAGCCTTTCTGCGCGCGGAGATTGAAGAGTTGACCGCGATCCGCGAATGGCGTGTCGCCATCGTCACCGCTGTGCAGACCAATAATCCCGTCACCGAAAGCTGGGTGGGGGGACTGCGACGCTCGACCGATAGCAAGCTCACGCTGGCAACCGCCGCGGCAACCACCGATCCCGACCGCAATGCAGTCGCATTGCTGCGCAACGAGTTCACCAACATGCAGCAGATGAGCGATCAGTTTCTGGCGATGCACAGCAAATCGAGCTACTCCGCTCCAGACTCCTTCGACAACAATCCACTGGACCAGAAGATCATGAGCTGCGCACGCGGGCTTGCATCCATGGCGGCGACCAAGCAGTTCCAGGATGAGCCGTCCTGTCACTGATGCGGCCCATCCCATGCTTCACCGATCCAAGCCTGAAGAACAAAACGCCTGGGCCCCGCGAACGAGCGAGGCCTAGGCGTTTCCTGGCAGATTGGCGCGAACCTGGTATGCCTGGTCAGCCCGAGGCATTGCGGCATTACTGGAAGTGCGCGGCGTTCTTCTCGGCAAACTCCGCCTTGTCGGCCGGCAATTCGTCGATGGGGAAGATCGCGTTCGACGGGCAGATCGAGATGCAGTTGCCGCAGTCGATGCACTCGTCGGGATTGATAAACAACTGGGTCACCGTGTCTGCGCCGGCCTCATCGCTCATGGGATGAATCGCGGTTGTAGTACACTCCGCCGCACACAGAAAATCCTTCTGACACGCATCGGTAATTACATACGCCATGGTCTCGCTCACTTTCAAGGGATGGGCCGATTGATCTCCGCGGGCGATTTGCTGCCGGCCCGCTCCCCGATTTCCGGGAACCCAATCCAAGAGTATCGGTGGATCGCCCCATGGTCGGTGACCCCAATCACACACCACGCCTGCGAGCCCGCGCGCCGCGTCAACTTGCCCGCATTACCCCGCGGTGCCTCGGACGGATGCAATTATTGTTGGCGTCCCCAACGGGATTCGAACCTGTGTCGCCGCCGGGAACAGGCGGAGTCCTGGGCCACTAGACGATAGGGACGCATGAAAAAGCGAAGAACCAAGCGGGTTTCGAGGGAACCACTCAACCGGATTCAAACTCATCGTACACCAGCGAAGGATGGGCGTGCCCTGGTTCCAAGGGCATATTTTCCCGGAGGAAGACGTTGCATTGGAGCCGGGATGTAGACCCAAACAGAGATGGCTCGGTTTGTTCGGCCGAGGATTCCCGGTCAGGATTATTGTCCAGCGATTTTTGTCCTGCGAACCTTGTCCGATGATTTTCGAGCGGCGATACCTGCCCGGCGATTCGAACGCAAAAACGGCGGAGCTGGTTTGCCCCGCCGCGGTTGATTGTAAAGTTGATTTCAGGCGCTGCTTCACGCAGCGTCCAACCGGCTAGCGACGTCCACCACCGCCGCCGCCACGTGCTCCACCGCCACCACCGCCGCGTGCTCCACCGCCGCCGCCACGTGCTGCACCGCCGCCGCCACGTGCTGCGCCACCACCGCCGCCACGTACTGCGCCGCCGCCGCCGCCACGTACTGCGCCGCCGCCACCACGTACTGCTGCGCCACCGCCGCCACCGCGTGCCGCGCCGCCGCCACGTACTGCTACGTTACCGCCGCGTGCTCCACCACCACCGCCGCCGCGGGCCTGTACAGCTACTCCGCCGCCCGAACGTCCGCGACTGGCTGCATAGCCACCTCCGCGGGCATATCCGCCGCCGGGACCGTTGCTATAGCGCCCTCTGCCGTCACCGCCGAAATAGCGTCCTCCACCGTAGCCGGCGAAGCGGTGGTCACCCCAGCCGTGGCCATAGCCCCAGTTGGCCCATGGGCCCATGCCCAGGAAGATGCCGTTATAGAAGTAGCCCGACCCATAATAACCGTAGGGCGCGCAGGCATAGGGTGCATAGCCGTAGTAGCCGTAGGAACA
>Ga0224554_1000794_pt1 | contig 23568 bp, 26 predicted proteins | sample 714S22024metaG_FD_180666 | JGI IMG/M metagenome (GOLD analysis project Ga0224554, IMG submission 180666) | Peat soil microbial communities from Stordalen Mire, Sweden - 717 S2 20-24 | ecosystem: Environmental > Terrestrial > Soil > Wetlands > Peat | place: Sweden: Norrbotten County, Stordalen...
TGAAGAACTACGAGGTCATGAAGATGCTGATGGACCGTTGGATCGATCTGGCCACCGAACTATCCAACCTCCGCCTGGCCAACAAGCGCTCCTGATCCCAACCGAGAACTTGGCACTGTCCAGTAAGCCCGACGCTGAAAAGAAATCCAAGATGCTGGCAGCCTTTGCCAAGAAACGTGGCTGGCTTTTTCAACCATAGATTTCCATAGACCACCGGATGCTCCATGCTGCGTTACCTTCTGGGGCGGGTGGCCCAGATCCGGAAGGCGGCGTGGCCCACCCTTGAACCAGCCACAAACCGAGGGCGGGAGACCGCGCTAAGATGAAAGAAGCCCGGAGGCGAAAATGACCGTAGACTGGTCGGAATGCGATCTGGTTGAAAGCGTTGCAGGGAAGGTAGGCGGAAGGCCTGTCGTCAAGGGCACGCGCATCCCTGCCGACACCATCCTTACCGACGAAGAACTGGGCGCGACGGTCGAGGAGACGCTCGAGAGCTTCCCAAGCCTCTCACTCGACACCATCCGTAGCATCCGGGCATACGGTCATTCCCACAAGCCCCTGCTCCAGCCTTGAGAGTTCTGCTCGACGAGAACATGCCCCATCAATTGCGGGCGCATCTGCCGGGCCACGAAGTCTCCACGGCAGTGTATGTCGGATTCGGCGGGTTCAAGAATGGCGAGTTGCTCAAAGCAGCCGAAGATGCTGGATACGACGTTCTCCTCACGGGCGATCTCTCGCTCGAATACCAGCAGAACCTGACGGGCCGCAAGATCGCGATTGTATCTCTTTCGGCGAATAGCTGGCGCATTGTTCAAAATCACATTCCGGCCATTGCGGGTGCGATCGGTACAGCACAATCCGGATCCTTCTCAAGGGTCGACTGCGGCAAGTACAAGCCATCCAAGAAGCCGCGCGATCCTGCGCAGCATTAGCCGGGCGCCCAGGATCCGCCTCCGGAACCTGCTATCGCATGAACCTCAACTTCGTCGTTGACGATTGATGCCAGATTTGGCATACTCTCAACAGCAAATGTGCTCGATCAGGCAGCTGATTTTCGTCGGCGACTCGCACCGCATCTTGTCCGGATTCCCCGAACCGGTGCAGCGCCATGTGGGTTACGCACTTTATCAGGCTCAAACGGGCGCCAAACACCCGGATGCCAAGCCGCTGAAGAGCATCCAGGACGGAGTTCTGGAAGTCGTCTCCGATCGGCGCGGCGACACCTTCCGCACGGTTTACACTGTCAGGCTTCAGAACGCTGTCTACGTTCTGCACGCCTTTCAGAAGAAGGCGAAGCACGGAATCGCTACGCCGAAGAGTGAGATCGAGCTTGTGAAACAGAGGCTCCAGCGAGCCATCGAAATCGACCGGGAGCGGGAGGCCAACTAATGCCCAAGCACGAAGTGGATTACACCGTCAGCAGCGGAAACGTCTTCGCCGATCTCGGCCTGCCGAATCCTGAAGAAGCGCTCGCCAAGGCCGAACTGGCCAATAAGATTTCCGTATTGATTCAGGAGCGCAAGCTCACCCAGGCAAAAGCAGCCAAACTGCTGGGAATCGACCAGCCCAAGGTTTCAATGCTCCTTCGCGGCCGTCTAACCGGGTTCTCGATAGAGAGGCTGATGCGTTTCCTCTTGCTCCTCGGCCAGGACATCAATATCTCGGTGTATCCCAACCCCCAAGGTCGATCGAAAGCCCAGGTTTTTGTGGCGTGATTGCAGGTGCCGGGTGCCCCATGCTTCGCTTTTCCCTAGCGAACGGTGGGAGATCACGACACCAAACCGTCATACGCCCGTCCCATCAGCTTGCCGCCCGCATCTCTTCCCGAAGAACCCGCCGCAATGTCTCTTCGAGCTTCGGCGCTTTGCCTTCCACGTGCTGGCGCAAGGCCTGGTTGATCAGCGTCTGATAGCCCGTGGCCCCGCCCGCCGCCTCGGCTTCTTTCAGAAAGTGATCCACCAAATCCTCATCCAGGCGAATCGTGATCCGCGTCTTGCCGCGCGGCTCCGGCTCCGCGGCGGCAATCCTGCCTCGCGTACCACGGCTGAAATCGTATCGCTGCTTCATCGGTACTCCTCGTATTGGCTGCGTTCCTGCGCCTCCGCCAGCCGCGCGGAGATGATGCGGATGTTCTCGCCCCGGTAGCAGTAAACCACCACCAGAACCCGCCCCTTCACGCCCGTTCCCATCGACACAAGCCGCTGCTCATCCGGGTCCGACTCATCGTCCGCGATCGTAATCGCGCATTCGTCCTCGAAAACCGGCTCCGCCTCGGAAAAACGCACACCATGCTTCTTGAAATTGGCCTCCGCCTTCTGGAGATCCCATTCGAAGCCCATGGTATCCAGATTATATGCACAAAATGTACACCAAGCAATAGCCGAACCGTTCAACATCGCCCGTGATGTGATATCATTCCCTAGGTGAGACTCCTGCTCGACACCGATGTCGTCGTAGCTGCAATGCGAAGTCCGCGGGGTGGCTCGGCGGAGTTGCTCCGTAGAATCGATAACGGTGCGGCGACGATGTTGTTGAGCGTGGCTCTGGCCCTTGAATACGAAGCCAAATGCATGCTCGCGGAGCATCGGCTGGCGGCAGGAATCACCGAATCCGAGGCCGGAATCTTTGTAGACGGTCTGATCGCAATGGCCGAGCCCGTTCAGTCCTTTTTCCGATGGCGCCCTCAACTCCATGATCCAGGCGACGAGCTGGTTCTGGAGGCCGCGGTGAATGGACGAGCGGACGCCATCGTGACCTTTAACGAGAAGGACCTGCGCGACGCGCAGCGCAGTTTTGGAATCGCCGTGATGCGCCCCCGCGAAGCTCTTAGGAGGATCAAACCATGACCACCAAAGTCGCCACCTTCCCCCTGCGTCTGCCGGTTTCGCTCAAGACGGCTCTTGAGACCATCAGCGACCGCGACGGAACCAGCATCAATCAATTTCTCGTAGTCGCCGCCGCCGAGAAGATTGCCGCCATGCAAACCGAGGAGTTCTTCTTGGAGCGCCGCAACCGCGCCGGCCGCGAAGCCTTCCGTCGCATCCTCAATCGCCAGGGCGGAGAACCACCCAGAGCCGAGGACCAATGGCCGGACAGCGATGCGCCCGCAGCTGATTAGATCCCGCGGCCGGGTGGCCGGACTTCGCGCGGGCGTTCTACAATTCCGTCAGCCCACATCCAAGCCCCCAAGCGAAAGCCCGGAGCAGCATGCCAGCCAGTCTTCGACTTTTTGGACCAATACACCTTGCCATTCTCGCCGCGGTCCCTCTTCTTGCGGCCATTCTTGCGGCTGTCCAGCGAAAGCTCTCGCCCGGTTCGAGTGGTCTGCGTTTTGGCCTGGCAGTAGCTCTTTTCCTTGAGGGAGCGGCGTATTACGCACACTTTGCCCTGCGCGGCGAACGGCTGTTTCCAGATCGCCTGCCTCTGGAACTCTGCGATGCCTCGCTGTTTCTTATCATCATCGCGCTGGTCACCCTCAACAAGTCAATCGTCGACCTGGCTTATTACGGTGTAATGGCTGGAGCTACGATGTCGCTGCTGACTCCCAACCTGGGGGAACCTTTTCCTTCCTTCATAACCGTGCAGTACTTTGTCAACCATGGCCTCATGGTGGTCTCCGCTCTCTTCCTTGTCTGGTCCGGGCAGGCGCGTCCGCGGCCGGGGTCGGTGATGAGGGCCATGCTGTACCTGAACATCTTTGCCGCCTTCGACGGCGTATTCGATTTCATCTTCAAAACAGACTATATGTTCCTCTTCGCCAAGCCTCAGCCTGAGACGCTCCTCACTATTCTTGGACCATGGCCCTGGTACATCGTGGCTTGCGAAGGCGTCGCCTTCGTCCTGTTCCTGCTCCTGTATCTTCCCTTCCGCCAAACCACGGCGAATGCATCGTAGCTCCATCAAGCCCAGCTAAACCCGCTCCGTTGCAGCGGCAGCGTCCGAATCCGCTTCCCGGTCGCCGCGAAGATCGCATTCCCCACCGCCGGCAGAATCGGCGGCAGCGTCGGCTCGCCCAGCCCCGTCGGAGCGTAGTCGGTCTTGCGCCAATACACCTCGATCTTCGGCGTTTGCCGCATGCGCATCAGAGGGTGATTATGGAAGTTTGACTGCTGGATCTTGCCGTCCACCAGCGTAATTTCCTGCGCCAGGTGGCCCATGCCTTCCATAATGCCGCCGAACCCCATGCTCTCGGCCGCGGCGGGGTTGATAATCTGGCTGCCCACGTCCCCGGCCGCCCACACGTGGTTCACCGTCACCTTGTTGTCCTTGTCCACGCTCACGTCCGCAACCTCGGCAAAGTAGCCCAAATGGCAGAACCAGGCGGCGATTCCCATTCCGCGTCCACGCTCCTTGCTGCGATGAGCCCAGCCTGACTTTTCGGCGACTAACTCAAGCACGCCTTTGAACCGCTCCGGGATGAGTACGGACTGTCCCGAGGGCTCGTGGTCACCCACCGCGTCGAGTTGGCTCGCGGACCAGGGTGATCGCGTGTTGCTTAGTAGATCCAGCTGAAACTCGAGCGGGTCGCGGCCGGCAGCATCGGCCAGCTCGTCCAGGAAGGACTGCGCCACCCAGCAGTAGGCGTTGTCCCCGGGGGCGCGCATCGCTCCGGTGCGCAGCATGAGCGGCTGCGCGGAGGTGTAAAGCGCATAAGCCGGGGGAAAGCCTGATGGATAGGTGTCAGCACCGATGCCGCCGCCGGACGTCGAGTGCTTCTCATCGCCGAAGGTGACAAAGTGATGCCGCCAGGCAGTGATCTTGCCCTGCGCATCGAGGCCGCCTTTCAGGCCAACCGTTCCGCCAGGGCGAAAGGGGTCGTGGGCGACGTCATCTTCCCGGGACCAGAGCAGCTTGACCGGCGCGTCAATGTGCTTGGCGATCCATGCGGCCTCGACCAGGTAGTCGTTCTGGAGCCGCCGGCCAAAGCTGCCTCCCGCGCGCACCATGTGGGTGGTGATGTCGCTCTCCTGGATGCCCAGCGTCTTGGCGACCAGTCCGCGGCCCTCGGCCGGCAGCGTGCTGGTGGACCACATCTCCAGCTTGCCGTCTTTCCAGTGCGCAGTGGCGCCCTGTGGCTCCAGCGTGACGTGGGCAATGAACGGATACTGGTAGGTGGCCTCCACTACCTTTGCCGATGACTTCAGCGCGGCGTCCACGTCGCCGTATTTGCGCACGGTGGTTCCGGGCGGCGCCTTAAGAAGTTCCTCCGCCCGCTTCTTGAAGCCCTCCGTGCTTTGCGTGGCTGCGGGGCCCAGGTCCCAGTCGACCTTGAGCTGTTTGCGGGCCTGCTGCGCCTGCCACCAGGTGTCAGCCACAATCGCGATGCCCGGCTCCATCCCAGGCTCCCAGGGCGTGAAGGCGGCGGGAGTGATGCCGCCATCGATGACCAGCACATGGCGCACGCCCGGCAGCGTTTTGATCTGATCGATGTTGGCCGTCTTCACCTTTCCGGCAAAGACGGGAGCCTTCTCAATGGATGCGTACAGCATTCCGGGCAGCGTCACATCGATGCCGAAGAGCGGCTTGCCGGTGACGATGGCGTGCGTGTCGACGCCCGTCTGCGAGTGCCCGATAATGCGGTAATCCTTGGGGTCTTTGAGCTTGACGCTGCTGAGCGCAGGCGCGGGCAGCGCGGCAGCTTTGGCGCCAAGCTCTCCATAGCTCGCGGAGCGCCCTGAGGTGGCATGAAGCACCCGGCCGGATTGCGTGGTGCATTCAGCCACCGGCACGCCCCACGTTTGCGCAGCGGCGGCGATGAGCAACTGGCGGCCGGCTGCGCCTACGCGGCGCATCGGCTCCCAACCCATCGGGGTGTTCGCGGATCCACCCGAAAACTGCCGGCCGTATTTCTTCTCGTCCAGTTCGGCCTGCTGCACGCGGACGTCTTTCCAATCGACATCCAGTTCCTCGGCAATCAGCATGGGCAGCATATTGCGCATGCCCTGGCCAGACTCTGAGGCGCGCGCCATGATGGTGACCTGTCCATCCGCAGCGATGTGGATGAATGCCTGTGGCGTAAGGTCGGGCGGCGTCCCTGGTCCCTGAGCGGCGGCGAGCGGTGAGCGATAAAGATCCAGAGCGAGGCCCCCGCCCGCAAGGGCCGTCAACTGCAAAAACGATCTACGATTCATGCGCATCGGGTGGCCCTCCTTCACTTGGCGCGGGCTGGCGCGCCCGCTGCTGCTGCTTCATGAATGGCTTGGCGGATGCGCGGATACGTCCCGCAGCGGCACAGGTTGCCGCTCATGGCCGTGTCGATCTCCGCATCCGTTGGATGGGGCGTGTGCTGGAGCAGCGCGGCGGCAGACATGATCTGGCCGGCCTGGCAGTAGCCGCATTGCGGCACGTCCACCGCCTCCCACGCCACCTGCACCGGGTGCAGCCCGTCTGGCGAAAGGCCTTCGATGGTGGTGATCGGCTCACCCGCCGCCGCGCTCACGTGCGTCATGCAGGAGCGCACCGCCTGGCCGCCCAGCAGCACCGTACACGCGCCGCAGACACCCATCCCGCACCCGTACTTGGTGCCTTTGAAGTTCAGAACATCCCGCAGCACCCACAGGAGCGGCGTATCGGGCGGAACGTCCACCGTCGTAACGACGTTGTTGACCGTCAGTTTCAGAGGCATGTCTGCACCCCGCTGTTCGCTCAAAAGAATCACTTTCAATTGGATAGAACTGACCGCGATCGGAATCTGGCCCGCAAGCGGGCAGGGGAAAAGAATCTAGCACCCGGGCAGCGCAAAGCCGGGTACCTATCAATATAGACGAAGCCAAGGCTTCCCAGGTCTCTAATTGAGACCCGGGATTCCGGGCACAGGCAACGGACATCTGTTCGCTGTCAGTTGAAACGCCTTACCGGCTGAAAATCACATACTTGCGCCCGGCATAAAGCCGAAAGCCGCCAGCCGGGTCGACCACAACCTGCAGAGGCAGGGGCCGCTTGAGCCCCGCATCCTCGCCCGCGTTCACCGTGAGCACGTCATGCGCGCCCACGTCGGTCACCACAAACTTGTTGTCCGCCACGAATCCCACGCCATAGATTCCCGCCGGCAGGCTCTCTCCACCCACCTTGAGCGGAACCTCGGTGATGAAGTAGGCCTGGTACTTGGCCTGCACATCGCTCGCGTAGCCGCTGGTGTCCACCAGGGTCGCCAGCACAAAGAACCCGTCGGCAAGCTTTACGCCGGAAGAGTTACGCAGTTGCGTGGGCGCCGACTGCCCCTTGTAATACACGCTTGCCGGCAGCAGTTTCTGTATATCCGCCGGCTTTAAAATCGTATCGCTGCCCTGCGCCTGGATCGACCCCGGTGCAACCATCACTGCCACGGCCAGCGCTCCGGCCGCCATCGCCTTCAAAACTGCCTGTAAACGCATCGTGAATCCCCCTTTTTCTGCTGCGCCTGGAGTATATCGCACCCCCCGCCGCGCTGGCTCGGCCATATAGCGGTCCTCCCGTTGCCGTAGAGGGAAACCAAGGCTGCCAAGTGGTTCTTTCCTTAAGGAAAAGCCGCTTTGAACGAGGTCAGGAACGAGACGCAAACTGGAGAACCGCTCTAATTCTCCGTCGCCAGCACGTCATAGTAGTAGTTGATAGATACCCGCTTCACCGGGGACGGCAGTTTGGATAGCGGCAGGGTCCGCTCCATGGTCGTCGAACCGGTTATATTCACCGTGCCCAGATGTGCGACCTTGCCATCGGCAAACTCCAGATAAATCGGCACCAGCATCTTGAAGCCATCCGAAACTCCCGATTGAACCAGCTTGAAGTGCAGGCTCGCAGCATCGCCGTTCTGCGTAACCTGGCCTTCAAAGTGATAAGCCGGAAGCTTTGTGCCGTAAACATACTGGTTGAAGAACCAATCCATGCGGTGGTTTCCATCCAGGTCCATCGCCTGGCTCATGTGCTTTTCCACCACGGCTTTGAAATCCTCGGTGGTCGCGGCCTGCAGCCGACGGCTGTCCACAAGGTCGTGCATGGTGGCACGGAAGCGCTCCCTCCTGGATCTTTTTCGTGACCCCAGTATGAAGGATGGGAACGAATTGCGCGGGGAAAAGCGATCGTTGACCGGCCCGGCGACGCTCTTAGAGCGCGTAAAGGTCCACGTACTCATGCACCGCCATCGACTCCAGCCGCTCCCGGTCGAGCGAGGCCTCCAGAATCTGTTCCTGCCGCTCTTCAGCGTAGCGGCGCCGCAGGTTGATCCTGAACTTCTCCAGCAGCAGAGGCAAACCTTCTTCGCGCCGCCGCCGGTGGCCGATGGGATACTCGACCGTCTCCTCGACCACCGTCCCGTCGTTCAGTTCCACGCGCAGCGCGTTCGCAATCGACCGCTTCTCCGGATCGTGATAGTCGGCCGTGAAGTCCGGCTCCTCAACGCATTCCACCTTCGCGCGCAACTCGTCGATGCGCGGGTCCGTCGCAATCCAGTCCCCGTAATCGGCTGCCGTCAACCTGCCGAAGATAAGCGGAATCGCAATCATGTATTGCACGCAATGGTCGCGGTCGGCGGGATTTTCAAGCGGCCCCTTCTTGTCGATGATGCGCAGGCACGCCTCGTGTGTATGAACCGTGATACGGCGAATGTCCGCGGCGGTTTTGCCAAGTTTTTTAAGCCGCGCCCGCACCGCCATCGCGGCTTCCACTGCTGTCTGCGCATGAAACTCCGCCGGGTAACTGATCTTGAACAGCACGTTCTCCATCACATAGGAGCCATAGGGCCGCTGGAAACGGAACTCGCGGCCCGCAAACAAGACGTCGTAGAAACCCCACGTTTTTGCGGTCAGCGCCGAGGGGTAGCCCATCTCGCCCGCCCGCGCCATCAGCGCCAGCCGCACGGCCCGGCTGGTCGCATCGCCCGCGGCCCAGCTCTTGCGCGACCCGGTATTCGGCGCGTGGCGATAGGTGCGCAGGCTTTGCCCATCCACCCACGCCAGCGAGAGCGCCGCAATGGTCTGCTCCCGGCTCAGCCCCAGCAACTGGCTCACCACCGCGGTCGAAGCCACCTTCACCAGCACCACGTGATCCAGCCCCACCTTGTTGAACGAATTCTCGAGCGCGATGCAGCCTTGTATCTCGTGCGCCTTGATCATCGTCGTCAGCACCTGCAGCATCTTCAGCGCAGGTTTCCCATCCGCGGCGGCCGTCCGCGACAGCCAATCCGCCGTGGCCAGAATGCCGCCCAGGTTGTCCGACGGATGCCCCCACTCCGCCGCCAGCCAGGTGTCGTTGAAGTCCAGCCAGCGAATCATCGCGCCAATGTTAAACGCCGCCTGCACCGGATCGAGCTGGAATGCCGTCCCCGGCACTTTTGCCCCATGCGGCACCACCGTTCCCGGCACAATCGGACCCAGCAGCTTGGCGCAGGCCGGATATTCGAGCGCCTCAAGCCCGCAGCCCAGCGTATCAAGCAGGCAATAGTGCGCCGTGGTATAAGCCAGTTCGCTCTGGATCTCAAACTGAAGCGCATAGTCAGCGATATCCGTTATGACTTTATCCGCCGGTCGCTCATTGCTGATCTGCGATGACACTGTGCTCCTTAACTATCGAACCAAATGCGTAAGTTGATGAAGAGGCGTGCTCAAGTCTCTGCTGAACCGCACTACTTCACCGTTGATGAGCCCAATAGTGCCGGAGCCATCGAAAAACACTGTGTCTACTTCGCGTCCTGACTTATCGCTAAGCAGCAGACCCCAACGCAGATTGAAGCCCCAGCGCGGATTAGTCTGTTCAGGTTGTTTTTGAGCGGTAGTGCCCTTCAATATTGACCCCAGTTCAGCTCTCTGACTATCAGTGAGAATCACTCTGGATTTGGCCCATTTTTGCAGATGTTCGGGAGTCACATCAACCCGCGTGAGATCATCATCCGGAATATGCAGGATCTGCACTTCCCCAACTTTTGACGTCCGTGAGATCATGCACCACCGGCTCCAAACGATTTGCGGGTATATTCTGTGGAAACAAAACAGCCGGCAGACAAAACAATGCCGCAAACAGAATCGTCTTCGCTCGACTTATCCCCATTGCCATCATCGTCCTTCTAGAGCCTGTTATTAACTTTGAGGCGCGGCATGTGTTGCCCGAATGCTCAAAACCCGCGTAAAACGCGGCGCTCGCGAGATGTGGCACGGAATGCATTCACTGTTTCCCCCTGAATCCCAGTCGCTTTGCGAAAGCCGCGCTGATTCCATTGGGTTTACGGGCGCAAAGTTAATAACAGGCTCTAGCCCCGCTCTTCAATCGGAACAAAAGCCAAATTCTCCGGCCCCGTGTAAATAGCCGACGGCCGGATGATCTTTCCATCCTGCCGCTGCTCAATCACGTGCGCGCACCACCCGGCAGTCCGCGCCATCACAAACAACGGCGTAAACAGATCGATGGGAATGCCCATCTGATGATAAGCAACCGCGCTGTACCAATCGAGGTTGGGAAACATGCGCTTGGCGTCGCTCATCACCCTCTCGATTCGCTCCGCAATCGAGAGCAGGTGCGTATCCTCCGCCGCAGCCGCCAATTCCCGCGCTACCTCCTTCACGATCTCGCTGCGCGGGTCGCTGATGGTGTAAACCGGATGGCCGAAACCAATAATTACTTCGCGTTCGGCCACCCGACGGCGAATATCGGCCTCCGCTTCATCGGGAGATCCGTAGCGTTCTTGAATCTCCAGCGCCACTTCGTTCGCCCCGCCGTGCTTGGGCCCTTTCAGCGCGCCGATCGCCCCGGTAATGCACGAATAAAGATCCGACCCCGTCCCCGCAATCACCCGCGCCGTAAACGTGGACGCGTTGAACTCGTGCTCCGCATACAGAATCAAGGACGTCTGCATCGCCCGCGTCCACTCCGGCCGGGGCTTTTCCCCGTGCAGCAAATGAAGAAAATGCGCCGCGATCGAGTCCTCGAAGCGCTCCACCTCAATCCGCCTTCCATTGCGCGCATAGTGGTGCCAGTAAAGGAGCATCGATCCCAGCGACGCCAGCAGCGTATCCGCAATGGCCCGCGCTCCCGCATCGCCGTGGCCCTCGCTCTCAGGCAGCACGCAGCCCAGCACCGAGACGCCCGTGCGCAGCACGTCCATGGGATTCGTCGAGGGCGGCAGCAGCTCCAGCGCCTGCTTCACCGCCGCGGGCAGGCTGCGCAACGGCCGCAGGCTCGCCTTGTACGCGGCCAGCTCCGCCGCATTGGGCAGCTTGCCGTGCACCAGCAGGTGCGCCACTTCCTCATACTCGCAGTGCGCGGCCAGGTCCCGGATGTCATATCCGCGATAGTGCAGATCGTTGCCGCTCTGCCCCACCGTGCAGATCGCCGTCGAGCCTGCCGGCGTGCCTGAAAGAGCCACCGACTTCTTCGGCTTGAACGCCGCCGCGACGCGATTGGATTGCGTTCCGCTCATTGAGACCTCCTGGAGAACATCGAATGAACCGGTATTTGGGGATCCTGCCGACTCTTAGCCCTTGATTTTGGCAAATAACTCGTCCAGCTTCTTTTCATATGCATGGTAGTCCAGATACTTGTAAAGATCGGCGCGCGTCTGCATGATCGGAACCACGCTCTTCTGCGTTCCCTCGGCGCGAATCGCCTCATAAACCTTCAGCGCCGCCGCGTTCATGGCCCGGTAAGCCGCGCAGCAATACAAAATGATGTCCACGCCCGCCGTCTTCAACTCCTCGCGCGAAAACAGCGGCGTCTGCCCGAACTCGGTGATGTTAGCTAGAATCGGCACACCCGCCGCCTTGCGAAACTCGGTATACACGCCCAACTCCGTCACCGCCTCGGCAAAGATCATGTCTGCGCCCGCAGCCACATACGTCTGCGCCCGCTCGATCGCCGCCGCCAGCCCCTCATTGGCCAGGGCATCGGTCCGCGCCATCACCACAAACTGCTCGTCGGTCCGCGCGTCCACGGCAGCCTTGATCCGGTCCGCCATCTCGCCCGCCGCCACCAGTTCCTTGCCCGGCCGGTGACCGCAGCGCTTGGCCCCCACCTGGTCTTCGATATGTACTGCCGCCGCGCCCGCTTTCTCCATCGACCGAATCGTTCGCGCAATGTTGAACGCCCCGCCCCAGCCCGTATCGATGTCCACCAGCAGCGGCAGGCTGGTCGCGTCCGTAATCCGCCGCACATCGGTCAGCACATCTTCCATGGTGCTGATCCCCAGGTCCGGCACCCCCAGCGAGTTGGCCGCCACGCCGCCGCCGGAGAGATACAGCGCCCTGAACCCCGTGGCCTCGGCCAGCCGCGCCGTATAGGCGTTGATCGCGCCCGCCACCTGCAGCGGCTTCTCTTCCTCCACGGCGGCGCGAAACCCGGGCCCCCGCGGACTGGTCTTCGTCCGTGGGGTGGGAAACCCGGGCCCCCGCGGACTGGTCTTCGTCCGTGGGGTGGGAAACCCGGGCCCCCGCGGACTGGTCTTCGTCCGTGGGGTGGGAAACCGGGCCCCCGGCGAACTCTGATTGGAGGGTTCAACCATGCATCTTCCTTGCGCCGCGCGGCATCTCAGTAAGCTGCCACTGTGGCCGATTGCGCCCCATCATAACAGGCGTATCGCCCCAGCTTCCCGAACCGGTTACCCAAACAGGGGCGCACAGCGCGACAGGCGTCGCGTCGGAGCCGTCCCACCAACATCAAGGGCTCTGCCCAGAGGAGAAACATCACCATGAAGCGTCTTTTGGTCTGTACGGGCCTTTTCATCGTCGCCACCGCCCTATTCGCCCAGCAAACTCCGCCCGCTAGCCCGCCCGCAGTCCCGCCGGCAAGCCCGCCCGAGACCGTTGCCCCACAAACCGCGCCGGCAGTCCCGCCCGCCGCCGTTGCTCCAGCAACCGCGCCGGCAGTCCCGCCCGCCGCCGTTGCTCCAGCAACCGCGCCGGCAGCTCCGCCCGCCGCCGTTGCTCCAGCAACCGCGCCGGCAGCCCCGCCCGCCGCCGCTGCTCCACCAACCCCGCCGAAAAGTCCCTCTGCCACCGAGTCGGGGACCATCGGCGGCAAGGCCATCACCATCACCTACAGCTCACCCGGAGTCAAAGGCCGCACCGGCAAAATCTTCACCAAAGACGGCCTCATCGGCAAAGATCCCCACTATCCTGTCTGGCGCGCCGGCGCCAATGCCGCCACCAAGCTGCATACCGACGCCGACCTCGACATCACAGGATTGAAGATTCCCAAGGGCGACTACACCCTGTTCGTGGACCTCACCGACCCCGACAACTGGGTTCTGATCGTCAACAAGCAAACCGGCCAGTGGGGCTTGGCGTACGACAAGGCGCAGGATCTGGGCCAAGTCAAGATGACCATGGAGAAACCACCGGCGCTGGTCGAGAACCTGAAGTACACGGTCAAGGACTTGGGCGGCAACAAGGGCAAGCTCACCCTGGCCTGGGAAAACCATTCCGGATCCGTGCCCATCGTTGTGCATTGAGAACCGGCGTTTCTGGACCAACTTGCGGCAGGCAGGGTGGCGTTTTTGCAGCCTATAGCCGCCCTGCCGATACAATAGGCAAAGTGGGTCATTTCTCCCCGGAGGAATAAAAGCCTTGCCGTTGTATGCGTATCGCTGCACCCAGTGTGGCCACCTTTTTGAAAAAATCCAGAACTTCTCGGTCGAGCCGGAGGTGGAATGTCCCCGGTGCGGCGGCGTACTGGAGCGCCCGCTCACCGCTCCGCTCCTGCACTTCAAGGGCGCCGGCTGGTACGTGAACGACTACGCCGCCAAGAGCAGCGAACCCGCCTCCGAGTCCGCCCCGGCCGACACCAAAACGCCCTCCACCACCGGCGCAACCCCATCCACTGCTCCCGCCTCCACGCCCGCACCCGCGCCTGACTCCTCACCGGGTTCCTCAACTCCTGGCTCAACCTCTTAAGACAACCATCCCCATCGAGTCTCTCAGCCCCCGGGACCTCCAGGAGACCGCTAAGATAGGGTCTGGGTATGCCGCTGCTCGATCCCATCCCGTCGCCGGTCGAACACGCTGACTTTGCCGCTCTCGAGTGGGAGCCGCTGTTGGCTCTGGTCGCCGGCTTTGCCGCGTCGCCTGTCGGCCGCCACGCGATCCTCTCGCTCCAACCCTCCACAGACGAAGCCTGGATCGCCCTCCAGCACCAGCTCACCGCTGAACTCCGCCTCATCCTGGCCGAGCAGGTCTCCATCCCCCTCGGCGGCCTCTTTGACCCCACGCAACTGGCCGCCAAGGCGCAAATTCCCGGCGCGGCCCTTGAAGCCAATGAGTTGCAAGCCATCGCCCGCCTCGCCAACGACGTCGCCTCCTGGCAATCGCTGCTGCATTCGCCCCCAGCCCGCCTTGCAGGCAAACTGCCCGGCCTCTCCGCTCTTTCCGCCTCGCTGATCACCAGCCTGCGCCCCTTGGCCGAAACCATCGAGCGCACCATTCAGCCCGACGGCTCGCTGGCCGACAACGCCTCGCCCGAGCTGGGCCGCATCCGCCGCGAGCAGGAGCGCCAGCAGCGCCTCATCGAAGAGACCCTCCGCGCCGCCCTGTGCAAGCTCTCCCAGGACGGCGCAACCCAGGAAGACCTCATCACCATCCGCGGCGACCGCTTCGTCATCCCCGTCCGCTCCGAGCTCAAGCGGCGCGTCTCCGGCGTAGTCCACGGCGTCAGTTCTTCCGGCCAAACCGTCTACGTCGAGCCGCTCGAAACCATCGAGCAGAACAACGAACTGGTCCGCCTCATCGAAGAAGAGCAGGCCGAAATTCACCGCATCTTTGTCGCTCTCACCGGCCAGGTGGGCGGCTATGCCCACGGTCTGGTCGAAGGCGCTCGCGTCCTCGCTCTCGTCGATAGCCTCCAGGCCCGCGCCCGCTTTGCCCGCGACTACGACTGCGCAGCTCCCGCCATCGCGCCCCATCTGCTGCGCCTCGAAGCCGCCCGCCACCCGCTGCTCGAAAGGCACCTGCGCGCAACCGGCGGCCGCATCGTCCCTCTCACGCTCGAACTCACCGCCGAAGCGCGCCAGCTCATCATCAGCGGTCCCAACACCGGCGGCAAAACCGTCACCCTGAAGACCACGGCCCTGCTGGCCATGATGGCGCAAGCCAGCCTGCCCATTCCCGCCACGGCAGCCAGTTTTCCGGTCTTCACCGCCTTCCTGGCCGACATAGGCGACGCCCAGTCCATCGAGGCCGATCTCTCCACCTTTTCCGCGCACATCACCAACCTCGACCGCCTCTCGCGCCTTGCCGGCCCCAGCTCGCTGGTTTTGCTCGACGAGCTCGGCTCCTCCACCGATCCCGAGGAAGGCTCCGCGCTGGCCGTCGCCATTGCCAGCCACTTTCTCGTGGCCGGCGCCTGGTCGTTCATCTCCACCCACCACACCTCGCTCAAGGTCTACGCCGCCAACACCCCCGGCGTGCTCAACGCCGCGGCCGGTGTGGATGAGATCACCCTCGCGCCCAACTATCAGCTTCGCCTCGGCGTCCCCGGCGCTTCGGCCGGCATCCAGACCGCCGAGCGCCTCGGCCTCAACGCCGGCATCGTCGCCGCCGCCCGCCGGCGCCTCGGGTCGCAGCAGGTCGATCTCGCCCGCTTCCTCGACCGCCTCCACAATGAGCTGACCCAACTCGAAGAGGACCGCAAAGCCGCCCGCGCCGAGCAGCATGCGCTCAACCAGGAGCGCGCCAGGCTGGCCCGCGAGGGCGACGTCGAACTGCGCAAGCGCACCCGCGACCTCGAGACCAAGCTGGCCTCGCTGCTCAAGGACTTCGAGTTCCAGATGCGCGAGACCGTGCGCGCCATCGAGGACCGCGCCGCCCAGCAAAAGCTGTCGAAGGAAGCCGAACGCCGCATCCTGCGCCTGCGCCGCGAGTTTCAGGAGAGCTTCAACCAGACCGTCGTCGCCCATCGCACCGGCGCGGATCAAGGCGACTTGAACGCCCAGCCGCACGTCGTCAAGCACGTCGCCGCCGGCGACCAGGTCCGCCTCAAGTCGATCAACAAAGTCGCGGTGGTGCAGCGCGAGGTCGAGAAGGACCTCTTTGAAGTCGCGCTCGGCCCCATCAAGATGCGCGTCAAGCGCGACGACATCGCGGAGGTCGTGCGTGCGGCAGAGCTTCAAACCACCGAACGCGCCGACCCGCTTGCCGCGGCCCGCCAGCAGAAGAACGTCCACGTCACCGTCACCAGCGCCTCGACCGACGACATGCGCATGGAGATCAACCTCATCGGCCGCACGGTGGACGAAGCCACCGGCGAGCTGGAGAAGTATTTAGACCGCGCCTTCCTCGCCGGCCTGCCCCGCGTCCGCGTAATCCACGGCCACGGCGCCGGCATCCTCCGCCGCGGCGTCCGCGAATTCCTGAAAGGCCACCCCCACGTAGCCACGATAACCGAAGCCCCGCAAAACGAAGGGGGCCAGGGGGCAACATTGGTGGAGCTACGGCAGTAATTGGCCGATATGGTATTGAGGAGGCGCCAATGCCGAGGAAACCGAAGAAAAAGAGATTTACCAATCGAGCCGAAGAGGCTGCGTGGTGGGAAGCGAACGGAGACACCCTCGCGGACTCATTCGAGAAGGCCTTGAATGAAGGCTACGTCGGCCCCTGCACCGTTGTTGTAACCGGCGACTCGACTGCAACGAAAATCCGTCTGGGTTCCAGAGACGTTGCCAAAGCCCGCGCGCAAGCTGTCGAACGCGGTCTGCACTACCAAATTTACTTGAAGACGATTATTCACGAAGCACTGCTCAAGATAGAAGAAGGCCAGAAGACCGGGAATTCCTGAAAGATCATTCGCTCATCCCAGGTCCGAAAATCCGGACCTGGGGCACCCGGCAGTCCCATAAACCTTATACGAGCCTGGGAGGATCTGCGCGGGAATCGTTGCCGGCGCATCGCGCTCAGCCTGCGTATTTAATCCGCCCTTCCATTGCTGCTTTCATTATGGCCTTGACCGTAGTCAATTCGTCGTCGCTCTTGACGGGATAATCCTTCCACTGTCCATCGGCGTCATAAGTTGAGATGATATAGTGCTTCCGTCGCACGGACAGGTAAGCGAAGACACGGTTATTGGCCTTCATTGAGATCGAGTTTTGGATGGGATCAAGCGAAATATTTCCAGGTCTCCAATTCTTGATTTCTTCGAGAAGCGAGGAGACCACTGCTCGAACTTTTTCGTCCGTAATGTAGGCAAGGTGGTTTTCAATATGTGAAACCGAGGCGATCTCAGGCGGCGTGGGGATCTCCCTCTCCATAAAGATCGGCAGGAGGTCCTCCTCATCCTCAAACTTGAGGCAGTTGTATGTGAACAAGGAGATCGGTAGGTCCAGCCACTTGCATCTTCCGACGAGCCTCTGAGAAAAGTCTGGGGCAATGAGGAAAAGGCGCGCTTTCTGCGCAGGGTCAATCGAGTGAGCCTTGTATTGCCTTGCGAATGATTCAAGGTGGGACGAGATGTAGTCATAGTAATCGAGCCCTTGGACCAACATGCCGTCGTCTTGAATGACCTTGAGCTCTGCGACTACCAAGGACTTGCCACTGTCTACCATGAGAACGTCGAGACGACCTCCGGCCGCCTGCTTCTGGTGATCCACAAACGCCAGACCCTCTTCGATCTGCGGGCTGTGGCGCCGAACGAGTTCTTCAAGTTGTTGCTCGGAAACATCGACCTTGGTGTAGCTCTTCATCGATCACACCTCTGAAACTCCAAGAAATGCCCAGTTTATACTACGCCATCGCTTCCCGCCCCATCGGCTCGAACCGCAACTGGTTCGACTTGCGGTCCACATCGATGCGCACATGCGCCCCGTGCAGCACTTCGCCGTTTAGGATCTTGATGGCCAGCGGATCCTGAATCATACGCTGCAACGCCCGCTTCAGCGGACGCGCTCCATACGCCGCATCCGACCCCGAAGCCAGAATCAGTTGCCGCGCCGGCTCCGTCAACTCCAGCGAAATCTGCCGGTCTTCGAGCAGCTTGCGTACTTCGTTCAACCGCAGCTCAAGAATCTTGCTCATCTGCGCCTGCCCCAGCGGGCGGAAGATCACAATGTCGTCCACGCGATTCAAAAACTCCGGCCGGAAGTGCTCGCGCAGCACCCTCATCACCGACTCCCGCGCCATGTCGAAGTCGTGCTCCGTCTTCAGCGTATCGCCGGTCAGCAGCGCCGCGCCCAGGTTCGACGTCATGATGAGCACTGTGTTTTTGAAGTCCACCGTGCGCCCCTTGGCATCCGTCAGTCGCCCGTCGTCCATCACCTGCAACAAAATGTTGAACACATCCGGGTGTGCCTTCTCGATCTCGTCGAACAAAATCACCGCATACGGCCGGCGATGCACGGCCTCTGTCAACTGCCCGCCCTCGTCGTAGCCCACATACCCCGGCGGCGCGCCGATCAGCCTCGCCACGGAGTGCTTCTCCATGTACTCGCTCATGTCGATGCGCACCATGGCCTGTTCATCGTCAAACAGAAACTCCGCCAGCGCCCGCGCCGTTTCAGTTTTCCCCACTCCGGTCGGTCCCAGAAAAATAAACGACCCGATCGGCCGCCGCGGATCGCTCAAGCCCGCGCGCGAACGCCGGATCGCATTGGCCACAATAGTCAGCGCCGCGTCCTGGCCGATGACCCGCTCCCGCAGCCGCGTCTCCATTTCGACGAGCTTCTTCACCTCGCCCTCGAGCATCCGCGAAACGGGAATCCCCGTCCACTTGCTCACAATCCCGGCGATGTCTTCCTCATCCACTTCGTCCTTCAGCATCCGCGCCACGCCCGCATTGCCGTCCTGCGCGGCGCTCAACTTCTTCAGCTCGTCTTCGAGCTTGGGCAGTTCCCCATATTTGATCTGCGCCGCGCGATCGAGCATTCCCTTGCGCGTCTGCTCTTCGGCCTCAAAGCGCAGCGCGTCGATTTTCTTCTTTACCTCTCCGATGCGGCTGCTGGCTTCGGATTCGCGAGCCCAGCGGGCGCCCAACGCCGTGATCTGCTCCTGCAGCGCTGCTATTTCGCGCTCCACCTCATCCAGGCGCGCGACGCTGTTCGCATCGGTCTCGCGCTTCAGGGCCTCACGTTCAATCTCGAGCGAAGTTTTTTCGCGCTCCCGTTGATCGATCTCCGTCGGCTTTGACCCGATCTGAACCGCCAGCGACGCCGCAGCCTCATCCACAAGGTCGATGGCCTTGTCGGGCAGGAAGCGGTCGCTGATGTAGCGGTGAGAAAGCGTTGCGGCGGCAACAATGGCCGCGTCCTTGATGCGCACGTTGTGGTGCGCCTCATAACGATCCCTCAAGCCGCGCAGAATGGCAATTGTATCTTCAACATTGGGCTCGCCGACGTAAACGATCTGGAAGCGCCGTTCCAGCGCCTTGTCCTTTTCGATGTACTTGCGGTACTCGTTCAGCGTGGTTGCGCCAATCGCCCGCAGTTCGCCGCGCGCCAACGCCGGCTTCAGCATGTTGCTGGCGTCGATGGCTCCCTCGGCCGCGCCTGCGCCCACCAGCGTGTGCAGTTCGTCGATGAATAGCACGATCTTGCCGTTCGCTTCCTCAATCTCTTTGAGCACCGCCTTGAGCCGGTCCTCGAATTCGCCGCGATATTTCGCCCCCGCCAGCATGGAACCGAGGTCCAGCGAGATCACCCGCTTGTCGCGCAAACTCTCAGGCACGTCGCCGGAAACAATGCGCCGCGCCAACCCCTCCACAATCGCCGTCTTGCCCACGCCCGGCTCGCCGATCAGCACAGGATTGTTCTTGGTCCGCCGGCTGAGCACCTGGATCACGCGCCGAATCTCCTCGTCGCGCCCAATCACCGGGTCCAGCTTGCCGCGCCGCGCCAGTTCGGTCAGGTCCTTGGCGTATTTTTCCAGCGCCTGAAACTTGCCTTCCGGGTTCTGGTCGGTCACGCGCTGCGATCCACGCACCGCCGTCAGCGCCTTCAGGATCGCCTCGTGCGTGGCCCCCAGCGCGAGCAGCGCATCGCGCGCGGCATCGCCTTTCCCGTGAGCCGCGCCCAACAAAAGGTGTTCCGTCGAAACGTACTCGTCCTTGAAGTTCGCCGCCTCGCGAAAGGCCTGCTCCAGGGCCTTGTTCAGCGCCTGGCTCAGGCCCGGTTGGCTCGCGGACCCGGCCACACGAGGCAGTTTCTCCTCGATCTGGTGCAGGTCGTGCTCCAGCCGTTCGGTGGGGACGCCGATCTTTTCAAGTACCGCCGGAATCACGCCCTCGCGATCCTCGACGAGCGCCAGCAACAGGTGCGCCAGCTGCACCTCGGGGTTGCCCAACTCCGCGGCCCGCGCCTGCGCCTGCTGCATCGCCTGCTGCGACTTGACGGTCAACTTTTCCCAGCGAATAGCCATTGCCTTCAGCTCCTAGCTGCCAGCCTCTAGCTTGCTCCTGCCAGATGCCAGAGTCCAGATTGTCCACAAGAATTTGTTCTTCTCTGTCGATTGCATAAAACGAAGCGCCGGGAAGGCATAGTTCCGCCCACCTCCCGGCGCGTCCAAGCTCAAGCCGCCAGCCAGTCCCAACAGAAGCCAGAGGCTGGAAGCTGGCGGCCAAAAGCAGCTCTTACGCCACGTTGACCTTGATCTGCTTGGGTTGGGCTTCCGGCGTCTTCTTCAGCTCCAGCTTGAGCACGCCCGCATTGTAGCTGGCCTTGATGTTTTCAGTCTCCACGGTCGCGGGCAGCGTGAAGGCGCGGAAGAAGCTGCCATAGCTCCGCTCGATGCGATGGAAGTTCTTCTCCTTCTCCTCGGCCTCGAACTTGCGCTCGCCCTTCACGGTCAGCGTGTTGCCCTCGACGCGCACGTCCAGGTCCTTCTGGTCGATGCCCGGAACCTCGACCTTGAGGACGACCTTCTCGGCGTCTTCATAGATGTCGACCGGCGGTACAAAGTTGGCAGCCGCCAGCGGCGCATCCTCTTCGTTCAAATTGCGGAAAAGAGAGTTGACGCGATTCTGCAAAGTTACGGCTTCCCGGAACGGGTCCCAACGAGTAATTGCCATAAATGTGTTCCTCCAGATGGTTTCAAAATTGGGGCAGGAACCTGAGTCCCAGCCACTCAACCAATCTGATGAAAATATAGCACAACTGATTCATAAAATATGCGCGCTTTACGCTCATATTCTAAAGAATTCCCCACTCGATTGAATTTGAACGACTTGCAAGCAAAGAAGCCGAGCGGAAACCGGCAACTCACCATCGAAAACTGAAAACCGGCAGCTTCCCGCTACAATCGAAAGCACATGACGCCGCTTTCCAGCCTCGTCCTTCTGATGGACTGGCACTGGCTTTGGCTCTCGGTGGCTGCCTTTCTGGCCGGAGTGCTGAACGCTGTGGCCGGTGGCGGCAGCTTCCTGCTCTTTCCCGCCATGCTGGGCATGAAGATGCTTCCCGTTCAGGCCAACGCCACCAACACGGTAGCCCTGTGGCCCGGCCAACTCACCTCCGTCGCCGCCTATCGCGACGACATCCGCAAGAACTCTCGCCTCGCCCTGCCCATGGGCCTGGCAGGCCTGCTCGGCGGCGCCGCCGGCGCCGTGGTCCTGCTCAACACGCCGCAGATGACCTTTCTCCACCTGGTCCCGTGGCTGCTGCTGGTGGCCGCCTCCATCTTTGCCTTGAGCGGCCCGGTCTCCCGCTGGCTGGTGCGGCGCAGAGGTGCCATCGTCGGCGCCACCCATCCGCCGCGACTGCTCTATGTCTTCCTTTCCACCATCTTCGTCTGCTTTTACATCGGCTACTTCGGCGCCGGCGCCGGCTTTCTTCTCATCACCCTGCTTTCCCTCTTCGGCTTCCAGGACCTGAACGAGATCAACGCCCTCAAAGTCGTTTCCACCACCCTGGCCAACGGCATCGCCTTCGTCATATTTGTTTTCAATGGTCAGGTCGTCCGGCGCTACTGCCTGCTGGCCATGGTCACCTGCGCCGTCGGCGGCTACACTTCCGCCCGCTTCGCCCGCATGGTGCCCCAGCCGATCCTCCGCGGCCTGGTCGTCTTCATCGGCTTTTCGATGGCCGCCTGGTTCTTCTGGAGAAACCCGTAAAGGCAGCGGACAGCTAACAGCTGATAGCTGCCAGTTAAAGGCCCCTAAACAGCGGTCAGCTTACATTGAGCAGCTCCCGGCCGCGCGCTAATGACAGTTAGCTGTAAGCTGTCCGCTGTAAACTGGGCGTATGAGCCACGAAGGCATTCGCTTTGTCGACAAGGACCATGCCGGGCACGAGCAGGAAGAAAACCGCCCCCTCCCCCGCATCGCCGTCACCCCGGAGAAGGTCCGCGTGCTGCTCACCGAGGGCAAGGGTCTGGAAATCGACTGGGTCGACGGCCACCGCAGCGCCTGGAGCTTCGCCTGGCTGCGCGAGGCCTGCCCCTGCGCCACCTGCAACGAGGAGCGCGCCCAGGATGGCCGCAAGCCCGGCCAGCCCAGACCCCGGCCCACCGCCGTCCTGCCCATGTACAGCCCGCCCCCCAAGCCTGCCAGCGCCCACGCCGTAGGCCGCTACGCCATCCAGTTCAACTGGCTCGACGGCCACACCTCAGGCATCTACTCATGGGACTACCTCCGCCGCGTCTGCCAGTGCCGCGAATGCACATTCGCCGCCGCAGAAACCACCGGCACGCCGAATTGAACATGGCGACGTAAATCAATGCGCAGGATATCAGCCGAGCCATTGACGCGCGAGGCGCTATGCGCTACAGTCTGGACATGATCCGGTCATTCCGGCACGCTGGACTGGGGAAGTTCTTCTTCACGGGAAGCAAGGCGGGCATTCAGCCCGCGCACGCGAAGAAGCTGAGCCTTCAACTCGGTACTTTGAACATCTCCAGAAATGCAACGCGCATGAATGTTCCTGGATGGAATCTGCACCCCCTCAAGGGGGATTTGATCGATCATTGGTCGGTCAAGGTGAATGGAAACTGGAGAATGACCTTCACCTTCGACGGAGAAGACGCAATTCTCGTGGACTACCAGGATTACCACGGTTGATAGGAGGCTCCCGATGCCCATGATGTATAACCCGCCCCACCCCGGCGAATTACTGCGCGAATATCTCGGCTCCATGCAGGTTGTCGTAGCTGCAAAGAAGCTACGCGTGGCGCGATCCACTCTTTCGCGCCTTCTGAACGGGCGGGCGTCGTTTACAGCGGCCATGGCGCTGCGGCTGGCCGATGCTTTTGGAACCGAGCCGGGTATGTGGCTTGACTTGCAGCAGCAGTACGACCTGTGGCATGCTTCCAAGCGCAAGCGGCCCAAGGTAGAGAAGTTCTCCCACGCGGCATAAGAAGCTAGAGCCTGTTATTAACTTTGCGCCCGTAAACCCAATGGAATCATCGCGGCTTTTGCGAGGTGACTGGAATTCAGAGGAAGGCCGTGAATCCATACCGCGTCAGATCTCGCGGATAGTGCATTTTGCGCGGGTTTTGAGGATTCGGGCAACACGTGCCGCTCCTCAAAGTTAATAACAGGCTCTAGCGGTGAAACATAACAATGGTGGCACGAACACCTAAGGAACCTCTGCGCAGGTGCCTGATTTCTAAGCGAAGAATTGGGCGCGAACGATTTTCAACATTTGGACCAAGAATCGTTGGAAAAAAGCGCTTACAAGCCTGTTTGCTTTGTCTCGGG
>Ga0224554_1000798_pt1 | contig 23520 bp, 20 predicted proteins | sample 714S22024metaG_FD_180666 | JGI IMG/M metagenome (GOLD analysis project Ga0224554, IMG submission 180666) | Peat soil microbial communities from Stordalen Mire, Sweden - 717 S2 20-24 | ecosystem: Environmental > Terrestrial > Soil > Wetlands > Peat | place: Sweden: Norrbotten County, Stordalen...
TACCAGCCAATCGGAATCGAGAGCTGCGCGCACTCGCTCGCGCTCCGCGTCCAGGCCGGCCAGCTCCGACGCCATTGCCTGCTGGCGGGCGGCGACGCTCGAGCGAACCGTGTCCACCCCGGCGGCAAGCTGTTCCACCTGGGCGCGCGTCTCGGCCAGCGCGGCCTCGTGCGCCTCGGTGCGCTCCAGGCTTGCATATTCATCGGTTTCCAGGCGGTCGGCTTCTGAAGTCGCGAATTGAATCTCGTGCTCAATGGCGGCGGCCTGCTCGGGAGTCGTGACGGAGTCGACCTGGACGCGGAAGCGCGCGGCCTTCTGGCGATGCGCGTCGATATCCCGTTCCAGGCGGGTACGCATCGAGTCTTCGCGCGCCAGCGCGGCAGATAGATCGGCGGACTGCCGCTGGGCGGCGGCCAGCGCAGTCGTAGCCTGAGCAATCTCGGCCGGCAGTGCGCGCATCTGTTGGTTCAGGCGAGCCCGGTTCAACTCAATCGCCTGGAGCTTTACGAGGTTTTCAATCAGAGCTTGCATCCGTGAGAAGAAGTCTACGGCATGGAGGCTAAAGACACCAATTGATCGAAGGCGGCCACCGCGGTAGCCACGATACAAGCCTTCAAACGAGATCGGATGGGTCTCCCGATACGATTTCGGTCGCGGGTCGCGTCAAACAGAGCAGCGGGCTGTGACTTCACCGTGAAGCGTTCCTGCGAAAATGGTCGAGGCCCGGAAATGTCCGGACGAGGATAATCGGTGGCAACAAGGCGAGCGAGGAAACGGGGCAAGCGCGGATGGTTGAAGTGGGCCGCTGGGGCAATTCTGCTCGTGTTTCTTCTGCTCGGCGTAGCGATCTCCATTCTGTTGCACCGTGCCGAGCCCATGCTGCGCGCTGCAATTGTCGAGAAACTCGAAGAGCATTTTCAAGCGCGCGTTGAGCTCGACAGCTTTCATGTCTCGCTCATCAACGGGTTGTGGGCCGAAGGCAACGGGTTACGCATCTGGCCTCCGGCGAACGTGGCGGGCGTTGCCGTCCCGGGCCCGAATAGCACTGACGTAACAAAGCCTCTCATCACGCTGGATGAGTTTCGCTTTCATGCGCCCCTGCGTTACAAGCCGGGCGAGCCGATCAGAATTGCCGTCGTCGAGTTGATTGGCCTCGACGTAGACGTGCCGCCCAAGCCGCACTTCACGCACGCGGCGGCGCCAACCAGTGGCGCTATGCCCGACGACAGCCGCGTGCCTATGCTGCGCTTCGAGATCGAAAGCATGGAATGCAAGCGCGCGCACCTGACGCTGGAGACAAGCAAACCGGGAAAGCTGCCGCTGGAGTTCGACGTTGCGCGCATAAAACTAAGTCACGTGAGTGTGGGCGGTTCAATGCAATTCGATGCGCAGTTGACCAACCCGCGTCCGGCGGGAATCATCTTCACTTCGGGCAGCATGGGACCGTGGGTGGTCGAGGATCCGGGAGAGACTCCGGTGATGGGCAACTATCGCTTTGAGAATGCTGACCTCGGTGTCTTCAAAGGGATAGCGGGCATTCTCAACTCAACCGGCAAGTACCAGGGCGTGCTGCGCAATCTAACTGTGGACGGGCAGGCCGATGTTCCGGATTTCAGGCTGACGCAATTCGGCACCTCAGTGCCGCTCGAAACGCAGTTTCACGCTACGGTGGACGGCACAAATGGCGATACGTGGCTGCAGCCGGTGCATGCGCGGCTGGGCGGGTCGCACTTTATCACTGAGGGAAAGATCGTTCGCATTCCGCCAGAGCCTTTGCCCAACGGAGCGGCGCGGCCCGGCGGACACGAAATCACGCTCAACGTGATTGTGGACGGCGGGCGGATGGAGGACTTTTTGCGCCTGGTGAGCAAGAGCGGGACGCCGCTGATGACCGGCGAGCTGACGCTGAGAGCAACGCTTGAGATCCCGCCGGGAACGGAGCCGGTGGACGAAAAGATGAAACTGAATGGGAGCTTCAACCTTGTAGACGCGGCATTCACGAGCGCGAAGCTTCAGAACGGCGTGGGCGAACTGAGCTTGCGCGGGCAAGGCCAGCCGATGGAAGCGAAAAACGCTGGAGACAAGGTGCGCTCCGCGATCGAAAGCAAGTTCACAATGGCCGGCGGAGTGATTACGCTGCCCAATCTCAAGTACACTGTGCCCGGAGCAGAGATCGATTTGGTGGGCAAGTATGGCCTGCAAGGCAGTACTCTCAATTTCACGGGCACAGCCAGGACTGACGCGACGGTTTCGGAGATGGTGGGTGGCTGGAAGGGATTGCTGCTGAAGCCGGCCGACAGAATCTTCAGAAAAGATGGAGCGGGGACAGAGGTTCCCATCCATATCGATGGCACTGAACAGGATCCGCACTTTGGAATCGACTTCTACCGCATCAAGCACACGGCCCCTCAGATTCCCGGTCAGTCTCAGTAAGGGCGCAATCATATTGCATCGCACGGCACGAGCGAGGAAACTGCCATGTTCGAAAAGAGTCGAATGTTGAGTAGGATGGTGAAATGCGCTGCCGGCTTCGCGCTGGTGGCCGCGACGATCGCCGCAGGAGGGCAATCAGGGCCAGTGCAAAAGACGAGTACTGCGCAGAGCGCGGAGCAGGCGAAAGAACCGGACTGGTGGAAGAACGCCGTGATCTACGAGGTGTACCCGCGCAGCTTTCAGGACACGAATGGCGACGGGATCGGCGACCTGAACGGGATCACGAAGAGGCTCGACTACCTGAAGGAACTGGGCGTGGACGCAATCTGGCTGACGCCGGTGTACCCGTCGCCGCAAGTGGACTTCGGCTACGACATTTCCAATTACGAGGACATCGATCCGCAGTACGGCACGCTTGCTGATTTCGACCGCCTGGTGTCCGAGGCAAATAAGCGACACATCCGGGTGCTGATGGACATGGTGATGAACCACACGTCGGATCAGCACGAGTGGTTCCTTCAGTCGCGGTCGTCGCGCGACAACCCCTATCGCGACTGGTATTGCTGGCACGACCCTTCGACAAGCTCAGGGCAAGGTCCAGGCCAAACCGCAACCGATAAGGGAGCGCCGCCGAACAACTGGCAGTCGCTCTTCGGCCACTCAGCCTGGCAATGGGATGAAAAGACGCGGCAGTACTACTACCACAAGTTCTACGTCCAGCAGCCGGACCTGAACTGGCACAACCCCGCCGTGCACGACGCCTTCAAGGAAATCATTGCCTTCTGGCTCAAGCGCGGCGTGGGGGGGTTTCGCTTTGACGCGATTACGACGCTCTTCGAGGATCCGAGCCTCGCCGATGAGGGAGTGCGGCTCGGCAACGACGGCAAGCCGGTGATGAACGCATTCGGCGATCCGCAGCTCGACGGCTCGAAGACCGACAACCAGCCGGGCCTGCACGAAGTGATGGAGGAGATGCGCGCGGAAGCAGACAAGTTTGATTCGAGCGAGTTTCCGGGCACGCGCGTGCTCATCGGCGAAACGTACCTGCCCAACATCGGCGAATTGAAGAAGATGTATGGAACGCCGGACAAACCTGAGTTTTACCTGCCGATGGACACTCAGGTGGGCATGATCAACAAGCTGGACGTGACGGCGTTCCGGCAAAAACTGATCGACGCGGAGACGTATCTCGGTCGCCACATTCCGCTGCTGGTCTTTGACAATCACGACAACCCGCGGATCGACGCGCGCTATGGCGACGGCGCACACCACCTGGACATTCAGCGCGTGATTGCGACCATCCTGCTGGCTAGCCGCGGCGCGGCCCTGGTCTACTACGGCGACGAGATCGGAATGAAGACGACGCCGCCCACGCGCAAGCAGGACGTGAAGGACCCGATCGGGATCACCGGTTGGCCGAAGGAGAAGGGCCGCGATGGCGAGCGCACGCCGATGCAGTGGGACGGAACCACGAATGCCGGATTCACCACTGGCGCGCCGTGGCTGCCCGTGCCGCCGAGCGCGGACGCAATCAACGTGCAGGCCGAATCGAGCGATCCCGATTCGCTGCTCGCGTGGTACCAGGCGCTTATCCGGCTCAAGAAGACGGTCCCGGCCTTCGAGAGCGGCGCGAATATCATGCTCGACCCGGAAAACACAAAAGTGCTGAGCTGGATGCGCCAGGCACCGGGTGCGCACCAGGTCGTTGTGAGCGTGAATTTCACAGCCGACACGGTGACAACCGATCTGACCCTGGGCGAAGCCGGAATGCGGCCACGGCAGTTGAAAACACTGCTGAAGACACCCGGCGGACCGGACACTGTTGCGATCAATCGTATTGTGCTGGGACCGTATGGTGTGTATATCGGCGAAGTGGAGTGACGGGCCATTTACAGCGGTTCCACAATTGCTATTCACAGGCCTGCAACCGCCGAGTGGCTTTTTCATCAAGAAAAAGCCACCCTGCAAGACGCTGGCAAGGGCACCTGAATTGCGGAACCGCTCTAATTCCACCGCTCCGCAGCACAGAATTCATCGACCGCGCGTAAACTGGTGGCGGATTCCTAACCGCCATCAATCGAAGGATCGGCGATGAACGATCTGCCGAAATATGCGCTCATCGACACTGCCGAAGGCGCGGCGCAAAATCTGATTCAGGAGTTTGTGATCCGCCATCTGACGCCGCGAATTCCAAATTACGCTTCGGGCGTCCCTTAAGTGGCAGCGTTCATCCTGCAATCGACTCCACCAGCTGGTTCATTTCGTCCTCCTGTTGCTCGATCGACTCCACCAGCTTGAATTGCGTGCGGCAGCGGTCAAGGTTGTGCCCTTCACGATGCACTTTGAAATACGTGTCCCCGCCCAGGTAATCGGCAAGGAAACGGATGCCGATCTCGAAAGTGATCAGCTTGCCTGAAAAGGCCAGGAGTTTTCTTTCCGCGGCTGTCAGGAACGCGCCCGCCGATTCAAGGTAGCCGCGAACCAGCGCTTCGAACATCGGGAACTGCATGGTCACAAAAGACAGATCCTTTTCGTCCTCAGCCGCCGGGCTGGTGGTGGTGCGCACCATGTCGCCAAAGTCGTAAAGCGCCAGGCCGGGCATCACGGTGTCGAGATCGATCACGCAGACGGCTTCGCCGGTTTTATCGTCGAGCAGGACGTTGTTGAACTTGGTGTCGTTGTGGGTAATGCGCTCGGGCAGATCTGCGTCGAGGAGAATCCCGGTGATGGATTGGCGAGCGCGGGCAAAGTCAATCTCCGGCTTGGCGAAAGCCGCGCGGCCGGCAACGTCCGCGACGACTGCCCGCTCAAGCGCGGCAAAGCGTTTGGGCGTGTGGTGAAAGTCGGGAATCGTCTCGTGCAGGCGCGGCGGAGGCAAACTGCTCAGTTGCTGCTGGAAATTGCCGAAGGCGCGCGCCGCCTCGAATGCCTGCTCGGCAGACGCCACGGTTTCATAGGTGCGCGCGTTTTCAATAAGGCGATAGGCGCGCCACGTTTTTCCCTGCGCATCCATGTGCCATTTGCGCCCGTCCCGCGCGGGGACGAGGTGAAGCGCGCGGCGTGCACTGTCTGGCTGGCCTGCTGTCTGCGCGTCAAGATGCGCCGTCACGCGCTCGACATTCTGCATCACGGCCACGGGATCGTGGAAGACGTGGCGATTGATGTGCTGCAAAATGTAGCGAACGGGCGCGCCCTGCGCCTCGCAGGTGACGAGGTAGGTGTCGTTGATGTGGCCGCCACCATGGGGCGTCAGGCTCAGGACTTCGCCGCTGAATTCGAATTGGCTTGCCGCGGCGCGGGCGTCGGGCCGTCCGCTCATGACCAGAGTCTTTCAGGATATAAGCCATCGGCAATCAGGCGGCGGATGCTCTCAACAACGCGCGGGCGGTCCTCACGATAGGTGACGCCGAACCAGGAATCCCGCGAGCGCAACACTTTGACCCGCGCCTCCCCGGCGCGCACCAGCTCGCCGACGGTGTTGGGAATGTAGCACTCCGATTTCAAGTCGGCAGCATTGGCCTCAAGAAACTTTTCGAAACGCTCGCACAGTTGATCGAAGACCTGGGGCGTGAATCCCCACATATTCATCGAGACCGGCTCGTCGCCGGTGAGCTTTGTGACGGTTCCGGCGGCATCGGTGTTGCGGGCGCCGTTTGCGTCGCGTTCCACCTTGGTGAGTTCGACAATGTTCTCGAGGTAGCCGTCGCTGGAAACCTGGCAGACCCCGCGCGCCACAAAGCCGAAGTCTGAGAGCGTGTTGCGCAGGACAAAGCCGACCATGGAGTAGTCGGGCGAGCCTGAGTTCAGGTGCCCGGCCAATGAGCGGTAGCCGTCCGCCCCGTAGAAGTCGTCCGCGTTGATGGCGGCAAAGGGCTCGTGGATTGCGTCTGCACAGAGCAGAATGGCCTGCGTAGTGCCCCACGGCTTGGTGCGGCCCGCAGGGACGGTGAACCGAGGCGGAATGTCCTCGAGCGCCTGGAACACGTATTCAACGGCAACGCGTTTTTCAAAGCGCGCGCCGACGATCTCGCGGAATTGCTGCTCGATGTCTCTGCGGATGACGAAGACGAGCTTGCCGAAGCCCGCGCGGAGAGCGTCGAAGATGGAGTAGTCGATGATCGTTTCGCCGGCGGGGCCAACGGGGTCGATTTGCTTGAGGCCGCCGTAGCGGCTGCCCATTCCGGCTGCAAGAACAAGAAGTGTGGGAGATGTTGTGGGGGTCATCAATCAGGGCCTTTTCGAGGGCTTAATCCAATCGAATGGTACAACACAAGGGGCTGGGGGAACGACCGTGAGCCCTGCCGTGGGCAGCGGCGCAAGGGGTCTGGTAGAGTGGGTTGCCATGAGAATTCACAACCTTTGTCGACTGTTTGTTTCGACCTCTCTTCTGGCCGCGCTGGCTGTTTCGGGCGCAACACGGATGCTCCACGCGCAGACGCCGCCTGCGCAGAATCCGCTGTCGCCGGTGCCGGATTGGGCGTTACCCGGCTCGGCGACTCATCAACAGGTGGCGCCGCCCGCGGACTTTCACCGGCCGAGTACAAATTTCGATGCTTCAATTGGGGTTTTCGATGGCCAATCGGACATTGGCAGCGCGCTTGTGCCGGGCAGCGCAAGTTACGATGCCGCGACGGGGCAATACACCATCAATTCCGCCGGGTACAACATCTGGTACACGCGCGACGAGTTTCGGTTCCTATGGAAGCACATGTCGGGCGACGTGTCTCTGGCAGCCGACATCAACTTCCCCGACCCGAAGGGCTACGGTGACCGCAAGGTCGTGGTGATGATCAGGCAAAGCCTCGACGACGATTCGAAGGCAGCGATGGTGGCCGAACACGGAGCGGGAATGGTGCACCTGGCTTGGCGGCCGGAGAAAGACACGCGTGTGACGGATATGGAATTTCGCATGGGCGGGCGCGGGCGGCCGGGCGGCGCGAGTCCTGACAGCCTGGTGACGATCAGCCCCAGGCGCATCGGGATCGAGAAGCACGGCGACGAGTTTACGATCTGGGTGAGCCTCGATGGCGAGCCGATGCACCAGTTCGGCCCGCCAATCAAGCTGCATCTGGATGCGCCGTTTTATGTGGGCATCGGGTTCTGCTCGCACCTACCGGAGACGGTGGACACGGCAGTGTTTTCGAATGTAGTGATGGAAAATAAGGCAGGGAATGTGCGGTAAGCGACACGAAATAACGATTGGCGAGTTGCGCAAGGGCGTGGCTGCCAAAATGCGCACGGACCCGACCAGCGCGAAAAGCCTGGCGGCGTGGGTCGAGGGACTGGAATTCGGATTTGCCGACCGCATTCTGAACATCGACGCGGCCACCGCGCGGCTGTGGGGAGACTGGTCGGGTGATCGACCGCGACCGGTTGTCGATACGTTGCTCGCTGCGACTGCTGTCGAACACGGACTGGTTTTTGTCACTCGGAATACGCGCGACGTTAGCGGGATTCAGGTGAAGCTGCATGATCCGTGGACCGGATAGTCTTTGCCAGTAACAAGGATTCATCCTCACCTTCGAAGTAAGCGAGTTTCCCTGGGACGCACGACAGAATGGCGCCCGCGTTGTTGCCGACTACTTCTCCGAGCGCGGCCTCTAACTCAAGCTCTTTCCCGTCGATCGCGGCGCGTTCGGAAATCACCCAACAAGTTTTTCCCGCACCGCGCGATCTTAAGAGAGCGGCGATGTCATTGATCCCCTGCAGATGGCGTCCCCATAAGCTTAGGGTCGGATCAACTTTCCGCTTTACCGGCTTCGTAAATCTTTTTTCGGACCAGCGGAAATGCCCGAGCTCGTCGAGGAATTTCTTCCGCCTTTTGGGGTTCCCCAGCAAATACAGAAATCGCTCTTGTCTCTCTTTGACGACAAACGCTTTGATTGTTGCCCGTTCGTACTCGGTCCTAATCGGCTCGTTATCCATAGCGCCTAAGTCGCAGGCGAATTCTACCAACAATCAGGCGTTGCTCGCCTTGCTGCTTCCCTGCCCTGCGTGATCGACTGGCCGCGGACGCTACCATTTTATGGAGAAACCGTTTCCTGTGAGGTGCTCTCGTGAACCGGCGGACTTTCGTGCACTACGCTGCTGCGGTTGCTGCTCCGCTGATGGCCCTTCCCTCGGCGACAGGCCAAGAGCTGGCCGGTCCAACTAGCGCGGCGGAGAATGAAAGTTTGCAATCGGAAAGCTCCCGCCGGATTAAGAAGGCGGCAACTGCGGCGTTGGCGATGCAGCGCCGCGACTGGGAGCAAGGCATTCTGGCCGAGGCGCTCGTCGAGGCCGGCGATCGGCGCGGAGCGATTCTGCTGACCAGGGCCGCGATCGTGCAGCGGAAGCCGGACGGACGGCTGGGCGTGGTGGTTTCCGGTGGCCCGACCGATCCGACCATGGGCGGCTGCGCCTACGCGAGGGCGGCCGAATGGACCGGCGATACGCGGATTCAGCAAGCGGTGGACGGATTGCTGGCCTGGATTCGGAACCAAGCTCCGCGCAACGCCGAGGGCATCCTCTATCACGTCTTCGGCGCGCCCGAGATGTGGTCTGACGGGCTGAACTGCGCGCCGCCATTCCTGGCAGCGATGGGCTTCCATGGCGAGGCGCTGGCCCAGATCGACGGCTACAAGCAGCGGCTCTGGAACCCGCAAAAGAAGCTCCTCGCCCACATCTGGGATGACGGCAAAAGGCAGTTGAAGGACGGCAACTTCTGGGGCGGCGGCAATGGCTGGGCCGCTGTGGGCCTGGCCCGCGTTCTGCGCACCTTGCCGAGCGAGCGCCGCCAGGACCGCCAGCGTTTGGCAGAATTCGCGACGGAGATTGTGGACGGATGTATCGAACACCAGCGGCCCGATGGTCTTTTTCACAATGTGGTGGACCAGCCCGAGACCTTTGTGGAAACAAACCTGGCGCAGATGCTCGCGTTCGCAGTGTTTGAGGGCGTCACAGCCGGCTGGCTCCCTGGAAGTTATCGGCCGCATGCGGAGCGGATGCGCGCTGCCGCCCGTTTGAAGATGGACGCCGATGGCTACATCCAGGGCGCCTGCGGCGCACCGAACTTCGACCGTCCTGGAAACTCGACCGAGGCCCAGTCTTTCTGCATCCTGATGGAAGCCGCAGGCAACACGTTGCCCCCGGCAGAACCGCGCATCTGAGCCTGAGCACTGCGGGCATGGAATCCTCCGCCGCGTTGCCTCCTTGCTCATGTCCAGCCCTACGTGATTGACTGATCGCCGGAAAGGTGAGCGGCGCTTATGACATACGTTCTTGCGTTGGATCAGGGGACCACGAGCTCGCGGGCGATTCTCTTCGATGCCAGCGGCGCGATCGCGGCCGTAGCACAGAAGGAGTTCCAGCAGTTCTATCCCCAGGCGGGCTGGGTTGAGCACGATCCAACGGAAATCCTGACCAGCCAGCTCTCCTGCGCCGTGGAAGCGCTGGGCAAAGTGGGAGCGCGACCGCGCGACGTAGCGGCAATCGGCATCACAAACCAGCGCGAGACCGTGATTGTGTGGGAGCGCGCGACGGGCAAGGCGATTCATCCCGCAATCGTTTGGCAGGACCGTCGCACAGCGGCGCAATGCAAGGCGCTGGAGGACAGCGGAGCCGGAGAAATGGTCTCCTCGAAAACCGGCCTCGTACTCGATCCTTATTTCTCGGCGACCAAGGTGAAGTGGATTCTGGATCACGTGGAGGGCGCGCAGGTGCGTGCCGAGCGCGGCGAGCTGGCCTTCGGCACGGTTGACAGTTGGCTGGTATGGAACCTGACCAGCGGCCACAAACATGTGACCGACGTGACCAACGCCTCGCGCACGCTGCTGTTCAACATCGTGAAGGGCGAGTGGGACCAGGAACTGCTGAGGCTCTTCGAGATTCCCGCGAGCATGCTGCCGGAAGTTGTGTGGTCGTGCGAGTGCGTGGGCGAGGTGACCACCACGCTGGGTCTTGGGGGCGTGCCGATTGCGGGCATTGCAGGCGATCAGCAGGCAGCGCTCTTCGGTCAATTGTGCTGGAGCGCGGGCGAGGCAAAAAACACCTACGGGACGGGCTGCTTTTTGCTGCAGAACATCGGCACGGAGTTCATGCGGTCGCAGCACAAGCTGATTACGACCGTTGCGGCAAGCGCGCAGAAGCGCCTCGAGTATGCGTTCGAAGGCAGCATTTTCATTGGCGGCGCAGTGGTGCAGTGGCTTCGCGACAACTTGAAACTGATTGCCGCCTCCTCGGATGTCGAGGCACTTGCAGCAAGCGTGCCGGACACGGGCGGTGTGGTCTTTGTGCCGGCGTTTGTGGGCCTCGGCGCGCCGCACTGGGACGCGCACGCGGCAGGAATGTTGATCGGCCTGCGTCGCGACACCGGTCCGGGCCACATTGCGCGCGCAGCGCTCGAGGCCATCGCGTTCCAGGTGGCCGACGTCCTGGAGGCCGTCCACAGCGAGACGGGCGCGCCGCTCCAGGCCCTCAGGGTCGACGGCGGCGCTGCAGTCAACGATCTGCTGATGCAGTTCCAGGCCGACATTCTCGGCGTCCCTGTCGTCCGGCCGCGCGTCACGGAGACAACGGCGCTCGGCGCCGCGTATCTCGCCGGCCTCGCGACAAGCTTCTGGCCCAGCCCCGATGCGCTGCGCCTCGAGCGCAAGGGCGACGTGCGCTTTGAGCCCAAAATGAGCTCGTCCGAACGTTCAGACCGGCGCGGGCGCTGGCAGCGGGCCGTCGAGCGAGCCAAGGCCTGGACCTCGTAGTAATCTCGATGAAACCGGCTGCGAATCTGTGTTGCGAATCTTTGTAAATGGCCGAACAGGAGTCTTGAGATCGTGAATCTGTTTCGAGGCTTACGGCCGATCCAGCGCGCAGGCGCTCTACGCGACGCGTTCGCCGGTGTCGTGATGGCGGCGATGGACATCCCGCAGGTGCTGGGCTACAGCAAAATTGCGGGAATGCCCGTGGTGACGGGGCTTTACTCGCTGCTTCTGCCGCTGGTGGCGTTTGCGGCCTTCGGTTCGTCGCGCTACCTGGTGGTGGCGGCGGACTCGGCTACGGCGGCAATTTTTGCGGATGGTGTTTCGGGCACGGCGACGCCGGCCGGAGCGCAGTATGTCGCGCTTGCGGCCATTGTCGCGGTGCTGACCGCGGCGATTCTGCTGCTGGCGCGGCTGCTGCGCCTGGGGTTCATCGCAGATTTTCTTTCGCGCACGGTCCTGGTGGGCTTTCTTACCGGCGTGGGAATTCAAGTGGGAATTTCCGTGCTGAGCGAGATGTTTGGCGTGCCGGTGGATTCTCACCGGCCAGTGGTTGAGCTTTGGGAGGTGGCTCGCGGATTGCCGCAGGCAAATCTGCCCACGGTGGCATTGTCGGTTTCAGTACTGGCGTTTGTTTTGCTGGTGCGGCGCTTCGCTCCCAAGGTGCCCGGAGCGCTGGTGGCCGTTGTGGCCGCGATTGCCGCAAGCGCGGCGTGGAATTTTGCAAAACACGGGATTGCGACCATTGGGCCGGTGGCCGCCGGTTTGCCGCACCTGGGATTGATGGCGCTGCTCAGCCTGCGCGAAATGGACCGTAAGGAAATGGAGTTGCTGCTCACGGTGTCGGCCTCGTGCGCCGTGATGATTCTTACGCAGAGCGCGGCGACCGCACGGATTTATGGGGCGAAACACTACGAGAAGGTGGACGAAAACATCGATCTGTACGGGCTTTCAGCTGCGAATGCCGCAGCGGCACTGAGCGGCGGGTTTGTGGTGAACGGCAGCCCGACGCAGACGGCGATGATGGAAGATGCCGGCGGGAAGAGCCAGATGGCGCAGGTGGCGACAGCGGTCGTAGTGGGCGTGGTGCTGCTGTTTCTCACCGGCCCGCTCGAGCATTTGCCCACTTGCGTGCTGGGCGTGCTGGTGTTCCTCGTCGCATTGCGGCTCATCAATCTGAAGCAACTGCATGAAATCCTGGCGGAGAGCCCTCAGGAATACGCGCTGGCAGTGATGACCGCGGTGGTTGTGGTTCTGGTGGGAGTGGAAGAGGGGATCGTGCTGGCGATGTTGGTCTCGTTGGCGCGCGTTGTGCGGCACGATTATCACCCGCATAGCGGCGTCCTGCAACTAAACCCGGACGGAAGCTGGAAGCTTGTCCCGGTTGCGCCGCATGTGGTCACCGAGCCCGGGCTTGTCCTCTACCGGTTTGGCGCGGAGCTTTTCTACGCCAATGCCGGACGGTTTATCGAAGAAGTTACGCAGGTGTTACAGCCGATGCCGTCAGCTGTGAAGTGGGTGGTGGTAGACGCGGAGGCGATGACGCACCTTGATTACACGGCGGCTCGCGTTCTGCAGAGTTTGAAAAAGAATCTCACTGAGGCAGGAGTGGAGCTGGCGTTTGCGCGCGTGCCATGGGATCTGAAGTCCGACTTCGATCGGCACCACGTCACGGAAGCGATCGGGTCAGATCGGTTTTTCAACAAGCTGCACGAAGCGATTGCGGCGTTTGAAGCGTCAGCGAAACCGCCGGAAGCTTGAAAGTGACAACGTAATTCTTCCGATGCGGCGCGAGGTTTGCTCCGGTCTCGCGGATGCTCCAACCGCGGCCCTCAGCCAATCTCCTGATTCCAGCTTTCCAGCGTCTTCTTGAACTCGAGCATGAACTTGCCGCCATCGGCGCCGTCGATGAGGCGGTGATCGAAGCCGAGGCAAAAATACTGCATCGACCGGATCGCAATCGAATCGTTGCTTTCGGCGTCGGTCAGCACGGCCGGCTCCTTGCGCAGGCCGCCAACGGCAAGGATGGCCGACTCCGGCTGGTTGATGATGGGCATGCCGAACTCGCCGCCGAATGCGCCTGCGTTGGTGAGCGTGAAGGTGGATCCGCCGACTTCATCGGGCGAGAGCTTTTTGGAGCGGGCGCGCAGAGCGAGATCGGCGATGGAGCGGGCGAGGTCGGCGAAGCTGCGCTGTTCCGCGTGGCGAATGACGGGCACGATGAGTCCCCAGTCGAGAGCCACGGCGATTCCCAGGTCAATTGACCGGTGATAGCGGATAGCAAGGCTTTGGTCCGTATTCTCAAGCGAGGCATTGACAATGGGACAGCGGCGCAGCGCGGCAACGGCGGCGGCGGCGATGAACGGCATGAAAGTGAGCTTGACGTGGTGGCGATGGTCGAAGTTTGCCTTGCGTTGCTCGCGGAGGCGCGCAATGCGTGTCATGTCGACTTTGTAGACGGTGTAAACGTGAGGGCTGACGCGTACGCTCTCAAGCATGCGCTCGGCAATGATGGCCCTCATGCGGGTGAGTGGCACTGGATCGGCCGGGAGGGTTGCGAGATCGGGCGGTGGCGCCACCTGCGGCACCTGCGCCACCTGCGGTGGGGCAGATTTTTGGACTGGCGATTGAGCGGCGGGTGCGTTCGCTGCGTGCAGAACATCGTCTTTGGTGACGCGGCCTTCGGAGCCCGTGCCTGCGATGCGGCCGAGCTCGAGGCCGTGCTCTTTGGCGATGCGGCGGGCCAGCGGCGACGAGCGGATGCGACGGCCGGCCGCCACCGAAAGAGCGGGGACTTCGGGTGCGCTGCCTGCAGGAGCGGTCGCCTTTGGCGCGGCCTTCGCTGCCGCTGCCGGAGCGGCGACTTTTGCGCCGGCCTCGCCAATCACCCCGACCACGGTGTTGACCTCGACGGTGGCGCCTTCGGGGAAGCGGATCTCAGTCAGCACTCCGGCGACGGACGAGGGAATCTCGGCGTCGACCTTGTCGGTAGAGATCTCGAAGAGCGGCTCGTCGATCGCGACGGTGTCTCCGACAGCCTTCAGCCATTTGGTGATCGTGCCCTCGAAGATCGACTCGCCCATCTGGGGCATGATGATTTCCGTCGGCATGCGTTCCTCTCTTCGCGGTCCGGTCGGCGCCAAACACTGCTCGGGCGCGTCGCGTCAGTCCCCTGCCGGATTATAAATCGCGGGCGCGATGAGTTGGCGAGCGCGCTCAGGCCGAAACTGGCCGATCTTTGCTGCGGCGCAGGCGTTCGATTTCGGGCGGAATCTGGACCGGTGTGTCTTGCGCGGGGAATTCTTGCGCTGGAAATTCGCCGACCGATAAATCGGGCGCGGCGACTGCTAGCGCGCGAAGGGCAGCGAGACTTTCAACATGTGCGACCGGCTCATCGAAGACGAAGCCGAACTCGCGTGCGGCCATGTGTGCCAGCGATTCGAGGCTCGGCAGGCTCTTCGGCTCGGCGATTTCCCTTTCCAGACTTGTAACGGAGCGGTCCGTGATGCCGCAGGGATTGATGAAGGCGAAGTCGCGCAGATCGGTGGAGACGTTGAATGCGAATCCGTGCGAAGTGACGCCGCGGGCGACGTGAATTCCGATGGCGGCAATCTTTCTTTCCCCCATAGGCTGTTTCTCCGCCGTCGTTCCACAACTCTTATCCAAAGCTCCGCCGTGCGCAGCACACCAGACACCGGTGAGGCCGCAGATCCGTCCGGCTTGGACGCCAAACTTGCCGCAGACGCGAATCAGTGCTTCTTCCATCAGGCGGACGAAATCGACGGGCCCGAGACGATTTCCCCGCCCTGGCGGGCAGACGCCGCCAGGGTTTCGCAGGCTGCGCAGATCGAAAATTGGGTAGCCGATGAGCTGGCCCGGGCCGTGATAGGTGACGTCGCCGCCGCGGTTGACCTCATGCAGCGTGACGCCGCGCTGCGCCAGAAGCTCGTCTGACGCAAGAATGTTCGATCGTTTTGCGTTACGGCCGAGGGTGAGCACAGGCGGATGCTCGAGCAGCAGGAGCACATTGCCGATGCGGTCCGCGGTGCGCAACGCGACCAGCTCTTGCTGAAGGCGAAGCGCCTCGCCGTAGTCCACGCGGCCGAGATAGAGGTACTGGATCATCGCTTACTTTGATTGTAGCGAGGCGATCGCGACCAAAGCGAACCGCCGGCGCCGGGGCTACTCCGCAACGCGCTGCTGCAACAACGGCAGGAATGCCGTGCGAACCCGATACGCCGCCAGAATCCAGAGAATGATGACGATGATCGCGATCGGCAGGGCTTTCGGCGCCATCAGCAGATTCACGATGAAAATATTGACAATGACCGAGCCGAGCACAGTGAGGGCCAGTGGCACAAAGCGGTTGACGAGAAGCAACAGCCCGGCCACCACTTCGCAAACGCCGACAATGTACATATAGCCCGTAGCAATCATCGCCCCGAGAAACTGGCCGGCCAGGCCCGGAGGCATGGGCGCCTTGGGAAGGAAGTTGAAGAGATGATTGGCGCCAGCGAAGACCATGAGTGCGCCGAGCAGCAGGCGGGCGATTAGCGAAACGATTTTCATGAGCTTCTCCTGGGTTTTGAAGTGAAAAAGGAAATGAAACCGTAAGGACGAATCTCGGCCCGGCGCGGAGAAAGTCGTAGCCTCGCACAAAGTGGATGGCCGCTGGCAGACGAGTGATTCAGTTGTTTTTTTCTCCGCGCGAGGCGCGTCCGCGCTATTTTGACGGATCAACCAGCGCCTGATCGACGAGTGCATGCACGCGATAGAGCAGGTGATGATTGTCCGGGCTGGTGCGTCGCTGGATCATGCCGACAAATACGATGTCGTTGGTGGGGTCGGCCCAGAACCAGGTTCCCGCGGCGCCATCCCAGAAGAATGTGCCCTTGCCGTCGGAGAGATCGGCGAGTGGCGGATCATAAACGACCGCGCAGTTGTAGCCGTAGCCGAAGCCCGGCCGCATGATGTGCTGGCCGATTCCAAATTGTCCTGTGAGCAGCGCAGCGGGCAGGTGGTTCGACGTCATCAGCTTCGCGGTTGCCGGCGCCAGAATACGTGTTTCGCCGCGCGTGTCGCCCAGCTCGCCGCTATTCAGGAGCATCTGAGCGAAGCGGTAATAATCTTCGGCCGTTGAAACGAGGCCGCCGCCGCCCTCGGGATTGGTGGGCTGGGAGGCGTAGTCGTCAGGAATCCCGTTGGTTGTGGCTTCGGCGACGAGCTGGCCATCGGTTTCGTGGTAGCCGGCGGCAAAACGCGCGCGCTTGTCAGCAGGGACGAAGAAGCCCGCGTCAGTCATACCCAGCGGCGAGAAAATGTGGTCGCGCATGAAATCGGGAAGCGACTGGCCGGAGAGTTTCTCGACGATGTAGCCCTGGATATCCATCGACAGGCTGTAAACCCAGCGCGTGCCGGGCTGATAGAGCAGCGGGGCCTGCGCCAGGCGTTCGATCCGCTCCTGAAGGTTCTTCGCATCGTTCAGCTTCAGGTCGTGGACCATCGTGTCGACGGGCGTGTCGTTGTTGCCGTAAGTGAAGCCGGCGGTATGCGTCATCAGTTCGTGCATGGTAGGCGCGTGGTCGGGGTCGGCGAGCAGCATTTTGCCGTTGGCATCGAAGCCGTTGAAGACCTTGAGGTGCGCGAACTCGGGGATATATTTCGAGATCGGGTCCGACGGCAGCCACTTGCCCTCTTCGTAAAGGATCATCATGGCCACGCCGGTCACTGGCTTGGTCATGGAGTAGTCGCGGAAGATGGTGTCCTTGGTCATGGATGTCGCAGTGGCCATATCGCGCATGCCGTAGGTTCGGTAGTCCACGATTTTGCCGTGGCGCGCGAGGATTGTGACCGCTCCGGCGAGGTGCTTCTGATCGATCTCCTCCTGGATAGCAGCGTGGAGGCGATCGAGGCGATCCGGGGAGAAGCCGACGGACTCCGGCTTGACGGGGGTCATGTCGATCTTCGGTGCCGGGGCCGGAGCCGAGCCTGAATCGGGCGCGGGCTGCTGCGCGTGCCCAGCGAAAGTGCCTGCGGCGAAAAGGAGCGCGATCAGGGCAGAAGCAATAGGGAGTGATGCGGCCATTCTCATGGGAATCCTTTGGGCAATCGGTTTGCCGAGTGAATCGTCCGGCCATCTTTATAGCAGATGCGTCGAATGCCGCTCCCGTGAACGAACGTAACGGTGAACGGAAACCCGTTTCGCGTTACACTAGAACCTGGCAGGAGGACCGGGCGGTCGCTGCCGGAAGTCCTTGCGCAAGCAGGGGTTGCCGGGAGAGGAAAGTCCGAACTCCGCAGGGCAGTGTGCCGGATAACGTCCGGGACGCGGGCTTCAAATCCCGTGGACGGCTAGTGCCACAGAAAACATACCGCCTCTGCTAAGCGCGGCCTTCGGGTTGCGGGCAGCAGCGGTAAGGGTGAAAAGGTGCGGTAAGAGCGCACCGCTCCGGCAGCAATGCCGGAGGCAGGGTAAACCCCACACGGAGCAAGACCAAATAGGGAGGGAAACCGGGGCCAGGAGCCAGGCGCCGGTTGCGCATCGGCCCGATGCGGCAAGGCGGCTCTTGGCAATCGCCGAAACCTCCGGGTAGGTCGCTGATGAGCGTCCGCGGCAACGCGGCGCCTAGAGGAATGACCGCGTAGAACAGAATTCGGCTTACGAGTCCTTTTGCCGAATGCTGGGGTCCCCGACGACAAGTCTTCGTCGTTGGGGTAGTTCACGACAGCCCCGGTTGGGTAGATACCCGGCCGGGGCTGACCATTTTGGGGCAGCGGAGTTAGCGGTGTTAGCGGGGTCAGAGCGGGCTTGCCCACGATTCCGGCAATTCAAGCAAACTCAACTTGCTCTCCGGCTCAGCACGCTGCCGCTTCGAAGTAAAGAGCATGTAGCGGCAGATCAGACACGAGCTCCGCTAGCACCGCCAGCCCCCCTAACTCCGCTGTTTTCCGCTACCATCAGACTCATGTTGCGCGTGAAATGTTTGGAAGCGGGTGCGCGGGCGCCTGTGGTGGCGCATCCGGGCGAGGACCTGGGCTATGACTTGTTTGCGCTGGAGGGCATCGTGCTCGCGCCCCGAGCCACGGTCAAGGTGCGGACGGGAATTGCCGTGGAGGCGCGCGATCCGCGGACGGGCGCGCCTTTGGGGTTGCTGGTGCGCGACCGCTCGTCCATGGCGGCGCGGGGCATCGTTACAACGGGTGGCGTGATCGACTCAGGTTACCGCGGCGAGATCCTCGTGGTGATGACCAACCTGGGCGATGCGGCCGTCGAATTACAGGCGGGCGAGAAGATCGCGCAGATGGTTCCGGTGCCTGTCCTCACGGGTCTCGTCCAGGAAGTCGAAACACTGGAAGTGTCTGTGCGAGCGGCGAAGGGATTCGGCAGCTCCGGGCGGTGAAAGTGGCTGGGACAAAGGGACACTGAGAAGGCATGATTCTTCCGGAATGAGCGAGGCTGCCAAATGATTACGATTCTTGGCGCAGGTGGGGCGATCAGCAATGAGGTGGTCAGTCTCTTGGCAGCGCGCAAGCTTCCGTTCCGGCTCGTCGGCCGAAGTCCCGTCTTGAAGCCCGGCGCCTCGGAGGTGGTCTCCGCCGACCTCTCCGACAGGGATCAGACCGAACAGGCCGTCGCAGGCTCGAGCGTCGTTTTTGTTCTCGCGGGCTTGAAATACGACCACAAAGTCTGGGCGCAACTGTGGCCTCGCATCATGGCCAATACGATTGAAGCCTGCAAACGCGCGAACGCACGGCTGATCTTCTTTGACAATGTCTACATGTACGGCAGGGTCGCCGGCGCGATGACGGAAGATACACCGTTCAATCCAAGCAGCAAGAAGGGAGAGATCCGGGCGAGAATTGCATCGACCCTCATCAAGGAATGGCAGTCCGGCAGCATGACCGCCATGATTGCCCGCGCGGCGGATTTCTATGGGCCGGACGCCAAAACCGGGATCCCGAATGCAATGGTGTTTGAGCCGATGAGCAAGAAGCAGAAGGCTATGTGCCTGGTGAACGATTCCCTTGCGCACTCCTACACCTATACGCCGGATGCTGCCGAGGCCCTGATGACTCTGGCCGAGGCGGAATCGGCCTGGAATCAGACCTGGCATTTGCCAACGGCGCCGAATCCCCTGACGGGTAAGGAGTTCATCACCCAGGCCGCGCAGGCAATGGGGGTGGCGCCGAAGTACCGCGTGCTTCGCCCGCTCATGGTTCGCATCTTTGGATGGCTCAATCCGGTGGTCGGCGAGGTTTATGAAATGCTCTACCAGAATGATTCGCCGTATCTGTTTGATTCGTCGAAATACGCGCGAGCCTTTGGATTCGCTGGAACGCCCTACGCCGAAGGAATTCAAGCGACTGCGGCGAGTTACCGAAGTGCCGATTGACGAGTGTCTTCCCTCGTCCGGCCCGAAATGACGGCGGATGAATAATCGGCGCAAAGCCCAGGTGCATGCATGCGGCCGCCGGAACCGTGCATCGGGCGGGTGCGTATCATAAGCAATAAGAAATCATGCCATTTCGAGAGGGCTTCAAACTCGCGTTGCAATCGCTGTGGGGCAACAAGCTGCGCACCATTCTGACGCTGATCGGGGTGGTGATGGGCGTGGCCTCGGTGATCATGGTGATCACGCTGGTGAACGGCGCCAACCGCTACGTCGCCACCAAGCTCTCCGGCTACGGCGCCGACGTTTTCCAGGTATCGCGGCAGGCGAGCGTGATCTTCAGCGCCCAGGATTATTTCCGCTTCCAGAAGCGCAAGATCGTGCGCACTGAGGACTACGCGGTGGTGCGGGACAGCTGCACCGATTGCAGCGACGTGGGCGCGGCGCTGAGCAAGTCTACCAACGTTTTCTACAACGGCCACTCCAGCGACAACACCGATGTTCGCGGGTACACGTGGACGATGCTCACGCTGAACAACATCAATATCGCGATGGGGCGCGGGTTTACGCCGTCCGACGAGGAGCATGGAGCCCACGATGCAATCGTGGGCTACGACATTGTGGACAACATTCTTGGCGCAGGCGATCCCATCGGCAAGGAGATTCGCGTGGACGGGATTCCCTATACCATCGTGGGCGTGGGCGAACGCCAGGGCAACACGCTGGGTCAGTCGCAGGATAACTGGGTGGCCGTACCCATCAGCACCTATCAGCAAACCTACGGCTACAACGATTCGGTGAATATTTTTGCGCGGGTGGCGGGCGGCGCGGACGCGATGGAGCGGGCCGAGGACCAGGTGCGCGTACTGATGCGGACGCGGCGCCACGATGCGCCGGGATCGCCCGACGACTTTGAGATCAACACCAACGACACTTTTCTCGACATCTGGAGGCAGATCAGCTCGCTCTTCGCCAGCGTGGCGCTGGGGCTGGCGTCGATCTCGCTGGTGGTAGGCGGCGTCGTGATCATGAACATCATGCTGGTGAGCGTGACCGAGCGGACGCGCGAGATCGGCGTGCGCAAGGCGCTCGGCGCCAGGCAGCGCGATGTGCTGATGCAGTTCCTTATTGAGAGCGGGACCATGGCAGTGACTGGAGGAGCCATCGGCGTGCTATGCGGGATTTTGGTGGGCAAACTGATCACGATTGTCATTGGGTTCCCGACCAGCGCGCCGTTGTGGGCGATTTTGCTGGGCCTGTTTCTGGCCGGCTCGGTGGGCATTTTCTTCGGCGTTTATCCCGCTAGCAAGGCAGCCAAGCTCGATCCGGTGGTAGCGCTGCGCTCGGAATTGTGAGACTGAACAATGGCAGGCACAGGACAAACCCGCGAATCCGTAAAGATGGCGCTGGACACTTTGCGAACCAACAAGCTGCGCTCGGGTCTGACGATCCTGGGCATCGTGATCGGAGTCTCCACCGTCATCGCGATTTCGTCAGTCGTCAATGGCATCGATAATCGTGTTTCGAGTTTTATCAACTCGCTTGGGTCGAACGTCTACTGGATAGGGCGCTTGCCGATTATTAATGTGCGGCCGACGGCTGAGATGCTGGCACGCAGGATGCTGACCGTCGATGACGCAAGGGCGTTGCGCACACTGCCTCATGTGATCACCACGGACGCCGAGGGCGCTTCCATCAAGAGCTTCCAGGTAGGCGACGTCAGCGCACGATACGAAGGCAAGAAAGTCGCCGGCTCGATCCTGGCGGGCGATTTTCCCGAAGTGATGGACGTGACCGAGTTGGAGATGCAGCAAGGCCGCATGTTTACCGACGCCGAGGATGCACGCGCCGCCCATGTCGTAGTGCTTGGCCACGACACCGGGCAGGAACTCTTTGGCGACGAGCCGGCGGTGGGCAAAGAGATAGCCATCGAGTCGGGGCTGTACACCGTCATCGGGGTGCTCGATAAACGCAAGCAGCCCTTCGGGAGCGGAAAGAATCCGCGCGACAACATCATCCTGTTTCCGTTCGGAACCTTCCACAACCTGCACCCGGAGATCACAGATCTGACGATCATCGTGAAGTACGACAGCCCGCAGAACAAAGATCTTGTCCAGGAGGAGATTCGGGAGCTGTTAAGAATCCGCCGCAAAGTGCGCGTGGACAAGGTGGACGACTTTGAGATCTTCGGTCCTGACTCTCTCACCAAGCTGTGGGGCCAGCTGACCGATGGGCTGGTCGTCTTTATGATTGCCGTCTCCAGCGTGGGGCTGATGGTGGGCGGCGTGGGGGTGATGAATATCATGCTGGTGAGCGTGACCGAGCGGACGCGCGAGATCGGCGTGCGCAAAGCCATCGGCGCGACCAAACACGCCATCCTGACGCAGTTCACAGTGGAAGCAGTGACGCTGTGCTCGGTTGGCGGCGTCATGGGAATTCTGCTTGGCGCCATCATCACCTGGATTGTGTATTTTCTTCCCATCGGATTGCCGGCGACGCTCTCGATGATGTGGGTACTGATCGGTTTCGGCGCTTCCTGCGCGATTGGATTGCTGTTCGGTATCTACCCGGCGTGGAAGGCGGCGAATCTGGACCCGATTGAAGCGCTGAGATACGAGTGAAGCTGGTTTCGGGCGTCAGATTCATCCCGGTGCGACCAAATCTGACCCCTGAATCCTGACCCCTGCAAACTGCTTTCGTGATGCCGCACGCACTGGCGCAGGCCGTGGAGATCGCAGCACCGGGCCGCTGATTTCTCGCGCCGGAACCCCGAAGCGGGCGTTTGCGTATCATGAAGGTAGATCATGCCATTCGGTGAGGCCTTCAAACTCGCGCTGCAATCGCTGTGGGCAAACAAGATGCGCTCCATTCTTACTCTAGTTGGAATGGTGATCGCCGTGTCTTCGGTGATCACGGTGGTCACACTCACCAACGGGGCCAAGCAGTTTGTCACGTCGAAGATCAACACCTATGGCGCGGCTGTCATTACGGTCAGCAAGATGCCTGAGACGTTCATGACGATCGAAGAGTACGTCGAGTTTCAAAAGCGCAAAGACATCAGCTACGACGACTATCGCGCGATCGTCGACGAATGCAAGTCCTGCGTATCGGTGGGTGCACAGCGCGACAGTACCGGCAAAGTTGTGCGCGGCACTCAGTCGACGACTGACACCGACATTCGCGGCTGGACGTGGACCATGCCGCCCATTTCGAATCTCAACATCGTGCTGGGCAGGTCGTATACCGAGATGGAAGACCAGCATTCGGCGCACGTAGCCATTGTCGGCTCCGACATTGTCGACAACGTGCTGGGCGCCGGCGACCCGCTGGGCAAAGAGATTCGCGTCGACGGCGCGCCCTACACGGTGATCGGCGTGGGTGAAAGCCAGGGCAAGATGTTTGGCCGCAGCATGGACAACTGGGTGGCAATTCCCCTTACAACATTTCTTGAGGCATACGGATCGAACCAGAGCCTGCAGATTCTCGTGAATTCGGGCGGCGGCGGAGCCGTAATGGAATCGGTCAGCGACGAGCTTCGCGTCATTCTTCGCACGCGCCGTCATCTCGCGCCAGGTGCTGCCGACGCATTCTCCATCGATTCCAGCGCAACCTTCGGGAATTTGCTGGTGACTATTTTGAATAACTTTGGCGCGGTGGTCATAGCCATCGCCGCGGTTGCGCTAGTCGTCGGCGGCATTGTGATCATGAACATTATGCTGGTCAGCGTGACGGAACGGACGCGGGAGATTGGCGTCCGCAAAGCGCTGGGAGCGCGCCGCCGCGACATCCTGCTCCAGTTCCTCATTGAAGCGGCATTGCTTGCCGCGCTTGGCGGGGTCATCGGCGTCGTGTTCGGTATCTCCGCGGCTAAGTTGATTACCGTGGCGGTCTCTTTTCCGTCGTCTGTGGCAATCTGGTCTATCCCGGTCGCGCTTTTTGTGGCCACAGCCGTGGGATAGACCAGA
>Ga0224554_1000799_pt1 | contig 23491 bp, 19 predicted proteins | sample 714S22024metaG_FD_180666 | JGI IMG/M metagenome (GOLD analysis project Ga0224554, IMG submission 180666) | Peat soil microbial communities from Stordalen Mire, Sweden - 717 S2 20-24 | ecosystem: Environmental > Terrestrial > Soil > Wetlands > Peat | place: Sweden: Norrbotten County, Stordalen...
TTTTTTTTATTTTCATCGTCGCCAACGTCGGCGGCTGCCTCACGCCCATCGGCGACCCGCCGCTGTTCCTCGGCTACCTGCAAGGCGTGCCGTTCTGGTGGGTCGCAAAAAAATGCTGGCCGATGTGGATTGTCGGCGTCGGCCTGCTGCTCGCCATTTTTTATGTCGTGGACAAAATTAATTTCGCCCGCGCACCGCGCGAAGTCCGTGAAAAAGAAATTGCAAAAGATAAATGGGAATTCAACGGCCTGCCGAACCTGTTTTTTCTCGCCGTCATCCTCGGCGCGGTTTTTGTGAAATTGATTTTTGTGCGCGAAGTGCTGATGGTCGCCGCCGCGACCGGCTCCTATTTCACGACCAAAAAATCCGTCCACGCGGCGAACGACTTTGATTTTCATCCGATCATCGAAGTCGCCATTTTGTTCGCCGGGATTTTTGCGACGATGACGCCCGCGCTCGGCTGGCTGAACTTTCACGCGCATGAAATTCTTGGCGCGAACCCGTCGCCGGGAGTTTTTTACTGGGGCACGGGCGGCCTGTCCGCCGTGCTCGACAACGCGCCGACGTATCTCGGTTTTTTGAGCGCGCTGTTCGGCGCGGCGGGCGCAAAGGACATCGCGGATCTGCTCGGCCAAAATCCAATGCACATCGTCGCCATCAGCGTCGGCGCGGTTTTTTTCGGCGCGGCCACCTACATTGGCAACGGCCCGAATTTCATGGTCAAGGCCATCGCCGACCGCCAAAAAATCCCCACGCCCACCTTCTTCGGCTTCGTCTTCAAATTCGCGCTGCCGTTTCTGCTGCCGGTGTTGTTGGCCGTCTGGCTGCTTTTCTTTCACGGCTGAAAAATGGCGGCGGGAAAGACTTTCCTTGTGGTGATATTCTAATTGGTGATTATCATAGCATATAAAGAAGCCGCCGGATTGCTCCAGCGGCTTTTGTGTTCAATCGAAAATCGAAAACCCGAAATCGCAAATGTCAGTAGGCTGCTTGCGCGCCTTTGATGGAACGCTTTTTCATCCACGGCATCAGCGCGCGGAGCTTGGCGCCGGTTTTTTCGATCGGATGTTGTTCGCCTTTTTTGAGCAGCGCGTTGTAGCGTTTGTAGCCGCCTTCGTATTCTGCAACCCAGTCTTTGGCGAACTTGCCGGACTGGATGTCTTTGAGCGCGGCCTTCATGCGTTTCTTCACGCTGGCGTCAATGATCTTCGGGCCGACGCTCACGTCGCCCCACTTGGCAGTCTCGGAAATCGAGAACCTCATGCCGCTGATGCCGGCTTCGTTCATCAAGTCGGCAATGAGTTTCAATTCATGCAGACATTCGAAGTAAGCCATCTCCGGCGAGTAACCGGCTTCGACGAGCACTTCAAATCCGGCCTGCACCAGCGCGCTCGCGCCGCCGCAAAGCACGGTCTGTTCGCCGAACAAGTCAGTTTCGGTCTCTTCCTTGAAATTCGTTTCGAGCACGCCGGCGCGGGTGCCGCCGATGCCTTTGGCCCAGGCGAGCGCGATTTTTTTCGCGTCCTTGCCGGGGTTTTGATAAACGGCGATGAGGCTCGGCACGCCTTTGCCTTCGGTGTATTGGCGGCGGACGGTGTGGCCGGGACCTTTCGGTGCGACCATGATGATGTTCACGTTCTTCGGCGGAACAATCGTTTTGAAATGGATCGAGAAGCCGTGTGAAAAGACGAGCGTTTTGCCGGCGGTCAGATTCGGCTCGATGTCTTTTTTATAGCACTTTGCCTGCTTGGTGTCAGGCAGCGCGACCATGATGACGTCGGCGCGTTTGACGGCTTCGGCGGTGGTGACGACTTCAAATCCCTTTTCCTTCGCGACCGGAATGGATTTGCTGCCTTCGTAAAGTCCGATGATGACCTTGAGGCCGCTGTCTTTGAGGTTGAGCGCGTGGGCGTGGCCCTGCGAGCCGAAGCCGAGGATCGCCAGCGTTTTGTTTTGCAACACGCCGAGATCGGCGTCTTTGTCGGTATAGACTTTGGACATAAAATTTTGAAACGAGCGGAAAGCGTAGCAATGCAAAGGAATTTGGTCAATTTTATTAACGGCCTTGAAGCCATGCCCGGACTTCGTCGTGGTTCATAATGTCAAACGCGTGAAGATTTTTCCCGTCGTGAATCAAAATAATCCGCCACTGCAAATGAACGCGGATTTCGTAAGCGCGTGCTTCCAATTTGCGAAGGCCAAGACCGCGACGCCGGTGAACGTCGCCAAAAACCGTTGCCACCTCTGCAAGCGCATCTTCAAACTTGCCGTGGACTTCCGGCGGAAATTTTTTCAGGCGCTTGGCAAAGCGCGCCGTGGTGAAAACATTTATCACAATTTGCCTGTGAATTTTTTCAGGCGTCCGGCTTTGCGGTCGGCGGCGATTTCCGCCAGCGCCGTGTCCACTGCTGCGGTGGCCTGCTCCGGCGTTGCGCCGTATTCTTCCAGCGCGGGAAAATGGCTTGGCCGAAACGGCAGGCCGCGCAGTTTGACAAGCTGCGCGAAAAACATGGAGACCGCGCCGCTGGGCGAAACACCGATTTCACGGCAAACCTCATCAGCTTCCCGAAGGAGGCCGCGTTCAATGCGAAGTCGAATTTGTTCTGTCATGCCTCAAATATGTCATTTTTGAGACAAATGGCAAGGATTTTCCGATTCAACGATTTAACAATTCACGAATTCACTTCCTCGGCAACGCCGCCTTGCCGGTGCGCGTGATTTCCTGCACGCCGAACGAATTCATCAGGCCGAGGAATTTTTCCACCTTGCTGTCGGTGCCGGTGATTTCGATGGTCAGCGACTTGGGCTGCACGTCCACGATTTTCGCGCGGAAAATGTCCGTGATCTGCATCACCTCGGCGCGCGACTTGGGATCCACCGCAACCTTCACGAGCACCAGCTCGCGGTCCACGTATTCGCCCTCGCTGAAATTCTGCACCTTGATGACGTTCGGCAGTTTGTTGAGCTGCTTGACAATTTGTTCGAGCGTCGCCTCGTCGCCGGTCGTGACGATGGTCATGCGCGACAATTTCGGGTCGTGCGTCGGCGCGACGTTGAGCGAGTCAATGTTGTAGCCGCGGCCGCTGAAGAGCCCGGCCACACGCGTGAGCACGCCGAACTTGTTCTCGACGAGGATTGAAATGGTATGTCGCATAAAACCGTTTGGAACGGACGGGGAGTCTAACAGCCGTGGTGAAAAGGGCAATTTGGAAATTATTGAACCGGCTTTAATTCTTCCGCCTTGTGTTCGTGGGTTGCCGCGCGTTTCAAATTATTGGCTGATTTGAAATAGCCGGCCAGTTGCTGCTGCATACCGTATTCGACCGACTCGCGGTGAATTGAATGTTTCGACCAGACAAAGCCCAGGGCCGTCAAGCCGGCCAGAAGCGCGAGAATTGCCATCGGATTTCTCACGCTCAAGCCCATGGTTCCACGCGCCAGACCACCGGCGCAAAGGCCGGCCAGCAAAATCAGGCCGCCGGACAAAATGGCGATGGAATGTCGCAACAACCATTGCGCGGCGGGCGCAAGCCGGCCGGCGGCGGGCGAAGCCGCCAGCGGCAGGCACGCGACGGGCAGGATGGTTTGCAGCTTCGCGTCGCGCAACACGCCCAAAGCCGTATCCGGGTTGGGACGAACTGTGGGGTTCTCAAAGAAAGCGCGCTCATCACCGGCGACCATGAATGTCGCCACGCGCTCTTCGGCGACCAAATTCATCAGGCGGGTGGGAACCAAAAGATCTTCAACCACGATCTGGGAAATCTGGCCGAGGCCAAAAAAAATGACCCCGGCAAAAACGAGCGGCGGCAGCATTCCACCCCATTTTGGAAAACGGTCGCGCCACCATATTTCTCCGAGCAGCACTGTTGCGAAAAGACCGGCAATGACAAAAATGCCGAACACGTCCATGTAGCGGCTGGCCGGAACTTCCTCGCCATAATTCGCGCGGCCAAAGGCGATGACGATGGACTGGAGCACGCTCCACAGCGCCAGCGTCAGCAGGAATTCCGCCGCGCGCGACGCCTGAAATTTTGGCCGGAGATAATGCACCAGCAACAAAACCAGCGGCAGCGCGATGACACCGGCCATTTCCGGCGCGCGAAAAAACGGCCAGTCGAGGTTGCGCACCAAGGCCGAGGTGAATTCCGCCCAGGAGTGCGCCTGCAACGGACGGTAGCCTTGCGCGTTGGTTTGCAATGCCACGCCGCCGACAATCAAAAGCAGACACGCGGCCAGTGAAATTAAATTTTCTTTTGCCAGCCGCCGGTTTTTAACCGCCCTCAAAACAACCAGTCCGCCGACCGCCATGGGCGCGATCAGGCCGGACGCGATGGATAACAAACCCATGACCGCCGCCACCAGTCCGCACCACCACCGCCAACTGCCGGCCCGGCAAAAACCCAGTCCGACGATGGCCGGCAATCCGAAGAGGTTCACGAAATACCACAGCGAATTCATCCCCCAAATGGCGTTTTCCCCGGCAAAGGGCAGCGCGAAAAATGGCAGCAGCAAAACACAAACCAGCCATCCGTTTTTTCGCCCCAGAAAATGCCACACGCAGAACGCCAGCCCGACCGCAAAAGCCGCATGAAAAAAGGCGTTGACGGTCATTTGCAGCAAAGGATCCCAACGCCCGTTCACCCGCGTCAGGCCTAAATCCAGCAAGTGGGTCAGGACAATTCGATGATCGCTGGCCGGTGCGAAAACATCGGCCCATGTCAAATGGCCTTCCACCCACGGCTTGAAAAGAGTGACGGCCTCATCCCACTGATCCCAAAATGGAATTGGCGATCCGTAAAGCCAGACCACCCACAGTTGCGCCCCCAGCGTCACCAGAAAAACCGCCGCAAGCCAGACGGCAAAACTCCTGGTTGAGTCATTGGTTTGGTTCACAAATTTCGCCATGCAAAATTTTTACATCGAATGAGCCTGCCCTTGCGTCCTCAAAAAAACGGGTTGTGTTCCTTCTCTTCCGCCACCGTCGTCAACGGGCCGTGGCCGGGACAGAGCAAAGTTTCCGCCGGCAGCGATAAAATTTGTTCGCGCACTTTTTGTTTCGCCAGCTCCCACGCGCCATTGCCGTTGCCCATCGAGCCGGCGAAAATCGTGTCGCCAACGATGGCGATGAGCGGCGCGTCTTCCTGCCAGTTGCCGACCATGTAAGTCACGCCGTCCTCCGCGTGGCCGGGCGTGTCGCGGTGCGTCACGCGTAGTCCGCCGAGATGGATGATCTCCGCCGTTTTGTTGCGCTGGTCCACGGGCGCGTTTTTGGAGCTGGAATGAATGCGCGCTTTCGGGCAGGCCTCGCGGATTTTCGGCAGCGCCTCGACGTGATCCCAATGCGAGTGCGTGATGAAAACGTGCCGGAGCTGAAGCTGCTCGGCGGCGATGCAATCGAGAACCGGTTTCGCGTCGAGTCCGGTGTCGAACAGCGCCGCATCGCGCGTGACTTCATCCCAGACCAAAAAACAATTCACAGCCAGTCCATCGCCGCTGGTCGTGATCACACGGATTTCGCGCCAGATGGACAAATCTTTTGGCGCCGGCAGCCAGCCGTTGGCGAGGCCGGCGAGTTTTTGCGGGTTGAGGCCGGCGAGTTTTCCCAGCGCGGCAAAATTAATTTTGCCGGAAAACTTCCCGCTGGCTTCGAGCGCGGAAAGTTCCGCTTCAGATATTTCCGCCGCGCCTGCCGCCGCCGGGGCGGAGACACCGCTCATGTTTCTGGCTTTGCGGATGAGGTCGCCGAGATGGTCTTCAAGATTCATGCGGCGAAACGGTAGCAGCAAAATATTTCAGTGCAAGCGCGCGGCTTGAACGGCGGCGCGGCGCGTGCTAGAGTCCGGCCATCAGATGAGGTTGTTCAATTTTAAGCGAGACAAGGAAGCACAGCGGTTCTACCTGCTGCCCGGCCAGGGCGGCGCGGCGTATCGCCGCAAGCAAAGGTTTATTTTGACCTGGGCCATCATCGTCGGGCTGTCGGTGGCGGCGGTGGTGGGGGCGTTGATGTATTATCTGGACCGGCCAAAACCCTGACCGCCGCGCTTGACCCCGCGCTGGCGGTTGCTAGTATGCGGGCGAACTTGATGAAATTTTTCCGGTTGATAGCAATTGTTGCGTCGGCGTTTTCTGCGGGACTGCCGTTGCGGGCGGAAGAACTGCCGGTGGACGGCGTGCAGGCCATCGTCAATGACACGGCCATCACTTACGCGCAGACGCGGGAGTTCGCCGCCCCGGCGGTCGAAGCGTTGCGCCAGCAATATGCCGCGCAGCCGGAGGTGCTCGATCAAAAACTCACGCAGTTGTTCAACGACGGCCTCGAGCAGCTGGTCGAACGCCAGTTGATCCTGCACGATTTCGATGCCGAGGGTTACAAACTGCCCGACAGCGTCGTGGACGGGCTGATTCAGGACCGCATCCGCGAACGTTACGGCAACCGCACCACCTTCATGCAGACGCTCCAGGCGCAGGGCGAAACCTTCGAGCAGTTCCGCAAGGAAATCCGCGACCAATACATCGTCTCCGCGCTGCGCAACAAAAACATTTCCCAGGAAATCGTCATCTCGCCCTACAAGGTGGAAACTTATTACCTCAACCATCAGGATGATTACAAAATCGAGGACGAGGTCAAACTGCGGATGATCGCCCTCAACAAATCTTCCCCCGACGACACCAACACGGTGAAACTCGCCCGCGACATCCTCACCAAATTAGCAGAAAAAGATGCCCCGACGTTTGAGGCATTGGCCATCGAATTTTCGCAAGGCTCGCAGCAGCACCAAGGCGGTGCGCTGGACTGGATCGAAACCTCCAAGCTGCGCAAAGAACTGGCCGATGCCGCCATTCCCCTCAAGCCCGGACAGGTCAGCGACGTGATTGACACGACCAATTGCTGCTACCTCATCCAGGTCGAGGACAAGCATCCCGCACACGTCCAGCCGCTCGGCGAAATCCGCGACGACATCGAAAAAACGCTCCGCGCCCAGGAACAGTCCCAGCTCGAAAAAAAGTGGATTGACAGCCTGAAGGAAAAAACCTTCATCCGCTACTTTTGAAAATTCAGAATGACGAATTTCAAATTGCGAATTAAAAGGCGCGCGGTTGGAAATTTAATTCGTCATTCAAAATTCGCAATTCTGAATTCGTTATGACCGGCTGGATTGGAATTTCCCTCGGCGATGTCACCGGCGTCGGCCCCGAAGTCGCGCTCAAGGCCGTCGCCGCCGAAGCCGGGCGCGACGACACGAAATATCTTTTCATCGGCGACGGAAAAATTCTCCAGCAACTCAACGGCAAATTTTCACTCGATCTTCCGCTGAAAGATTTTTCCAATCACGCCGCCGCCGGAAAATTCTTCATCGCCAATTCGCTTGCAGAACCGTTGCCGGGACAATTGGCCGCCGGTTCACCGCTCGCCGCAAACGCTGCGGTTGAAAGCTTACGCGACGGCGCGCAACGCTGCCTGCGCCGCGAACTCGAGGCGCTCGTCACCGCGCCCGTCAACAAGGAATCCATCATCCGCGCCGGCCACAAATTTGTCGGCCAGACGGAATTTCTCTCCGAACTCGCCAACGCCAAACGCACCGCGATGATGCTGCTCGGCACGGACGCAGCCGGACGCTGGCTCCGCGTCGCGCTGGCCACCGTTCACATTTCGCTCAAAACAGTTTCCGAAAAATTGACGGCGGAGAAAATCACGCTCGCCATCGAACTCGCCGCGCAAGCCTGCCGCGACCTCGGATTGTCGCGCGCGAAAATTGCCGTTGCCGGTTTGAATCCGCACGCGGGCGAAGGCGGGGAATTTGGCGATGAAGAAATTAAAATTATTTCACCAGCTGTTTTGGCTTTGCAAAAAAAAGGTTTTGATGTTGTCGGTCCGTTGAGCGGCGATACGGTTTTTCACTATGCGCTGCAGGGGGATTTTGACACCGTCGTAGCGATGTATCACGATCAGGGACTCGCGCCGTTGAAAGCCGTCGCGTTCGACACCGGCGTGAACTGGACGCTTGGCCTGCCCTTCATCCGCACCTCGCCCGACCACGGAACGGCCTACGACATCGCCGGAAAAGGAATCGCGAATCCATCAAGCATGATTGCGGCGATTCGTTTGGCGAAACAACTGGCGAAAAATAAAACGTAGGAGACGAGGTGACGAGTCTCTAACTAATCGGAGAAAATTAAAATGAGACTCGTCACCTCGTCTCCTACAAGTTAACCAATCAACTCGCGGACTTTGGATTGGATGTCGCCGTTCTTCATCAGCGATTCGCCGACCAAAATCGCTTTCGCACCGCATTTTTTCAAACGCTCCACGTCCGCGCGCGTGTGGATGCCGCTCTCGGCGACGAGCAACGTAGTGGCACGGGCATCTTGCCCGTGCGTTTCTTTTTTGGAACTCACAGGCAGGATGCCTGTGCCACTAACGAGCCGCGCCGCCAACTTTTCCGTCGTCGCCAAATCCACTTTGAAAGTTTTCAAATCGCGGTTGTTCACGCCGATGAGCGCGGGGGAAATTTTCAGCGCGCGTTCCAATTCCTCTTCGTCGTGGACTTCAACCAGAACGGCGAGTCCGGCTTCAATGGCGAGTGAATGGAATTTTTGCAACTGCTCGTCCGTTAAAATGGCGACGATGAGCAGGATGGCGTCTGCGCCCCATTCGATGGCTTCGAGAAGCTGGCGTTCATCAATGATGAAATCTTTTCGCAGCAAGGGAATTTTCACGGCGGCGCGGATTTGGCGGAGATAATCGAGCGAGCCTTGGAAAAACTTTTCATCGGTCAAAACGGAAAGGCAGCTTGCGCCCGCCGCTTCGTATTCCTTGGCGATTTTTACCGGATCAAAATCTTTGCAAATGATTCCAGCCGACGGCGACGCTTTTTTCACCTCGGCAATCAGCGCAATTGAATCGTAGGAGCCGACGTGAGGAGGCTCTGACTGATTTTTTTTAGTTTGAGACTCGTCACCTCGTCTCCTACAAGATTTTAAGGCGGCAATAAAATCGCGCCGCTCGCCATGCTCCAGCATCGCATCACGCAAATCGCCGGCGGCGATGAGGCGCGCGGGCAATTTCGCGACTTCGCGTTTTTTTTCTTCAACAATTTTATCCAGGATATTCATTTGCCACAGAGACACAGAGAACACAGAGAACACAGAGTTATAAAACAAATCGCTTGATGCCTTCTTTGAGCAATCGTGTGTTGAAGTTTAACAGCAAACCTCGCTTGTGTCCGGTGATTTTTAGATAAGTCAAAAGTTGCGCTTCAAAAATGGCGTCATGCCTTTCGACGCTCTTGATTTCAACAATGACCGAATTTTCCACCAGCAAATCCAAACGATAATCACCGACGAGCCGACCTTTGTAAGAAACGGGGCAAATCACTTGCCGCTGAAATTGAATTCCATTGATTTCAAATTCCACGCCTAAAGCTGATTCATAAGTTGATTCGAGCAAACCCGGCCCAAGTGTCCGGTGAACTTCAATTGCACAGCCGATGATTTTATCAGTCAACGGGTCTTTCTGTTCAGGAAATTCTAACACAAATTTATTTTAGCCACAGAGGCACAGAGAGCACAGAGAAAAGAATTTCATTAAAATCTCTGTGTCCTCTGTGTCTCTGTGGCAAATTTATTCTTCCTCATCCTTCACGCCCTGCATCCGCTTCAGCGGGCAGCCGGCGCGGAGCCAGCCGTTCACGAACGCATCGAGGTCGCCGTCCATCACCGCCTGCACGTTGCTCGTTTCCACGCCGGTGCGCAAATCCTTCACCATGCGATACGGCTGGAAAACGTAGCTGCGGATCTGGTTGCCCCACGAGACGCTGCCTTTCTCGCCGTAAAATTTTTCCATGTCGGCTTTCTCGGCGTCCACGCGCTGCGCGAAAATCCGCGAAAGTAAAAGATTCATCGCGGTCGCGCGATTTTGATGCTGCGAACGCTGCGCTTGCGACGCGACGACGAGGCCGGTCGGGATGTGCGTGATGCGAACGGCGGTTTCGACCTTGTTCACGTTCTGGCCGCCTTTGCCGCCGGAACGGAACGTGTCCACGCGAAATTCATTCGGCGGAATGACGATTTCGCCGTCGCTCTCCTCGATCTCCGCAATCGTGTCCACGCTCGCGAAACTCGTGTGGCGGCGCTTGTTGGAATCGAACGGCGAGATGCGCACGAGGCGATGCACGCCGCGTTCGGCCTTGCAAAAACCATAGGCGTTCTCTCCCTTGATCAGCATCGTGACACTTTTGAGGCCGGCGGTTTCGCCGGTGAGCGCGTCGGTGACCTCGACTTCCCAGCCGCGCGATTCGGCCCAGCGAGTATACATGCGCGAAAGCATTTCCGCCCAGTCCTGCGATTCCGTGCCGCCCGCGCCGGAGTTGATGGTGAAGATGCAGTTCTTTTTGTCGTGCGGGCCGTTGAGAAATAATTTTAATTCCAGCGCGTCGAGTTCCTTGAAAAATTTCGCGAGGTCGCGCGTGAGTTCGGCCTCGATCTTCGCCTGCGACGCGGCGGGTTCGGCTTCACCGAGTTCGAGCATAACGCGGAAATCGTCGAGCTGCTTCTCCAGTTTTTGGAGCGGCTCGAGTTTGTTGCGGATGACGCCGGCTTCGTCAATTGCCGTCTGGGCTTTCTCGCGGTTGTTCCAGAAAGCTTCGTCCGCCATCAACGAATTCAGCTCGGTGAAGCGCTTTTGCAAAGTGGCGACGTCAAAGAAACCTCCGCAAGTGCGTGAGTTTCTCGGCGGCGGTCGTCAGTTGCGGGGCGATCAGTTCAAACATGGAGAAAGGATAAAGGAGCAAGGATTGAGAAGCCAGAATGGATTGTTCGCCCGCACAAATTCTTTCTCCTTCCTTCTTACGCCTTGCACCTGTTTTACTTTTTCCATTCAATAATTGGCAGATAGTTGGCAAGAAAGGTGGAGCTTTCCCCTGCCATTTTGGCGGAAATTGGGGCATGAAACGCGGTTCATGCCTTTGGTTTGCGCTGTGGCTGCTTCCCGTGGTCACGGCTTTCGCCGGGGTGAAGGACAGCGACTGCCTCGATTGCCACGACGACAATACGCTTTTCAAAACCAACTCGGCGGGCAAGTCCATTTCACTTTTCGTGGACGTGGCGAAGTTCAAATCGTCCGCGCACACGACCAATTCCTGCATCAGTTGCCACGCGGATGTCACGACGAAACATCCCGACGACAACAAAATTCTGCTGCCGGTGAACTGCGCGGCCTGTCACGCACGGCAGACGGAAAGTTTCAACGCCAGCGTCCACGGCCTTGCGCTCAAGACCGGCCACGACGATGCGGCGACGTGCGAGGACTGCCACGATTCGCACGCAATGGTTTCCAGCGACTCGCCGGCCTCGCCGATTTATTTCACACGGCAGGCGGCGACGTGCGGCGCGTGCCACGACCAGGAGGCGCGCGACTGGGCGGCCAGCGTCCACGGCAAGGCCGTCATGGCCGGTTCGCACGACGCGCCGACCTGCACCGGCTGCCATGACGAGCATAAAATCCGTTCGCTCAAAAATGTCTCCGCCGCGACCATTTCCGAAGAGGTTTGCAGCCGCTGCCATGCGTCGGAACGGTTGAACACAAAATACAACCTGCCGACCGACCGCGTGAAAACTTTTTTTGAAAGCTATCACGGGCTGGCCGGGCAATACGGTTCCACCGTCGCGGCAAACTGCGCAAGCTGCCACGGTTTCCACAAAATTTTGCCGTCGTCGGACACCAACTCGACCATCAACCAAATCCACCTCGTTGAGACGTGCGGCAAATGTCATCCGGGCGACAACGAAAAATTTGCGCTCGGAAAAATCCACGTCGCGCCGGACGGAACGGCGGGCGGTTCGGATTTGGGCAGCCAACTGAACCGCTGGGTGCGGAAAATTTATCTCGTCCTGATTTTCGTGACCATCGGCGCGATGGCCCTGCACAACGGAATTTTATTCCTGAAAAAAACTGCGGCGCGTCTGCGCGCGACGGCGCGTCCCGTGTTGCGCATGAGCGCGTCGCAGCGCTGGCAGCATTTTCTCCTGGCATCCAGTTTCACCGTGCTGGCGATAACCGGATTCGCGCTGAAATTCCCGGATTCGTGGCTGGCAAAATGCCTGGGTTCGAGCGAGCCGTTCCGGCGCTGGGTGCATCGCATCGCGGGCCTCCTGCTGCTCGCCGTCGGGGCGTATCACGTCATTTATATTCTGGCGACGCGCGATGGACGGCGGCTGGTGCGCGATTTATTTCCGGTGAAAAAAGATCTGGCCGACGTTTTTGGCGCGGTGCGTTATCTTACCGGCCTGCAAAAAGAAAAACCAAAAATAGGGCGCTTCGGCTATGCGGAAAAAATGGAATACTGGGCGGTCATCTGGGGCACGATCATCATGGGCGTCACCGGCTTGATGATCTGGCTGAAGATTGACGTGACGCAATTCCTGCCGCGCTGGGCGGTCGAGGTCGCGACGACGATCCATTATTACGAAGCGGTGCTGGCGTGCCTGGCGATTGTCGTCTGGCATTTCTACCATGTCATTTTTGATCCTGACGTTTATCCCATCAACACCGCCTGCGTTGACGGGCGCATCTCCGAGGAACTCCAGCAGCACGAGCATCCGCTGGAAAAATAAGGCACCATCATCAGTGGAAGCGCCACCGGGCTTGAATTTGGTCTTCCGGTTTGTTTTTGAGGTTGCCTGATTTTGCTTATGCGATGACAATATACGGTAAATCAAAACCAAAGAATGTCGTGCGACACGGCGCGAATTCGTCTAAACATTAGGCGCAAACAATGAAAGCATTTTTTACCTGCACCCTGGCCGCCGCGCTGTCGGTTTTGGCCACCGGCTGCGACCGCGACAACGTCAAGGTCTATCACGTCGAAAACGGCGACACTGCCACGCCGGCTCCGCCGCCAATCGCCGCGCCCGCCGCAATGCCGGCGACGCCGCCCGCCGGACTGCCCCCGCCGGACAACAGCGGCGCGCCGCCGTTGAAATACACGCTGCCCGCCGGCTGGCAGGAAAAAGCCCCGGGCCAGATGCGCGTCGCCAGTTTTGGAATTTCTGAAAATGGAAAGGACGCCGACGTGAGCGTGATTCCGCTCGGCGGCATGGCCGGCGGCGACCTGGCGAACGTGAACCGCTGGCGCGGACAGGTCGGCCTGGGTTCGCTGGCGGATGCCGATGTTTTGAAGCTCGCGGAAAAGGTCGCGGTCGGCGACCAGCCGGCGGATTTGTATGACCTTGCCGGAACCAGTTCCGAAACCGGCGGAGCGGAGCGGATTCTCGGCGTGATTTTGCACCGCGACGAAGTGGCTTGGTTTTTCAAAATGACGGGCGACCCGGATTTGGTGGAGAAGCAAAAGCCCGCGTTCGTTTCCTTTTTGAAATCATTCCAGTTTGGCGGAATCGCCGCGCCGTCCACGATGGACTTGAGCCAGTTGCCGCCGTCGCATCCGCCGATTGACGGAACGAGCCTTGGCACTTTGAATTCTTTGGTTCCAAATACGAATACGACTGTGACTGGTGGAACTGATTCGGGCGGCACTGACAAACCGGTTTGGACAATTCCCGACGGCTGGCAGCCCGCGCCGCTGTCGCAATTTCTGGTCGCGAAATTTTCCATCGCGGGCGACGGTGGCGCACAGGCGGCGGTGAATGTCAGTTCGCTCGCAGGCGACGGCGGTGGTTTGGCCGCGAATGTGAACCGCTGGCGCGGGCAACTCGGCTTGCCGCCGTTCACGGAAGAAAATCTTTCCACGTCCACCAGCACGCTTGACGTTCCAAACGGTCAAGCGCAAGTCGTGGATTTCACCGGCACAGATTCCAAAACCGGCAAATCCGCGCGGCTTATTGGCGCAATTGTTCCGCAAAACGGCCAGACGTGGTTTTACAAATTGATGGGCGACGAAAGCGTCGTGGCCGCGCAAAAGGACACGTTCACGAAATTCATCCAGTCCGCCAAATATCCATGATGCGCCAATCATAATCGTCATCGTAATCCTAATCTTGTGAAGACGATTACGATCAAGAGCGAGATTGAGATTTAGAAAAGAAATTTTAATGTTCATTAAAAAAATAGTTTCCGTTTTCACATCGCTCAAGCTCACCTGCGTGCTGCTGGCGTTCGGCATCGTGCTGGTGTTCGTCGGCACGCTGGCGCAGGTGGACGACGGGCTTTACGTCACGCAGGCGCATTATTTCCGGCAATGGATCGTGGTGGGGATGCACCTGTTCGGAAAAAACATCCCGGTCATTTTCCCCGGCGGTTATCTCATCGGCACGCTGCTGCTGGTCAACCTCGTCTGCGCGCACATCTACCGGTTCCAGCTCACGACCAAAAAAATCGGCATCCAGCTCGCGCACGCGGGCGTCATCCTGCTGCTCGTCGGCCAACTGGCGACCGACATGCTCGCGCGCGAAATGCAGATGAATTTTTCCGAGGGCCAAACCCGGGATTATTCCGAAAGCGCGACGGACTATGAATTGAATTTTATTTCCGGCGACACGGGCACCGCCATTCCGGCAAAATTGTTGAAGCCGGGCGACGAGCTGAAAATTGACAGCCTGCCCTTCGCCATCCGCGTGAAAACATTCTGGAAAAACTCCGACACGTCCTTCCGCGCACCGATGATGAAAAATGTGCCGCCGCTCGCCAGCAACGGCGTCGCGCTGGATTTTGATTTCCGCCAGTTGCCGGACGTGAAGACGATGGACGAAAAAAACATCCCGACGGCAATCATTGAATTGACCGTCCCGAACGGTTCGCTCGGCACCTGGGCGGTTTCCGACTGGGCGGGCGACCCGTCGCTGGTCGAGGCGGTGCAAAACAGTTACGCCAGCCAGCTCGGCCCGGACATGGCGCACACCCTCGCCAGCCGGCTGGCCGCGCCGCAGTCGGTCGAAATCAACAATAAAAAAATCACCTTCACCATGCGCCCGACGCGGGTTCGCCATCCGTTTTCGCTGACGCTGCTCAAGGCGACGCACACGGTCTATGCCGGCACGGACATCCCGAAAGATTTCCGCAGCCGCGTGCGTTTGCAAAATCCGCAGACGGGCGAAAATCGCGAGGTGGAAATTTCCATGAACCATCCGCTGCGCTACGCGGGGCTGACGTTTTATCAATATCAAATGGACGCCGGCCAGGTCGCGCAACAGGCCGGGCGCGTGCCGTCGTCGGTCCTGTCGGTCGTGCGCAATCCGAGCTGGTTGACGCCCTACATCGGCTGCGCGATGGTCGGGACGGGGCTGCTCATCCAGTTCCTGATGCATTTGACTGGCTTCGTCTCCAAAAGGAAAACTAAATGAAAAAGATTTTTCAAAAATGGTTCCCGCCGCTGCTGATGGTGGTGATGGCCGCCTGGTTTTTCGGGAATTTGCAGGCGCCGAAGGACCGGGATTTTGCGTTCAGCGAATTCGGCCGGCTGCCCGTCACCGCCAACGGCCGGATCGTGCCGATGGATTCGCTCGCGCGGAATTCGCTTCTGGAATTGCGCGAAAAGCAGACGCTCAACGCCGAGCCGTGGAAAGGCTGGGATGAAAACCCCAGGATCATCCCCGCCACCGAATGGCTCGCGAACGTGATGATGAACCCCGCCGTGGCCGACGGCTGGCCGGTGTTCCGCGTGGACAATCCCGACTTGCTCTCGCTGCTGAAACTGCCGGAGAAAAGCGAGGCGCAGCATCAGGACGGCAAACATTATTCGTGGAATCAAATAATGCCGGCAATGGATGTGCTCGACCACGAAAACGAGCGCATTCAAACCAACTCCCAGCCGCAAGACCGCACCGCCTACGAAAACGCGGTCGTCAAAATGCACGCACGGCTGGAACTTTATGCGGGATTGAAAAATGCGGTGCAGCCGGCGGACGCGCAGGACTGGCCGGCGGAACTCGCCGCCTATGAAAAACTCATCCCCGACGGCCTCGCGGCGGTGAAGGCGCAGCGCGACGGGCAAAAAATTGACCAGACGAACTTCGATGCGTTTGCCGGCTACCTTTCGGAATTTCAATTCATGGCCAGCCTCGAACCGCCGCTGATCCTGCCGCCGGACGGCGCGCGCGACTGGCGGCGCACGGGCGACGCGCTGATGGATGCCGCGCGCGGCGCACCGATTGATGACTCCATCCGCGACTACGCCAAAATGGCCGGCGCGCTCGCAGCGAACCAGCCGGATGCATTTAATTCCGCCCTGCACGATTACCGTTCGCTGCTTGTGCCGACGCAGACGAAGGCGCTGGCCAAAGCCCGCGCGGAAGTTTTCTTCAACCAGATGGAGCCGTTTTACAACGCGATGGTCATTTACGTCCTCGCCGGATTGCTTGCGATTTTTTCGTGGTTCAATCTGTCGGAAACATTGAGGCGTTCGGCGGTGTGGCTCATCGGGCTGGCATTTGTGATTCACACGACGGGTTTGATTTATCGCATGGTTCTCGAAGGCCGTCCGCCGGTGACGAATCTTTATTCGTCCGCAATCTTCATCGGCTGGGGCGCGTGTTTGCTGGGAATCATTTTGGAGAAATTTCACAAGAACGGCATCGGCGCGGTTGTGTCGGCGGGCATCGGCTTCATCACGCTCATCATCGCGCACAACCTGGCGCGGGAAGGCGACACGATGGAAATGATGCGCGCGGTGCTGGACACAAATTTCTGGCTGGCCACGCACGTCGTCGCCGTGACCGTCGGCTATGCGAGCACGTTCGTGGCGGGATTTCTCGCGCTGATTTATATTTTGCGCGGCGTGTTCACCAAAACTCTGGACGAGGCGACGGGCAAATCGCTCGCGCGGATGATTTACGGGATTGTTTGTTTTGCGACGCTGTTCAGTTTCGTTGGCACGGTTCTCGGCGGCATTTGGGCGGACCAATCGTGGGGACGTTTTTGGGGCTGGGATCCGAAGGAAAACGGCGCGCTCATCATCGTGCTGTGGAACGCGCTGATCCTGCATCTGCGCTGGGGCGGCATCATCCGCGAACGCGGCCTCGTCGTCTGCGCCATCGGCGGCAACATCGTCACGAGCTGGTCGTGGTTTGGCGTGAATATGCTCGGCATCGGGCTGCACAGCTACGGCTTCACGGAGGCGGCGTTTTTCTGGCTGATGCTTTTTGTGGCGGGCCAGCTTGGCTTCATCGCACTTGGCCTGCTGCCGAGAAAAATGTGGAAAAGCTCGCAGGCTTGATCCCCCGCTCTGCCAGCGCGGTTTTATCATTTACGGGCAACTGCATTAAAAATGCGCGGGCAAAAAATGATTAATGTTTGGCAAGGCGAGCGAAGCCAAACAAAAACCGGCGCGTAAGTTAAACCGCATGGATGCGATGCGGATCAGATCCGAGTTGAAATTATTGACAGCGTCTTAAACTTCACAGGAAACCTATGGATGTTTTAACCCTTTCCCGCATCCAGTTCGGCGCGACCGTCGCCTTTCATTATATTTATCCGCCATTGAGCATCGGCCTCGGCATCATGCTCGTTTGCATGGAAGGCCTCTGGCTCAAGACAAAGAATCCCGTGTATCACCAGATGGCGCGGTTCTGGACAAAAGTTTTTGCGCTCACGTTCGCCATCGGCGTGGCGACGGGCATCGTGATGGAATTTGAATTCGGCACGAACTGGGCGACGTATTCGCGGTTTGTGGGCGACGTTTTTGGCAGCGCGCTGGCGGCGGAGGGAATTTTTGCGTTTTTCCTCGAATCCGGGTTTCTTGCGGTTTTGCTTTTTGGCTGGGACAAAGTCAGCCGCAAAACGCACTTTTTCTCGACGTGCATGGTCTGCCTCGGCGCACATTTCAGCGCGGTGTGGATCGTCGTCGCCAATTCGTGGATGCAATCGCCAGCGGGTTTTCAAAAAGTGATTCACAACGGCGTTGAGCGTGCGGAAGTGACGGATTTCTGGCAGGTGGTTTTCAATCCCTCGATGGTGGATCGTCTTTCGCACGTTCTTTGCGGCGCGTGGTCGGCGGGCGCTTTTCTGGTCGTCAGCGTGAGCGCGTGGTATCTGCTGAAGAAAAAACACCAGGAATTTGCCCGCGCGTCGCTGAAGGTGGGCCTGGCCGTCGCGCTCGTCGCGTCGTTGCTGCAGGCGGTGACCGGCCATACCAGCGCGCAAAGCGTCGGGAAAAACCAGCCGGCCAAGCTCGCCGCGTTTGAAGGGCTTTATCAAACGACTTCAAATGCGCCGCTGACGCTCGCCGGCTGGGTGGATGAAAAAAACGAGAAGGTTGACGGAATCCAGGTGCCGGGACTGTTGAGCTTTCTCGACCACAATGATTTTCACACGCCCGTCACCGGCCTGGACGCTTTTGCGCCGGAAGACCGTCCGCCGGTGCAGGCGTCGTTTTTGTTTTTCCACGGCATGGTCGCCATCGGCTTCACGCTGATCGCCATTTCCGCGCTCGGATTTTTATATTTCCGCCACGGCTCGCTGCACGAGCGGCGCTGGCTGCTGTGGATTCTGGTTTTTTCCGTGCTCGGTCCGCAGTTCGCCAACCAGTTCGGCTGGTTCGCCGCCGAGGTTGGGCGCCAGCCGTGGATTGTCTATGGCCTGATGCGGACGCCCGACGGCCTTTCCAAAATTGTGGAGGCGAACGTCGTCCTCACATCGCTGATTTTGTTCACGTTCATTTATTTTCTGCTGTTCGCCGTTTTCATTTACCTGCTCAACGACAAAATCCAGCACGGGCCGGACGACGCGGATTTGATTCCGTCGGGCAAGCTGGCTTTGCCGGATGAATTGACGCAACACAAAAAAACATGACCTTCGACCTTAACACCATCTGGTTCATCCTCGTCGGCGTGCTGTTCACCGGCTACGCGATTCTCGACGGATTCGATTTGGGAATCGGCGCGCTGCATCTGTTCACAAAAAAAGACGAGGAACGCCGCATCATGCTCAATGCCATCGGGCCGGTCTGGGACGGCAACGAAGTCTGGCTCGTCACCGGCGGCGGCGCGCTGTTCGCCGCGTTTCCGAATGTTTATGCGACGGCGTTTTCCGGTTTTTATCTCGCGCTGGTTTTATTGCTCGTGGCCCTGATTTTCCGGGCCGTGGCGATTGAATTCCGCAGCAAACAGCCGATGCGCTGGTGGCGGCAGATGTGGGACATCGGATTTTCCGCCGGCAGCATCTTGTCATCGCTGCTCATCGGCGTTGCGCTCGGCAACATCGCGTGGGGCGTGCCGATTGACGCGAGCGGCGAATTCGCCGGAACATTTTTGGGCTTGTTGAAACCGTATCCGCTCCTCGTCGGCGTGACGACCGTGGCGCTGTTCATGATGCACGGCGCGATTTATGGCGTGATGAAAACCGAGGGCGAACTGCACGGCAAATTGCGCGTCTGGACGATGCGCTGCATCATCTTCTTCGTGATCTGCGCCGTAACGCTCACGATGGCCACGCTGCTTTATGTGCCGCACATGGCCGCGCGCGTGCGCGAACATCCGTGGCTCTTCAGCATCGCGCTGGCGAACATGCTGTCCATCGCCAACATCCCGCGCGAGTTTCACCACGAAAACGACGGGCGCGCATTCCTGTCCTCCTGCGCCACGATCATTACGCTCATGGCGCTGTTCGCGCTGAACATTTTCCCGAACCTGATTTACAGCCTGCCGAATCCCGAAAATTCACTGACGATTCACAACGCCGCGTCTTCGCCCAAAACGCTCGGCATCATGCTCATCATCGCCATCATCGGCGTGCCGATTGTCATCGCCTACACCATCTGCATCTACTGGATTTTTCGCGGCAAGGTGAAAATGGACCGGATGAGCTATTGAGAATCCGCTGGCCAATGCCCTCGGCGGCGGGGCACACTTGGGTTGCGGGACAGCCAGCGACCCCGGGTTTGCCGGCTGCAAAAAATCCTGCGCATCCCGGTTCAACCGGGCGAAAGCACGGTTGAAATTTGAAGACATGAAAATCGAGCCGAAAGAATTCCGTGTCCGCGAAGGCGAAAAGGTCAGACTCAAAAAGTGGCCGACCAGGACCAAGCCGTTTTACAAATCGAAAGCGGATTACCAGGGCATCCTCGAAACGCACATCAATGAATTGCGGGCGCGGCAAAGCCTGCTCTACGCCGGCAACCGCCATTCGCTGCTGTTGATTTTTCAGGCGATGGACGCCGCCGGCAAGGACGGCGCGATCAAATATGTGATGTCCGGCGTCAATCCGCAGGGCTGCCAGGTTTTCAGCTTCAAACATCCGAGCGCCGAAGAACTGGAACACGATTTTTTGTGGCGCACGACCCGCTGCCTGCCGGAACGCGGACACATCGGCATTTTCAACCGCTCCTATTACGAGGAGGTGCTCATCGTGCGCGTGCATCCCGAAATTTTGCGCGCGCAGGAACTGCCGGCAGAACTGCTTGCTGATGAAAAATTCTGGGCGCACCGTTTCCGCTCCATCAACGACCTGGAAAAACATCTGCATCGCAACGGCACCACGGTCATCAAATTTTTCCTGCATTTGTCCAAGGACGAACAGCGCCGGCGGCTGCTCGAACGCATTGACAACCCGAAAAAAAACTGGAAGTTCAGCCAGTCCGACCTGGCGGAACGGAACCGCTGGCCGGATTACATGAAGGCGTATGAAGACTGCCTGGGCGCGACGAGTTCCACACACGCGCCGTGGTATGTCGTCCCCGCCGATGACAAGGAAAACGCCCGGCTAATCATTTCAAAAATCATTCTCGACACGTTGAAATCGTTCAAGATGAGCTATCCCGAAACCAGCGCGGCGCGGCGCAAGGAATTGCTGGCGATCCGCAAACAGCTCGCAAAATAAAAACTGCCATGACCGGCCTGCTCGCCGCCGTTCCCACCGGGTTTCAGGAAAAGCCGGTCACGCTGGCGATTTTTGCCGTCACTTATTTGGGGATCGCCGCCGGGCGCGTTCCGGGGCTGAAACTCAACCGCGTGGGCATCGCCCTGCTCGGCGCCATCGCCCTGATGATTTTCGGCGGCATCAACACCGGCGATGTCATCTCCTTCATCAACTGGCCAACCGTTTTTCTGCTCTTCGGATTTTTTGTCATCTCGGCGCAGCTCCGCCTGTCCGGATTTTACGACCGGGTGGCTGGCGGCATTTCGGCGCGGCTCGGAAATCCCGCGCGGTTCATGCTCGTCTTGATGCTGGTGACCGGCGGGCTTTCCGCTTTTCTCAATCACGACATTGTCTGCTATGTCTTTACCCCCATCGTGGGGACGGCGTTGCTGCGCCGGCAGACCAATCCCGTCCCGTTTCTGGTCGCGCTGGCGATTGCGAGCAACATCGGCGCGGCGGCGACGCTCATCGGCAATCCGCAGGACATGATGATCGGCCAGGTCGCGCATTTGGACTTCGGCCATTACGTGCTGTGGTGCGCCGTGCCGGTCATTTTTGCGATGGCCGCCGCTTATGCAATCATCTGGCGGATGTCGCGAAACAGGCTTCAATCCAACCTGCCCGCTCAAAATGAATTGCCGCCGGAAACTTATCCGTTCAACCGGCTGCACACGGTCAAGGGGCTGGTCATTTTGATTGTCGTCGTCGGATTGTTTTTTTCGCCGCTGCCAAAAGAAGTCATCGTCCTGGCCGCCGCCGGCATCCATCTGGCCAGCACGAAATTTCGCACCGATGATTTGTTGAAACTGGTGGAGTGGCCGATTCTGGTTTTGTTCATGGGCTTGTTCGTGGTCACGGGCGCCTTTCAAGCCACCGGCGGCGGCGACCAGGCCGTGCAATGGCTGGCGCACAATGGCTTTGATCTTGATGTTCCCCGCAATCTGGTTTTGGCGGCGGCGGGACTGTCCAATTTAATCAGCAACTCGCCGGCGGTGATGCTGCTGCTGAAAGTCATCAACCTCTCGCAGCCGGCCACGGCCTGCATCCTGGCGCTGGCCAACAGTTTTGGCGGAAGCCTCATCATCATTGGCAGCATCTCGAACCTCATCATGGTTCAACAGGCGCACGCGCTGGGGATAAAAATTTCCTTCTGGGACTTTGCGCGGCTGGGCATTCCGGTGACGCTCGCCGCGCTGGCCGGACTGCTGGCGTGGGTGGCCCTGATGACTTGAAGCGGGAAGCGGCCCAGCTTATTTGATGCTGCCGAAATGCACGTCCTCCGGCACGCCGGGTTCGTCGAGCACTTGAATCGTCGTGGACGGGCCAAGCGCGGGATTGGTCCAGGAGCGCAAAGCCCAGACGATTTTTTTGCCGGGCGTGATTTCCAAAGCCTGAACCAGCGCGGCGTCCGGGCTGATTTTGCCGCCCGTGTTGCCCCAGTTGTTGATGAGCGTGTTGCCGTCGGGCAGGCGGGTCGCGATCTGCATCGAGCCAAATTTGTAATCCGGCGCGTCGGCGGCGGTGAATTCCCAGACCGTTTCGCCCTTGGGATTTAGCTCGCGCACCACGCCGGCGCTGCCGCAACTGACCAGCGTGTTGCCGTTTTTCAAACGCACCGCCGACCAGGGGCGCGGTGCGTCCGCCGACCAGACGGCTTTTCCATTTTCGTCATATTCGACGACTTTTCCCAGGTCCATGTGCGCAACGAGATAAGTGCCGGCACCGGTCAGGCGCGCGTGGCGGAATTGCGGGTGCGTGACGTTGGTGTTGCCGGCGGCCAGCGGAAATTCCTTTTCCATTTTGCCGCCCGTAATGCTGGCCACGAACAATTTCGGCTCCGGCCCGTTCTGGATGAAGATGACGTGGTTGGTTCCGATCATCTGCGCGGTGTGTATCTCGCATTTTGGCGGCGCGTCGTAATTCCAGAGGATTTTTTTGCCGGAGTTGATGAGCGTGACGCCAAACTGGTGCGCGAACAGAACATTCCCGTTCGAAAGCAGCGTGGCGTCGCTGATCTCTCCGCGATTCGTGGATTCGTTGTAAGACCAGGTGATTTTTCCGCCGCGCACAATATACATATCGCGCGTCCGGGCCTCGCCCGCGTAAAAGAAATCGTGCTGCGCCAGGCCGTTGCCCGGCAAAACCACCGGGGCGGCAGCCGGATTTTGAATTATGGCGGCGGTTTTGTTCGTTTCAGGGCTGAGCTTGATTTCTTGGGCATACCCGGTTGCCAGCGACGCAAGAAAAACTGAAGTCAGTATGAATGCGGCGGCAGGTTTGAGTTTGTTTTTCATGGCTGGCCGAGGGTCAAGCCTGAAGTCTAATTCGAAGTTCCGAATGACTCAAGAAAAATGGCAGCGACATGATTTGAAACGCCGGACATTGCCCGGCTGAAAAAAAATCCAGCTTGGGCCGGTCACGCGAGACAGTCCGCAGCCCGGCATTCTTTCCGCATCAGAGCCGCCGCTGACGGGACTGGCGCAGCAGGAGCAACGCCATGCCGCCCAATGCGGCCAGCGTCAGGGACGCCGGTTCGGGCACCGTGATGATGGTCACGGTGGGCGTTACCACCACGCTTTGACTCCCGGCCGACAAGTCCGCCAGAAACAACGTCCACGTCCCGTTGGGATCCGTCCCGTCAAACGAACTCAACGGCGTGTTGCCCGAGGTCGCAGCCGAAAACGCTGC
>Ga0224554_1000806_pt1 | contig 23372 bp, 20 predicted proteins | sample 714S22024metaG_FD_180666 | JGI IMG/M metagenome (GOLD analysis project Ga0224554, IMG submission 180666) | Peat soil microbial communities from Stordalen Mire, Sweden - 717 S2 20-24 | ecosystem: Environmental > Terrestrial > Soil > Wetlands > Peat | place: Sweden: Norrbotten County, Stordalen...
ATGTGGCCATATCGGTCCATACGGCTGCCTTGATGGAAGCGGTGGCGCACCATGCTTTGGGCAAGCAAAAAAACGGCGACTGCCAAGGCGACCAGAAACAGAAACTGTACAACTTGGAACCAAGGTGACTTTTCCCTTTCAGGGCCTGTCGGCTTGAAATCGGTTGCCATCTGAGCGACCTCTCCCGTAGGTTAGGCGCCTGCCATGGCGCAGCCATTCATGCGATCCGTCACTTCCCGTGTCGCCCGCCGCCAAACGTGTATCGGTCCTCAAACGTGGCGCCAGAGGAGTGCCTATGGCGATAGCTGCTGACTGAAGGACCGCAAAGGCGGTCGTGGCATAGCCAACGGCGTTATCACGGGATCCGCGGTGATCGCCATCGACTCCGAGCACTTGAACGCCAGATTCCTTCTTGATCTTCTTGCGCGACCTGCACCAATGATGACATCGAGATAAAGGCCGTGCAATCCCATTTTGCACAGTCGTGAACGAAGCGGCTGATACCTTTGGTATGCGTTGACCAAACAATGCGGAAACGCGCTTACTTCCACGCACGACCGATGGCCGGGCACCGGGTGACGCTGTTTATATATATGCGTGCTGTCTGAGCTCGCGTTGATCGCAAACAGTCTTCCTGCTTGGAGTTTCTCGTTGAAGCCACCGAGAAGAAATCTACAAGCCAGGTCAAAAGCGTCTGAGGTCTTTTTCCGCGTGAATTGGGAGACCAATACAAGAAAGATAGCATCGAAACGGGCTACTCATCCGAATCTTTAGGCCTTTCCCGTCATGAGCAAGACGGAACATATTGTTGTTCTTGATGACGCTATGCTTACGTGAAGCGTAATGTCGCTCATGTGGCCAAGCGGGTTAAGGCAAGTTCCAGTGCGGAAGTGATGGTGGAGGCGCAAGAATAAATGAGTGCGAATAGCCTTATCCCGGCATCAACAAGCCAACCAGCTAAGCCAGGTCAAGACATCGCCTTGACAGGGCTCACGAGTGATGAGGCGCATACTCGCCTAGAAAAAGACGGCCCCAATGCAATGCCGGATACATCCGCTCATCCGCTTCGCGATGCATTCGCCAAGTTCTGGGCGCCGGTTCCGTGGTTGCTTGAAGCCTCCATTGTGCTTGAGCTTGTTCTGCATAAGTATTACGAAGCTGCGGTCATTGCGGCCCTGCTGATATTCAATGCAGCGCTTGCCTACTTCCAGGAGGGTCGCGCCCAGGCTACCTTGGCGGCCCTGAAGTCGCGTCTCGCGCTCAACGCCTCTGTCCAGCGCGATGGCGTCTGGAAGACTGTACCGGCCGCGGAATTGGTATGTGGCGACTTGGTAAAGCTGTCTCTTGGTGGTGTGGTCGCGGCCGACGTGCATCTGACCGGTGGATCGGTTGAACTCGATCAGTCGATGCTCACAGGCGAATCTCTGCCCATTGAAGCCGGTGCGGGTGTGGACACCTATGCCGGGGCTCTCGTCCGGCGTGGTGAAGCTACGGCCGTAGTGACGGCCACGGGAGCACGAACAAAGTTTGGCCGTACGGCGGAACTCGTGCGCACCGCGCATGTTGTAAGCACGCAGCAGAAGGCTGTGCTCAAGATCGTTCGCAACCTCGCCATCTTCAACGGTTCCCTGATTCTTGCCATGGGCGCATACGCCTATTTCCGTGCGATGCCGTGGAGTGAGATGGTTCCCTTGTTGCTCACCTCAGTCCTCGCAGCCATCCCGGTGGCATTGCCTGCAACATTCACCCTTGCTGCCGCGATCGGAGCTCGTGCGCTGGCAAAGTTGGGCGTGTTGCCGACGCGGCTTTCTGCCGTGGACGAGGCTGCGTCGATCAATGTTCTGTGTTCGGACAAAACCGGAACACTGACCCTAAATGCGCTTTCAGTAACCAGCGTTCGTCCTTTGCCTGGCTCTGACGAGGCCCGCCTTCTCGGGTTGGCTGCACTCGCCAGTTCTGAGGGCGGTCAGGACTCTGTCGATGCAGCCATTCGTTCTGCTGCCTCGAAAAAGCCGGCGCAGGACCTGCCAAAACTGGCGACGTTTGTGCCGTTCGACCCAGCCAAGAAGACATCGGAGGCCACCGCAACAGATGCAAAAGGGGCCGCATTGCGCATCATCAAGGGTGCCTATACAGCGGTCGTCGCCCTCACGGCTCCGTCGCCCGCTGCGGCTGCAATAGTTGACGAACTTGAGAAGCAAGGCTTCAGGGTCCTGGCGGTAGCCGCGGGGCCCTCGGCTTCCCTTCAGCTTATCGGCATGATCGCCCTCAGTGACCCGCCGCGATCAGATTCGAGTTCCCTCATCTTGGAGTTACATACACTGGGTGTAGCCACGGTCATGGTAACGGGAGATGCCCCGGCTACGGCGGCAATCGTTGCTCATGACGTGGGGTTGACCGGGCCTGTTTGCCCGCCTGGAAAGCTTCCCGAGGGTATCAAGCCGGAGGATTTCGCGGTATTCGCGAGCATCCTACCGGAAGGCAAGTATGACCTTGTCAAGGCTTTCCAGAAGAGCGGGCATACGGTTGGGATGTGCGGCGATGGTGCCAATGATGCACCTGCGCTCCGCCAGGCGCAGGTCGGTATTGCCGTCTCGACCGCTACCGATGTGGCGAAATCGGCAGCAGGGGTTGTGCTCACCGAAGCTGGGCTGGGCGGCATTGTTGCCGCTGTGAAAGAGGGCAGAGTCACGTTTCAGCGCATCCTTACCTACACGTTGAACTCGGTAATGAAAAAGATCTTGCAGGTGCTTCTGCTTGCCGTAGGCCTGGTGATAACTGGGCACGCGGTCCTCACTCCCATGTTGATGGTCATCGTGATGATTAGCGGCGACTTCCTCTCTATGTCACTGACGACCGATAGAGTGCGACCGTCGAAGATGCCGAACTCATGGCAAATCGGCAGGATCACGATCGCTGGCGTCATTCTCGGGGTCTGTTTCCTTGCGTTCTCTACAGCAATCTTGGTCATTGGTAAATTCGAGATGCATCTCGGAATAGAAGCACTCAGAACCCTTTGCGCTGTCGGTATTGTGTTTGGAAGCCAGGCCACAACTTACGTGATACGCGGGCGCCAACATCTGTGGGGGTTACGCCCCAGTCTGATCCTCGTACTATCTTCCGTAGCGGATGTTCTCATCATCTCAACGCTGGCGGTTTGCGGAATCGCCATGGCTCCTTTGACCCTCTCGGTCGTCATCTGCGAGTTAGCCGCAGCAATCGCATTTGGATTGCTCATGGACGTAGCAAAGATTCCGCTCTTTGCCCGCCTCCACATCTCCTGAGTACCCAGATACGGTTGATACTGTCCGGCATTCTGGGGAGACCCCAAACCGGAAAGACTTGGAGCACCGAAAGGAAAGTATGACTATCGATTCGAAAGACTATCGCGTGCCGCCAGACAAGAAAGTCGATCTCGGCAAGTGGCCGACGATTGTCGCCTCATACGCGAAGTCTACTAAGCAGTATAAGGAACTTCTGCTTCACCACTTGGAGAAGCTGAGCTCGCTGCAGCAGCTTCACTACGCGTCACACCGCCAAGCGTTGCTCCTGATATTCCAAGGCATGGATGCTGCCGGAAAAGACGGAGCCATACGTCACGTCATGTCCGGGGTCAATCCGGAAGGCTGCGAGGTCTTCTGCTTCAAGCAGCCAAGCGCCGAGGAGCTTGAACATGATTTTCTCTGGCGCACCACTTGCCGCCTTCCCGAACGCGGCAGGATCGGCATCTTCAACCGTTCCTATTACGAAGAGGTGCTCGTTGTTCGAGTGCATCCAGAGCTTCTCCGCAGCCAGGGGCTCCCCGAAAAGTTGTGCAACGATAAGAATATTTGGGTACAGAGGTACGGCTCGATCATTGATTTGGAGAAACACCTTCATCGCAACGGCACGCAAATCATCAAGATATTCCTGCACCTTTCTTACGATGAGCAACGAAAGCGATTCCTTGAGCGCATCGATGAGCCGGAAAAGAACTGGAAGTTCAGCACAGCAGACATTCGCGAGCGAAAGTACTGGAAACACTACATGAGGGCTTACGAGGATTGCTTTCATGCGACAAGCTCTCATCACGCGCCATGGTACATTGTTCCCGCTGACGACAAGGAGAACGCACGCCTGATCGTCTCCCAAATCGTCCTTGATGCGTTGGGAGAGATCAAAATGGCATATCCCAAAACCACCGCAAAGCGCCGTCTCGAATTGCGCGCAATCAAGAAACTGTTAGTGAAATGACGTCAGACACTCACATGGTTCTTCACCCTTCAGCATCCTGTTCCTGCTCCGATTCGATCACTGATTGTAGTAGATAATGGGCGACGAAGTGCCAACGAATTAGTACCGTAAATACCGATGAACCGGGGACCGGATGGTTACTCGGCAGACAGGGAAAAGGCGGCTCCGAAGAGCCGCCTCCAGGTTTCGCCGGTGCTACTTGGCCTTCTTGGCGGGTTTGGCCGCCTTGCTCTCGTTGGCTTCATTCGGTGCCGAGTAGTCGATCTTGCGGATGTAGTCGGGAAAGACCAGATCGAGATCGACGGAGAGGCGCGGCATATCGCGCGCGAACAGGTTAATGGCGGTGCCGCCCTTGAGCGCGAAGACGCCATCCGCAAAGACCATGGGAGCAACCTGTGTCAGCAGTTTTGCTGTGTCGAGATAGATTTGGTTCATGGTTTGAGCACCAGTAGACCGTCGGCGGAGCGCGACACCCAAGGCCGTTCGCTGCCGGTCGGCAGTTCCGCAGGATCGAGTTTCTTGATCCACGGGAGTGAGAATTCGCGCCCCAGTTGTAGACAGAGGCGAACCGTCTTGACGTTCGTACAGCACTTCAGCAACTCGCGCAGAACATCGGCGCGAAGGTTGTACGCGCTTTCCATCAGTTCTCTCGCCTCCTGAAGCGGCTGGCGCACGCCGACTTCGCTCAACAATTCGAGTATCGCGCGTTCTGGCGCGGATACCAGTGGGCCACCGACGCGCTCTTCAAATGGCGCGACATGCAATAGCTTGTCCGGTGGCTCGGTGAACAGTCGCTTGCGGTGATACTCCGCCGGAAATCGCTCCTCAAACCAGGCTGGCAGCTTGGCCGCCACCGAGCCGTACAGGTGAAGCGTTTCCTGCTGAGCAACGTAGTGGCGCACACCGTACCAGTTCAATGCGGTTTTGCCGCCGACGTGGAATCCGGAGACCATACGCTCCAAAAGTCGAAGGGAAGGGTGGAGTCCGGGAGCCTCGCCAGACCGCACAAACACTCCGCGCGCCAAGCGATTCAACCAGCCAGCACGGACATAATGAACGGCAAGATCAGCAGATATGCCTAGACTGGCGAGGTCCTGCGAGGTCACCGGAGCCCCTGCAACCGTCCGCATATAGAGGCGATTTAGTTTGCTCTTGCCAGTCGTAGCCATACTGCGATTATAAGCACAATATCAAAACAAGGTCAATTTGACACTGAAGGAATTGTCGTAGTGATACTACGACAATTCTTGTAATCCAAAAACTTGTTAGTGAAACTGAAGCCTGATCCTGCGTTTTGCTGAGACTACCAATTGCGGCCCAACCTAGAGCCAGCTGATCGAGTTGACATTTGTCTGCGTCTCTGCGTTCTCGGCAGGCCGCAGATACCTCATCGTAGAGGCCATATCGGCGTGCCCCATCATCTGCTGGACTGTTCGGAGATCAAGTCCTGAACGCAGCAGTTTGGTACAGTAGGTCGCGCGAAAGCGGTGAAGGAACCAACGCTCACACTCTTTTCTGGCAATACAAGCGTCGCATGTGCCGCAGTTGAGTCCGGCCCGCCGCACACATTGCTTCAAGAGACGCAGCAGCTTTGTTGGCGGTCGATCATTCTCGCCGCCGAGGATCAAATTATCCTTTGGATGATCTTTGCGGTAGTTCGCCAACAGCTCCATCAGTTCATCGGTAAGCGGCATTGCGCGCTGCTCAGAATCCTTCAGGCTGAAACCATATTTGGGCTTTGCCCGGAGGTGCAGCGTCTTGGCCGAAGTCGAGACGTCGGTCCACTCGATGTGCATCGCCTCCTGATCCCGTATCCCCGTTTTGAGGAGTAATTCAAAGACGAGCCGGTGGTACGGATTTTTCAGGGAAGCGAAGAAGACCCTCAGATCGGCGTCCTCGAATATCTGGGGCATGGTCTTCTCGAACTTCGGAGCCCTCGGGGCCAGTTTCTTTGTGTCTACCCCACAGAAGCGAAGAAAGGCAATGACGCTCATGTGGCGGTTGTGGATGGTTCTGTTCGCAATCCCGCGCTTCCGCAGAGCCTTTTGGAAGATGAGGATGTCTTCGGCTGTGACCTGATCGACAAACGTCTTTCCGATGACCCGCAAGAACTCTTCACAGCCGAGTCGATAAACATCTGCCGCGACGGTGGAACCACGGTCGAAGGTCGCGCCCAGAAAGCGACGTAGCTGTTTGGCCAGTGGGAGCCGCCCAGGCTCCTCAACCAATTGCACACCTGGAACCTCCACCAGAAGATGCTTGGCGGCCACCAGATGCGACTCCTTCTGAAGTTCTTGCAGAGCGTCGGCAGCATTCTCTCCAGCGTTCAGATAGACGAGCTTCTTTCCGACATACTTTCTGATTTCGTAATACCCAACGGGGTATTCAATCTCCTGGCCAGCGACCTTGACGAAGCCGGGCTTGACCCTTCCATTTTTACCGATGACAACCGAATAGCGCTGCCATCCATCCGGGGTTTTACAGCGGCGGACAAGGGTTACTTTTCTGTTGGCCATACATAAAGGCCTCCTCAGCCCACCTAAATCTTACCATAGTATTACCACGATTCTTAATGTCAATAATATTACAGTTTTATCAATTACTTACATTACTATGGCGAAGTGTATAACTCTCTCCGCCATACATTGATTCAAAAGAAGATATATCTGCTGTTACTAAATCCTGTTATTAAAACCACTCAATGCGCCAGCTTCCAGATTTTTCAATTCGGCCTCGACGATCAAGTTTTACGCGACGGCAACTCTATCTGGAGATATCAAGGCGATAAGCCCTTCACACCTTGATGAAGATCTTTTTGCGGTAGAGCACCCAAACCGGAATAAAACAAAATGCGAGGATCGAAGCCGAGTAAGCAAACGCGGCCCAGCCGGGGTCGGGAATGTGCGCGAAGACGTGGATGAAGACCCAGGCCAGCGCATTCGTCTGCCGTCCGTCGGCTGTGAAACGAATGGTATCCAGGCCGTTCGTGGCCAGTTCGCTGAACATGTAGGCTGCAATGGCGTTTGATCCCAGCACCAGCCAGGGCCAGGTCCAGCGCTTTCGCCAGCCATGCACGTCGGCAGCCCAGAAAGCCAGCGCGAGCACGGTCAGCGACCAGCCGGCCGCCACCAGCACATAGGAACTGGTCCACAAGTTTTTATTGAGCGGAAACCATATGGACCAGAGGTAGCCCGTGGCCAGACAAGCCAGTGCCCCGCCAGCTAATCCCAGCGCCTTGGCCGCAAGTGGCTTGCGCGTGCGCAGCCACAGGCCGGTCAACAATCCCAGCAATGTGGTTCCCAAGGCTGGCAAGGTACTGAGCAGCCCCTCGGGGTCGTGGAGGTTGTGGGGGTCCATTACGCCGGGGCCCGGCCATTCCAGATAGAGGCGATGAGGCATGAGATGGCGGTCGATCCATGAGACCAGATTCAAACTTTGATCCATAAAGGGAATATCCCGCCCCGGCATCCCTGCGACGGGCACGGGAACCCAGCGGAGCAAAATCCAGTAGCCGGCGAGCGCCGCCACGAGCGCCGCGACTTTGGTCCATACGCGCTTGTCCCACAGGTAAAAAAGGCCGATCAGAAGATAGCAGAGAGCGATGCGCTGCAAGACGCCATAAATGCGCAGGTGAGCCAGCTCGAAGAATGGAAAGCCGTTGACCACGACGCCAAGCAGGAAGAGAATAGCGGCCCGTTTCACTGTGTGGCCGGCCAATTCGGCGCGCGTGGCGCCGCGGGCCAGGCGCGCTTCAAAGGCATACGCAATCGAGGCTCCCACCACAAACACAAATGTCGGAAAAACCAGATCCGTGGGTGTCAGGCCGTTCCATTGGGCGTGATTCATGAAACCCCACGATCCGGAGCCTCCGTTGTTGTTCACCATAATCATGAAGGCGATGGTGATGCCGCGCAGCACGTCCAATGACAGCAGACGCTGGGCAGGCGCTTGGGACTGCGAGGGGTCATTCAAAGTGACTTGCATTCTATGGTTTTCCACGTCTCATGATAGCTCCGCACTGAGCAGACACAGGTATTGAAACGCAAGCTGCCGGCATTTCCGCACTTGTTTGAATTTGCGTCGGGGAGACTTTCAGATTTACTCTAAGTCATTGATTTTAATGGTGGGCGCTGCAGGATTCGAACCTGCGACTTCCACCGTGTGAAGGTGGCACTCTACCGCTGAGTTAAGCGCCCACTTTGCGAACGCTGTCGAGGCTGGCTATGTGACAAGCCAGCGGGGCATCTCGTAAGTTAGAGTATCACCAGCGGGGCTTTACGGCCAACCTTGGCGGCCAGTTGCGGCCAGCTGGAACCCGCTCCCTGACGAACGATGCGCTGGAAATCCAGATCAATCCGACCAGCAACCGATTCCGCCTCCGACGGTGAGGCCATTTTGTGCCCGGTTCCAGGGCTCGCCGGTCCGGGCCCCCGCGCCTCGGGCCTTCCAGCAGCGGGTTTTGCGCCCGTGTTGGCCAGGGACGGCGGCAACCGGCCCGGCGCCCGCCCAGGCCAGCCGGCAGACGGAGATTTCGACCCGGAAACTGCTCGCTCGGCGCAACATTCCGGCCCGAATGGGGTTCCAGAGGATATGGCAACCCTGGTCCTGGACAACCCGCTTTTGGGAGCGGACCCGGCTGAGCGGCCGGACCGGCAACCAGGAACGGCCGGCGGGCTGAACCCTGTCAGCCTCGATCCCGCAAGCGACGCGGCCATCATGCTGCGCGCGGCGGCGGGCGACGAAGCGGGATTCAGTTATCTGGCCCAGAAGTATCACCGGCCCATCATCCACTTTCTTTTCCGGATGGTGCGCAACCAGGCAATTGCCGAAGAGTTGGCGCAGGAGGTTTTTATGCGCGTTTACCGCTCCAGGGAGAGCTACCGGGCCGAGGCCAAGTTCACCACCTGGCTCTACCGGATTGCCACCAACCTTGCGGTGAACCATGCGCGCGACACCCGGCATGAACGGGCCGCGCGGAATGTTTATCTGGATGCCCCGGACGAGGAAACCGGCACCACGCTGGATGTGGCCGACGAAGGGCTTTCGGCGGAGCAGAACCTTCTGCGTGCAGAGCGCATGAAGGCCATTCGTACGCATGTAATGGCTCTGCCGGAACGGCAACGGATGGCCGTTCTGATGCACAAGTACCAGGGGATGGATTATCGCGAGATCGGTGAGGTGCTCAAGCTGAGCGAGTCGGCAATCAAGTCGCTGCTCTTCCGCGCTTACCAGACGCTGAGGGACAAGTTGAAGGAATTTGTTTGAGTTAGTTTGTTTGATCTGGATCGATTGCAAGGTCAAATGCCGGGCGTGACCGGTGGGAAATGGGGTGGTACCGATGGAATGGACCAACAAAAATTGCGCGGAAGTGGACGCCAAGCTGGCAAGCCTGTTGCTTGATCCGGCCACTGCGCCTGCCACTTTACCGGCCAAGCTACAAGTGCATCTCGCCGAGTGTGACCGCTGCTGCCGCGAGCTGGATGAACTGCGGGCAACCATGGCGCTCCTCGATACATGGAAAGCCCCGGAGCCGAACCCATATTTCCTCACCCGGCTCGAGGCGCGTCTGCGCGAAGAGCGCGAGGCTGAGCCGGAGGGCTGGTACGCCCGCCTGCGCGCCCGCTTCGCATTCGGACCGCAGACCCATGTTCGCCCGTTGGCGGCCATGGCGATGACCGTCGTGCTGTTGCTTGGCGGTGGGACCTATCTGGGCATCTCCGACTGGAACCAGCCGCCGGCCCCTCCAAATCAGGCCGCCGTGGTACATGACCTGCAAACCATGGATAACAACGCCCAACTGCTGGACCAGTTGGAGGATCTCTCCAGCAACAACTCGAGTGCGGAGTAGCTTCTTAACCAGCGGCGGAAAACGAGAAAGAATGCCGACCGGAATACACAATGCGGGAAAAATTGGCCGCGCGGCCATGGCTGCGGCAGCGGTCATGCTTTGCGTTCCGGCGTCCTGGGCTAATGGCCAGCACTCCAGCGGATCTGCAGCTCGGCCGCAAACCTCCCGTCCCCAATCCGCATTCCCGCGAAATCAGGGACAGCCCGGCGCGCAAGCCCAGGGACGGCCGCGAGCCAACGCCCCGCGCGGCGGGTCGCCCGGTTATCCTGCCACGCGTCCCGGCTATCCCGGCCCACCCTATATCGGCCCCGGCTATGCCCGCCCCGCTTATCCGGGGTACGCCCCGCCTGTGCAAGGCCCGCCGGGTCACTTGGGCGACTGGCTCAATCAGCACCGCAACCTTCCCGTACAGGAGCAAGAGCACATGCTGCGCGGCGACCCAAACTTCCGGCGGCTTCCCCCTGCCGAGCAGCAGCGGGTAGTGCGGCAATTGCACCAGGTAAACCAGTTGTCCGAGGAGCAGCGGCAGCGCCGCTTGGCCCGCAGCGAGATGATCGAACATCTGCCCCCGCAGGAGCAGATGCGAATCAACCTCTCCGCGCGCCGTTGGGCTACCCTGCCCGTAGACCGCCAGGCGATGATGAAGCGCGCCTTCCAGGATTTGCGCGCGGTTCCGCTCGAACAGCGTCCCACGGTGCTCAACTCCGAGCGTTATCAGGGCGCCTTCACTCCTGAGGAGCGCGGCATCCTCTCCGATATGCTGCTGGTCGAGCCGTACCAGCCGATGCGGTAACTCAGTCCGCCACCATGCTCTCACCCGGCAAAATCGGCCTTGTCCGCGGCAGCATCCCGCGATAGGCAAACCAGCCCATCAGCGCAAGCATTCCCACAAACGCTCCCAGCTTTACCCAGCTTGTTGCGCCGTTTTGCGGCAGCAATTTCCATAGCACCAGCAGCACGGTCTGCGCCGCCGTCACCGCCCAGACCGTGCCATAGAAGTAGCGCCGGTGCGTGCCCTCTTTCCTGGTTGAGGGCTCCACGCGCGGCAACTTGCCCAGCGCGCCCACGAGCAGAATCGCCGCGGCCAGCGGCAGGTAGACGTAAACGTTATAAATCTGCTTCATGTACCACACGCCGGTCACCGCGGCAATAAGCAAACCGCTCAGGTTCAGCAGCCCGTAGCTCAGTGCCGCCGTCCACGCAAAGGTGTAGCACACTCGCCGGTAGAGCGGATTCGGCTTGTCCTCGTCGAATCGCAGAATATAAGGCCCCGGCTCTGCTCCCGGCAGCCGCCCGCGCAGCGCAGCCACGCCTGTCCCGGCAAGCACCAGCCCCAGCCACAGTGAGTTGCCTAGGCTGAACCCATGCGCAAAGAGCGTGAAGGTCGGCGGCCCCGGAGCCAGAAAAAAGACAAAAATCCAGATCGGCCAATGCGCCAGCCGGTAGAGGCGCGTGTTCCGCGTGCGCATCTTCCGCTGCTGGGCATACTCCACTTTCCCTCTGTATCCCATGCGCGCAAGTTTCGCAGAGCCGCCGCGCGCGCGTCAATCCGCAAGATACTTTCAAAAAAACTGCCCCAGCTTTTGCGGATAGGTGTATCATTTTGCACAGTCGGGCTGGCGAGCTGAGAATCCCGGCTACCTCAAATCTGAAGCGGCCGCGTAAGCTTCCGAACTGCTCCCGTAGAGACCGCATCCGGGACGGGCCATTGAATCGGCGGAGGTGAAGCATGACCTTCAATCTCGCCGCCTTTCTGGAAGAAGCCGGAGTGGGACGAAAAGTCGTCCATTTGCAGCCCAAACAAGTCTTCTTTTCCCAGGGAGATGCGGCTGACTCCATCTTCTATATTCGGACGGGCCGCGCAAAACTCACAGTCGTGTCGCCGGAAGGCAAAGAGGCCACGATCACGCTTCTCTCAGCCGGAGAATTCATCGGAGAGGAGTCGCTGGCCAGCGTGGGTGCGCTGCATTTGGCAACCGCTACGGCCATTGTCGCCTGTACAGCCCTCGAGATCGCAAGGGAGGAGATGATCCGCGTAATGCACGAGGAGCGTTCCCTCTCCGATATGTATCTGAAATTCCTGCTGGCCCGCAGCATGCGAACCCAGGCCGATCTTGTCGACCAGCTTTTCAACTCCAGCGAGAAGCGTCTGGCGAGAATCCTTCTCTTGATGGCCGAATTTGGCGAGCCGGGTGAACCGGAGCCCTTCATTCCTCCCGTCACCCAGGAAACTCTGGCGGAGATGATCGGCACCACCCGGTCCCGCGTCAGCTTCTTCATGAATCGCTTTCGCAAGCTCGGCCTCATTGAATACAACGGCCGCATCCGCGTCCATAAGTCGCTGATCAATGTCATTCTGCACGATCAGTTCACCGGGAGTAACCCCGAAACTTCCTCCAGGTCTCCCAAGCCCTCCGCCGCTCCACGAATCCGATCAAAGCCGGATCGGCAACGGGCAGCCTGATCTGTGAAGGCCGGGTGCGCTGGGTACCCCACGCTCGCCGCGTCTTTGTTTTTGCGGCTAGTGTGGGAGACCTCGACCCTCGATCAACCCGGTTCATTCCGGGCCCTGGAATCAACGCCAATTCAGCCGCTAAGCTACAACAAAAGAAAAACCAAGGCCAAACTTTCCTGCGGAACGTCCGCAAATTGAGCAAGGAGCTTCAAACTTTATGGCGATTCCCGCCACGCAATTACTTCCCGGCATGATCATCAAGCACAATGAGCAACCGCACCTCGTCTTCAAGGTCGAGCAGCGCACCCCGGCACCCTGCTGATTCTCCACAGCCGAACCGACCGGATATGATGGTGGGACGACGTCACTTGGAGACCCTTAATGCCATCTCGTCTCGTCTCGCTGATCGCGCTGCTGTGCCTGTCGGCCGCCCTCCATGCCCAATCGGAGGCCCGCGCACGCTACCAGATCTACGGCGGCTATACTTTCCTCTCCAACACCATCAATGGTGTACCCGGATCACGCCAGCCACTGAACGGATGGGATGCTGCCGTGGCCTTCCCCGCCTGGCACAACTTGCGTTTCAAGATCGACACCTACGCATACAGGGGGACCAACCTGGGCGCGCCGCAACACCCCTTCTTCATCATGGGCGGCGGGCAATACACCTGGCGCGTCAGAAGGGAATCCGTATTTGTGGAGGGATTGTTGGGAGAGGCCGGCATGAACCCTAATTGGGGGCCAAACCAGGCAATCGGTTATACGGCCTCGATTTCAACCTATGCCGGCAGTGGCTTGGACACGCCGCTCACGCGGCACTTCGACTTCCGTGCCAGCGGCGGCCTTCAATTCGCCTATTTCAACCTCGGCAGTCCTCACGTCGCTCTCCCATACCGGCTCCCTGGCATGCCCACCAATTTCGGCCGCATCTCCAGTGGATTGGTCTGGCACTTCTAGGCTGTACTGCCTGAGAAGAGAAGTGAGGGGCAGGCGAGGGCCGCGACATTCTGGAAGCGAGCTTCGATCTTTCGTGGCGCATGAGTGCCTAGAACCGGGAGTACCAGTGGCGCCGGCCGGCTTCGGCTTCTTGCGCTCCGAGATGGTAGCTTATTCCCCAGTTTGCGTTCATCATGTCGGTGCCTGGGTTGATGGGGACAACGAAGCCATCTGAAAAATGAAAATCGCCCCACAGGCCCAGGCGCAGGTCCACTCGTTTGGTCAGCCTTGTTTGCACGCCAAGTCCGGATTGCATGCTGAAATTCTCATAGGCCGCATGGTTCGAGATCGCCTTATGGTCGAAGACAAGCATTCCGCCCTTGAACAGCACGTAAGGCTTGATGGCCTTCTTGTCCCGCCACATCATCCGCAAGCCAATCGGCGAAAACCCCACTCCGTAGAGGAGCCTCCGGTTGGGAGATGGCGGCGAGAGTTGATTGCCAAAGTAGTCGGTGTCGGCAAGCTCACTGAAAACAACTACAGGCAGAAACTCCGCTACGTAGTCCATCCGCGCGTGCAAAAGGTAGCCCCAGGAATGACGGTCGTATTCAAATCCGCTGGTGTAGATCTTGGTATCGGCCTCGGTGGCAAAAAGCTGGTAATTGCCGTAGGAAGCCAATCCCTCCCAGACGATTTCGCGTTCCACAGGCTGCTTGACCTGAGCCTTATTCTCCAATGGCGTTTCGACCTCCTGGGAGTGCGCGGCTTGCGCCACAAGAAGGCTGAGCGCGGCCAGGATGGAGAAGCTATTGACGCAAATGTTGCATGCAAGAGAACGCTCACGCTGCAACTGAGTGGATACGGACTCATGAACTCGATTGGCGAACAATGGGCCTCCAACTCAGCAGACACATCAAAGCTATGTCGCCATGGTCAATGTGTACACCGGAATCCTCTTTCCGGCGTCAATTCGCTTGAATTGTACCGCCCCTGAGGGAAATTGCGACGTTTTAGGAGGCAAATCCGTGTGTTCAGCTCGGTTCACCGGCTTACCGAAGCTTGCATTATTAACGCCAATCCGCACCTATCCGCCCATAAGTTACAATAAAAGAAAGGCCAAGGCCAAACTTTCCTGCGGAGCGACCGCAAATAGAGCAAGGAGCTTCAACTTAGATGTCGATTCCCGCCACACAGATGCGTCCGGGCATGATCATAAAACACAAGGACCAACTGCATCTGGTCTTCAAGGTCGAGCACCGCACCCCCGGCAACCTGCGCGCCTTCATCCAGGCCAAGCTGCGCAACATCCGCACCGGAGCCATGTTCGAGGAGCGCTTCCGCTCCGCCGACGCCATCGATAAGGTCGTCGTGGACGAGATCTCCATGGAGTTCCTATACAACGACGGCGACGACTACTACTTCATGAACCCTGTGGACTACGAACAGACGGTTCTCAAGGGCTCCACGCTGGGCGACGCCATCGAGTACCTCACGCCCAACCTCCAAATCAAGGTCAGCTATCACGATGGCCAGGCCGTGGGTGTTGACCTGCCCGCCGCCGTCGAGCTCACTGTCATCGAGACGGAGCCGGGCCTCAAGTCGGCGACCGCCTCCAGCGTCTCCAAGCCCGCCAAAACGGAAACCGGCCTCGTCGTCCAGGTGCCCTCCTTCATCAACGAAGGCGAAAAAATCCGCGTAGACACCAGCGAAGGGGCCTACCTCAGCCGCGCGTAAAGACTTCGCTTCTGAAAAGGAACGCCGCATTCCAGCGATCACGCTTTAGGCCTGCCCTTGGCAGAATCGCAACAGGTTGATCAATTTTTGGGTGATCGCTTGCACCGATTTGATATTCATCCATCGCGGTGCCATGGGCTCGGGCCGCCGGAAATTCAAGGTCCGACTATGCTAAATTTAATAAGAAAGGCTACTCGCGGAGAGGTGGCAGAGCCCGGTTGAATGCACCTGACTCGAAATCAGACATAGTCGCAAGGCTATCGGGGGTTCGAATCCCTCCCTCTCCGCCATACAATATTGCATCCCATTGATTCCATTGACAAACTATAGATAATAGGAACCTTATTTGTATTTCGTCTTGACCGCATTGTCCAGATTTTCCGTCCCATTCGGTCCCTGGGACGCTTTTTGCATGACAATGGGCGGGATGCATGACAACGGCGCTAGCATGAGAACTCGAAGGCCCCCGAGACGAGCAATGGCTGGCACTGCCAGTTCCTGGAGCCGATCTTAAGGCTTCCCCTGCCCAAGAAACTGTGCTTCATTTCCCTGGGCTTAGTGATCGAGCTTCGAGAGCGGGGCGGCGGTCTGTCCAACCTGGAGAGCCGGCAGGCGCTGAACCAGGCGATCGAGATTGGCAGACACCGAACCCGGACCGGCTCTTCCTTCTCAGGGGGCCGCAGCGGACCCCGACAATCCAATGATGGCCTCGTTCCAAGAGAGACCCCAGCGGGGGCCGACAGAATTCTGACGCGGAGGTAAGAGCAAATTGGAAATCCTGCACGCAGACAGGCTACAAATCTCGTCGGATGTCGGATTGTCTCAATCCACACCCTCTGCCAGGGCCACCTGTTCGACGCAGTGGACACGGCCCCTGAACCGCCTCCCGGTCCAAGAAGTCCTGCGAGCGCGCCGCCCAATTCGAAATCGACGTCAAGTCCGGCATCACCGGCAACGGCCAACCGTCTCGCCCCCAGGTTGCCAAGTACAACATCGACCAATTCAATAGCTTCCGGTACTGGTTGCTCGGTCGTGCTGGCGTCTTGTCGACGATCCTGTATTATGTCCAGCACAGAGCCCTGCGCTAGGAACGCAAGTCGCTCCTTCCATCGGAATCTATTCGCGTGAAGGTAGAATCGTCAGATGACGAGATCAGAAACGACTGTACGTCAACCGGGCATTGAGAAATCCGTTATCCAAATGCACTCAAGGTCTCATTTAGGAACAATTGCTCGGAATTCCAATTAACTTTGGTCAAATTCCAAAGTTTCCGGCCAGCATAATCCCAATGCTGATTATTGTCCTTAATGTTCTTAAATTGCGTGAATGCTCCACCGCCTAACAGGCGGTGGCTTCGCGTTACGGCTGAAAGCCGGATTGATCGGCCATGCGGCCGATTTGTCTGGCCTCTGCTGATGAAGTTTTTCCGCCATCGGCAGTCATTCATTTACGTCGAAGCCTCTCGCCGAAATGCAGCAGACGGCCTGGCGGCAAAATACACGATCCTTCGCCTGAAGGCGAGGGGTTTACCGATCCCCTATCGGGGACTCTAAAACGCCTAAAGATGAAACGGCATAGAGCGTGAAACTCTAACTGTATTAGCGGCTTCTCGGAATCTGAGAAGTCGTCTCTTACCTTCTTTCAAAATGCTATGAGCTCGACCCGAAAATCCGGGACGTCGTAGTAAAACTTGATCTCTTAAGTCTTCGTTTTTATCCCATCAACATCTCAATTCCCAACTTCAAAAATGGGTACCCCCAAGTCTCGCCTTTGAGCCCTGGGAATGCATAATGTCCGGATGGCAGTTATTCTCCCAGAACTCGACTTTAGGCTCTCGAAAACCGTATTGATGAGTGCGTTGGCGATTTTCGCAACAGCTAATCTTGGACCTGAGAATTTGAACCTTGCCGTAGCATGAATTCTCTTGTCCGTTCAACTTCTTATTTTGCCTGCGGTGATTCCTTACCATCCGCGTACCACAGTTTTTCCATCTGCTCCAGCGAACGGCCTTTGGTTTCCGGCACAAATCTCCACATGAACAAGGCGGCGAGAATGCTCATCACACCGTAGATCCAATAGGCGAACCCATGCTTGAAATGCGCCACCAGATAGGGATTTTCATCCAGAATGGGGAATGACCAACTGACGAGATAATTCGCGATCCACTGCGCCGCCACTGCCACGGCCATGGCCTTGCCGCGAATCTGATTGGGGAAAATCTCGCTGAGGAGCACCCAGGTGACAGGCCCCCAGGAAACGGCAAAGCCGGCGGTGTAGACCAGCATGGATACGAGTGCGATCATGCCCTTGCCGCCGAGCCAAAAGTCCGCGCCCAGCGTAATCATGCTTACCGCCATGACCAGCGCTCCGATGATTTGCAGCGGCTTGCGGCCGAATCGATCCACGCTCAGAACGGCGACTACGGTGAAAACAAGGTTGACCGCGCCCACAATAATCGTTTGCATCAGCGAGGCATTGGTGGACATACCCATGCCTTTGAAGATATCCGTCGCATAATAGAGCACGACGTTGATGCCGACGAATTGCTGGAAGACCGACACCGTGATGCCGATGAAAATCAGGAGCGCGCCGTAGGAAAACAGTTTGCCGGAGTGATGCTCGCTCAACGAGGCGCGGATTTCGGAAAGTTCCTGTTCGCGTTCTTCCGGCGTCACCAGCTTGGACAGCACCGCGCGCGCGCCACTTTCATTTCCCTTCAGCATCAGGAAGCGCGGGGTCTCAGGCACAACAAGCAGGAGCAGTAGAAAGAGGGCCGCGGGAATGGTGCCAGAGAGAAACATATAGCGCCAGCCGATGGAATTGAGCCAGGCATCGCCGCTGCCCGTCTTGGAAATCCCGAAGTTGACAAAGTAGATCACCAACATGCCGAAGATGATGGCGAATTGGTTCCACGCCACCAGATTTCCCCGCACCTTGGGCGGCGCGATCTCCGCGATATACATCGGTGACAACATGGAAGCCAATCCTACGCCAATGCCGCCAAGGATACGGTAAATGACAAAATTTGCCATGTATCCGGGTCCGCCGTGGCCGATGGGGGCAAAAGGAAATTCCGGTGCGGCGGCGCCCAGGGCGGAGAGCAGGAACAGCACGGCGGCAATGACCAATCCGCGCTTGCGGCCGATGCGGGTGCTCACCCAGCCGCCAATCAGTCCGCCGAAGATGCAACCGATAAGCGCGCTCGAAACCACAAAGCCGAGCAACGAATTCGCGGCGTTGGCCTGGGCGGCGTTGGTCAGATCCGCAAATCGCGGATCAATGAAATAAGCTTTCAGACTACCCACTGCGCCGTTGATTACGGCCGTGTCATATCCGAAAAGCAATCCGCCCAGCGTGGCGATGAGGGTCAGCAAAACGACGTATGGATTCAATCGCGACATAAAGTCCTTAAAAATCACGGGTGGACTGAAGGCAAAATTCGCAGATCATTGTTGTTCAAGCGCAAGTGCGAGGAAATATACGTCATTCTCGCGCAACTGCTGGGTGGTGGAACGGCCCTTGAGGTAGAAACCGATCCAGATTACCATCCCGGCGCGGATAGCGATCAGGGCGATGTCCAGGGGCGCGGATGCGCCAAAGGCGCGGCATTGAGAAACAGCGACGTTGCCGGCGTCGTTGCGGAAATATGGTCAAAGAGCCCAGAGATCATCTGTTTCAGTCCTTTCGATCCATCGGAAGGCAGATATGCATTTCGACCGAAATGACGATCGCCCTCAATGGTGGATTCGACCGGGAGACGCGAATTAGCCGATTGGAACCGGCTCGGAATTCATCAGATGGATCGAGGCGGCGGCAATCTTCGGGCTGCCCGCAATTGTAATCCGTTGAAACCGATGCAAATATATATGATAGCGCTATCATCCTGCAAGAGCGACGTGATTGGCCCATCGCAGAACGGGAAACCGCCGAAGTTTCGCATTGCACCGGATGTCGTAAAATAAGTCAAACGCTGCGAACTGGGTAGTAGAGTTCCGAACGGCGCACTAGAGGAGCACGGTGAAGAGGAACGCACGGCGCCGTCGCAATGCAGTGACCATGCACGAGGTTGCAAAGCATATTGGCGTCTCGCCGATGACGGTGTCGCGTGTGCTCAGCGGGGACGCGAACGTGAGGGATGAGACCCGGCAGCGCGTTCAGGCGGCAATCACGGAACTCGGGTATTCGCCGGACGTGGCTGCCCGCAACCTGGCCAAGGCCTCCACTATCCATATCGGCCTGGTATACAACAACCCAAGTTCCGCTTATCTGAATGAACTGCTGGTCGGTGTTCTGGAGCAAAGCAGCCACGCTGGATGCCAGGTCGTTCTGGAGAAATGCGGCATCCGCGGCGAGCGGGCCGCGATCACGAACCTTATTAAGGACGGCGTCAATGGAATCATCCTTCCTCCGCCTTTGTCCGATTCCAGGGCCGCGCTGGAGACCCTTCGCGCGAAGAAACTTCCGTTTATCGCGGTAGCTGGGGGGCGTCCGGTGGAGAAAGGCTTATCGGTTCGCATCAACGATTTTGAAGCGGCGGCCGCCATGACGCGCTACCTGTTATCACTCGGCCATCGGGATCTCGGCTTTATCGTTGGCGCTCCAAACCAGACGGCGAGCGCTCAACGCTATGCGGGATTTGTGGCCGCGCTGCATGGCGCTGGAGTGACATTGCATCCGGAATGGGTGAAACATGGGTCCTTCAGCTACCGGTCGGGTTTGCTGGCGGCGGAGCAACTGCTCACCGCAGCCGAGCGGCCGAGCGCCATTTTTGCAAGCAACGACGACATGGCGGCGGCGACAATTGCGGTTGCTCATCGCCTGCGGATTGACGTTCCTTCTGAGTTGACGATTGCCGGTTTCGACGACACGCCGCTGGCCTCCACGATATGGCCCACCCTAACCACAGTACGGCAACCGATCACCGCGATGGCCCAGAAAGCCGTCGAACTGCTGTTGGAGGAAGTTCGCCTGCGCCGCCATGACCAGACCATTGCGCCGCTCCAGCTTTTTCTGAAGTTCTCGCTGGTAAAACGAAAATCTTCCGCGCTATACCAACGAACGACATGATCGCGCAAACTTCAGTGGGGCAGGAAGAAACTCTCGTAATATTTGCCGGATTGTTGCGATAGCGTCAGGTTTGCAGATCCGAAGATGATTGAAAATGCGTACAATGTGCTTGACATGATGATAGCGCTACCATTTACTATCCCTACTTGGATTGGAATGTTGACCAGTTTGCCATGAATGTCCGCATTGAATGGGGGTATGCTGGGTGTTTCTAGGTATCGACATCGGAACTTCAAGCGTCAAGGCTTTGCTTGTCGACGAAAACGAAAAGGTCGTAGCGCAGGCGTCGGCGCCGCTGACGGTCGACCGGCCACAGCCGCTGTTTTCCGAGCAGGATCCGGAGGCATGGTGGCAAGCCACGGTGAGCGCGATTGGCAATCTGCCAGCGGAATCGCGCCGCGCGGTGCGAGCCGTTGGACTGAGCGGGCAAATGCACGGCGCTACACTGCTCGATCAGTTCGATCGTCCGTTGCGCCCTGCGATTCTTTGGAACGATGGCCGTTCGGCTCGCGAATGTCTTGAACTGGAAACTTTGGAACCACGCGCTCGCACGATTACCGGCAACATCGTAATGCCTGGTTTCACCGCACCGAAGCTGCTGTGGGTCCAGCACAACGAGCTGGAGATCTTTCGTCGCACGGCCAGCGTGCTGCTGCCGAAGGATTATGTGCGGCTGAAGTTGACCGGCGAAAAAGTCAGCGAGATGTCAGACGCGTCTGGGACCTCATGGCTTGATGTGGCCAAGCGCGATTGGTCGGACGAGATGCTCGCCGCAACAGGACTCGACCGATCGCATATGCCCCGCTTGGTCGAAGGCAATTCGCCCTCCGGAACGGTCCGTCAGGAGGTCGCTGAACTCCTGTATTTGCCCCGCGCGATGGTTGCCGGCGGCGGAGACGACAATGCGGCCAGCGCGGTGGGGATGGGCGTCGTCAAACCCGGCCAGGCATTTCTGTCGCTTGGAACTTCCGGCGTCCTGTTTGTGGCGACTGACCGTTTTCGGCCCAATCCCAACAAGGCGGCGCACGCTTTTTGTCATTGCATCCCCAACCGTTGGCATCAAATGGCGGTAATCCTGAGTGCGGCCAGCGCGCTCGATTGGGTAGTGCGGTTGACCGGAAGATCGAGTACGCAGGATCTGCTCTCTGTCGCGCAAGCCAGAGGGCTGCACCATGGGGCGCCGTTCTTCCTGCCATATTTGTCCGGGGAACGCACCCCTCATAACGATCCGTACAGCCGCGGCGTTTTCTTTGGAATGACCTCCGATACCACAGATGCCGACCTTGCAGTCGCGGTGCTTGAAGGGGTGGCGTTCGCCTTTGCGGACGGCCTGGAGGTGCTTGTCGAAGGCGGCGGAGAGATCGGCGAAATCAGCGTCACGGGCGGTGGTGCACGCTCGTTGTACTGGGGCCAACTGATCGCCGCGGCGCTCAATCGTCCTCTCACTTATCGGCAGGGAGGAGAGGTCGGAGCGGCCTTCGGAGCAGCGCGCCTGGCGCGGATGGCTCTGACCGGCGAAGCGCCTGAGGCCAGTTGTCCCGCGCCTGCGGTCACGCACATCGTCGAGCCAGAGAGCGAGCTTTGCAAACTATTTGCCGATCGCCGGCGAATCTTCACACAGTTGTATCGCGACCTAAAAAATACGTTCGAGGAGTTTTCAAAATGAGTTTGTTTTCAGGGATTGATCCGGTTCGTTACGAAGGTCCAGAGACCACGAACGAATTTGCTTATCGCGTGTATGACAAGGACCGCATTGTTCTCGGCAAACGGATGGAAGACTGGCTGCGTCTTACCGTCTGTTATTGGCATTCCTTCAACTGGCCCGGCGCGGATATGTTCGGCGGTGGCACACTGACAAGGCCTTGGCTGGGTGAATCCGTAACGCAAGCCATGGCGGAAGAGAAGCTCGATGCCGCCTTCGATTTCTTCACCCGTCTTGGCACACCTTACTTCGCCTTTCATGACTTGGATGCGATGGCGTCGGCAGAAACGCTGCGGGAGCACGAAAAAAGCCTGCGCCAGATTGAAGCTCGTATGGCGGAAAAGATGGCCGCGAGCGGCGTCAAACTGCTGTGGGGCACCGCGAATCTCTTCAGTCATCCGCGGTATGCGGCGGGCGCTGCAACCAGTCCTGATCCGGAAGTATTCGCGTGGGCAGCGGCGCAGGTTCGATTCTGCATGGAAACCACGCAGCGCCTTTATGGAGAAAACTATGTGCTGTGGGGCGGCCGCGAGGGATATGACACGCTGTTAAACACCGACCTTGGCCGCGAACTCGATCACTATGGCCGCTTTCTTTCGATGGTGGTCGAGCATAAACACCGCATCGGATTCAAAGGCGCGATTCTGATTGAACCGAAGCCATTCGAGCCGACCAAGCACCAGTACGATCGCGACACAGCCGCCGTCTTCGCCTTCCTGCAGCGCTATGGATTGACCAAAGAGGTCAAGGTCAACATCGAGGTCAACCACGCCACCTTGGCGGGTCTGGATTTCGAGCATGAACTCGCCGCAGCGCGGGCATATGGAATCTTCGGTTCGCTCGACATCAATCGTGGTGACGCGCGCAACGGCTGGGACACAGACCAATTCCCCAACAACGCGCAGGAGTTGGTGCCGGCGATGCTCCAGGTCATCGAAAATGGCGGGCTGGGAACCGGCGGCTGCAATTTTGACGCCAAGCTGCGCCGGCAGTCGGTTGACCCGGCGGATCTATATCTGGCTCATATCATCGGAATCGATACGCTCGCTCGTGCGCTGCTCGCGGCTGCAGACGTAGTCGAGGAAGGCCAACTTTCGCGCTTGCGTGAGGATCGCTATCGAGGATGGAGCGGGGAACTCGGACGCCGTATCGAAGGCGGAGAGTTCACGCTGGGCAGTCTTGCCGATCACGCAACCGGAAGTGGCCTGAATCCAAAGCCTCAATCTGGTCACCAGGAGTTGGCGGAAAGCCTGATCGCCAGACATTCGAAGTACTAGGAGTCTGTCGAGGATAGATTGGGGCCGATTCACAGGTAGCGGCTTTTTCTTTCCTCATCCGCTTTTAAAATGTGTTTATGGGTAAGAGTTTCCGTGCTGACGATCTGAACCAGTCGCTGC
>Ga0224554_1000807_pt1 | contig 23367 bp, 16 predicted proteins | sample 714S22024metaG_FD_180666 | JGI IMG/M metagenome (GOLD analysis project Ga0224554, IMG submission 180666) | Peat soil microbial communities from Stordalen Mire, Sweden - 717 S2 20-24 | ecosystem: Environmental > Terrestrial > Soil > Wetlands > Peat | place: Sweden: Norrbotten County, Stordalen...
ATCTGGTTGCCGTTCGTCACCGTGGCCGATTGCAGCGTGATCCCCGCGCTCGGCGTGAATTGCAGCGTGGCCGGAGATGTAAAGTTCGCGCCCGCCAGCGTCAACGCAACAGTCGTCCCCTGCGTCCCCTGTACCGGCGTAAATCCGCGCAGCGCCGGTTGCGCATTCGGTGCAGTCCCGCAGGCCGTGGGCGAAAGCATGCCCGGCGGGCAATTGTTGTTCGCAGCCGCAGTAATCGTGAACGGCGTTGAAATCTTCAGATCGTGGTCTGCGTCGACCAGCATCACAGTTCGGCTGCCCGGCTGGGCATTCGCCGCAATCTGAATTTGCGCCGTCATCTGCATCGGCGACGCCACGTTCACTCCGCTCACCGTGATTCCCTGCGAGGGCGTAAAAACCACGTTGAACGACCGCGCCACAAAATTCGCGCCGTTGAAGGTCATCGTCACGGTCGAACCAGCCGCGGCCTGTGTTGGTGTGTACGACGTAAACGAGGGCGGAACTCCGGGCTGCGCCTGCACCACGGGCCTTGGTGTCTCGCGCTTGTTCTGCTGCGCCGACAGGCCGGTTGCGCTCAGGACGCAAAGCGCCCACGCCACTCCGCTCAGGCAACCCGCGCCTGCGAAGAGAGAATGCGTCCCATCGCTCACTCGCCTCATCGTCTAGTTCTCAGAACGTATGCTTCTGGTTCCACGTCAGGGTCCACAGCACCAGCAGCTGGGTCGTGTCCAGATCAACGTTCGTCACGCTGTTGTGGTTCTGGTTGTAACTGCCCTGTGCCGAAAGCGTACTGAACTTCAAATGTCCCGGCATCGTCCACGAAAGTTGTCCGCCGTACTGGCCCGTAAATGTGTTCGTCGTTGCTGTACCGCCCGTCAGCACCGTCATCGACTGCGTCAGCGTCACCAGCGGAGAAACCTGCACTCCCGGCCGCTTCCACGTGAATGCCGGCTGCACATTGATCGTGTAATTGCGCGAGTCGCCCACCGTCGCTCCGGCCGCCGCCACCCAGTTCACATTGCCCTGCGTGTTCAGCTGGAAGAAGCTCTTGCCCGCCAGGCTTGCGCCGCCGTTGATGCTCGACGTAATCGTGTCCGCGCTCGTCATGTAGTTGTTCCTGCTCCAGTCGCGCGTCCCTCCCGCCGTCAGTGAAACTGTGCCGATGGTGTGCGTCAGGTTGATACCGCCGTAAAGATCGCGAAGGCTCTGCGCGCCGGTCACCGACGGCGGCATGCCCACCAACGCGGCGGGAATCGTGCCCGTTCCCGTATACGACTGGCGCGCCTCCAACGAGAGATTGGTCTTCACGCCCAGTCCCTTGCTCCACGTCTCGTCAAAGCTGTTCATCTCGAGCTCCGCGCTCGTCGTCGGATGCACATTGTTGTCGAGCAGCGTATAGGTCATTCCCAGGGTCCCCGCGCGCGTCTTGTCCGTGATCGATGCATCCACACCGCGAACATTCGGCTGGCTCGACTGCGTAAGGCTTGGATTGGCCGGCGTGCCGAAGTTCCCGCTCACATCACGATAGTCGCCGCTCACATTGGCCTTGCCCGCCTGGCCCGCAATCGCACTTCGCCACGCGCGGCCGAATTGTCGCTTTGAAGTCGGATCGCTCAGGTTCGCGTTCAAGTAGCTGATCGCGTATTCCGAGGTCCACAACCAGTTCTTGCCCAGGTGCAACTTCAACAGCGCGCCGGTTGCATCGCCCGCCGACACCGGTGCAACCGGATTAGGCAGAATAATCGGATTGCCCATCGAATCGTAGCCAACCGTTGTCGGCGCCCCGGTGTCTTTCGCGTTCAGCCACATGCCGCGCAGCTCCGCCCACTTGGGCAGAGGCGCCTGGTAGCTCGCTCCCTCAATCTGTTGATGGAAGTTGATTCCCGAACCACCGCCAAGTGCGGTGTCGTCTGTATTCACAAATCCCCCCAGCGTCCCGGCCGGTGTCTTCAGCATCAACTCCGCACCCTGCCGCGGCGTCGCCGCTGTCACATACTGCGCATCGGTATAGAGTGAAGGGCTCACCGTGCCGAAGCGGAAGTTCATGCCCCACCCTCCCTGCTTCTTTCCGGCCTGCAGCACGTAGTCGCTGAACTGCGCGTGGCTGGTGCGCATCTGCGGCGGATTCAACGTTGAATTGAGCGTCCCGCTTCCGTTCGCCTCCAGGTGCCAACCGTTCTTTTCATACGTCACATGCTCGGCCGCTGACACCGTGTTCGTGTCAGGTGGATTCGATCCGGAAACCCACTGCGTATTCACGCCGATCTGGCCATCGAGCGACGGCCGCGGGCCTTTCTTTGTCTCCGCGCTCTGCGCAGATGCCGCAGCTTTGGGCGGTGTATTCACTGCACCCTGATTGGTCGCCCCGCCTTGAGTAGTAGCTCCCGCCTGGCTCTTTGCTCCGGCCGCTCCCGCCGTCTGCCCTTGCTGCGCCGCTGCAATCGTTGCCGGCGTAGGCATCGTGCCCGCCACCTGCGCAGGCGGAGCCTCGGCATCCGTTCCCGTCTGCAGCGCTGGCGCCGAGGGTTGTTGCGCAGTCGGCGTGTTGTTCGCAGCCTGAGGTGCATTCACCGTAAACTTCCACGTCGTCGCGTCGCTGCCCACGCTCAAGTTCACCGTGTGGTCTCCACCGGTGAGAGCCAGTGGTGGCGTAAACGTCACCTTCTGTTCCGTCACCTGCGCCAGCGTGGTAATGTCCACGTCGTCCACCATCAGGCTTACGTCTGCGGGATTCACCGGCGTCGAGAAATTCACAGTGATCTGCGGCTGCAACTGAATCGTTGTGCTGTTCGGCGCTGGTGTCTCGCTGCCGATCTCGCTCGTCAAGTCCGGCGGGCCCGGCATCAGCAGCGCCAGCCCGACAGGCTCTTTCAGCGACGCCAGCAGAATCGTCTTCTGCGTCTTCACTCCTGATTGCGGGCCCGGCCCCGGTTGCGCAATAAAATTCTGAACAGGTCCCGCAAACAGTAACTGCCCCGTCGCTGAAATCGCGTCAACCTGCCAGTAGTAGGTCATCCCCATCAGCAGTTTGTTCTCCACGGCACGCAGGTCGAGCTTCGCGTCCTTCGTCATGTATTGCCGCACAATCTGCGTGCCCACAAAGTCGTGGCTGATGGTTACGAAATAGAATTCGCTCTGCGCTCCCGGCATCCACTGCAGCTGCATGTGGCCTTGCGGCGTGCGTCCAGGCCGTGGTTGCATCAGGCCCAATTCGTCTTCTCCCACACGCGTAATCGCTCGCAATGGCAGAGCCTTGCGTGCCACCCCGTTTGAGTCAATGGCACGCACCGTCCAGTAAAGTTGCCCCACCGGCAATTCCTTCCAAACTTCCGCCGGCACATCCCAGCGATTGTCCTCGACGTCAAACCACCTACCGATCGTGCTCAAATACGGCTGGTCGGTAAAGCCCACTTCGTACTTCTCCGCCCCCGGCACCGGAGCCCACTTGAGCGATGGCGGATTCGCGACCGTAAACGCGCTTCCATACGCGGGCCACAACAACTGTTCCAGCCGCCAGTCTCCCGGATTCACAACCACCGTAATCGGCACGCTCGCCAGTTGGTTCGGCTCCACCATCCGCAACTGCAGTCTGTGCCGGCCCAGCAGCGACGTCGGCAGCGACTGGTGCGTCGTGATCGTGGTGCTCGTCCCGCCCACGAGCGATGCCGAGAATTGTTCCACCACATTGCCATCCCACACCCACTGGCCGATCACGGTGCCCGTTCCTGAACCGGCCAGGATCGCGTCCGCATACAACTCCTGGTTGCGCATCACCACCGTTCCGCTGCGTGGATGCATCAGGCTCAGGTTCACCACGCTCAGCGGCGCGCCCAGCGAACTTGCAACTGCAACGCGCACCGGCTGCGAACTTCCGCCGGCTGCAAAGGGTGTTCCCGTTGCAGTATTGGTGCCGTCCGCGTTCAGTATGTCCACAGCACGCAATCCCGCCGCGGCTGTCGGGCTCACATTGATCCGCGCGGTCATCAATCCGGCGTTGATCACGGTCTCGCTCGCCACCTGCACGTCCGAGGCCTGCACCGTGCCTGTCGACTGGCTCAGTGCCGCGAGCGGTGGCGAAATCACTACCGTCGCACCCGGCCTGAAGTTCGATCCCACCAGCGTCATCTGCACCTGGCTCGCGCCGCGCACGTCCAGCCCCGGCGTTGCGCTCGTCAACACCGGCGCAGCTCCAGGCTTGGCCACCGTCAGCGTCACGGTGTTCGATTGCAATGGAGCAGGACCACTGTTGATCACCACCACGGCCAATTGCGCAGGAGCCGCTACCAGGTTGGCCGGCACCGTCACCTGAAGCAGCGCCGCGGTCTCCGAGAAGGGCGTAAGCACCGTCCCGCCCACGCTCACCGTCGAAGCTGCGTTGTAATTGGTTCCCGTCACTTGCAACGTAAATGCCGCGCTGCCCGCGGCCACCGTTGAAGGACTGATCGAAGTGATCGTCGGATTCTGCGCCATCGCCATAGGACCGGCCACGCTCAACGTCAGCAGCAGCGCCGCTCGGCGCCAACCAGGCGCGTGTGAGGTCGGGCGTTTCGGCCAGTCTTGCTCGCACGTCATTCGCAGCCAACGAGTCATATCCCGGTCACCGCCCTCCAGAATCTTTCCTCACCGTGCAATCCGGCCCGCATCCGTCCTGCGACTTAAAAGGCCGAACGCCCGAACGCCCGCGGCAAAGCGCAGAACCAAGGCAAAAGAACTACAAGGCAAGCGGAACCCCGTCTGCTCAAGAGCTTCGGATCCGGAGGATGCGGCCACTGGCCGTTCCTCTTTCAACCACCAAAGCAGGCGAAAGATCACTCACATTTCATCGGGATAGGGAAGGTCGCACTATTTGAAAATGCGCTTTTTTGAGAACTACCCGCCTGCAGGCAAGAAAAGTCAGGGTCCGGGGGAAAGTCGATCCCTGCAGTCGCGGGTGCAACCGTTCTGGAATAATTACATGAACTTGCGGCCGCTGTCATCAAAAACATGCAAAGCGGCCGTCCGTTATTTCGCCGTCATTTCGCCCATCATTTGCTCTTTATTTAGCCGCCGCGTTCAGCTTGTCCAGAACGCGCTTCAAATCGTCCAGCTTCTGCCCGGCCTCGGCCAGCTTGCCCTCCGAGGTCAGCCGCTGATAGTCACTGAAGTCCCGGCCTGCCTCGGAAATCAAGGAGCCTTGGCTTTCTACCTTCGGTGCACCGGCCGCCGTCGTCATTGCCGCCTGCGGCGCCTCCGCCGCACTCAATGTCGAGCCCTCGTTTCCAAACAGCGAAGCCAGCGCTCCTTCAAAGTTCGGCGCGTAGGCCAACCGGTCCTGCAACGCCAGCACCACCAGCCGCAGTTCTGGCATCGGGCTGCGTTGCGCCTGCAGATAAATCGGCTCCGCATACAACAGCGCCTTGCCGCACGGAATCACCAGCAGGCTGCCGCGCCGCACATGCGAGCCCTGCTGGTTCCACAACGTCAACTGTCCTGAGAGCTGCGCGTTCTGGTCGATGCGCGCCTCAATCTGTTGCGGCCCGTCCACCAGCCGCGTCTTCGGAAAGTCGTACACCACGGCGGTTCCGTAATGTTCGCCGTCGCTGCGCGCCGCAATCCAACCAATCATGTTGTTGCGGTTGGCCGGCGTAAAAGGCAATATCTCCACAAACTCCAGTCCGCTCTCGCCGGGCAGATTCATCAGCACAAAGTTCGGTTCCATCGCCTCCGTGGTCTGTTCTCCCTGGTCGCCCATTCCCGCCTGCGTCGCCACCGTCCACAAATCCTCGCGGTTGTAAAACACTTCCGGATTGGTCATGTGGTAAAGCCCATAAGCCTCGGCCTGCAGGCTCAGCATCAGCTCTGGATAGCGCACATGCTTGCGCTGCCACGAGGGCATCTCCGCCGCGTCTTTGAATAACCCCGGAAAAATCTTGCGCCACGCTGCGATAATCGGGTCCTGGTTGTCGAATACGTAGAACGTCGTGGTTCCGTCGTAGGCATCCACCACCACCTTCACGCTGTTGCGCAGGTAGTTGATCTCCTGCCCGTCCAGGGTATACGTCGCGGAATATGGATAGCTGTCCGACGAAGTGAATCCGTCCATCATCCACGAAAGCCGTCCGTCGTCGCCCACCACAATGTAGGGATCCTGGTCGAAGCTCAAAAACGGCGCCAGCGCCGCCACGCGATCGCGAATATTGCGCCGCATCAGCAGCCGGCTGTCCGCCGTCACATCGTCGCTGAAAGGCAGCTTCGCCAGATCGCCCCGGTCGAATGCCAGCACAATCCGCCGCAGGAATCCGCCCACCACGATTCCGCCGTCGCCCTTGTACGACGTCAGGTTGTTCGTCTGTCCTTCGGGATAGTTGAACTCCTGCTGGCCGGTCTTCACGTAGACGTCGGTGTTCGTCATCTCGCCAAAGTAAATCTCCGGCCGCGTCACGTTGATGCCGGGCACTGTGCTCTGCACCGGCATGTTTGAGAGCAGTAGCGTCGGCAGCCCCTCCGGCGTAAACCCGTTCACCGGGTTCATCGTGATGCCGTAGCCGTGCGTGTAAATCAGCTTGTCGTTGATCCAGTTCCGGCTGCTCTCCGGCAGCTTGTCCACATTCAGCTCGCGTACCCCCAGCATCACCTCGCGCAACGAGCCGCCAATCTGGTAACGGTCGATGTCGATGTCAGGAAAATCGTAGTACGTCCTGATCTCCTGCACCTGGCGCAGCGTGTCCTTCAGTGCCTGCACGTCCCACAAGCGAATATTCTGCAACGTTGCCTGGTTGTTCGCCGGATCGGCGGCGCCGGGCGTCGTCTCCGCCGGAAATTCGTGCTGCGCAAACTTGTCGAGCGCGTAGGCCTGGCGCGTCATCTCAATGTTGTCGGCAATATATGGCCGCTCGCGATCAAGCTGATTTGGTTTCACCAGGAACGTGGTCACATACCAGCCCGCCAGCCCCACGATCACGTAACAGATCGCCGCGGGAGCCACCGCCGCAGCCAGCCAGCGCCCGCGCAGATTCACGACCGCCGTCGCAATCGCAATCGCCGCGCCAATCACCAGAGCCGCGCACACAAACAACAAGCCGTTGATCGTCACATGCGCATCCGTGTAGGTCACGCCGCTGAAGATTGTGTGCGGTTCAAACATCATCGCGAAGCGGTCCACATACACACGCGCCGCCAGCACAAGCAGCAGGAATCCACCCGTCGCCGAAAGGCCCCGCCACGGCAGCGGAACCACCGAGCTCAGCCGTCCACCCAGCGCCCTCGCTCCGCCGCTGATCAGCATGAACACCCCGGCAATCACGCAGGAAATGATGGCCAGCGTCATCAGCCAGCCCACCAGCGCCTGCCACGCGGGCAGCGTGAACAGGTAGAAATCGAGCGGCCTGCCAAAAATCGGATCACCCGCGCCGCCTGTCCTCGGCGCATACCACCACAGCGCCAGCGACGGCCACTGGGCAGCCATCGCCGCGCCGGTCACCACCGCTATCAGCAGCGATCCCACAATCGCCACCACCCGCAACACCGTCGCCACAGGCAGATCCACGGATTGCCCTGCCAGAATCACCGTGTGCGTCGTCGGCAGGTCGTCACGATGTGCGCGCTTCAGCGCTGTAAAAACTCCCAGCAACACCGCAAACGTGGCCGCCGCAAAGCCCGCGAACACACCCCACTCCAACCCGCGCGTCTTCCAGAAAACCTCGCCGTAGCCCAGCGAGCGGAACCACAGCAGGTCAACCCAATACGAGATTGCCGTACGGCTCGCCAGCACCAGGACCACAAGCACTGCGATCAGAAAAAAGAATTTGAAGTTGCGCGGCTTTCTGGGCTGCGAATGCAACGGCCAATCTATCGTTTCGGGCAATTTCTCCACCCCACTGTGCGGGTCGCGTCACGCAACTCCGCCTCATCTACTCTAGTCTTCCCGGCCCCGCTTTGCATGACTAAACCTGCACACCATACTCCCGCTTTTCGCGCGGGTGGCCGGGCCATCCATCTCCAAAATCCAACCTCAATGAATACTGTGGGTGCCCCATCCTCGCGACGCTTTTGTTTTTGTCGCTAGGGTGGGATACGAAGAACTCCCCTTCGCGCTTTTCGCCCCCACACAAAAAAACGCGCCGGGCCAAAGCCCGGCGCGCTCGTTTCCCACGCATCCTCAGATCAAATCCGACCGCCCCGTCAAGCTGAGCTCCTTCACAATCTTGCCCACATCCTGCGAGTGATCGCGATGCACTATCAGCAACGCATCCTCGGTATCCACAATCACCAGGTTCTCCACGCCCACCAGCGCAACAAACTTCTTCGGGCTGAAGATGTAATTGTCCGTCGCTTCCAGCGCCATGTGCCCCCTTGAGTCCGCCACGTTGCCCTCGGCATCCCCGCGCAGCCGCGTCTCAAGTTGATACTCATAGAGCGACGCCCACGATCCAAGGTCGTTCCAGCTGAACTCCGCCGGCAGGCAATATAAATGCGACAGGTGCTCGCCCTTGGCTGAGCGCGGCTCCAGCACCGCGTAATCCACTGAGATGTTCTCGCACTTCGGATACAACGCGTGAAACACCTCTTCGAACTGCGGCGTTCCAAATGCCGCCGCAATGCTCTCCAGAAGCGGCGCCGTCTCCGGCAAATGTTCCCTTACCGCATTGGCCAGCGTTCGCGCCGACCACAGAAACATCCCCGAATTCCAGTAGTAGTTGCCCGCCGACACAAACTCTTCGGCGCGATTCTGATTCGGCTTTTCAGTAAACCGCCGCACGTGCAGCGCATCATCGTCCTTGGTCAGGTCGCCGGTCTCAATGTAGCCGTACCCGGTCTCAGCCCGCAGCGGCTCGATGCCCAGCACCACGATGTTGTCTCCCTTGGCCGCCAGCGCAATCGCCTTTTGCAGCGCCTTCAAGAAACGCGGCTCGTCCGCGATCACGTGGTCCGAGGGAAATATCCCCAGAACCGCGTTCGGGTTCTCTCGCTCGATCAGGAACGCGGCCAGTCCGCACGCCGGCGCAGTATTCCGAGCGCAAGGTTCCTCCACAATCTGGTTCCGCGGCAATCCTGGCAGTTGATCGGCAATCTCCTGCGCAAGGTATTCGTTGGTGATAATCCAGGTCTTGTCCAGACCCGCAATCGGCTTCAGCCGTTCCAGGGTCTGTTGAATCATCGAGCGTTCCCCGTCAAGCGCAAGCACCTGTTTGGCGCGCGCGCGGCGGGAACGCGGCCAGAAGCGGGTTCCGCTTCCTCCCGCTAGGATCACTGGGCGAAAATCAATCGGCTTCGGCATCGAAAAGCCATCCTATCCGACTCACACCACCTTTGCACAGTGACCAATCGCACATTGTGCAATAGAAAAACCCCGCCGGAGGGCTCCGGCGGGGTTTCCGTGCGAAATCGGCGGCAAACAAACCTGTTTGCGCCTGTACTGTGTTATTTCAGTCCGGTCAGGAATTCTCCCATCCGCTTGGTACCTTCGTCGATGTTCTGCTTGGTCACCGGGTACGAGATCCGGATATGTTCGCTGGTCCCGAACGCCTCGCCCGGCACCGTCACCACGTGGCCTTCATGCAGCAGCCGCGTCGCCAGCTCGGTCGCCGTGCGAATGCCGCCCTTGCCGATGTAAGCCCCCACATTCGGATACACGTAGAAGGCCCCCTCGGGTGTCGTGCAGGTCACACCCGGAATCGCCCTCACCTTCTCCAGCATGTAGTCCCGCAGGTCGATAAACTCCGCGCGAAACTCGCTCACGCAATGTTGCGAGCCGGCCAGTGCCGCAATCGCCGCCTTTTGGACGAAACTGGTCGCATTCGACGTCGACTGAGACTGCAGCTTGCTCAGGTTCGCCACCACCGGCTTCGCCGCCAGCGCATACCCCGCGCGCCAACCTGTCATCGCGTAGGTCTTTGAAAGCGATCCCAGGATCACAAGGTGTTCTTTGGCCCACGTAAACGACCCGCCCGACACGCACTTGCCCGTGTAGTTCAGGTACACGTAGCACTCGTCCAGCAGCAGGTAGATGCCGCGGTCGTGCGCCAGGTGCACAATCCGTTCCAGGTCCTCGGCAGTCACCACACTCCCCGCCGGGTTCGACGGCGAGTTCAGAATGATCGCCTTGGTCCTCGGCGTAATCGCCTTCTCAATCGCGTCTGCCGTAATCCGCCAGCTCTCTGCTTCGCTGGTCTCAAGAAACACCACCTTGCCGCCCGCGTACTGGATGATGTCCTTGAAGCTCACCCAGTAGGGAACCGGCAGAATCACTTCGTCGCCGTGATCCACCAGCACCTGGATGGTGTTGAACAGGGCCAGCTTGCCGCCAGTGGTAAAAATCGCTTCGTCGATTGCGTAGTCCGAAGCAAAGTCGGTCGCATGCCGCTCCACGATCGCCTTGCGCACGTCGGGAATGCCCGGCACCACGGTATAGCGAGTAAAGTTTGCGTCGATGGCCGCGATCGCCGCGTCCTTGATGTGCCGCGGGGTAGGGAAGTGGGGCTCGCCGGCTCCAAAATCCACCAGGTTGGCGCCCTGGGCGCGCAGTTTGGCAGCCTCGGCGGCCACAGCCATGGTCGCAGAGACCTCGATCCGGCCAATACGGTCGGCAAATACTTTTGCAGGAGCTGTCGTTGTCATCGCATCTACTATCTTTACAGATTTCGACACCAGCGCAAAATCCGAGCGTAGCGCCGGTCTCCTGACCGGCTGTCGTGGCGGCGTCCACGCCGCCGCATAAACGCATCAGCGAGGCCCTGGTTTGAAAGGGCGCGGCTTTAGCCGGGTGCCCCTGGTCCCTCGCATTTGGGGACCAGGGATAGCAGGATGCTGACTGCCAGCACCCATCAAGCCCCCTGATTCCCCGGATCTTCCGCCTCGAGCTGCTGCACTTCCTTTTCCTCGGCGTCGGCCCGTTTCTCCGCCCTTTTCTCGGCCTTGCCCTCCGCCCCTTCACCCTTCAGCTCGAACTGGGCCACAACCCAAGGCCAATAGCCGAGCAGAGTCTTCTTGCTCTCGACATCGCCCCGCCACTCCTTGATCCGGTAAATCGGATGTTCCCCCCATTCGCCGTCTTTGGCCTGCGGGTCGTATTTCTCCTCCAGTTGTTCAGCGCTGAGCGTTTCATCCAGCGTCGGGTCGGGATGCGTAGGGATAGAAGTTACAGCCGCAGGAAGACTAAAAGCTTCTGTATGGGGCGTCATAAGGGCTCCTGATTTTGGGTCATAAGCGTGGCGTCATTGCATCCCGTCCGCAAGTCAAACCACCCGCAAACACAGGGAACAACCCGCGCATGACTGTAGGATGCAGCCAACCGCGCAAAGGTCTTGAAACACTCCCTGCTTTTTCAAAAGATTTACGCGATGCCGAACGGTCAACCATCGGCCGCCCAGGCGTATCAAGCCCCGTTATTGATCCGTGCCCGCAGCCGCTTCAGCACGTTCGGTGGCAACAGCCCGCTCACGTCGCCTCCAAAGCTGAAGACCTCTTTCACCATCCGCGAACTCACAAACGAGTAGCGCCCCGCCGGCTGAAGAAACACCGTTTCAATCTCCGGGGCCAACCGCCGGTTCATCAGCGCCATCTGGAACTCATGCTCGTAGTCCGAAATCGCGCGAATCCCGCGCAGAACCGCCGTCGCACCCTGCCGCCGCGCAAAATCCACCATCAGCCCGTCGAACGTTGCCACCTGCACATTGCCCAGCCCGCCCGTCACCTCGCGCAGCATCTCCACCCGCTCCTCCACCGTAAACAGAGGATTCTTGACCGGGTTCACCAGGATCCCCACCGTCAGCTCGCTGAACAGCTTCGACCCGCGCGTAATCAGATCCACATGCCCGTTCGTCGGCGGGTCAAACGTTCCAGGATAAAGCGCATTCACTCTCATGCGGCAGGCTCCATCGAGATTCTAGCAGCGGCCCCGCCATTGACTGTCATCCTCATCACTTGAATGGATTGTCATCCTCAGCGAAGATCGGCGCAGCCGGGGTCCCCGCGGACGGATCTTTGTCCGTGGGGTGGGGAGCGACCGTAGTCGAAGGACCTGCGGTTGCTTTTCGCAAATCTCGGCAATTCCACTTGTGCCCCAACTCATGGACCGTTTTTTGGTCCATGAGTGGGAAAGCAGAAACTCCTCCCCGAGCTTTTCCCCGAACACCCGCCCGGCGCGAACTGAAAGCTCCACGAAACCACGCCCACAAACGCAAAAAAGGCCCAGCGACTTAACAAGTCGCTGGGCCAATCCATCCACAACAATTTACCTGTCGTTCACTGACGACTGTTCACTGTCCACTGTCCCTGTTCAATGCAAGGAAGGCTCTCTCCTGCCTCCCAACACTCGCCAAATCGTCTATCTAAATAAAGCCTACAAAAAACCACCCAAATATTCTGCAAACACACGCCCACTCTCACAAGTGATGTGTCATCCTTCAAATACCACGCTTGAGGTATTCACCAGGGTTGGCCCCGACAACTCGCTTGAACGCCTTACTGAACGCAGCGTCGGACTCGTAACCGACCGACCGGGCGACGTCTATGAGCTTTTTGTCACGCTGTTCGAGTAACTGCATCGCCTTCTGCATCCGCCACTCGGTCACGTATTCCAGTGGTGTTTGTCCGAGTAGCTCTTTAAAGCGTGCTGCGAATGCGGAGCGAGACATGCCCGCCGACTCGGCCAGGGATTCGACCGTCCAGGGTGTACTCACTCTGTCGTGAATGGCACTCAGGGCAGCGCCTATTTGAGGATCGAAAATCGCACGAAGCCATCCTTTGTCGCGTTCCGGTCCCGACGCGATATGCGTCCGGAGCACCTGGATGAACAGAACCTCGGCAAGCCGAGTCGCGACTATTTCAGATCCCGGCGCCTGTTCTGCCATTTCCGACGCCAGCGCTCGCATCGTGTCGTGAAGAGCAAGCGTGCGTGCCTGCTCGGCCTTCATCAGAATGAAGCTCGGCAATAACTGCGCGATCGGCCTCAGGCTGGCGCGATCGAAACTCATGGACCCACAGACGATTGTCGTCGGCGCGCCACCCCCTCCACAAAGAGCGACATTGCCGTTGGCCTTGGCCCCAATCTCGCGGAAACTCCACCTCGGACAGGTTCCCCGGCTGTCGCGCAAAACAATCGAAGTCCCCCGGGCCAGCAAAAAGCAATCACCACCGGTGAGTGGAATCGGCTCCGGAATCCCTTCCACACTCAGCCAGCAGTTACCGCGCGAGAGCATGGCGAAGTGCGCCAAATCTGTGGGGGCCATCTTTTTGCCGGAAGGCGTGACTTTTTCTTCGGTCTGCTTTTCCTGTTCTATACCCCACGGCGCTGTGGCTTCGAGCCTGTGCAGACCGAAAGCGGTTACGTGCATCGTTCTAAAGATGTCTGTTATCGCGTCCAACTGAGCCTCCATCTGCTCTTGAAAACCCTAGGTCGTATCGACATATAGGAGTGGCGCCGCAACCCTTCGGGCTGGGGCCAATTTCACCGATTTCGTTGTCGCTCGTCGCTAGCAGATATTGAATATGCGTCGCTCCTCGATCCTAGAACTCGGCGAAATTGGCTCCCGCGCCACCGCTCCTATATGTCGATACGACCTAGTGTTCTGTGAGAACTGTACGAAACTGCACAGCTTCGTTTGTCGGACAAGTGCACCATCACCTAGTAGAGGCCTGGACGGACATTCTCCTTCCTTCCAGCGTCACAACTCCGCCACTCCTTTTCCTCGAGCCACGCGCCCCAGCTCAATCAAAAGGTGCAAGACAGCTCGATTCAGCCCTGGTTTTGGACGAATAGACAAAATATTGGGACTCCCGAGCAGTTCTCGTCCACCGCCAAAGAACTCCAATCTACTGTACTGAATTCTACAGATCTACCGAAGGGAGTAAATATGGGAAAGCTTCAAGGTAAGGTTGCAGTCATCACGGGTGGGGCTACCGGCATCGGCCGCGCCGCAGCAAAGCGCTTCATCGAGGAGGGCGCCATCGTCTTCATCTTCGGCCGCCGGCAGGAAGAGCTCGACGCCGCTGTGGCCGACCTCGGGCCCAACGCCCGCGCAGTGAAGGGCTCGATCTCCGATCTGGCCGACCTCGACCGACTCTACGCGGCGGTGAAGGCCGAGCGCGGAACCCTCGACATCGTCTTCGCCAATGCCGGGGCGGGAAGCCCGCTTCCGCTCGGAAAAATCACCGCCGAGCACATTGACGAAACCTTCAACACCAATGTGAAAGGTACGATCTTCACGGTCCAGAAGGCGCTGCCGCTGATGGGCAAGGGCGGTTCGATCATTCTGACCGGCTCGAGCGCCGGCACCACGGGCGCCCCGACCATGAGCGTCTACAGTGCGAGCAAGGCGGCAGTGCGCAACCTCGCGCGGACCTGGGCGGAGGATCTGAAGGGCACAGGCATCCGGGTAAACGTTCTGTCGCCCGGGCCGACGGCGACCGAACTCGCGAAGGCAGCGCTGGGCGAGGAGGGCCAGAAGGTCTACGCCTCGATGACTCCGCTCCAGCGCATGGCCGATCCGGCGGAGATCGGGGCAGCGGCTGCCTTTCTCGCGTCGGACGACAGCAGCTTCATGACCGCCAGCGAGCTCGCCGTCGACGGCGGCCTCGCGCAAATATAGCCCAAATCTGACGAGCTACGCCCGACCGTAAATTCAACATAAAAGACAACGAAAAACAAAATGGAGAAAACATATGAGTAATAACCATCAACAAAAATTGGCGGGCAAAATTGCGGTTATCACAGGCGGAAGCAGCGGGATTGGCTTGGCCACCGCCAAGCGCTTCGTTGAAGAAGGTGCGCACGTCGTGATCACTGGGCGACGAGAGAAAGAGCTTAAAGAAGCTGCAGCCCTTATCGGGAGAAACGTTACGACGGTCGCAGGCGACGTGTCGCGCTTGGAAGATCTGGACCGGCTCTATGCCGTCGTGAAAGAGAAACATGGTCACATCGACGTACTCTTCGCGAACGCGGGCGCGGGTACGGTCGCACCGCTTGCGGTGGCTACTGAGGCACATTTTGATCAGACCTTCGACGTGAACGTGAAAGGGCTGTTCTTTACGGTGCAGAAGGCCCTTCCCCTCTTCAAAGACGGCGGTTCGATTATCCTCACCTCTTCGGTCTCGAACGTGTTGGGGCTCCCAGGGTTTAGCGCCTACGCAGCGAGTAAGGCGGCTGTGCGCAACTTCGCGCGCGCCTGGACTATGGAGCTGAAAGACCGCAAGATCCGCGTGAATTCGATGAGCCCCGGACCAATTGATACCCCGGCCTTGGCGACGACGACGGGCCTTACCGCTGAACAGGCCGAGCAAGCGGCCGCACAGTTCGCTACGCAGATCCCAATGGGTCGCAGAGGCATGCCCGGGGAAATTGCAGCAGCAGTCGTGTTCCTAGCCTCTGATGAAAGTTCTTTCATCACCGGTATAGATCTCCCCGTCGATGGAGGCTTGGCGCAGGTCTAATACGGAGCGCAGATCAAGCTGTGAGAGAAATCGAAAAAAATAGCGGTGGTGTGAAAGCTGTCGCGCTGAAACTTACACGATCCGATGTAAGGGAAAAGGAGAGATTTCGATGAGCATCGAAAAGAATGTCCAGGTTGTGAAGGATTTCTTTGCAGCAATAGGCAGCGGCGATAAGCAACGTGTGCTGGCATTGGTTGCCGAAGATATTGAGTGGATCGTTCCGGGCGAGGGCTGGCCTCTGGCCGGCACGCACCGCGGGCACGCGGGAATAGCGGACGTGCTTCAGAGGGCGTCAGAAGAGCTGGAAACGAAATACCCGGGGCCCCCCGAATTCGTGGCGCAGGGAGACCGGGTTCTGGTCATCGGCGTCGCTACGGGGAAAGTCAAAGCCACGAATAAGGCGTTCAAGGACGAGTGGGTCTTCGACATCACCGTTCGAGACGGCAAGCTGACGAGGATCCAGGAGTACATCGACACGCAAGCACTGGCGCGGGCCTCGCAGATGGACGCGTCCGGGCTGGCGTAGCGCTGGCCATCTGCGCCATCGGGTTGGGTAGACGGTGGATCAGCCGTGGTTCGCCCCCTCGGACGCCGCGCGCTCGTCGAATGCCAACCGTAAAGGAGATCCAGATGCTCGACCAATCCAGGCTGCACAAGAGATGAACCAAACTCCAGATCAACTCCATGCCGACCAGATGGCGGACACGGTGGCCTTTCCGGTTCTCTCCGCGGCCGAGTTGGAGGAATGTGCGGAGTTCGGCACCCGCTGTTCGTTCGCGGCAGGCGAAGACCTCTTCCGGGCGGGTGCCCAGCCGTTTGACTGCTACGTGATCCTCTCGGGCGAAGTTTCCATTATTGACGTCTTGACGGATGAGCCGACCTATTTGGTTCGCCTCCGGGGGGGGCAATTCACGGGTGACATTGATTTGTTCACTGGCCGACGCGCGGCCGCCTCCTGCGAGGCTATCTCCCAGGTGGAAGCTATCCGCATCTCGTCCGACAAAGTCCGTGAGATGTTGGTGCGCCAGCCGACCTTGGGCGCGCGTATTTGGCGAGCGTTTCAACGCCGCCGCGAGTTGCTGATGGCGACGGATTTCCAGGGGCTGAGTGTATACGGGGCTGAGGACGACAAGCGAACCCTGGAAACCGTCGAATTCCTCTTTCGCAACGGCGTGCCGCATCACTGGATGAACATTGCGGAGGAAGAAAACGCCACGCGAATACGAGAAATCGCCGGCGATGACCTCCACTATCCGATGATCGCCTGCGGAAAGAGGCTGCTTTTCCGTTCTCCCGGCTTGACGCAACTGGCGGAAGCCATCGGCGTACGTCACCGTATCCCTGAGAAAACATATGATGTCATCGTCCTCGGGTCCGGACCGTCGGGATTAGGCGCGGCCATTTGCGCGGCCTCCGAAGGTCTCTCCACCCTGGTGCTCGACGGACTCGGGCCAGGCGGACAGGCCGGTTCCAGCTCGAAGATCGAGAACTACGCGGGCTTCCCCAATGGCGTGACGGGGCGCGAACTAGCGCAACTCTCCTATTTGCAGGCGCTCAAATTCGGCGCGGAGTTCGTTGCACCCTGCCATGTGACGGAGTTGAAGCGTGGCGACGGTCTCTACCAGGTGCGTACGAGCGAGGGCGACGTTGCTATCAGCAAAACGGTGATCCTCGCCACGGGTGTTTCCTACCGCTTGCTCGACGTGGAAGGATCAAATGACTTGCTCGCTTCCGGCGTTTACTACAACGCCACCGCGGTCGAGGCCCGGATGTGCAAGAACTGGCCGGTCCATGTGATCGGCGGGGGCAACTCAGCCGGGCAAGCAGCAATGTTCCTCACGCAGTATGCGCGAAAAGTTACGCTCGTGGTGCGCGGTAGTGATTTGCGCAAGAGCATGTCCTCGTATCTCTGTGATCGGGTGGCGGCAAATCCGGAGATCGAAGTTCGTTACCATACCCAGGTCACGGCCATCGAGGGAACGGAACACATCAAAGCCGTTCACTTGCGCGACGACGTTGGAAACGTTGCCCGCGAGGAGACGACGGGTGTTTTCATCTTCATCGGCGCCAGGCCGAGAACGGATTTCCTGCCGGCCGAGGTGGCTCGCGATGACAAAGGTTTTGCGTTGACGGGTTCGGCCGTCGCAAAGTTGGAACGTTGGAAGGAACAGCGCCTACCCGAGGTACTCGAAACGAGCTTGCCGGGAGTCTTTGCCAGTGGCGATTGCCGCAGCGGTACTACCAAGCGGGTGGCTTTTGCAATCGGTGACGGCGCTCTGGCGGTCAGCTGCGTCCACAATTTTCTGGGCACGTACCCGATTTGATAGCTCGGAGAATTGGATTCGACCCCATCCTGGGGACAGGGTTGTCTGCTGTCATCGGCACTCGGCCGCCGCGATAAGCAAGGTCTGCTGGCGTTGTCTGCCGAAGATATTGAGTGGATCATTCCGGGCGAGAACTGGCCGCTGGCCGGCACGCACCGCGGGCACGCGGGATTGGAGAATTTACTTCAGAAGGCCAACGAAACGGTGGAAACTTCCTACCCAGCCCCCCCCCGAGTTCATAGCGCAGGGAGACCGGGTTCTGGTCATCGGCGTCGCTACCGGGAAAATCAAAGCCACGAATAAGGCGTTCAAGGACGAGTGGGTCTTCGACATCACCGTTCGAGACGGCAAGCTGACGAGGATCCGGGAGTACATCGACACGCAAGCACTGGCGCGGGCATCCGTGATGGCCGCGAGCCCCGGGCTTGAACCCATCTGAAATTGGCGGATCTCGGTGAGTGCATTTTTCGCCAATGCACTCACTGAGACACGATAACTACCGGGAAGGCGGCTTGTGTGAAGGAACTTCCGATGTATTGGCACTGTCCCGATCGGATTATCGGCCACCCGCCAACTACCTCGGACTAAACTTCACCGCAACCACTGACCCGCTTACTCCCAGCTAAAAGCTAGAAGCTAAAAGCTAGAAGCTAAAAGCTAGAAGCTAGGAACTGGAAGGTGTCTTACCGTTATAATTGCCCTGCCGTAACGCCCTCTTCGCCCCCGCGCTGAAGTTTAAATATGGAGTCCCGATCGATGACATTTCCCGCCTCTCGCCGCCTTCACCCTCTCGCCTCTCTCATCATCGCCGCTTCCTTCTCCACCGGCTCAACCCCCGCGCAACAACCACTCAAGACCCTCCTCGTCGATGTCGATCATCGCCCCGTCACCAGCCTCGATGGGGACTGGCACTACCTGGTCGACATGACCGGTAGAAGCCTCTACACCGCCGACGGAGCAGTGCACGACGGCGGGTACGGAATGAATGAGCACCCCGCGCTCGTCGGCGAGCGCAAAGGGCAGGAATACGACTTCGCTCAAGCACCCACACTCAAAGTTCCCGGAGACTGGAATACGCAGGATCCAACCTTGTTTCGCTACGAAGGCGTTCTCTGGTACCAGCGCGACTTTACCTGGCAGCCCAAGCCGGATACGCGCACCTTTCTTCATATTGGCGCGGCCAACTATCGCTCCTATATATGGGTAAACCAGAAGCGAATCTGCGATCACGAAGGCGGCTTTACCCCGTTCGACTGCGAAGTCACTTCCGTTCTTCATCCCGGCAACAACTTCGTCGTCATTGCCGTTGACTCCACCCGCCTGGTCGACGGCATTCCTTCCGTCATCGCCGACTGGTACAACTACGGCGGTCTTACCCGCGACGTTTCGCTCGTGGATGTGCCCAATGCATTTGTCGATGACTTTGACGTTCATCTCAAACCGGGAACCACCGATCGCCTTGCCGGCTACGTTCATGTAGTGGACGGCGCCGCGGCCATGCCGGTATCTGTTCGCATCCCCGAGGCTGGCGTCGAAGCATCCATCAAGACGGACGCCACGGGCCGCGCCGAATTCGATGTCCCCGCGAAAAGTCTCAGCCTCTGGTCACCGGACAACCCGCATCTTTACAAAGTCAGCATCGCAGCCGGCAACGACTCCCTCACCGATGACATAGGTTTCCGCGAAATCCGAGTAGACGGAACAAGAATTCTTCTCAACGGCAAGCCAATCTTCCTCTACGGCGTAAATGCCCATGCGGAAGCGCCCTATCGCACCGGCCGCGTAGACTCCGACAAGGACGTAGAGGCCATCTTCGGCTTCCTCAAAGATCTCAATGCAAACTTCGTTCGCCTTTGCCACTACCCACACGATGAGCGCATGGAGCGCATGGCCGATCGCAAGGGCATCATGGTCTGGTCGGAGATACCCAATTGGCAGCACATCTGGTTTGACAAGCCCAGCGTTTACGCCAAGGCAGTTGGCATGCTGCAGGAAATGATTCGGCGCGACCGCGACAAGGCGTCGGTGATTCTGTGGTCGGTGGCCAATGAAACGCCTGACAATCCCACCCGCACCGAGTTTCTCTCGAATCTCGCAGCTGAAGCCCACAAACTCGACTCCACACGCCTGGTGACGGCCGCGTTCTTGCAGCCCAACAATCCCGGGGATACAAAAATCCTTACCGATCCGCTCGCTCAGTCGCTCGATGTCGTCGGCGTCAACGAGTACGTCGGCTGGTACAGCTACACGCCCGATCAGGCGGAGAAGGTCAAATTCGTTCTGCCCGAAAAGCCCATCATCATCAGCGAATTTGGCGCCGAAGCCAAGGCGGGCAATCACGGCCCCAAAGATCAGCGTTGGACCGAGGAGTATCAGCTAGATTTTTATCGCCACAACTTCGCCATGCTTTCAAACATTCCGCAGGTTCGCGGATTCGCTCCTTGGGTGCTCATGGATTTTCGCTCGCCCACGCGCAACATTCCCGTGCTTCAGGACGGATACAACCGCAAGGGACTAATCTCGGAAGACGGAAAAAAGAAGCTGGCATTCGACTTCATAGAGAAGGTCTACAAGGATCACACCTACGGCAAACCAGAGTAAGGACTCCGCAACTGAGGCCTGGCAAACTCGGATCTCCGCGTCACGTCGGGAGGCAGGTCTCGAACCAATTGCCTGCACTTTGCAATCTGGAATTTGCGCCCCCCGTCCGGCTACGTATAATGAAGGCGGCCCTCTCACGCGCCTGCGTGGGTACGTTGCGGGAGTAGTTCAGTGGTAGAACGTCAGCTTCCCAAAATGGATAATCCTAGTATTTTCAATAACTTACAAGAATAATAAGAAGTCTGAACGAGTCCTAGAGAGTCAAGCGCAATATTTACGATGGCACCGAAAATGGTGTTTCGCCTTTATCCATGCGGGTTTCAGCGTCACACCATTATTGACCCCACGGGAATTTATCACACCATTTTCGCGTCTGGCCCGAAGTCGAGTGACGTTCTGCCGCTCTGTTCGCGGGGTCTTACGACGGACAAACTGTAAACGTCAGCGGGCTTTTATCGCCTTGGCTTCACTACCGCGTTTGCTGCCGGTCCAGCCGCATACCGGACATGTGAGGTCGAACAGTTGCTCTTCAATGAGCCGGTGCCCTCCTGGTTCCTGGAGATGGAGGAAGCCCAGCTCTATCGGATGTCCGCGCAGGCATTCAAACGTGATGTCAATTGTGACGAATTTATCGGCGATGCCGCCTCCGGCCCTAGAATTGGTGCTATCTGAGCCTCTTTGAGTCGTAGCGTTTTCTCGCGGGCTGTCGCTGTGGTTTTGGCGCGTAATGGAGCGTCGGATGCAAGCGTCCGCCGTTTGGTCCGTCCAAATGAGGCTTACGAATTGCCCCAACGTGCGCACCACACTCGCAACGCAGTTGGCCGTCGAGAATGTCTAGGTTGCCCTCTATCTCCGCCTTCAGCGCACGCTCTTGGCTTTGGGCGGTCAGTGGACTTGAGCAGCGGTTCATGCCTCTTAGTTTAACTCCGCAAGAGAACCGCATGGTTTATACAAATCACTCACGGATAGCCACGGTCAACGCTGGCCCGGCGTCCCTGCCTAAGGAGTGCATCGGTGATGGTCTCAACCATTGGGAGACCGTCAAGGCAGATCGTGCGACTTTTGCACTTGACTCCCAAGAAACTCATGCGGTAAAAAAAGACATGTCGGGCTACAGTTCCGAAGTATGGACTGCTGCCCGTTGGTCCGCTTTGAGGTTTATTCTCAAAGCGCAACCTAATTCACTCGCCCTTTACCGCGAAGGTTAAAGCCGGAAAGCGATACAAAGGGTCGTGCTAGTGGAGCAGCGGTGCGGAACGGCGTTCGCGCCGCAGTGACAAATCAGTTAGTTGAGTCGACAACATTGCTCGGGTTCCTGTCTGCGCCGGAGATGGGGGATTCGAGGTGTGGTTTGTCGCTCGACTTTCTCCTCCCCTACGCGGCGAAAATTCCGTCAATTCTCAAGGTGACCTCTCAGGTTGCAGCGGTTGTGTCTGTCTTCAGCATCCCGAGACTCAGGCGGGAATTTCTCGCCCTGATTATCGACGCTTTGACATTGCATGTAAGATGCCGCACGGCCATCGTACTTGCTCGATGCCATGAACTCAGAGCCAAAATGCTGTTCCGCACCCTAGCCTCTAGCGCGGGAGAGACAGGTCAATGTGCGGGTGATGGCGACCGTCACCCCGGCTGACATCAGCCGCTGCTGACAGTGTGGGGCTAGCGAGAATGATCTTGGAAAAGGTGATGCGGTAAGCCGATCTATATTCGTGCGCAATTGAGTCTTCGGAACATATTCTCCCAATCATCGACTTGAGGTAGCGTCCCACCATTTCCCGCTGCGATCTCTTTAAAGATGCTGCACAGGCAAGCTTTGCGATCATCGCCACCGCCTTGGGTAATGAACCGTTGTCGGCAGCCTTCGATCCGTTTCAAAATAGCCTCTATCTCCGCGTCCGAGTAAGTTGAATAGGCCACGCTTGCGCGCCTCGCTGCTTCCTGCGTGGCCCTTTCTTCACGATGCCGCGTCAGGTTTGCAGCGTAGTCAACCGCGCCCTCCGAAAGATCGTACAGTGCCTTCAGTCCAGCGAGGGCCTCCAGCCAAAGAAAATAATTCGCCATGGCACCGAAGTTTATCACAAGCAACCTGACGCTGCTCCATTCACAAGTACAATGCTCCCATGCCTCAGAACTGCAAAATCTGACTGGCTGGAGAGAAAGAAAATGATTTCTTACTCGCAAGGCGAACTTAGCTCTATCTGGCAAAAACTAAGGGGTGGAACTGAACACGATGTATACGATGAGATTGATGTAGCCGAACTCGTTAGCAGTCAAAACCTAGTACTTCTAATGGCTAGGACCGTGACCAATTTGGACGTGGAACAGACACTGGCGATCTCCGCTTCAGTTGGCGCAGTTGAGTCCTATCGAGATAAAGATAAAGATTGCGACAGCACGATTGGGTCTTACAGCCGCATAAGCTTGAACAAAGAGGCACCGTGGGGCGCGTGGCAGCATTCTGAAGACAAAAGGTAGCAGACATGAACGATACAAACCGGACTCAGCCTCCCGCCATCAAGCCTGCTTCACCGTGGCAGTTCATCCGCGCCATAGCGAAGGACACGACAGCCAGACTGACTGGTGGCGCATCAATAATTCTGCTGTTCTTTGGCATTCTGACTCCACCGAATCTATATAGGGATGCTGTCTTCATTCTCTCTGGTCTCTCCGTCGTTTGGGCCGTGTACAAGGTTTGGGCCGATGAACGGAACCGGTTGCTGTCTTTGTCTGAGGAGCATAGACAATTGCAGCAACGCGCAAGCGAAACCAGTGTTGCTTTAGAAGTGGCGCAAAAAGCAAACGTAGAGCACCTGGCCCGAACAGAGACGCTGCAACGTGAGGTCGCGCGGTTGAATGTGCGGCCCTTCGATGAAGGCCAGAAGGCTCATGCTAAGTCACTGATTGGCCGACTGGACTCTACGCGGCGTGATCTTCTGCGTTTCTTACTTCTGCGAGGAGGCTCCGCACGTGCCGATGTTCTCTCATCCGCTGGTTTAATGGCAGACGTTAACCTCCATCAACTGTCTGCACCTTT
>Ga0224554_1000808_pt1 | contig 23311 bp, 17 predicted proteins | sample 714S22024metaG_FD_180666 | JGI IMG/M metagenome (GOLD analysis project Ga0224554, IMG submission 180666) | Peat soil microbial communities from Stordalen Mire, Sweden - 717 S2 20-24 | ecosystem: Environmental > Terrestrial > Soil > Wetlands > Peat | place: Sweden: Norrbotten County, Stordalen...
ATGGTCGCAAAGCATCTTGAAGGCTGGGAGGGATTCTCGCTCGCAGGTCTCAACTACCTCTTCATCGAAAATGTCGGCAACCTTGTGTGTCCGTCGAGCTACGACCTGGGCGAACGCATTCGCGTCGCGCTGCTCAGCGTAACTGAGGGCGAGGACAAGCCGCTCAAGTACCCCGGGCTCTTCAACTCGTCGGACGCGGCGGTGATTACGAAGATCGATCTCGCGGTTCCCTGTGGCTTCGACCGCGAGCTGGCGCTCAAGAACATCAACGAGATTCGCCCCGGCATCCGCATCTTCGAAACCTCGGCGAAGACAGGTGCGGGCATGGATGAATGGCTCGCCTACCTCGCGGAGCAGGCACGGCCCTCCTGAGTCTCGCGGCTCGCACGACTGTCACTAGACGTTCACATCGCCGGCGTTGCGCAAAGCTCGTCCGAAGCGATACCTTTCACCTAAGGTCGGTAGAACAACATGTGCCCCTCGGATTCCCTCGGGCAGGACACGGCAGCGGAGAAGAGCGCCGAGCCGGGCTTTGCCCAAAACTTAATCAAGCGGCTGTTTGAGTTTTCGCCAGACGCCATCCTTGTCACTGACAACGGTGGCGTGATGCGTGCCGCGAACCCGCGCGCCGAAGAGCTGTTCGGCTACTCCAGCAACGAACTCATCGGCCAGCCCGTCGAGATGCTTGTACCGGCGCGTTTCCGCGGCGGCCATCCGCGCCATCGCGAGAATTACAGCGCCCATCCCCGCACCCGCCAGATGGGCGCGGCGCTCAACCTCTTCGGCCTGCGCAAGGACGGCGCCGAATTCCCCGTCGACATCATGCTCAAGCCCATGCAGACCGAATCAGGTCCGGCAGTGGTAGCGTTTATCCGCGACGCGACCGAGCAGCGTGCAGCACAGGAAGCGCTGCGCCTCAATGATCAGCGGCTGCGCTCAATCGTCGAAAGCATCGGCGAGTATGCCATTTATCTGCTCGACCGGGACGGCCACGTGCTCACCTGGAACCCCGGCGCCGAGCGCATCAAGGGCTACAAAGCGGACGAGGTGCTCGGACTGCATTTCTCGCGATTCTTCACCGGGGAGGATCAGGAGCGCGGCAGACCCGCCGAATTGCTGCGTCAAGCGGCGGCCAGGGATCGCGTGGAAGAAGAGGCCTGGCGAGTGCGTAAAGATGGCTCGCGATTCTGGGCCAACGTCGTGATTACAGCCATCCGCGACAGTAGCGGCGAGGTGACGGGATTCGCCAAGGTCGCGCGCGACATGACCGACCGCAAGCGCGCGGAGGAAGCGTTGATCTTCCAGCTCAGCGGCGTGCTGCTGGCCAATATGGATGCGGAGAAACTGCTGGATGCGATCTCGGCTTCCATCCGCGAGGTGATTCCCCACGACAACGCGGGCCTGGTGCTTTACGATGCGGCGGCCGGCGACTTGGTGGTGCAGTTCCTCGGAGTTCCGGGCACTGAGGTTTTTCCGGGCGAATTGCGCGTTTCCATCGATGGCTCTCTGTCTGGAATCGCGTTTCGCACGCGGGAGCCGGTGCTGCTGGAAAGTATTGCCAAAGCATCCTATCCTCCCGAGACGCTCGCTTCCCTCAAGCGAATGGGCATGCAGTCGGGTTGCTGGGTTCCGCTCGTTCATCACGGCAAGGTACTTGGAGCGCTCTCCGTTGTGAGCAGGCAAGAGGGGAGTTTTGGGCAGCGCGAAGTGGAGATGCTGGTGCAGATTGCCGGGCAGGTGGCGATGGCAGTCGATAACGCCATGGCATTCCGGCGCATTGCGGAGCTGCGCGACCGGCTGGACCAGGAAAAACGGTACCTCGAAGAAGAGATCAACCTCGAGCACCGCTTCGACGACATTGTGGGCGAGAGCACCGGCTTGCGCAACGTGCTGCGGCAGATTGAGACCGTGGCGCCTACAGACGCGACGGTCCTTATCGAGGGCGAAACCGGAACCGGCAAAGAGCTGCTGGCGCGAGCTGTCCACCGGCTCAGTGCGCGCAGCGATCGCACCTTCATCAAGCTGAATTGCGCCGCAATCCCCGCGGGGCTGCTCGAAAGCGAGCTCTTCGGCCACGAAAAGGGCGCGTTCACAGGCGCCATCGCGCGCAAGATCGGCCGTCTGGAGCTGGCCAACGAGGGCACGCTCTTTCTTGACGAGGTAGGCGATCTGCCGCTTGACCTGCAACCCAAGCTGCTGCGCGCTTTGCAGGAGCGCGAGATCGAGCGTCTGGGCGGAACGCGGCCGATTCCCGTCAATGTACGCCTCATCGCCGCCACCAATCGCGACCTGGCCAAAATGGTCGCGGAGAAACAATTCCGCAGCGACCTCTTTTATCGCCTCAAGGTCTTTCCTGTCTCTGCCCCGCCTTTGCGCGAGCGCGCCGCCGACATCCCCATCCTCGTGCGCCACTTCGTCTCGCGCCACGCCCGCCGCATGGGCAAAACCATTGAAACCATCCCGCCCGAGGCGATGGCGGCACTGGTGGCATGGACGTGGCCGGGCAACATTCGCGAACTCGAAAACTTTCTGGAGCGCGCTGTAATCCTTTCCCGCGGGCCTATACTCCACGTGCCTCTGGCCGAGATAGAAGCCATGGAAGAGGAAAACGAGAACGCAGCCGCCGGCAACCCCACTCTGCACGCAGCCGAGCGCGATCATATTGTGCGCGCGCTCCGCGAGGCCAAGGGCATCATCGGCGGACCCGGCGGCGCAGCCGAGCGGCTTGGTCTCAAACGCACCACGCTCAACTCGAAAATGAAGAAGCTCGGCATCGAGCGTAGCGACTATATGTAGTCTCCGTGACGAAATACCGTCATCGTCACTTCGTCACGCCGCGCTCAACATCACCCTCCACTGCTGCGATCCCGCAAAAGCAGATCCTTTAATCTCAACGCGATGCAGGCACAGTCGCGCCGCATCGCGAGTTTGGCGCGTGCCGTGCCTTATCACATGTATGGCGCAGGACGAGCCAGCAAGTGCTTCGAATCTACTTTCAAGAAAGTTCGAACTCGATCGTGATCAAGCTGGAAGGGCGCGTCGCCGGACCCTGGGCTGCCGAACTTGGTCGCCTGTGGGAAGAGAAAGCTCCGGCTGTAGCGCAGAAAAAACTGTCTCTTGATTTGCGGGAAACCACTTTTGCCGACGCTACGGGGATCAAGGTTTTGAGAACAATCTACTCTCGAACCGGAGCCGCGATCCTCACCGGCACACCCTGGACCGAGTATCTTGCCGAAGAGGTCGCGCGCAAGAACTCTCAACAAGCGGACACGGAGAGCTGAAATGCATACGGGACATGATTTAACGAACAACGCGGGTGCACCTTCTTACCTGAAGGGCGACTTCTTTAAGGCATTGCCGGCAGCGGCGCTGGCCGATATTGAGCCGCTGCTCGCGCCATCCTCCTATCCGTCCAGCGTGGTTCTCTTCACTGAGACGCAGCCGGCTTCCGGCGTTTACGTGGTTCTGGACGGCGAGGTCAAGCTCTCCATCAACTCGAGCGATGGCCGCCGCCTGAGCTTTCACATCGCCAAAGCCGGCGAGGTGCTGGGCCTGTCGCCTACGCTCTCCGGTGGAAACTACGAGATGACCGCGGACACCCTCTATCCGGCGAAGATCGCGCACATCTCACGCCAGGTGTTCCTGCAATTCATGTCTCGCCATCCTGAGGTCTATCCCATTGTCACGCGCGAAATCAGCCGCAGCTTCAACCTGGCCTGCGAGCAGTTGCGCATGGTTGGCCTGTCGACCTCGGTGCCCGAGCGCCTGGCGCGCCTCCTGCTGGTGTGGAGCGACGAGCCCGGCCAGAAGCCCGAGCGTGCCGCGCACTGCCGCATGTCGATGACGCACGAAGAGATCGGCGAATTCATCGGCGCCTCCCGCGAGACCGTCACGCGCACGCTGAGCATCTTCAAAAACCGCCATCTGGTGGCGCAACACGGATGCACCCTTACGATTCCCAGCCGCGTGGCGCTGGAGAGTTACGCGCGCGGGTAGGACTGTCCGGCTTTTCTTGCGTTTAGATTTTTACGGGGGAAACAATGCAATTCTTGGCTTGAGCCGCAAGCTTTGCTGAACTTTGTGGATTTGACTTGGCCGTTCGACCGGGCCGCGCGATGTGGAAGGCATCGCGTGGCTTCGGCGAGCGGTCTTCCTTTCTTGATAGCCCGTCGACGACTGGCCACCCTCTGTTCGCTCGCTCTGCTCAAGCGCTACAGCAGAATCCTGCCGGATGGGCTGGAAGCTAGAGGCTAGAAGGTAGGACTAGCTTTTGATCCGCCGCAGCGCAAGCCGCGCCGCGTGGTAGCCGCACATGCCGTGAACGCCTCCGCCCGGCGGTGTCGAAGCCGAACACAAGTACAGCTTGGGCGCACCCGTCGCGTAGCCGCTCGCAGTCGGCCGGAAAAACATCTGCCTCATCGTCATTGCACCACCGCTGATGTCGCCGCCAACAAGGTTCGCGTCCATCGCTTCCAGCGCCGCGGGCGCCGAGACGTGCCTCGCCAGCACACAATCGCGGAACCCCGGCGCAAAACGCTCGATCTGCGCCTCAATGCGCTCCGTCATGTCGAATTTGGAGCCATTCGGTACGTGACAATAAGCCCACAACACTTGTTTTCCCTCGGGCGCGCGCGATGGATCAAAAAGCGTCGGCTGCGCCGCCAGCACAAAGGGCTGTTCGGCTTCGCGCCCATTGGCCACGGCGAATTCGGACGTCGCGATTTCCTCGAACGATCCGCCCAGGTGCACCGTGATCGCTCGCCGGCAATCCGCTGCGCGCCACGGAACAGGCTGGGAGAGCGAGTAATCGACTTTGAACGCGCCCGGCGCGAGCTGGAACCTTTCCAATTCACTTTTGTGTTTCGACGAAAGGCGCTCGCCGGCAATCGCAACCAGTTGCCTCGGCGTGGTGTCGAAAAACACCAGCTCGCTGCTCGATTCCAGCTCGCGGAATGCCGCCGCATCGATGCGGCGGGAGGTGTGCACTGTTCCGCCCAGCGACTTCAGGTAGCCAATGAGCGCCTGGGTGATGGCCTTCGCGCCTCCGCGCGGAACGGGCCATCCGACCGCGTGAATGGTGATCCCGAACATCCATCCGATGGTCGCGCTCAGCGGCTTGTCGAAGCTCAGAAACGAGTGACCCGCCAATCCCGCGAAGATGGCCCGCGTGCGCGGGCTGACGAAATGGCTCTTGGCGAAGCCTTGCGCGGATTGAATCGCCGAAAGTCCAAATCGCGCCATGCGCAGCGGATGATGCGGGATGCGCAATGCCGGCCCAAGTGTGTCTTCAGCAAACTCCATCCAGTCGTCGGCCGCTGGCTGCATCAAGCTCCGCCATAGCTTGCCGTCCGCTCCCAGCGCGCGTTCAGCATGTTCCAGGTCGCGCTCCAGCACCACGGCCGAGCCATCGTCGAGCGTATGCGCCAGCGGCGCTTCTCCGTGGATCCATTCCAGTCCGTGATCCGCCAAAGGCAACGTGGCGAAAAACGGAGATCCAGCCGCGAACGGATACACTGCCGAGCCGAAGTCGTGCAGAAACCCCGGTAACGTGAGCGGAAGCGTCCGCACAGCGCCGCCCGGCTCGGCTTCGGCTTCAAACACATCCACGCGCATCCCCGCCTGCGCCAGCACAATGGCCGCTGCCAGCCCGTTGGGACCCGATCCAATTACGCATGCGCGGCTCATCGTCTCATCGTCCTCCGGATCGATTATCGGTTAGTCATGAGGCGGCAGTTCCTCAGGCCATTCCACCACAGCGAAGTGGCCATCCGCAGCCATCGTCAGTTCCGGCGCGTACAGGCCCAGATACTCGCGCCGCCACCAGTTGCCCGTTTGCCGCTTTTCATCCATTGTCGTAAACCAGTATTGCCAAATCACCGCGCGCACATAGCGTGGAGGAATTTGCGGATAGGGATTGTCGCGAAGCAGCGCCAGCACAGGCCCGTCGCCCACGAGCAGACGCTCTTCCGTGAGGGGAACGATCTCGTTGTCGCGCCAGCCGCCGAGAGACGCAAACCACAGATTCCAGTCGAAGCGCGGCTGGTAGGGCGCATAGATTCCTGGTGCTTCATTCAATTCCTGCGGCTTGTTCCGAAATGGATACGCGGTCCAGTTTGTGCCGTCGCTTGAGCGCTGGAATTCGATCTCGTAGCGTCCGCGCGTCATCACGGCGAAGAGGCCGTATTGGTTGGCGATGCGAAAAGGCTCAAGCGCGATCAGCGGCTTAACCGGTAGCGGGATGTCGCGCAGTGGAATCCCGATCATCTCCGCGGTCGTGTTGTAAGCAATCCATGTCAGCAAGAACGCGGCTGCCGTCAGGCGCGTGACCCACCACGAAAATCCGAGCCGGTCGAGAAATGAATGACGCTTGGAGATGTGATCGCTGTCTTCGATGTCTGCCGTCGCTACGCTGGCCTCGCCCACGCCCAGAATCGATAGCGGCTGATCATCTTGCGGCGCCGGTGCCGGCTCTGCCGTGCGTTCCGGTTCGCGAGGGCGGAAGAGCGCGGGCACGAAACGAAGCAGAAGATTGTCGTCGAGCAGAAGGAAGCCCAATGACAGCACAAGGTAATTCAGGAACGCATAATTGGCAGTGAAAATCACGCCAACCTCCCACGGAGTGACGATGCAGAAAAGGATCAGCCGCACCTTGCGCGGAAAAAACATCATGAACACCAGAACCAATTCGAGCGCCAGCGTTCCTCCCACCGTGGCCGCATGGAACCAATGCGGCAGGTGCTCGACGTACCAGCCGATCCACGTAGGGAGCGGGCCATTCTGGTAGTACTCGTCCATGGCGGTGAAGTTGCGCCATTGCAGGTCGCCGCTCGCCAGCTTCACCATGCCGGATTCGAAGTAAATCCGGAACCACTCCCATTGCAGAAGGAACCAGCTCATGCGCGAGGGCGGATCGTACGCGCCCCAACCCGGCCAGAGCCCTCGCGGCGCGAAGAACAGAGCCAGAAATCCTGCCTCCAGCAGCATTCCGTCCGACTGATAGCTCGAGAACACACTGCTCACGCCGACGAACGAAAGGAAACAGACAAAGCAAACGAAAAAGCTCAAGCGGGGCCACAGGTTCATGAAAGCAATCACGGACGCAATCAGCCCGATCCACGTCACCGCCATCATCATCGTTGAGCTCGACGAGAACCAATAGAGCGACGGGGCGTACCAGTAGCGCTCCAGGCCCAATTGCTGCGCGATATCAGCCAGATAATCCTGAGCGGGCAGAATTCCGTCCGGACCGATCAACCCCTTGATCTGAAACAGTAGGGAATAAAACGCGGAGAAATAGATGAGAGCCAGCGCGCGCAGAAAGATCCACCGCGGTACCATCTGTCCCCGCGGGCCGCGGTGGCCATCGAAGAGCCACCTGAACACGTCAATCGGCTTGCTCCGCCGCATCTCTCGAACAGGATACCGGCACGCGGCCGCCGCGCAATCAAACCAGCGCTATTGCTAACTCTCCACCGGCGCGATCTGCACCTTTCGCCCCTCGGCGCACGATGTGTAGATACTCCGCACCAGTTGCAATGCCCTGTAACCATCCGCTCCGGAAGACGCCGGCGGCCGGCCTATTCTGCATGCCTCGCCGAAGTCGGCCAATTGCCGCTCAAACGGCGTGAGAGAAATTGCCATGGGGTCCGACGCGCCTGACTTGGCCTCTAGCGAAATCGGCGCGGGCTCGCCCTCATCGTCCCGCACATCCCACGTCGTCAGCTGATCGCCGGTCACAATTGCGCTTCCTTTCGTGCCGTGAACCTCGATTCGCTCCGGATAGCCGGGCCAAAGCGCTGTCGCGGCCTGGATCACGCCTGTTGCCCCCGACGCATAACGGAGCACGGCGCACACCAGGTCCTCCGATTCGATCCTGTGCGTTGCGCCCAGGTGCCAGTATCCAAAAACCTCATTCACCGCGCCGATCAGGTGCAGCAGCACGTCCACCTGGTGGATGGCCTGGCCGATCAGTGCGCCGCCTCCTTCGCCGGCCCAGCTTCCCTTCACCGGTCGTGCGTAGTATTCATCCGTGCGGTGCCACTTCACGTAGGCATCGGCCTCGAGGATATTGCCCAGCCGTCCCGCGTCGATCGCGCGTTTCAGGAACAGCGTCGAGTCGTCGAAACGATGCTGGCTCACTACCCCGAGTTGGATTCCCGCACCGCGCGCCACCTCGACCATCCGCGCCGCGGTCTCCAGGTCCACGGCCATCGGCTTCTCCACCAGCGCATGTTTGCCTGCTTTCGCGGCCAGTTCCACCGCCGTTAGCCGGTAACCGGGAAAGGTGCAAACATCGAGGCAATCCACGTCTGCGCGCTGGCAAAGCTGCTCCGGTGTGGCCACAAACTCCGCGCCCCACGCGTCGGCAAACTTGCGCCCGCGCTCTTCGGTCCGATCCGTAACTGCCGCGATCCGGTAGCCGATGTTCCTGTACGCCTGCGCGTGCTTGCCCGCGATGCCGCTGGCGCCGATAAATCCCACTCTCATGGCCAACCTTCATGGATCGTAAGTCTCAAGCCGCGCTGCCGCACACCATCAAATGGCTGTTGAAATTCTAAGCGTGTGCAGCGACCAGTTTAGAACTGCTTCGCTCGCCTCCGCGCTCGTGAGGCGACGGAAAGTCCATTTGCCGGAAAAGCACTTTGTGCAGGACCAGAGCTGCCGCACCGCGCAATCGTGCCGCATCGCCATCCATGGCCGCAACCACACGCGGAGTTTGCGGCGTAATGGACTTGGCGATCAACTGGCTCTCCAGCAGAGGGCAGATGCGCGGCCATAGCGCCGTGCACTCTCCCACGATGATCATCACCTCCGGCGCCAGCCCGGCCGTTAACATGGCTAACCCTCGCGCCAGGTAGGTCATCATTTTGTCGATCGAACGCAGCGCGCGGATGTCACCCTTCAGAGCCAGCTCGAGCAGCTCCTCGAACGAAGTCACTGTGCTTTCCGGCGCAAGCTCCTGGTAATACCTCAACCCGGCGCGGTTCGACGCGAAGGTCTCCCAGCAACCCACGTTGCCGCAGCCGCAAACAGGACCGGATTCCTCAATCGGCATGTGGCCGAACTCACCCGCCATGTCGTCCCGGCCTCGCACGACGCGTCCATCCACCAGCATCCCCGCGCCGATGCCCTCTGAAACCGAAATCGCGATCATATTCGAGGCATCGCCGAAATTGCCGAACCAGCGTTCTGCGGACAGGCAGGCGTTGGCGGCGTTCTCCATTTCGATGGGAGACTCGAAAACCTTCTGCAACTCCGAGTAGAGATCGATCTGTCCCCAGGGCGCATTCGGCGAAAAGAGCAGGCGGTGCGTCCTCTGGTCCACGCGCCCTGAGACGCTCACACCCAGGCCCTGAAACACACGGTCTCCGTAAGTTGCGCGCAGTGCCCGCGCCGCTCTCGCGATGTGGGCGATGGCAACTCTGGCCTCTTCCGGTGTGGAACCAGTCTTGATTTCAAATGCGACTGTCTCCCGGCCCAGGATCTTCCCATTGATGTCGACCACAGCCAGATTGGCTTTCCCCGGGCGCAAATCGATAGCCAGCGTGACATGGCGGTCGTTCAACGTCACAAACATCGGTCTGCGGCCCCGCGGCAGCCGCCCCAGACTGCCTGCCACCACCCATCCCTCGTCGATAAGTTGGCCAATGATCACCGAAACAGTACTGGGCTGCAGGCCGGTCAGCCGCGCCAGGTCCGCCCGGCTCACCGGCTGATGCAGATGGATGGCGTGCAGAAGAATGTCCCGGTTGATCTCGCGCGCAGTTTCACTGGAAGCCACAGCGTGGCGCGGTCGAGTCGGCTTATCAGTCACATGCATTTCTCAGGACTTTCCCGAACGGGAGCGCGGCTGGATTGTTGCATCCTCTCAGCATTTCCGGTGGAGAGTGTCGCTATCAATCATAAATTGAGGCGCCATCGCGCACGAGGCCGTTGGGGCTTCGCGGAAAAGCGCAGTTGTCCCTGCCCAAAAACCGGCGCGGCATGGAGTCGGACGCACCGCGTACTGCGCTCAAAATTCTTCCCGCGTTTACGCTCTCCTCCGTCCACCCGCTACACTCTTATCCGGTGATCCATGATGACGCTTCGCGCCGCATCGCGACTCTTCCGGTCCGCCCCTGTTGTTCTCTTTCTTTTCTGGATGTCCCCGCTCGCTCAACCTTCGAGCGCGCAGGCTCTCGCTGGTGACGCGAAACTCCAGCTCGTCATCGTGCTCAGTCGCCATGGCGTTCGCTCACCGCTAACTTCGCAAGCCGATCTCGACAAATATTCCGCAGCGCCGTGGCCCACGTGGGATGTCGCTCCGGGCCTTCTTACTGCTCACGGCTACCAGTTGATGAAGCTGTTCGGCGCCTGGGATCGGGAGCGGTTCTCCGCCGACGGCCTGTTCGCACCCACCGGCTGCGCGGACTCGACCCACGTCACGATCCTTGCCGATATCGACCAGCGCACCCGCGAAACCGGCAAAGCTCTCGCCGAGGGAATGTTTCCGAATTGCAACATCGAAGTTCATTCCCGGCCAGATGGCGTACCCGATCCCCTTTTCAGCCCTCGAAAAGCGGGCGTTGGCCATCCTGATCCAACGCTTGCTGCGGCCGCGATTTCAGGACGTATTGGCGGCGACCCCGCCAACCTGACCGAAACCTACCGTTCGCAATTGACCGCGCTCGATCGCATTCTGTCCGGCTGCGGGCGTCTGCCGCCAAATCCGCGTCGCACCTCGATCTTCGATATCCCTGCGAGTCTCCAGCCCGGAACAAGCGATTCCCCCGTGTCGGTGCGCGGCCCGCTCGTCACTTCTTCCACGCTGGCCGAAAATCTGCTCCTCGAGTACACGCAGGGCATGAGCGACGCCGACACTGGCTGGGGATGCCTCGATGGCGCCACGTTGCGCTACGTAATGCAAGCCAACATTGCGGCCTGGAACTATGAAGATCGCACGCCCACCTTTGCGCGCATCTACGCTTCCAATCTCCTCGACCACATTCGCCGGACCATGGAGCAGAGCGTTACGGGAAAAGCGGTGTCGGGCGCTCTCGGCAAGCGCGGAGACCGCCTCATCATCCTGGTCGGTCACGACACGAACATCGTCACCCTCGCCGGCGCTCTCGGCATCGATTGGATCGCCGACGGCCGCGTCGACGATTCGCCTCCGGGCGGCGCATTGGTCTTTGAACTTTGGCGCTCGCCCAAGTCCGGGCCCTTCGTGCGCGTCGCGTTTACCACGCAAACTCTCGGGCAGATGCGCAATGCGGAGCCGCTGACCCCCGCCAACCCGCCCGCTGAGGCGCCCATCTTTATCCCAGCATGCAGCCGCCCAGATCTTTCGTGCACCTGGGACAGCTTCTCTGCCGCCATGCGCCAGGCCACCGATCAGGCCTACGTCACCGCTCTGCCGTGACCGGAAACCGCGTCAGCCGGGTAAAATGGTTCGGCGCTGCGGTTTGCGCTTTGGAGGAAACGCACTTGAGCTTCCCGTTGAAGATTGCCGCGTTGGCCCTGCTTTTGCTTGCCGCCCTCACCGCCTCCGCTCAGCAGGACTCTTTCAGCAATTGGCCGCCGGGGCGCTCTCCGCAGGAAGTCGGCAAGGCCCTCGCGGAACACTTTGTCACCAGCCCGCACCAACACAGCCCGGGCACGATCTTTTACGGCGAAGTCGGCACGTGGTATGGCGCGCTCACCTTTGCAGCACTGACCCACGACACCGATTTGCGTGACCGCCTCATCAAACGCTTTGATCCATTAATGCCCGGCGGCACTGAGGCTGCTCTTGTCCCCATGCGCGATCACGTCGACGACTCCATCTTCGGCATTGTTCCCCTCGAAATCGCAATACAGACCAGGGACAAAAAAGCGCTCGACTACGGGCTCTCGTTCGCCGACCGGCAATGGGAGAGTCCCCAGCCCGATGGCCTCTCGCACGAGACGCGCTTCTGGATCGACGACATGTACATGCTCACCATCCTGCAGTTGCAGGCCTGGCGCGCCACCGGAGACAAAAAGTATCTCGACCGCGACGCCAACGAGATGGTCGCTTATCTCGACAAGCTGCAGCAGCCCAACGGCCTCTTCTATCACGCGCCCGACGTTCCGTTTTTCTGGGGCCGCGGTGATGGTTGGGTGGCCGCGGGAATGACCGAGATGCTGCGCGACCTGCCCGCCGATCATCCGCAGCGCGCGCGCATCATGGCCGGCTACAAACTCATGATGGCTGCGCTTCTTAAGTACCAGGCTCCGGACGGAATGTGGCGCCAGCTCATCGATCACGACGAGGCCTGGGAAGAGACCTCAAGCTCGGGCATGTTCACCTTCGCGCTTGTCACCGGCGTCAAGAACGGCTGGCTCGACGCAGCCACATACGGTCCCGCGGCGCGCAAGGCATGGATCGCGCTCACTGGCTTCATCGATCAGAACAACGACATGACCAGCGTCTGCGAAGGCACCAACAAATTGAACAGCCTCGACTATTATTTGCAGCGCAAGCGCAGGACCGGCGACTTCCACGGGCAGGAGCCTGTACTCTGGGCCGCGTCTGCTCTGCTGCGGTAATCAGTTGACCTTCTGCGTCGCTGGCTCGCCGATTCGCAACTTGTCCGCGCAGCGGTCGGCTAATCCCTGTTCCCTGTTCCCTGTCTTTATCAGTCCAGCCGCGTCAAGTACGCGTCGCCTTCCACCGGCTGCAGTTGGCGCGCAATTTGCTCGGCCATCGCGCGATCATCGCCCGCCGGCCGGATGCGTACCCAGAAGCTCTTCTCGCCGGGGAACTCGATCACGTTCGCCCCCGGATAATCGCGCAGCAACTGTGCCTTCAGCGCAATCGCGTCGTCCTCGTCATGGAACGCGCCGATCTGCACGCACCACCGGCCGCCCGTCGAAATCGGCTTAGGCGTCTCGTATACATCCATGCGCACCATTGCCATGCCGCTACGATAAATGCCCACTGCCTTGGCCGAAGCGATCGTTAGATCCAGCATCCTGTCTTCCACAAACGGTCCGCGGTCAGTGATCCGCATGGCGCTCGATTCGCCGGTCTTCAGGTTGGTCACCACCACCAGCGATCCCATAGGCAGCGTGCGATGCGCCGCCGTCATCGCGTCGTCGTCAAACACCTGCCCGTTCGCAGCGTGGCGCCCCTTGTAGGGCGCCGTGTACCAGGTGGCGTAACCAACCTCGCTCAGAATCGGCCTGTGGGTTGCAACGAATGCGAGATCGTCGCCATTGATCCCTCCTGGCGGCGCCGGCGTTACCGGAATCCTGGCCGGGGCTGGTGCGGGTGCAGCCGCAGGATAGGTCTCGGCCTCCGGCGGCAAAGCCTGTGGCGGAGCCACGTGCGTGTTCTCCCGGTGTTTACACCCGTTCGCCCCCAGCGAAAAAATTGCCAGCAGAGCGAAACTCGCCGTCCAGCGCACCAGCGCGCCGCGCCAGCCAGCATCGGGCCGCACTTCCCTGCCCTGAGGCTCGCCTGCGCTCAAGTGCGCGGCTCCTTATTTGGATCATTCGCCTGATTAGGCGCATTACCATGCGGCTGATTCGCCGCTGGGTTGTTTTGCCGCTCAAAGCGGTCGGCCAGGTTGCGCAGCGTGTCGGCCGCTGTGCGCATGGCTGAGATCGACTCCCTCCGCACCTGCGGAATCACTGCGTCGTTCACATAGGTAATGGCGTGGCGCAACTCCATCTCAATCAGCTCGACCGCTTCGTCGATCCTTTGGCCCAACGTCGGCGGACCACCCCATCCCGGCATATTTGGTGTGCTCATAAGTTATGTCCCTCCTGACAACCTGTCCAAAGTCTGCGCGACACGACGTGCCGCGTCAATGCCTGTGCAGCCGGCGGGGGACCGTCAAGATTACTATGGACGCAAGCGCACCGCTTTCGCATGAAGACTTTAGATGACAATACGACGAAATGCGGCTTACTTTCTCAATGGCTTCGCGAGCCGCGCATCTTCAGCCTGCCTTTCTTCGCGCTGGCGCTGGCCTTTTGCGCTTGCAATCCCGCCACCGCACTAAGCCAGACCAGCGAAACCCAAGCTGCGCAACCTGCGCCCGATGCCCCGCCGGCTTCTCAACCGCAAAGCTCAACCCAGCCCGCCGCAGCCCCGCCCGCCCATTCGACCCCTGCGCAGGTCGAAAGTCCTCCGCCGCAGAAGCCCGCCAGGCCTCCGCAACCCCTCAATCTCTGCGCCGTGAAAAACGCAGGCGCATCCATGGCGGCCACGGGTGGCTTGCGCGCCGTTTCCGTCCTCGGCCTGGGCGAGACCACACGCGAGGCCGGCTCAACCGCGGTCGAGTCGACGGTCTGCCTGGAGCATGCCCCGTTCTTCAACTGGTACACCCGTTTTGTCACCGGCCCTGAGGTCATGCGCTTTTCGCCCACGCAAAAACTTCGTCTCGCCCTGGATAACCTGATCAATCCCTTCAACCTCGCCACCATCTTCGGCGAGGCAGGCATTCAAATCGCGGCCAATTCGCACACGGCCTATGGTCCGGGATTCCCCGGCTGGGGCAGATTGTCTGGGGTCAACTTCACTCAGGACATGACCGACCAGTTCTTCGGCACATTCGTGGTTCCCACCGTCACCCACACTGACCCGCACTATCATCGCCGTCCCGACCTCAGCATCCCGCGCCGCGTCCTCCATTGTGTGAGCCAGACCTTCTGGCAGGACGCCGACAACGGCAGAAACACCATCAACTACTCCCAGATCGTCGCTCCCGTTTTCGACATCGCCATCTCCAATCTCTATGTTCCGGATCTCGAGACGCGCTTCTCCGCCGACGCCGAACGCTACAGCATCGACGTGGCCACCGCGCCCATCGACAACCTCATCACTGAATTCGTACCCTCGATCGCCAGCCACATCCACACGCACGTTGTCTTCGTGCAGCGCATCATCAACCAGGTCGCGGTCAACCCGCCGTAGCACCGCGGTTGAGGTTGTCGTTGCGTCGCCTTGTCGTGGTAGATTCACATCACAAGCGCCCGTCCCTGGCCCATGTAGTTCTCAACCCTTGCAGGCTTCATCAGGCGCAACGGAGGTTGTTGCAGAAAATGAAAAGCGTTCGCAGGTCCTTCTCCCGCTCCCGCAATTTGAGTGCACTTTGCCTGGCGTTTGCATGCATGCTTCTGGGCTTAATGAGCAACCAGACCGCCAGGGCGCAAGCCGCGGCCCCGCCGATCGGCAGCTGGGTCAATGTAAATAAGACCAATGGCCTCGTGGTCGAGCAGAACGGTACTTGCGGCTTCCTGGTCAACGGGAAGGCGAAGTGGTCCGGCACCTGCAGGTGGGAGACCCCCTCAGCCAGAGGCGGGATTCTGGACCTCCAATATCCGATGCCTCTTCAGCCCGGGCACATTCGCTGGAGCGTTGTCTACGTCAACCAGACCACCATTACGCTCGATGGAGAGACGTTCTACAAGCAGGCGAACTAGAGCGCAACCAGCCGGAACTCCCAACGCACCGTAAATTGGCGGCTAACCACAGCGCCCGTCGTTGGTGGCGCTCGCCTGTCACTTCAACCGTGACCGTAAGCGCGACGTCCGGCCCGATCCAGCATTTTACGACTTTCTCACTCACCGTGAATTGACCTATCCCAATGGCGGCAAAGAAGATGCGCGGCCTTTTGCACCGCTCCGTTCGCCACCCCCAAATCCCCATCCAACTCCCGATTCCGCCATTCACTGCACCTCTCTTGGGTTGACCGCCATTCCAAAGTACCCTCGTAATGACTTCTTAGCCTTCGCATTTCTATCAGGAAATCGCAAGGCCTGAGCCGGGGAAACCGCAAAGCAAATCATTGATCCCCGGCGCCTTAAAACCAATCGAGGAGACCGCATTCATGCCCAAAGCCGTCAAATACGTTGAGAAGGCCGCCGCCTACGCCGCCCAGGGAGCTTGGGTTGTTTTTGAGCGCTTGAATCGCATCAGCCCCAACGCCTCCTTCACGCCCAAGTGGAGCGACAAGCCTCTCCTCAAGAGCTATCAAAAGGAGAAGCCGCCTCTCGGCTGGCCGCGCACCACGGACTCGCTCTGTCCCAAGTGCGTCCCCGAGATTCGCAAGCAGATCCTCGACGGCAAGCTGCCCCACGAAGTTCTCCTCAACGAAAAGGTCGGCGAAATCAAGGCTCAGATCATCGAGCGCGACGGCAAAATCCTAATGGTCAAGGATTGCCCCAAGCACGGCCACTTTGAAGACGTCATGTCCATCGACCCCGTCTTCTTCAAGCACCTTGAAGAGAGCTTCCCCGGCCGCGACATGCGCGCCCACGGCAAGGGTGACGAAAAGCTGCACAACCACGGCACCTCGACCATCACCAACGGACGCGGCTCGGTGCTCACCATCGACCTCACCAACCGCTGCAACATGATGTGCGATCCCTGCTTCATGGACGCCAACCAGGTTGGCTTCGTCCACGAGCTCACATGGGACGAGATCAAGACCATGCTCGACAACGCCATCACCATCAAGCCCAAGCGGCAAATGAGCGTTCAGTTCTCCGGCGGCGAGCCCACTCTGTCGCCCTACTTCCTTGACGCGGTCGCTTACTCGCGCAAGGTTGGCTACAACTCGGTCCAGGCTGCGTCGAACGGTATCGAGTTCGCCAAGTCGAAAGAGCTTTGCCGCGCCGCTGCCGAGGCTGGCCTGCGCTACGTCTACCTCCAATTTGACGGCATCGGGAATGCGGCCAACAGTCATCGCAAAGTTGGCAACCTCTTCGACGTCAAGCTCCAGGCCATCAACAATCTGCACGAAGCCGGCGTTGAAATCGTTCCGGTCACCACCATCATCAACGGCATCAACAACGAGCAGGTTGGCCGCATCATCGAGTTTGCGCTCGACAATCCCAAGAAGATCAGCTTCTTGAGCTTCCAGCCGGTCAGCTTCACCGGCCGCGACGAAGAGATCACCGAAGAGCGCCGCGTGGCCCAGCGCTACACGCTTTCGCACATGGCGCACGACGTCAAGGCGCAGGTTGGCATGGGCGAGCCGGCGCGCGACTGGTTCCCGATCAGCTTTATGAGCACCTTCTCTGACTGGGCCGATCTCGTGCACGGGCCAACCGCCGAGTGGGGCCAGCTCTCCTGCGGATGCCATACCAACTGCGGCATCGGCATGGCTGTGATGATCGACAAAGAAACCAAGGAGTCGGCTCCCGTCACCGCCTTCCTCGATATGGGCCAGGTGGCTAAGGATCTGGCCAAGGTCAACGATGCCGCCCGCGGAAAGTTCCTCTCCGTCCTCGGCCTCGGCATCTCGCTCCTGCGCAACTACGATCCCTTCCAGGCGCCCACCCACTTCAAGATCACCGACATGATGAAGAAGATGGACAAGACCTTCAACGCCACCGGCAAGAACTACGGCAGCGTCAAGGGCGACCGCACCATCGATGACATCAAGGTTCGCCGTCAGGATCGCTGGAACTTCCTCTTCATCGCCGGAATGTGGTTCCAGGATTTGTTCAACTATGATTTCCGCCGCACCGAGCAGTGCATCATCCCCTACGCCACGCAGGAAGGCGAGATCAGCTTCTGCGCTTACAACACCGGCGTGGGATGGCGCAACATCATCGAGAAGATGCACATGACGGCCACCCTCACCAAGTGGTATGAGGAGCACGGCCGCCACGAGATCTTCGCCGGCGGCAAAAAAGTGGGCATGAACCACGTTGGCCACGACCTCAATGTCAACATGGAGCACGTGAACGCTGAAGCCAACCACACTCTCGACAACCTCGGCATCGCCAAGAACGCACGCGAAGAAAAAATCCGCGCGCGCGCCAAGACGAACGAGGACAAGATGAAGCAGGAAGCCGAGAACGCCAAGATGGCCAAACTCTACCGCGAGCACGTCCTCGGTGAAAAGCCTCCTGCGGGCGGCCTGGTCTCGCTCGGTGACATCAAGCCTGCCTCAAACAATGCCACCTCACCCATCAACAGGCATCGCGAGGGCGAGAGACGGCAAGAGGGCGAGCTCGTCTCCGGCGACTGAGAGTTGGCCGTCCGGGCTGAGTTCACTGGCACCTTGGTTCTCTCAACACGAAGGCCGTCCGCGCTTGCGGACGGCTTTCGTGTTTCTAAAATCTAGCATGAGGCTGAGCGTATCAAGTGAGTTGGCTACTCACCACACTTCCAGCTTGAAATCCCGATGCTCCCGAATCAACTCAAAGTCCGCGCGGTTTGACGTGATCAGCCGCGCGCCATGCGACCGCGCCGTCAGCGCAATCAGCACATCGAAATGTAGATCGCGGAGCTTTTCCGCTGCGAACCCTCGATCGTCCCTGATCTTTGCCAAAATCTGTCCGGACTCAAGCCAGTTATTCGTCGTGGGCGTCAGAACGGGGCGGTTTGCCTCGAGCATTTCAATGGCTTTGCGGTCCACCCGGGACGATGCGCCGCGCCATAGTTCGGCAAGGACCACCGATGAAACGCGGATCAGGCCTTCCACCTGCCGTATTCGGTCCAGATGCCGGTTCGTGCGAATCTGGTCGATCAGCACTGAGCTGTCGAAGAGGACGATCTCATTCATCGCTGCCGGCGAAAGAACCCTTACCGCCGTACCGCTCCATTGTCTTCTTGAATACCTTCAGCTTCACGATTTCTTCGAGCGCCCGATGCACCGCCTCCGTGCGCGTCTTCACGCCCAAGGCTCGCTTCGCTTCATCCGCCAGCTTGGTGTCCAGCCGAATTGAGGTCAAAGTCACAGCCATATCCGCTCCTCTATATATACAAATTATGCATCCGGTATATACACTTGTCAAACTATGTCAATGCCGGCTGCTCATCGATCGCTATTAGCCATCCCAAAGTCGGATCACTCACCGATCATGATCGGCTACCATGGCATCATGAACCCCGAAACTGGCGGGAAGGGCCTGAGCATGGCTCGCGCCTGTGTGCCTGAATCTCTCAGATCGGGCATTGTAAAGATCCGCGATAAGACCGCCGTGCACCTCCCCGGTAGGTCTTGTTGCCTGAGGCGATTTGCATTCACAGCATTTCTCGTCTTCTCCATCTCATCGCAAGCTCAGCCGGCAGCGGCTCCGGTCGCCTGGCAGGGCTCCCTCAGCGATGCCGCGGGTTCGCCGATCGCGCAAGCCATCATCCGGCTGAAGGGTAACGGAACCAGCGCCGATGCATTAACCGGCGCAGATGGCAGTTTCCGGTTTGCAACGCTGCGGCCGGGGCAATACAAACTCACCGTTGAAGCTCGCGGCCGCAAGGTTGAATATCCCTCATCGATCGAGATCATGCCGGTCGCTCCGCTTGCTGTGCTTACCCTCTCAGGCAGTGGCCAGCTCTCGGTCTCTGCTTCGCAACAGACCAACGCCACCGGCGGCGAGCAGCTCTCCAGCGCCGCCGTCAGCGAACTCCCGCTGAACAAGCGAGATTTCAGCCAGTTGCTTCTCCTCGCGGCCGGCACCATGACGGACGCCAACGGCGCTACAAACTTCACGCAGCAGTTCGCCATCAACGGCCAGCGCGGCGTCGAAGCGACCTTCGCCATGGACGGAGCCGACATCAGCGACCCCGAAATGGGCGGATCCACCTTCTCGAACTTCAACGTCGATGCCGTCGAAGAGATTCAATCCAGCTCGGGCTGGATGCCCGCCGAGATCGGGCGTGGCGCCTCCGGTTTCACCAACATCGTCACCCGCTCTGGCTCTGCCGGTTTTCACGGGTCGTTCTTCGAGTTCGTGCGTAATTCCGCCTTCGACGCGCGCAATTACTTTGACCACGCCACTCCCGTCTATCCCGGCCGCATCCCGCCGTTCCGCCGCAACGAATTCGGATTTACCAACGGCGGCGCCGTGTTCCTCCCTCATCTCTACGACGGCCGTAAGCGCACCTTCTACTTCACGCAATACCAGGGCTTCCGCCAGATCCTCGGCACCACGCAGGTCATGTCTGTGCCCACCGCCGGCGAACGCGCCGGGCTCGACACCACCGCGTTTCCTGGCGACACGCTTCAGGTTCCCATCGATCCCGGTATTGCCGCTGTCCTCCGGCGCTACCCTTTGCCCAACTACCCGGCGGGTTCCTTTGGCGCGAACACTTACGCAACCCCCTCCAGCGTCATCACCAACGCCAATCAGTTTTCCCTCCGTCTCGACAACACCTTGAGCGCTAAAGACCAGTTCCTCGCACGCTTCAACATCGACAACCTGACCGGCCCCACCACGAATCCAGACCAGACGGCCATTGATCCGTCCTTTGGCACCACGTACATCGACCGGCAGCGCAATGTCATCGGCACCTGGACGCGCAACGTCTCGTCCCGCCTCATTCTCATGTCTTCTCTCAGCATTACCCGCTCCACACCCGGATTTCCCACAACCAATCGCACCGATCCAGCGATCAAGTTCGTCGATGGCCTCTTCGAGCCGTTCGACGCCGCCGCCGGCTCGGTGATGCAGGCCTATGGAAACCTCTTTCAGGGCCGCCAGCTCGTCATTTTCTCGCGGGGCCGCCACTCGTTCAAGGCCGGAGTCGAGGCACGGCTCAATCGAGACACGACCTACTTCGGCATCAGCCCGAACGGCGAATACGACTTTGGCGGCGGGGCAGCATATGCCATCGAATTCATCCCCTCGCAGAGCGGCACGCACGACATTCATCCCGGGGATCTATTGCCGGATACGCTCTCAAGCTTTCTCTCCGGCAGCCCATTCAGCTATACCGTGGGCATCGCCCCTCCGTATTTCTCCAACGGCGCGCACATCGGTCCTGCAGCCATCAATCGCAACAACGTCAGCTCCTTCGTGCAGGATGCTTTCAAGGTCACCAGCCGCCTGACCATCGATTACGGCATTCGCTGGGATCTCTACACGCCCATCAGCGAGCGCGCGCGCCGCACATCCACGGTCATCACCGCCAACGGGGCGCAACAGTATGTCATCAACCCGCAGCCCGGCTACAAAACCTCCTGGCACGCGTGGCAGCCGCGCCTGCAAATCTCCTGGCAAGCCACACCGAGGCTGCTGGCGCGCGCCGGCGCGAGCATCATGACCATCCCGCCCAACATCTGGCAGGACAACTTCCTTACCGGCTCCACGCCCTTTGCCGTCTATCCGCGCTTGCTCTCTGCTCCCGCCGCGCCCATTCATTATGGGTTTCAGATTACTCCCACTGAAGTTCCCCCCGTCTACTCGACCTCCAGCGCAAACATCTTTCCTGCCGACAGTTCCAAACTGGTCGCTCCCAACACGGTGATGGATGTCAACCGCTATGAACAGGAACTCGCCGCAATCACGCCCGGTGGTCCGGTAAGCGATTTGTCCCTCAGCGGCATCGACCCCCCATTTGGAAACGCCACGCTCTACACCTGGACGGCCGGCGTAGAGCGCAAACTGGGCGGCCTCACTGCCGATGCAACCTATGTGGGCACGGCCAGCGAAAAGCTCCCTGCCATCAGTTTTCCCAACGCCTATTCCGGCGCCAGACCCGCCTTCGCCCGCTATACAACGTTTGACGCCGCCGGCAATGTCACCGGCGGCTTCGGAACGGAAAACGTCATCGTGGCAACGGCGCACTCCACTTATCACGCTCTTCAGGTTTCGCTCTCGGGGACGATCGCAAAGGTCGGACCGGGCGTTCAGGCCGGCTTTACGTGGGGCAAATCGATCGACGATAGCAGCGGCGTTATCGCGGGTGGCTCAACGCCCCAGAATCCCTTTGACTATCACCCCGAAAAAGGCCCGTCGACCTTCGACGCGACCACCTCCTTCGGTCTCAGTGCAGCGCAGAACCTTCATCTCGATCGAGTGGCCCTGCTTCGTTTTGCCGGCAGCGAAATTACATCCGGCTGGGAACTTTTGAGCATCGCTTCCGTCTCGTCGGGCTCGCCCTTCACTGTTTACTCCGGGATCCAGCAAACCGGCGCGGGTTCCAATGGCGTCGACCGGCCCGATCAAATCGCCACTCCGCATTTCTCTACCGCACGCAAGGTCCGCGAGGACTATTTCGGCGAGGGTGTGAACAATGCCGCCGATTTCTTCTCCATTCCCATCCACGTCAGCGGAGGCACGGGGCCGAATCAAGGGCGATTCGGAACGCTCGGCCGCAACACCTTCCGCGGGCCGGCGTTCTACGACCTCGATCTGGCGGCGATCAAGGACACGCCGTTTGGCTCGCGAAAAAACGGGGCAGAACTGGTTGATCTCCAGTTCCGTGCGGAGTTCTTCAATATCTTCAACATTGTCGACATGGGACTACCGGCAAACATCATTTCCGGCGCCGGCTTCGGCGAAATCAGCAGAACCGCCGGCAACTCCCGCCAGATTCAGTTCTCGCTTAAGCTTATTTATTGAGTCGCCCGGCTTATCGCTCAGCCTGCGTCGAGCTGTCATTGTGGTAGCCCTTAACCGGGATGAAATGCCTGAAATCTCATCGTTACCTTTGGCACTCCTTCTGCACTCTCCGGGGAACTTCGCCCTTAGCCTCTTTGGCTGTACAATCCGTACAGGTCTCTGCGGCCCGCCCCGCAATTCGAGCCGACCGCGAGAGCCAAAACTAACCAGGTGTGCTGATGACCGTGACCCGCGAAAAAAACGAGCCGCGCAAGCTGCCCATGATGCCCATCCGCGATATGGTCATCTTCCCCTATATGATGACGCCCTTCGTGGTGGGCCGCGAGTCCAGTGTGCGTGCGCTCGAAGAGGCACTCAGCGGCGATCGAAAGATCTTTCTCGCCACCCAGCACGACGCCTCCATCGACGAGCCCAAGGCCAAGGACATCTACCAGGTCGGCTCGATCTGCAACATCGTGCAGAGCGTCAAAATGCCGGATGGCAACATCAAGGTCCTCGTCGAGGGTGTCGAGCGCGCCAAGTCCATCGACGTCACTGACCGCGACGGCTTCTTCGTCGCCACCGTACGCACCGGCAGACACGACTTCGAAATGACACCTGCCGCCGAGCAGCTCATGCAGCGCGTCACCAGCCTCTTTGAGAATTACGTCAAGCTGCAGCAATCCCTCAATTACGAAACCATCATCGCCAGTGTGCGCATGGACGAGCCCGCCAAGCTCTCTGACACGATCGCCGCCAACCTGCAGGTCGGTATCGAGGAAAAGCAGGAACTGCTTGCCATATTCGACCCCGCGGCGCGCCTGGCCCGCATCGCCGATGTCCTCGACGTCGAAATCGAAAAGCTCGACCTCGACCGCAACATCCAGTCCCGCGTCAAGCGCCAGATGGAGCGCGCGCAAAAAGAGTATTACCTCAACGAAAAAATCAAGGCCATCCAGAAGGAACTGGGCCGCGGCGAAAAAAGCGAGTTCGACGAGTTGCGCAAAAAAATTGAATCCGCCGG
>Ga0224554_1000810_pt1 | contig 23284 bp, 23 predicted proteins | sample 714S22024metaG_FD_180666 | JGI IMG/M metagenome (GOLD analysis project Ga0224554, IMG submission 180666) | Peat soil microbial communities from Stordalen Mire, Sweden - 717 S2 20-24 | ecosystem: Environmental > Terrestrial > Soil > Wetlands > Peat | place: Sweden: Norrbotten County, Stordalen...
ATTGGGGGCGTTGTTGTTCATGTATCAGCAGGTGCTGGGGCGCGATCTGGAATTCATGGCGGGGTTTGACCGGGCGCAGCGGCGGCAGCGGGTGCCGGTGGTGTTGAGTCGCGAGGAGGTGCAGCGGGCGGGCAGCCCTCTGCCCGCCGTTAGTTCCAATGGTGGCCGCCCGCAAGGGTTGGCGCGCACGGAGTGACGCGTCCCACCGGAGGGCCTTTTGAAATTGAATGACCGGGCGATGGGGGTCACCTTTTGCAGGTTGTGCTTTGACCTTGTTGTCCATCGCCCGGTTTGCATCTGGTTTTTTCCAGAGGCAAAAAGGTGGCCGGGTAGGGACGGCGCGCTGCGCCGTCCGGTCATCGCAGCGCGATGACCCTGCCAGCCATCAGGTTGACATGAGTGAATTGACGCCGCTCCAGACGCTGTATTGGGTGGAGCCGCCGATGGCCTGCACCCGCACCGAATAAACCGTCCCCGGCGTCAGGTTTGGGACGATGATGTTTTTCGTGTTTGGAAATATGCCCAGGTCCACCCACGGCGCGGTGCCGGTGCAGAACTGCACATGATAGGCCTTGGCATGGGGCACGGCCTCAAGAAACACGCCCAATTTGCCGGAGACGGAGTTGTCCAGCGAGAACACGGGCTGCGTCAACGGCTGCGAGGGGTGCTTGCCCGGCACAATGATGTCGAAGCCGGAGGAGAGCAGGTCCGATTCGTTTGTGAGGCCGAGGCTCTGGATGTAGCCGGCGGTCTGGCGCATGGCCCCGTTCAGCGTGTCGCGGGTTTCACCAAGCACGGCGGTGTCCTTGGGGCCGCCCATCGCCGCCGCCGTCATGGCATTTTGATACGCCGTCAGCATTGTGCCGAGAACGGCCAGGCTGACCGGCAGGTTGGGGAACAGCGGGTTGGTTTTAAGGCAGACCAGCACCAGCATGACGAAGCTGTTGAACTGGTCGCTGTTGAAGGATACAAACGCCAATGAGACACGAATATTACGTTTCATGATGATTTTCTCTTTCCCCCGCAGAAGCAACCGGCAGGGCCACACGGCCAGCCAATTGAAGCACAGACTGTCATTAGCTAGAATTGTGCCAACTTTGGATGGACAGGCTGCATTATAGTTAAATAGCTGATTAGCTGGCTTTACCATCCCCGCAGACGAACCTGCGAAGCTGATGCCGGCCGGCAGTCCGTCGCGTTGTTCCATTTCGAGACATATTCTGTCAGATTTCAGAACATGACGGGCCAAAACACCCTTTTAAAGGCCAATTCGCTTTTGTATTGTTAAAAAAGACTTTCGAGTTGATGAAAAGGACTTTCAAGTTGTCGCAAAGGCTTTTCCAGTTGATCCAAAGGCCTTTCAAGTTGGAGCAGGACATTTAGTCCGGGACGGCGGCCTTTCGAGTTGTCAGACAGGCTTTGCGAACTGGAACAAAGGGCTTTCGAGTTGTTCCAAAGGATTTTCGAGTTGAGGCAAAGTAATTGTCTTTTGTGACAAAAGACTTTCCCGCCGCCGGAAATGCCATTGTTTTTGAGCCAAAGGACTTTCGAGTTGAAGCAAAAGACTTTCGAGTTGTCATAAACCAAAAGCGAGTTGGAACGAACCCTTTTTGTTTTTTCAGAGAGCAACGGGCCACAAATTGACCGCCATGCCGCAGAAAAACCCGGAACAGACGAGAAAATGAACTTGCAAATCTGCGGCGCGGGCAGAAAATCACCAAAATGGTTCATGCTGGTCGTGAAAAAGAAACCATATGGGAAATCTCGGTTAAACAGTGTTCCCAACGATTGACCAACTATGAAAAACAACGCGATCATAGTCGCTTTCCTGCCTGGCTCGGCGTTTTCACGCCTTTCTTCAACCGTCCGCCAAGCACACGTTGGCTACATCCACATTATGAAATCCAAATTCTACATTTTTCTGCTTCTGCTTTCCTTCCTGTCTACGGTTGTGCAGGCGCAGACGAATTTCACGTCCACTGGCAGCCTCACCACCGCGCGCTACAATCACACCGCCACGCTGCTGCCCAACGGCCTGCTGCTCGTCGCGGGGGGATACAACTACAGTTATATCGCCAGCAGTGAGCTCTACAATCCGGCCACGGGGACGTGGGCGACCACCGGCAGCCTCAACACCGCGCGACAGAATCACACCGCCACCCTGCTGCCCAACGGCCTGGTGCTCGTCGCGGGCGGGAACGACGAAGGCGGCGAACTCGCCAGCTGTGAGCTCTACAATCCGGTCACTGGGACCTGGGCGACCGCCGGCAGCCTCAACATCGCGCGCTCCTATCACACCGCCACGCTGCTGGCCAACGGTCTGGTGCTCGTCGCGTGCGGGGAGGGCAACAGCGGCCTTCTTGCCAGCAGTGAGCTCTACAATCCGGCCACGGGAACCTGGACGGCCACCGGCAACCTCAAAACCGCGCGCTGCTATCACACCGCCACGCTGCTGGCCAACGGCTTGGTGCTCGTCGCGGGCGGGGAGGGCAACAGCGGTATTCTCGCCAGTTGTGAACTCTACAATCCGGCCACAGGGACCTGGACGACCACCGGCAGCCTCAAAACCGCGCGCTACTATCACACCGCCACACTGCTGCCCAACGGCCTGGTGCTCGTCGCGGGCGGGTATAACAACAACGGCGATCTCGCCAGTTGTGAGCTCTACAATCCGGTCACTGGGACCTGGGCGACCGCCGGCAGCCTCAACACCGCGCGCGATGGTCACACCGCCACGCTGCTGCCCAACGGCCTGGTGCTCGTCGCGAGCGGGGGTGGCACCATCGGCTTTCTCGCCAGCAGTGAGCTCTACAATCCGGCCACAGGGACCTGGGCGACCACCGGCAGCCTCAACACCGCGCGCTACCATCACACCGCCACCCTGCTGTCCAACGGCCTGGTGCTCGTCGCGGGCGGGAACGACGAAGGCGGCGAACTCGCCAGCTGTGAGCTCTACAATCCGGCCACGGGAACCTGGGTGCCCCCCGTCAGCCTCAACATCGCGCGACAGATTCACACCGCCACGCTGCTGACCAACGGCCTGGTGCTCGTCGCTGGCGGGGATGGCACCAACGGCTATCTTGCCAGCAGTGAGCTCTACAATCCGGCCACGGGGGCTTCGACGACCACCGGCAGCCTCAACAATGCGCGCTGCTGGCACACCGCCACGCTGCTGACCAACGGCCTGGTGCTCGTCGCGGGGGGAGAAGGCACCAACGGCGGCTCTCTCGTCAGCTGTGAACTCTACAATCCGGCCACGGGGACCTGGACGACCACCGGCAGCCTCAACACCACATGCGTGGCTGACACCGCCACGCTGCTGCCCAACGGCCTGGTGCTCGTCACGGGGGGATACAATGGCAGCACCGATCTCGCCAGCAGTGAGCTCTACAATCCGGCCACGGGAACCTGGACGACCATCGGCAGCCTCAACAACGCGCGTGTGGAACACACCGCCACGCTGCTGACCAACGGCCTGGTGCTCGTCGCGGGCGGGGATGGCACCAACGGCTTTCTCGCCAGCAGTGAGCTCTACAATCCGGCCACTGGGACCTGGGCGACCACCGGCAGCCTCACCACCGCGCGCTACCATCACACCGCCACCCTGCTGTCCAACGGCCTGGTGCTCGTCGCGGGGGGAGAAGGCACCAACGGCTTTCTCGCCAGCAGTGAGCTCTACCATCCGGTCACGGGGACTTGGACGACCACCGGCAGCCTCAACAACGCGCGCGAGGGACATACGGCCACGCTGCTGCCAAACGGCCTGGTGCTCGTCGTCGCGGGGGTATACCTGTATAATGGCAGCGGCTTCCCTCTCATCATTTGTGAGCTCTACAATCCGGCCACGGGAATCTGGACGACCATCGCCAGCCTCAGCACCGCGCGCGATGGTCACACCGCCACGCTGCTGCCCAACGGCCTGGTGCTCGTCGCGGGCGGGGATGACTATAATAGCGTTCTCGCCAGTTGTGATCTCTACTATTCCGGATTTGAAGGATTTATCCCCCCAGCTATCCAAACTTTGGCCGTCGGCTCGGCTGTCACGGCCCGGACGGTCAACGGGCTGTTCACGCTCAATTTCACCAACGTCATCGGCATGCCCTTTAATGTCTTGACCACCACTAACGCGGCGTTACCCGTGGCCAGTTGGAGCGTGCTGGGCGTCCCCACCGAGTTTTCCCCCAGCCACTTTCAATTCACCGACTCGCAACTCCCCACCGCCCGGCAGCGCTTCTACCGGATCAGCTCACCCTAGAAATTAAACGCAAATCTTCTGTCAACGGAAAACCTGACGTGCGCCGTCAGGCGGACACGATACAACGGCCACCCAGTGACGGTTGCGCTGGCGCGCATGGATTATGGGTCACGGAGAGCCGCGACAACGGACTGACGTGGTCGCCGCCTGTTCCCACCGGAATCAGCGATGCCAGTTCGAAATTTCATTTTGGCAGGCTGCCGGACGGAAGGTATTATTTGTCGGCAACCCCATGTGGCATCGCACGCCCCTGGTTTTGTCTCTGTCCCACGATGGGGTGCATTTCAATCAACATTATATTCTGGCCGAGGCGCACCGGGATACGCCAAAGACCAGCGACGAATACGGGTATCCCGCCTATCCGCACAGCATTGTTCACGATGGATACCTCTATGTCATTGTCTCGCGTGACAAAAACAAAATCGAGGTGTTGCGTGTTGCGTTGAATGAACTTTAGGGAATGGAGACGGGCCGCAAATAATCGCGCATTTGGCAACCGCGTCAGCCGATCATCCGTTCAAAAAAGTTTCGCAGAGGTTCCGAATTGTCATCGAAAGAGGGCACAGATGCCGGTGGCCACCGAAGCAGAGCCGAGACGTGATGAAGATGGATGCAGCCGCGCGCCATTTGCAAAGACCGGCTGCTACCAGAATCCACCGGTCTCGGCTCTGGCATACTGTTAATAACTTTAGGTTCAAGACTAGTTAAGTCCATGAGAAAGCTGTATAAAGCCAATGATGACAGTGCCAAACTGTTTTTTTCGCCGGTCGCGCCTTTCGGGGCGCAAATTTCGGCGCACAAATCAGACGGATTTCCGGCAGGCCCGTTTGAAATTGCCCGAAATTAATTTGTTCCCCGGTCTCGTTGCGCTATCATTGGGCCGGATGCCAGTCCAAAATCGCATCGTCAAAGTCCAGAAGCGCAACCGCGCTCTCGTGCGGTTCGATGCCGGTCGCATCGTCAAGGCCATGACGCATGCGGCGTCGGCCATTGGCGGTTTTCAAACGGATTTTCTGCCGGGCGTGAATGACAAAATCTTCGGCCCGCAACGGTCGGACGAGGACATCGCCGCGTTTCTGGCCGATGCGGTCATCATCTGCCTCAATTCCGACCCGCACCATCTGATTTCCAATTTTCCGCCGACGGTGGAGACGATTCAGGGCGAGGTGCTGCACGTGCTGCGCAGTTACGGCTTTCAGAAGACCGCCGACGCCTACGAATGCTACCGCTGGGGACGGCACTGGTTGCGGGAAGGCGCCATCACCAAGGAACAGTTCGTCGGCAACGGCTTTCCGCGCGAGCGGATGGCTCAAATCCTGGAATGGAATCGCCGGCATGGCGTGGACACCGTGGCGGGCTTGAACGAGACGATTCGCGGCGGGCGCATCAAGGGTGTCATCGCCGCGTCGCTCGCGGCCTACGAAACGTCGCTGGACGAGGCCGCGCAAAAAGTTGTGGCGCGTCTGAATGCCGGGGACAAGCTGCGCATGATGTGGGTGAGCGGGCCAAGTTCCTCCGGCAAGACGACGACGACGGTGAAGTTGACGGAGCGCCTCAAGCGGAACGGCCTGCGGTTTTTGATGCTGAACCTGGACGATTATTTCTGGTCCGCCATCGAGCATCCGACGGACTGGCTGAACGACCGGAATTATGAAACGCCGGAGGCGTTGGACATCCAGTTGTTGAACGAGCATCTTCGCGCGCTGCTGGACGGCAAGACGGTGGAGAAGCCGGTTTATAGTTTCATGGAGGGCCGGCGCGTTGGAACAAAGCCGGTGAAGCTGGAACCGGGCCAGATTTTGCTGCTCGACTGCCTGCACGGATTTTACCCGCCCATCACCGAGGGCATCGACGCCTCGGCGCAGTTCCGGATTTACATCGAGGCGATGAACGTGCTTTACGAGGGCGACGGCGGCACGAAACGGCTGACGCAATTCACCGACGCGCGCCTCATCCGCCGGATGTTGCGCGACGTGAAATACCGCAACCACGGGGCGCTCAACACCATTCTGCACTGGCACTACGTCCGCTACGGCGAACTGTTCAGCATCATCCCGCTGATGGGTCTGGCCGACCACGTGATCAACGGCGGTTTCCCGTTTGATTTGCCCGCGCTCAAGTCGTTCTTCATCGGCGATGGCGGGTTGCTGCCCAAGCCGGAGGAATTCGCGCCTTACACCGGTTTTCTCGACGCGCGCATCCGCTACGACCGCGCGAAGGCGCTGCTCGAATCGGTGGCAGGCTTCACGCAGGCGCAGGTTTCGGATTGCAGCTTTATTCCCGGCGATGCCGTCATCCGCGAATTCACCGGCGGCAGCACCATTCAGATTCCGCACAACGAGTGAAGTGCACCGGCAATCTCCGGCTTTGCCGAAGGTTTTCGAGAGACGCAGGTCGGCGTGGTTTTACGGTTGCCCGGCCTGCGGAAGTAATTCAACCGACGACCGGCTTTTTCTCCGTCTTCAGCCTGCTTTGCGGCCAGAAGGGTTTGCGGAAGGCGTCGGTGAAGTCGTAGCCGTTCTGGAAATCGTCGCGCGTGTCCTTGTCGGTCTTGGCGAGCAGGCCGATCTCCACCATGTTGAAAACGATCTCGCCGAAGTCGCGGCAGCTTTTCACGCCCCACTCTTCAAACACGGTCGCAACCATCGGGCCGAATTGTTCGAGGGCGAACTTGCGGATGCCATTGAGCAGTTCCTGCCCGCTGACGTGGCGGATGGCGCCGCGGGATTCCTTGCCGGCGAGTTTCTGCGTGAAGTCAAGCGCCTCGCGCACAAACGCATAGGCGTCGCGCGCGAAACGGGAATCCTTCGCGAGGATTAAATCCACCGCTTCGTCAAAATTGATCTCTTGCATGTCAGGGTTTGGCCAGATGGATTGCCGCCGGCACCGGATGCGCATTGCGCCAGGTCTTCACGGCCCAGCCGGTCAGCAGCAAGCCCAAAACAACACAGAGAACCAGTTGTTCCTGTTTCGTCAGGCCTTTCATGCGGACAGTATGGCCAAACGCGAGGTTAATCACAAGGAGGTCTTGTGGCGGCGGTCCCGCGTCCGGCGAGGAAATGCCGGAGCCTTGACGAGGCGCCTCGCGATAAAACCCGAATTTGCGATTTACGATTTGCGATTTACGCGGCAAACTATGGAAAACGGGTGATTGGTAATCCATAAATCGCAAATCAACAATTGCATGGCAGCCATCGGACGATTTCAGAGGAACGAAGATATTTTTCACGCGAAGGTCGTGGACGGGGAGCTTTTCCGGCTGCGCGGCGACGTCTTCGGCGCGCCGTCGTTCGACCGCAAGCCCACTCCGCACAAGGGGGTGAAAACGCTGGTGCCAGTCGTGCCCACGAAAATCATCTGCGTCGGGCTGAATTACGCCGACCACGCGCGAGAGACGGGCAAGGAATTGCCGAAGGAACCGCTGATCTGGTTCAAGGCCACCACGTCGCTGCTGCCGGACGGCGGGAAGATTGAAATTCCGTTTCCGCAGCACCGCACGGATTTCGAGGCGGAATTGTGCATCGTCATCGGGCGAAAGATCCGCAACGTCTCGCCCACGCAGGCGAACCGCTACATCTTCGGCTACACCGCCGCGCAGGACATCAGCGACCGGACGATCCAGAAGGCCGACGGCCAGTGGGCGCGGGCGAAGTCGTTCGACACCTTCACACCGCTGGGGCCGCTGGTGGAGACGACGATTGATCCGGGCGGACTGAACATCCAGCTTTTCCAAAACGGCCAGTTGCGGCAAAACTCGAACACGAGCCAGCTCATCTTCAAACCCGCCCAACTCGTCAGCTTCATCTCCACCAACCTCACGCTGCTGCCCGGCGACGTGATTCTGACCGGCACGCCCAGCGGCATCGGGCCGATTCAGGGCGGCGACAAGCTGGAAGTGCGCATTCAGGGCCTTGCGCCGCTGGTAAACCAAGTGAAGTGAGAAGTGCGAAGGGCGAGGGGCGAGCCTTCAGGCAAAGTTGATATTTATGAACGATCTCAAGCCAAGAACGAAGAAGTTTGCGTTGGATGTCATTTTATTTTCTCGCAAGCTGCCGCGCGGTGACGAATTCACGGTTATTAAACGCCAGCTCATTCGTTCAGCAACATCGGTTGCAGCAAACTATCGCGCCACGCAGCGCGCGAAATCAAAGGCTGATTTCATAAATAAAATGGGCACGACGGAAGAAGAAGCCGACGAATCTCTTTTTTGGCTGGAATGCCTGTCTGAATTGGCAACCAGCGAACACGCGGAATTGAACCGTTTATTGAAAGAGGCAAATGAATTGACTGCGATTTTAGTGGCTTCAAGAAAACGGGCGCGCGAATAGAATTGGCAATTCGTCCTTCGCCCTTCAAACTTCACACTTTGTTATGTATTGGACACAAACATTGATTCCGACACTCCGCGAAGCCCCGGCTGATGCGGAAATTCTTTCACACAAGCTTTTGCTCCGCGCCGGACTGATCCGCAAGCTGGCGGGCGGCGTTTATACTTTTCTGCCGCTCGGCCTCCGCGTGTTGCGCAGGGTCGAGCAGATCGTCCGCGAGGAAATGGACAGGGCGGGGGCGATTGAGGTGCTCATGCCCGCGTTGCAGCCGCCGGAAATCTGGGAGGCCAGCGGCCGCGCCGAAACGGCGAGCAATGTTTTGTTCAAGGTCAAGGACAGCTCCGGTCGCCAGTGGTTTTTAAGCCCCACCGCCGAGGAGGTCATCACCACGCTGGCCGCGAACGAGATCAATTCCTACCGGCAGCTGCCGAAGAATTTTTACCAGATCAGCCTGAAATTCCGCGATGAAATCCGCCCGCGCTTCGGCCTGATGCGCGCCAAGGAATTCGTCATGAAGGACGCCTATTCGTTCGACACCACGGACGAGGGCGCGATGGCGGCTTACAAGAAAATGTATGACGCCTACACGCGCATCTTCGCGCGGTGCGGGCTGAAGGCGTTTCCGGTGGAGGCCGACACCGGCGTCATCGGCGGCAATTACTCGCACGAATTCATGGTGCCCGCCGAGACGGGCGAGAACGAAGTGGCGTTTTGCGAGGCCTGCGGCTACGCGGCGAACATCGAGAAGGCGACGAGCGGAATCCCGAAAACGGCGGCGCGCGAAATCGGCGCGGCCATCGAGAAATTCGCCACGCCCGGCGTCGTGACGATTGAGGCGTTGAGCAAGGAGCCTTACAAGGTTCCGGCCAACCGCCAGATCAAGACCCTGATTTTCATCGCTGACAGCAAGCCCATCATCATTCTGATCCGCGGCGACGACCAGTTGAACGAGACGAAGCTCATGGCGAAAACCGGCGCGGTGGCGGTGCGCCCGGCGACACCGGAAGAAATCATTCCGCTGCTCGGCGCGAAGCCGGGCAGTTTGGGCGCGGTGGTAGGGACAGCGCGCTGCGCTGTCCAGACGTCGCAGCGCGACGTCCCTACCTTAACAGTTTACGCCGACGAGCGTTTGCGCGGCGCGAACGGCATGACGACCGGCGCGAACGAGGACGGTTTCCATTTGAAGAACGTCTCCATCGAACGCGACATCAAGGTGACCGCGTGGTTTGATTTGCGGACGGTCACGGCGGGCGAGCCGTGCGTGAAGTGCGGCAAATCCCTGAAGATCCGCCGGGCGATTGAAGTCGGCCACGTCTTCAAGCTCGGCACGAAATACAGCGAGAAGCTGAACGCGACATTCCTCGACGCGGACGGTTCGCGCAAGCCGTCGGTGATGGGCTGCTACGGCATCGGCGTGTCGCGGACGGTGCAGGCGATCATCGAGCAGAGCAACGACAAGGACGGCATCATCTGGCCGTTGAGCGTCGCGCCGTATCGGGTTTGCATCACGCCGTTGAGCGTCGCACCGGAGAGCGCGGCAATGAAGCTGGCGGAGAAAATTTATGCGGAACTGACGGCGCGGGGCGTGGATGTGATTTTGGACGACCGCGACGAGCGCCCCGGAGTGAAGTTCAAGGATTCGGAACTGGTTGGCTTTCCCATCCGCATCGGCATTGGCGAAAAATCGCTGGCGAAGGGCGAGGTGGAAATCAAGCCGCGCGGCGGCGCGTTGCAAGCCGTTCCGATTGACGGCGCGGTGGCGGCGGTCCTGGCGTTGCTGGAGAAAACGGCGTGAGGCAGATCACGCCGCCGGTTTGGCGGTCTTCGCGGCGGTGGTGTCGAGACAGTCGCGGACTGTCCTGGCGAGGGTGGTGTGCGTGAATGGTTTTTGAAGGAATCGCGCCTGCGACCTCGCGAGCAGTTCCGCCCCAATCTCGGTGGAGGAGTAGCCGCTGGTGAAAATGATTTTCAAATCCGGCCGGTCGGCCAGCAGCCGTTCGGCGAGATCCACGCCGGAGAGTTTTTCGGGCATCACCAGGTCGGTGAGCAGCAAATCAATTTTGTCGGCGGATTGACGCCACACCTCAATCGCCTCCCGGCCGGAGGACGCCTCCAGAATGTGATAGCCGCAGTTCTGGAGGATGTCGTGCGCCATTTCCCGGAGGGTTTCCTCGTCCTCGACAATGAGAATGGTTTCGGTGCCGCCCACCACCGGTGCGTCGGAGGCGGTCACTTCATCGGTTGTGGTGGCGTTTTCATCGCCGGCTGGAAAAAACACGTCGAACGCGGAACCTTTGCCCGGTTCGCTGTCCACTTCCAGCCAGCCGTCGTGTTGCTTGACGATGCCATAGACGGTCGCCAGACCGAGGCCCGTGCCTTTGCCGACTTCCTTTGTGGTGAAGAAAGGTTCAAAAATGCGACCCAACGTTGCGACATCCATGCCGGTGCCCGTGTCCGCGACGCGCAGGCGCACGAAACGTCCGACGCGGGAATCGGGATGCGTCTCGGCATAGGCGGCGTCAACCGTCATGGCACCAAGGTCGAAGGTCAAGATGCCGCCGTGCGGCATGGCGTCGCGGGCGTTGACGGCGAGGTTCATCACCACCTGTTCCATCATGCTGGCGTCGGCGTGCACGAAGGGGAGTTCCTCCGGCGGGTGGAAGTGCAGCGCGATATTTTCGCCGATGATGCGTTGGACCATTTTGGTCATATTGCCCGCCACCACGCGGAGGTCGAGCAATTTGGGCTGCATCACATTTTTGCGGCTGAACATGAGCAACTGCTGCGTGAGGCCGGCGGCGCGTTCGGCGGCGAAGAAGACGGCCTGCACCGGATCCACCATCTCGGATGGCAGTGTCGGCTTGGCGAGCAGCGCGCTGGAATGTCCCTGGATGATGGTGAGCATGTTGTTGAAATCGTGCGCGACACCGGCGGCGAGCTGGCCGATAGACTCCATTTTTTGCGCCTGGCGCAGTTGCGCCTCGAGGTTCAGCCGTTCGGTGATGTCCTCGGCATAGCAATGGACGACGTGGCTGGCCAGCATTGGATGGAACGACCATGACAATGTGCGGCCGTTGATTTTCGCCTCCAAATGCAACCGGCTCCGGTCTGCCGCCAGACATTCATGGATGATTTCGTCGGCATGTTCCGGCAGAACGTCGCGCGGATGATTTTTGTTGATGGCCAGCGCCAGTTTCTGCGCCGCCTCGTTGAAGTATGTCATCGTGCCGTCGGCGGCAAATTCCATCGCGGCATAGGGATTTAACTGCGCAAAGGCGGCAAGTTTTTCGCGCTCCTTGATGCGCTGTTCCAAGGTTGCCGCCATGCGGTCAAAAATTTTCGCAAGTCGGCCCAGTTCATCCTCCGAATCCGGCAAACCGGTGCGGGCGCCCAGATCGCCGTCGGCGATTTTTTTGGCCGTCTGCGTCATGGCATGCACCTGCCGGCGGACGAACAGCTCACCGCCCATCCACGCCGCCACCAGCGCCAAAAACCCCACCACAAACCCGCTCATCGGCAGATCGTAAATATACATGACGAGCAGCGCCGGCAGGGTGAGCAGCAGGACGCTGGCGACCAGCTTCATCCGCACGGTGGAGAATCTGAAAATCTTTCTCATACGGTCGGTTCTCAATCCGCCGCCAGTGTAGCCTCGAACTTGCGGCGCGGGAAGCGATTTCAGACTTCGTCCGCCAGCGCCGCCGCCCGGCCTTTGGGCAGGCGGCCCAGATGAAAAATCAAAAAGCCGTGGAGGAATTGCCGCAGTTCGCCGGTTTGCGCGCGCGTGAGTTTCAATCGCAAACACTCTTCCCAGCCGCAGCTCACGAACACCCCGGCAATTTGCCTCGATCCCGCCGTCAGATCCGTTTTTCGCGGGCCGGGATCCAGGCCAAGCTCCCGCAGCAATTTGAGTTCAAAGGCAAAAACCAGTTGCGCCGCCGGTTTTTGCCGGCAGAGGGCGTCGAGAAATCCGCGCAGCAGTTCAAATGCGCCGGGCAGCGGCGTTTCCGTTTCCGTTGCCTGCTCGATGAACGCGGCGGCATAGGCGGCCCGGCTCAATTTCAAAAGGTCCTCCCGCAACGCCATGTGTGTCGCGCGCAAGCCGGCCTCGCGCAACGTGTGCAAATCCGTATGGCGGCTGCGGCTGAACGAAAAATCCGCCTCGTAAAACAAATCCAGCTTGCCGTGGAACGCCGATTGGGGCCGGCGCGCGCCCCGGGCGACAGTGGAGATGCGCCCGAATTCCGGTGTCAGCCAGCGGACAATGAGGCTGGTCTCGGTGAGCGGCAGCGTCCGCAAAATCAGGCCGGTGGCGTTTTGAATCATAAACGCGGGGATGGAGGATGAAAGCGGAGGACGTTATGACGATTGCGCGCGCCTTGCCGTTTTCCATTCTCCATTTCCATCTTCATTTTTTCGCCGGTGGCGGCGTGTATTCCTGGGAAAGGGCGCCAAGACTGATGATGTATTTGAAGCCATCGGCCACGCTCATGTCGAGTTTGATGACCTTGTCCGCCGGCACGAGAATCAAAAAACCGCCCGTCGGAATCGGCGTGGTTGGGATGAAGACGCAGATGCAATTCATGCCGGTTTTTTGCTGCATTTCGCTTTCCTGATCGCTGGTGATGAAGCCGACCGAAAAAATCCCCTCACGCGGATATTCGACCAGCACGACTGTTTTGAACGAGCTTGTTTTGCTGGATGAAAACGCCTCGTCCACCTGCCGGATCGTGCCGTAAATTTTGTTCAACACCGGCACACGCAGCATTATGCCATCCGCCCAGGCAATCATCCGTTTGCCGATGTAATACCGCGCCAGCACGCCGACGACGGACACGATGACAACCGTCAGCAAAAACGCCAGCAGGCTCCAATACCAGAACATCGGACCGGACTCGCCGTTTTCATAGACGATTTTCGGATTGGGGTAATACTTCAGGAAAAACAGCAGCGTGTCGGTGAAGCGGGAAATGGTGCCAAAAAACCATTTAACCGCCGCCAGCGTGATCACGCCGGGCAGCACAATCACGAGACCGGTCAAAAAACTGGCGCGCCAGCGCGCAAAAAGCGATTTCTTCACACGGACAGTTTAGAAGCGCCGCCGATTTGCGCGAGATTAAACTTCCTGGAAAGCCCGGCCAGCCTGCGGTTTTCCTCCCGCTTCATCCTGCGGCGCGCGGCGGCGTGAAGGTCGTCGTATCCGAGCAGATGCAAAATGCCGTGGACGATGTAGCGGGCGATTTCCGACTGCCAGGTTGTCCTGAACTTCTTCGCCTGCAAGACCGCCTCGTCCACGCAGATGAAAAGCTCGCCGCATAAAGTAGCGCAGGCGTCCCGCCTGCGAATTTCCCGCTCAAGCGATTTACTACGCAGGCGGGACGCCTGCGCTACTATTTCCGCGTAATCAAAGGTAATCACATCCGTGGAACCTTTGTGCCGGAGAAAGGTCTCGTTAACCAGGGTCATTTCGCGCGCAGCGACGAGACTGATGCCAAGTTCGGCCCCGCCGATGTTCAAGTCCGACAGCAGTCCCTCCGTGATTGCCTTCAGGAGCCGCGGATTGATTTTCCGCGTCCGCTGGCGGTTGCTGATCAAAACCGTTGAATTGTTGGATCGTTGAATCGTTGAATCGTTGGATGTTCCAGCCGATGCAACTTTGTAACGATGTAACGATGTAACGCTCTTGCTCATTCGGTCTTCGTCCGGCCGCGGTGCTCCTCGTAAGCCGTGATGATGCGCTGCACGAGCGGATGGCGGACCACGTCGCGCTTGGAAAATTCCACGATGGCGATGCCTTCCGTGTATTTCAACGCAAGATGCGCTTCCAGCAGCCCGGAATTTTTGTGGGGCGGCAGGTCAATCTGCGTCTCGTCGCCGGTGATGACCGCCTTGGAGCCGTGACCGAGCCGCGTGAGAAACATCAGCATCTGCTCGGTCGTGGAATTTTGCGCCTCGTCCAGGATGATGAAGGCGTTGTTCAGCGTGCGTCCGCGCATGTAGGCCAGCGGTGCGATTTCAATCGTCCCGCGCTCGGTGTGCTTCGAGATTTCTTCGCCGGGCAGCATGTCGTGCAGCGCGTCGTGCAGCGGACGCAGATACGGCGTGATTTTTTCAAACAGATCGCCCGGCAAAAAGCCAAGTGCCTCGCCGGCTTCGACCGCCGGCCGGGTCAGAATGATCCGCGAAACCTTGCCATCGCGCAAAGCCGCGAGCGCGAGCGCCACTGCCAGATAGGTTTTGCCCGTTCCCGCCGGGCCGACGCCGAACGTGATGTCGTGCTTGCGGATGGCGTCGAGATATTTTTTCTGGCCGACGGTCCTGGCGGTGACGCCCGGCTTTTTTTCGTGAGTGGTCACGCGGTCGTCCACCATGTTTTTCAACGTCTCGGAGCCTTCGTGCTTCATGATGTTCAGCGCGTTGTTAAACTCGCGGTTCCGCACCAGTGAACCGGCTTTCAGCAGGGTTTCCAGCGACGCGAACAAATTCCTGGCGCGCTCAACCGCGTCCGCTTCGCCTTCCAGCTTGATCCAGCCTTCGCGCGCCGTGGCCTTGACGCCAAGCTCGGTTTCCAGCGATTGCAGATTGCGCGGTTCGTGGTTGAAAAGCTGCTGCGCGAACCGCGCGTTCTCGTAATGAAGAGTTTCAGTTGCCACAAGTTTGTCTAGCCACAGATTTGCACAGATGGAACACAAATGAAGAAGCCGGATCCAATTGCATGACAATCTGTGTTTAATCTGGGTTTCATCTGTGGCTGAAATTATTTCGCGAGTTCCGCCCGCAGTTTTGCCGCCAACTCGCTCAACGCCTGTGGCAGCACGGTTGTATTTGCGATGACCGGCATGAAATTCGTGTCGCCGTTCCAGCGCGGCACGATGTGGATGTGCAGGTGCTCGACGATGCCCGCGCCCGCGACCTTGCCGAGGTTGATGCCGATGTTGAAACCGTCCGGCTTCATCAGTTGCGTCAGCGCGTTCGCGCAGCGGCGCACGAGCTTCCACAAATCGGCGAGCTCATCATCGGTCAATCCGTTCAAGTCCGCGACTTCCTTGTAGGGCACGACCATCAGGTGGCCGCCATTGTAGGGATATTTGTTCAGCAGCGCGAAACAGGTGCGGTCGCGCGCGATGACGTAATTGCCCTCGTCGTCGCTGGATTGCGCGATGCTTGTGAAGAGGCTCGTGTCGAGCCTGGGCTTGGGCGCGAGGATGTAGTCAATCCGCCATGGCGCATGCAGTGATTCCATAAAGGCAAATTAACGCGCAAAATCTATGTGAACAAACTCAAAATCGCCGCCGCCGCGCGCTGGCTGGCGCCGGGTTCGCCGAGCGTGGAAACAATCGTGGCGAGCTGCGATTTGATTTTCGCCCGGCGCGATTCGTCCTGCAACAGCTCCAGCGCCGCGCGCGCGAGGTTTTCCGGCGTCGCGACGTTCTGGATGAATTCCGGGAAAACCTCCTCGTCCGCCAGAATGTTTGGCATCGTCGCCCATTTCACGGTGGCGATGCGTTTGGCGATTTCATAATTGACCCATGACGTTTTGTAGAGCGTCACCGTCGGCACGCCGAAGAACGCGCATTCCACCGTCACCGTGCCCGTCGAGGCGATGGCGGCATCGGCTGCGGCCAGCGCATCCGGCAGATTGCCGGTTTGAATCTCAAAATCCGCCGGGAGCTCGGCCAGTTTTCCGGCGAGCGTTTTCAAGGCTGGATTCGGCAAGACCATCTTTGCCCTTGTTGCCGGCAGTTTTTCCCGGATCAAACTCAATGCGCCAAGCAACACCGGCAGATGCCGCTGCAACTCGCTCTTCCGGCTGCCGGGCAAAAGTAAAATCGTTGGTGATATTCCAGCCGATTCCGCTTTTGGCTTTTCGCTTTCCGCTTTCCCGAATCTTCCAATCATCGGATGCCCGACAAATTCCACGCGTAATTTCGGCACACGCCGGGCATACCAGGCCTTTTCAAACGGGAAAATGCTCAACAGCAAATCGTAATCCGCCGCCAGCCGGTTCGCGCGACCCGGACGCGACGCCCAGACCTGCGGCGAAACGAACTGGATAATCTTCGGGTTCCAGTTCGCGCCAGGATGCTTGCGCACGTATTCCTTGACCGCGTGGCCGAAACGCAGGTTGAACCCGCCGAAATCCACGCCGATGACCACGTCAGGTTTTCGCTCAATGGCGAGCGCGAGCAGTTGGTTGAACAGCCGCCGGAACTTGAAATAATTCTTCAGCACGTCGGAAAAGCCGATGACCGAGTGCAGCGTCAGGTCAAACGCCAGCTCGACTCCGGCGGAGGCCATTTTCGCGCCGCCCGCGCCGAAGAAAACCGGCGAGGATGGCGGATTGAGGATGGAAGATTGAGCGCGCAGCGCGGAAACCAGTTCCGCCGCGAGCAAATCCCCGCTCGTCTCACCGGCGATGAGCATGAAGGTTTTTGGTTTCAACGGCCGGATTTTAACGCAAAGCCGCCAAGACGCGGAGAAAATTCTAACACCCGTCCGGTGGCTGGTCATTGCGTGGCGGCTCCGGCCTGGCGTTGTGCATGAAAACGCCAGTCAAAATCAACATGGCGCAGCCAGCAGTTGCAGTCGTCCGGCCATCAACCTTGGTTTGGCCGCCGCTGACCCTGGTCTTGGGCTGAATTCTTTACTTCATGGACATGTTGCCTGTATCAAAACCGGCCCGGCAACCATAAACGGAGCCGTTTCAAGGCATTTCAAAGGCTTTCCCAGCATTAACGCAGACATTGCAAGACATGACAAAGCGGCTTCTTTGGGTATGGAAGGGCTTTCCTTACCTGTGGAAATGATTTCCACAGGTAAGGAAACGCTGGCGTCAGGTATGGCAGACCTTCCACACCTGATGCTGGCTTTGCCATACCTGTGGAAACGGTTTCCACAGGTAAGGAAATTATTTCTTCAAGCAAGGAAGCGGCTTCCCTGGGTAATGCCGTAGTTTCCCTTGGTAATGCCGTCGTTTCCCTGCCTGTGGGAACGCTGCGTTATGTCAGGCAATGCCTGCTCTACCTGTGGCAATCGTTTTGTTAAGTCTGGAAATGCGTCCAAGACCCCGGTCTTATCCAGCAACCGGTAGCCTGGCCGCTTCCAAACCATGGCAATCGGTGCTTTTCCATGAAAAAGGGCTTCCGGAACCAATTTTATCGCTTCCAGGACATCACAAAAGCTTCAGTCTGGGTGAACGGCCCAGCACGCCGAATTGGTGGCCGTCCGCAAGGACCTCCGGCAACGCCCCGCTCATCCACCAACGCCCCGCATATCTGGTAGGGTCATCGCGCTGCGATGACCGGACGGCGCAGCGCGCCGTCCCTACCTGCTGATTTGAAAATACCGCGGGTCATCCCCCGGTCGAAGTTCGACCTCCCAATGGCGATTTCACCCGTGGTGGCCGTGCGCAAGCACCTTGGGCGCGAACCCCTGCAAACCGATGTCGGGAAAACCGACCGTCGCCACCGTGCCGCTGGAGAAATGAAGAATGAAGAAGGATGAATGAAGAATTACCGGCTGGCGCGAACCTGTCGTTGTTTTGTTTCATCATTCTTCATTCTGCCTTCTTCCTTTGCTTTTTAGATCATTGGCCGCATCCACCTGAACCACCTTGGCGTCAATCAAACCCGCGCCCGTGAGCAAACGAACCTTCGTCGCATCCTTGACCACATGATAATTTGAAAAAAGCGCATATCATCCCCCGCGCCGGACAGCGAAACGGTTTCCCATTTTGCCCGCTTGAGCGAAAATCACGGCCAGCTCAAGCCGTAGAAACGACTGTGGTAATTCGTCCACTTCGAATCGCTGAAATAAAATGTGCCGCCAGTAAGAGTGTTGGTTTGAAGCGGTTGCCACACGGGGTTGGCAAGATTTGTGCAAGCTTCAACCACGACGACTATACCGATATTACCGGTAATGGTGAATCCAAAACGATTCGTCCGCACGCCAAAAGTGTTATTCGTGGTCGGCACCTGTGGATTCCAGGTGGTAGTGTATGGGATCTGAGACATAAGCAGAGACCAGCCAGTGCTTCCCGGAAGACAATAGAAATACGGATAATTAAAAGGTGGATTATATAATCTACAGGAAAAGAAAATATTAGTGCCTACAACAGTCGGAGCATTGCCTTTGAAATAAACGCTGTTTAACCTGGTGCAGTAAGCGAATGCATTGTCCTGAATGTTCGTAACGCTTTTTCCCACTGTGACAATGGTCAGATTTGAGCATGAATAAAAAGCATCGGTCCCAATACTGGAGACACTGTCGGGGATGGTGATACCGGTTAGGCCTGTGCAAAGATAGAACGCGTCGTTTCCGATCTTGGTGACGCTACTGCCAATTGTGAGATTGGCCAGACTACTACAGTAATAAAACGCCTCATCCCCGATGGTGCTGACGCCGTTGCCAAAAACGATATTCGTCAGAGCGTTGCAGTTATTGAACGCATCGCTTCCGATATTGGTAACGCTGTTGGGGAGTGTCACACTGGTCAGATTCGGGTCGTCCTCGAACGCCGATCCGAAAGTGGTCACGCCATTGGAGATTACATAGCTTCCAATTTTACCACATGGATATTCGATGAGCTGGGTTTTGCTCTTGTTGAACAAGACTCCTGCCACGCTGCTATAGGTTGGATTGCTTGCTACCACCGTTATTGAGGTCAGGCTTAAGCAGCTTTGGAACGCGAAATTGCCGATGTTGGTGATACTGCTACCAATCGCGATATTGGTCAATTTGTCACAGATGGCGAATGCACTATCCTCGATGCTGGCAAGGCTGCCGGGGAACGTGATGCTTGTCATGGAACAGTCAACGAATGCGCCATTCCCAATGGTGATGACACTGCTGCCAATCGTCACGTTTGTCAGGCTATAGCAATCGTTGAATGCGCCGCTCCCGATACTGATGACGCTGTTGGGAATCGTGACACTTTGCAGTTTCCAGCAATCAGCGAACGCAGCCCCACCAATGTTGGTGACGCTGTTACCAATCGTCACATTGGTCATATTGTAGCAGTAAGAGAACGCACTGCTTCCGATATTGGTCACGCTGTTTGGAATCGTGACGCTCGTCAGGTTGTAACACCATTCAAACACACCTATTCCGATATTGATCATTTTATCGGGGATAGTGATGTTTGTCATAGCGCACTGGGCGAAAGCATAGTTGCCAATGTTCGTCGCGCTATTTGGGATGGAGACGTTGGTCAAGCTACTGCACGAATAGAATGCATAGCTTCCGATAGTGGTCACGCTGTTGGGGATTGTGACGCTGGGCAGGCTCGAGCAGTCATAGAACGCATCGCTTCCAATGCTAATGAGGTTGCTGCCAATCGTCACGTTAGTCAGGTTGTAGCACAAATAGAATGCTTCGCTTCCGATGTTGGTCACGCTGTTGGGGATACTGACGTTGTTCAAGTTGTATTTGTCATAGAACGCACCGTATGCGATGATGGTGACCGGAAAGCCGTTGGTTGAACTTGGTATGGTCGCTGTGCCACCGGAGCCGGTGTAGCTCATGATTGTGATCGCGCCGTTGTTGGTCGTAAAAGTGAATTGGGCTTCCACCACTGTTGGCAGTGCCAACAGCAACAGCAGTTGCACAAATTTATTCACAAGATGACTTTTTGATGCCGTCACACTTCGTGGTCGGCTTAAAGTCAAAGCTGCTCCGATTCGTCAATGACGCTTCCAAGAAGCACATGAGCCTGGCTCGCCGTGAATTTGTTCCGACCATGCGGAGCCTTGCGGCTCTACCGTGACATTGCACTGGGGAATTTGTAGGGCTATTTGGGCATGCACTATATTGGTCTTGAGGTTGGCTCCAGAGAAACTAGCAGCAAACCGAAGATAATCGTCAGAATGTTTTTTGATCAGCATATCTATGACGAAATGGCTGTCGAAGATGTGTCCTTTAGGCACTTCCTCAACTATGGTTTGGATCGCCGTTCTTATTTTGGTTATTTGGGTGGTGTTCATGTTCAACCGCTGATTCTATCAGGCAAGCATGGTGGCGTCAAGCACCACATCAAACGTTTTTTATCCTGCTCGTCCATCGCAAAATGAATACCGGAAAAGAGAGTTCAAGTGCAGAATGCGCCCGTCTTCGCTCCCGTCTTCACTGCGTTACGACGCGGCGAGTAGCTTCGACGCGGCAAGGTTTTGAATGGGGAGCGCGACCGTCCCGGTTGCCGTTTTCGGCGTCGCGCCGAAAACCCTTCAACAAACTGATTTGTCCAACGATGATTCGGGCGCGACGCCCGAACCCGCAGGCGGGACGCCCGCGCTCCCCCCAATCGTCCATCGCAAAATGAATACCGGAAAAGAGAGTTCAAGAGCGGAATGCGCCCGTCTTGGCTCCCGTCTTCACTGCGTTACGACGCGGCGAGTTGCTTCGACGCGGCAAGGAGTGCGGAGTGCGCCCCCATTTGATTTCCGTCATCGCCCAGCAACGTGCGCCTCGCCCTGTGAAATAATGCCTGCGCCAAGGCATCCCATTGTCTCCGCCATATTTCACACGGCGAGCCCCGCGCCCCGTTGCCCCAGCGGCATTCGCGCCCCATTCCGCGCTCCCTCGAAAATAGCCCAGCCATTCATGGCTGGGACTCGAGGCCCGCAAATTTCCAAAGTCCCGTCAGGGACGAAAGAACCGTTCTGCCGTCCCTCGCGGGACTTTTCCATTTGGTTGACGCCGGACCCAGCCATAAATGGCTGGGCTATTGTCGTTGTGTCGCTCCGCGACTTTGCGCCTTGGCGTCTTTGCGTTAAATTCATTCGCCCCAATCGACCATCCCAAAATGAATACCGGAAAAGAGCCTTTCCAGTGCGGAATGCGGAATGCGGAATGCGGAGAGCGCCCGTCTTCGCTCCCGTCTTCACTGCGTTACGACGCGGCGAGTTGCTTCGACGCGGCAAGGAGTGCGGAATTTGGAAATGGGGAGCGCGACCGTCCCGGTTGCCGTTTTCGGCGTCGCGCCGAAAACCCTTCAACCAACTCATTTGTCCAACGATGGTTCGGGCGCGACGCCCGAACCCGCACGCGGGACGCACGCGCTCCCCCCAATCGTCCATACCAAAATGAAAACCGGAAAAGAGCCTTTCCAGTGCGGAATGCGGAATGCGGAATGCGGAATGCGCCCGTCTTCGCTCCCGTCTTCAATGCGTTACGACGCGGCGAGTTGCTTCGACGCGGCAAAGAGTGCGGAATTTGGAAATGGGGAGCGCGACCGTCCCGGTTGCCGTTTTCGGCGTCGCGCCGAAAACCCTTCAACCAACTCATTTGTCCAACGATGGTTCGGGCGCGACGCCCGAACCCGCACGCGGGACGCACGCGCTCCCCCCAATCGTCCATACCAAAATGAAAACCGGAAAAGAGCCGTTCAAGAGCGGAATTCGGAGTGCGGTTGTAGCGCCGAGCCTGTGGCTCGAAGGAATCGGCGCACAGCGCCGACACTACACGTTCCGTTTGCGAGTGTGCCCCATCCGCCGCTACGGCGGTTACGTTTTCTTCTTTTCCTCGCGTAAAACCATCGGCGCATGAAGTTCCGCTTCCGCCTCCGTGCCGGTCATGGCCTGGTGCATCGTGTCCGGGCAAAGGTCAACGCCGCCGGGCCATTCCACACAGCCGAAATCAGGATTGACAATGACGGCGTTGAAAACCTTGGCATCGAGCAATTTCAGAAATACGCCGCCGCGCCGTCCGGGTTCAACGGGAAAAATCCCGCTCACGCCGTCGTTGAAAGTGACTTTCAACCGGCATTGCGGCAGCGGTTCGGCGGAAATGATCCGAATCATGTCTTTATTCTACTCCAACGGCGCGATTTTGGAAGGCTCTTGATTGCGGCTGGCCAGTTCCCATGCCTGCCGCAGTTCCGCGCGATGCAACGCCGCCCATTCGAGGACGAGCGCCCGCGCCCGCCGGCTCATGTCACCTTCCATGACTTCGAGCGTGTTGATGTTGACCTTGATTGCCTCGCCTTGATAGACCGCGTGAAAATGCGGCGGTGCGTGGTCGCCATAAAACATACGGACGATGATGCCGTAAAACCGGCTTAATTCAGGCATGGCGACAGGATAATTGGATTCAACCGACTGGCAAGTCCGGCGCTTCCAATCCAATCGTCCGTCCCAAACTGAATACCGGAAAAGAGCCATTCAAGTGCGGAATGGAGAGTGCGGAGTGCGGAGTGCGCCCCAATTTGATTTCCGTCATCGCCCAGCATCGTGCGCCTCGCCCCGTGAAATAATGCCCGACGTCAAGACTTCCCATTGTCTCCGCCGTATTTCACGGGGCGAGCCCCGTGAAATAATGCCCCGCGCCAAGGCTTCCATTGTCTCCGCCGTATTTCACGGGGCGAGCCCCGTGAAATAATGCCTGCGCCAAGGCTTCCCATTGTGTTTGCCGTATTTCACTGGGCAAGCCCTGTGAAATAATGCCCCACGCCAAGGCATCCCATTGTCTCCGCCGTATTTCACGGGGCGAGCCACGCGCCCCGTTGCCCCGGCGGCATTCGGAATGCGCGCCCCCTTCCGCCTCCGTTGAAAATAGCCCAGCCATTCATGGCTGGGACTCGTGGTTCGCAAATTCCCAAAGTCCCGTCAGGGACGAAAGAGCCGTTCTGCCGTCCCTCGCGGGACTTTTCCATTTGGTTGACGCTTGACCCAGCCATAAATGGCTGGGCTATTGTCATCGCGCCACT
>Ga0224554_1000811_pt1 | contig 23249 bp, 22 predicted proteins | sample 714S22024metaG_FD_180666 | JGI IMG/M metagenome (GOLD analysis project Ga0224554, IMG submission 180666) | Peat soil microbial communities from Stordalen Mire, Sweden - 717 S2 20-24 | ecosystem: Environmental > Terrestrial > Soil > Wetlands > Peat | place: Sweden: Norrbotten County, Stordalen...
GCGGCAATGACGCGGGCTGCACCTATACTGGTTCCGGAACTGTCGTTCCCGCTACGAGGATCGTCGTAGTCCCGCGCTCCACCACGTAAACTGCGCATCATCGCAATCGCAGAAATCGAAGGCCGGCCTCGCGCCGGCCTTCCTGTTTTGAAAATCCTGGCCCGTAATCTCTATTCCGTGCCTTCTTGTTCCCTGCCTTCCGCACGTTAGAATCGAACATATGATCAAGGGCATCTCCTTTCTACGTCCAGCCGGCAGTGCCGCCGCCTATGACCGCCTGGCGAGCTTCTTTGCGGCGCTGGGCTTTGCTCCCGGCAAGGGATGGAAAGAGGAGACGAGTCGTGGCGCCGCTTTTCTGGCCCCGTTCGGCAATCTTGAATTTGTCGACGGCCAGTTTCCTGCGACCGCCGATGTCCTGGTTGAAGTTACTGCCCTCGATTCAGTCCATCAAGCCGCCGCAGCGTGGCTGCGAGCGCAAGGGGGCGAGGCAGCCGTTGCCGGCTTGTCGCCCATCACGGCCACCCACTGGAAATCGCAGATCTTCACCGTCGAGCCCGAGCCCGGATTCGCCTTCAGCTTCTGGGCGTGGACCGACCCGGTCAAAGGCAGGCCAGTTGCTCTTGAAGGCGACCTCTCGGCGGCCGGCATGAAGTTCGCCGTCATCGTTGCCCGCTGGAACGCTGTCATCACCGATCGCCTGCTCGAGGGCGCACTCGATGCGTTGCTGCGAAGCGGCGCCGCGCGATCCGACATTCAGGTGGTCCGGGTTCCCGGAGCCTGGGAGATTCCCTCGGCGGCCCGCACCTTGGCTAATCTTGGCCAAGTGGACGCAATCATCCCCCTCGGCTGTTTGCTTCGCGGCGAAACTGCTCATTACGAAGCTATTTACAACGAAGTGGCCCGCGGCATCGGCCAATCGCAGCAGGAAACCGGCATCCCGCACAGCTTCGGCGTGCTCACCTGTGAAACGCTGGAGCAGGCCCTCAACCGCGCCGGTATCAAGGCCGGAAACAAGGGCTTTGAAGCCGCCGCAGCTGCCATTGAGATGGTCAGTTTGCGCCGCAAGCTCCTGAAGAACGAGAGCGAGTCAGGCGGTCGTGCTTGACCACAGGGACTCATCACTCTTCCGGGCGCCGCAAGTCGCGCGAGCTCGCCATGCAGATGCTCTTTCAGGCCGACGTCGGCAAGCAGACGCCTGACCAGGTACGCGCCACTTTCTGGAAAGCCGGCGACGAAGTCGAGCCCGACGTACGCGGCTTTGCTGACGACCTCTATCGTGTTGCCGTCGCCCATCAGGAGCTGATTGACTCGCTCCTCATCGCCAACTCAAAGCACTGGCGTCTGGAGCGCATGCCTGCCGTTGATCGCAACCTGTTGCGCATGGCTGTGGGCGAGATGATCGGCTTCAAAGGCACGCCGTTTCCGATCGTCATCAACGAAGCGCTCGAGATTGCCCGCCGCTACTGCGCCACCGAGTCCATCAACTTCCTCAACGGAATGCTCGACTCTATTGCGCATAGCCTGCTGCCGAAATAGATTTTTATAAGAAGGAAGATCGGCCGGGATTTGTGGCCTCCCATGCCTGAAAACCCAGATATGGGCACGCGACCATGTCATACGTCAGTCATGGCGGTATAAATAGCCTCCAGAGTGTTGCGATCATAAGGATGAAACAAGATATTGCTACGCATCTCTGCGATTACCTCGGTTATTACATCTCCGGGCGCGAGATTTGCCAACTGTGGTTCCGCTACCGCGAACCAAGCGAAAAATGTAGCCATCTCGGTAGTCCAGTGCTCCGTCAGTAGAACGTAGTTCTTTATCGCGAAAATGATCACCAGCGCGAGCACCTTTGTCGTGGGTGGCTCAATCTCGGCATTAGGATCTCTGTCGGCGTGCTTGAGGAAGTTTTGCCATTCATTGAAGAACTCCAAGGCTTTCTTATGGCACCCAGGCTTGATGAAGAGATCGAGCATTTCACTATAAGAAAGGGGGACTTCCAGCGAATCACCTACTCGCACAAGCTTGCGCTGGTTGAGATCGCCAAGCCATCTCTTGATCATTCCCTCTGTGACCTCACGGGAAGCGGCGGCAAGTGCATACGAAGACAGATGATCCCTGTTCTCAAAAAATAGGCGGATTGCCGTGTTGAGTTGCTGCTGTGCGGCTCTTGTTTTGGTAATCATGATCATCATTAAAGAAGCTGATTGCAGCATAAATCCAAGTTCTTCTTTTTTTTGTGTGTGGTCAGTAAACCGGCCAGCAGAACAAATGATCTCATCATTGTGGATTCGCACGATGCGCCTCGAACCACTTCCGCGCACGTTCCTGTTCGCGGGATAGATCGGCTGGCGTCAGGTGTGAAAGGATTTCGTCTCGGGCTGTTGCAACGTCTTTCGCATTCGAGGTGCGGGGCTTGCCAGCAGCCGCCAGATCAAGCCAAAAATAGGCTTCTGCCCAGTCTTGAGGCACGCCTTGGCCTAAGACGTTCAACTCTCCGAGGGTGTATTGCGCATCGGCGTCGCCCTGCTCAGCAGCCTTGCGAAACCAGGCTGCTGCTTGGGCGTTGTCCTGGGGTACACCCTGGCCTAGCACGTACGTCATGCCAAGGCTGTATTGCGCATCGGCGTCGCCCTGCTCAGCAGCCTTGCGAAACCAGGCTGCTGCTTGGGTGCGGTCCTGGGGTACACCATCGCCGTCGCGGTATAAATACCCAAGAGAGAACTGTGCGAGAGCGTTACCCTGCTCTGCCGCCTTGCGAAACCAAAACACCGCTTGAACGTTATCCTGTAGGACACCTTGGCCAGTCGTGTACGCCGCGCCAAGAAGAGCCTGCGCAAGGGCGTCGCCTTGCTCAGCGGCCTTGCGATACCAAAACGCTGCCTGGGTGTTGTCCTGAGGCACGCCAACGCCGTTGTGGTACAAATTTCCCAGACCGCATTGCGCCGCAGCGTTGCCGCTGCCGGCTTGCTCTTTGAGGGCAGCGATACCCGTTTCACCTAACGCTGGCGGCAAGCTACCCTGTGCCCCTTCAGAAAGCTGACTTGTCGTGAATGTCTCTGGCTTTTGACCGGATGCTGGCGGCACGCTTTCCTGTGCCCGTGGGGCGGGCGCTGTAATAACTGGGGATGGGAGCAAGTGCTCGCCGACGATAGAGAAGCCTTTTATTACCGATTTTTGCTTCTTTGTGTCGTACAGCAGGAAATCAAACCCGTACTTCGTTCTACGGACATGATCATAGGTGCCAACGCTAAGCGGGCAGCCCTGGCCCATGGCGGTTCCAAGCCCGTAGAGCACATCACCAATCACTGCCTCGATTTCACACGAGTTTCCGATGATCGGCGTGACATCCGCTACTTTGGCCGAAAGATTAAAGTCAGAGGGGTCGGTCGGGCGTACCTTGGCCAACAAAACGCTTGGTAAAAGTACAACGAAGCAGCAAACTAGCAACTTGCGCATAGTGCGCCTTCTCATGGATAAACCGGGGCAGTTCTTGAACATACGAACTACGGCGGGGATATGTCAAATAGACTAGACTCTGCTTGTCGCTGGGTGCCCCCGGTCTCGATTTTGAGACCGGGGTTCTAAGAACCGCTCAACAAATAATTACTCAACGCGCACCTATTGCGGCTTGGCCGGATGAGCCGCCTGCGCAACCTGCTGATCGTCCCGCCCCTGCGTTCCCACCTCAATAGCCTCCCCCAACGCGAGCGGCAGTTCCTGCTGCCGTGGCTTCACCGACTCATACGCTCGCACAATCCTCTGCACCAGCGCATGGCGAACTACGTCTCCATCCTCGAAGTGGCAGAAGTGAATGCCCTCCACGCCATCGAGAATATTGATTGCGTCCAGCAGTCCCGACTTGCGCGGATTGGGCAGATCAATCTGCGTGATGTCGCCCGTGATGACGGCTTTGGAGTTGGCCCCCATGCGCGTCAAAAACATCTTCATCTGTTCGATGGTCGTGTTCTGCGCCTCGTCCATGATGATGAACGCGTCGTTCAGCGTGCGGCCGCGCATAAACGCGAGCGGCGCAACCTCGATCACGTTCTTCTCCAGCATCTTGTCAACCTTCTCGGCGTCGAGCAGGTCGTAGAGCGCGTCGTAGAGTGGCCGCAGATAAGGATCGACCTTTTCCTGCAGCGAGCCCGGCAAAAAGCCGAGCCGTTCCCCGGCTTCAACAGCGGGGCGCACCAGCACGATGCGGCTGACCTTCTTGGCGTTGATGGCGGCTACGGCCATGGCCACGGCCAGGTAGGTTTTGCCGGTGCCCGCGGGCCCCACGCCAAACACCATGTCGTTCTGCTCGATGGCTTCAACGTACTTGCGCTGGTTGATCGAGCGCGGCTGCACCGTGCGCTTCACGCCTGCCGAGCGTTGTTTGCCGCTGTCGGACAGCGAGCGCAGCGTTGTGGCCGGATCGGCAACAACAAGCCGCAACATTCCGTTCAGTTCTCCGTTATGTGGATTGACGCCCTGGCGGCGCAGTGCCTCAAAGTCCTGAAAGATGCGCTGGACTCTGGTCACTCCCTCGTCGGGTCCCTCTACATGCACGGCGTCGGAACGCAGATCGATCCGGACACCGAGTGAATCTTCCATGAGTCTGAGGTTTTCATCGCGAGTCCCGAACAAGGGCTCGAGGTTGGGCGTGATCTCCAGAGCGATCTTCAAAATAGTCGATAGCCTCCAATGCGGCGTTGAACGCATGAAAGTAGCCGGGAGGATCCTGAATTGGACCCGCCCGGCAAGGTTGTGTAGTTTTCGTGGGCAGTAAGCGCGCGAGGCGCAGCAGGGTATGCGGTGGGAGACGTGGCAACAGCGTTAAAGAACAAACCAGGAATGCGGCGCAGGGGCGAGCTTGATCTTCTGGCTACCTCTGGAAACCGCGGGATGGCGTAGGCGACCAAATCCTTTATCTGGCCTGAGAGTAGCGCGACCGGACCGAAGCGTCAATCGGCAGCGGATCGATTTTAACTTCAGGCTGTGCCTTGGTAGGTACCTCCAGGCTCATAAATGCACAAGCCGGCCGGGGAAAGTTCGGCTCTTGTTCGATCGGCAACCGCGCGCGCAGCGTCCAGTTTCAGCCGGGCGCGAGGCACAGGCGGGGCCGCGACGTCCCTGCCTAAGCTCTTTGGCACCAAATTCTTGGCCGGACTCACGGACTCGCGAGAAAGCAAGCGGGAAAGGCATCGGCTCTTCCACTTCCGGTCGCCATTCTGTCTTCCAACGTCCTGGCACTCACGTACCGCTGGACCGTGATTACCTTGCTGTTGCCAGGGATTACCTCGGTGATGCAGCGTACACCGAACCTCCGCCAGTCGCGAGGCTCATGCGGCATCCGTGCTCACCCGGATCATCGCCCACGCCCGGAACCTCCCTGCATGCAATACTTCTGGAATGTTGCTGCGTCCAGCCCAACCCGGGGATGAGATGGCCGTCGCTGGCGTGCATGTGCGCTCATGGCAGGTGGCCTATCGCATGCTCTTGCCGCAGCAGTACCTCGATCAGCTCCGCCCTGAAGATCGCGCGTCCCATTACGACTTTGCCACCAGCGATCCTCAAAAGCCCCACACGATTGTTGCCCTCGAAAGCGAGTCTGTTCTCGGATTCGCTACCACCATGGCCGCCCGCAGTGAAGACCTCAGCGGCTACGGCGAGTTGGTCGCCCTCTATGTCGATCCCGAGCACTGGGGCCGGGGCGTCGGGCTGGCCCTGGTGCAGGCCGCGCGCGCTCACCTCGTCGAGGCAGGATTTCGCCAAGCCATGTTGTGGGTGCTTGTGGGCAACACGCGTGCCGAGCACTTTTATCAGAAGGACAAGTGGCTTCCCGACGGAACCCGCCGCACGGACACTGTTTGGGGCGTACAAGTGGACGAACTCCGTTCCATTCGCGATCTGCAGGCGGCCCCATCCAGCATTGACCCGCAGCCCCGATTCCCGTAAACTAAAAGACTGCGAGGGATGCGGCTCGACTTGCATTCTTTACCGCATCATTTTCCCTGCACAGGACCAGCGATTTTCGCCCCTGACAACAGGGCTCAAGCTTAAGGAAGAGCAATGGCAAACCATGTATCCGCGCTGAAGCGCGCCCGCCAGACAGTCACCCGCACCGATGTGAACCGCGCCAACCGCAGCCGCGTGCGCACCAGCCTGCGCGCCATGCGCGAGGCCATCACTGCCGGCGACGCCAAGGTAGCCCAGACCCAGTATCGTGAGACCGTCTCCACCCTCGACAAGAGCGTCCAGAAGGGCGTTCTCCACAAGAACACCGTCTCCCGCTACAAGAGCCGCCTCAACAAGCGCGTAAAGGCTTTGGCCACCGCCAAGGCGTAGTTGCGGCGGCCCTGATCAGGCCAGCGCAGTTTTAATGGAGGAAGGGAAGCAGCCGGGAGAAATCCTGGCTGTTTCTGTTTTTCTCGCCCGCGACTCTCGCTCAATCAGCCGATCAGATTGTTCACCTCAGGGCACCGGATCGCCCGTTCCCATCGGAATGCTTTTCTGGCACCGGGCGATGCGCCGCATGCCCATCCAGGCGCCCTTGGCGATGCCGTACTTGCGCACAGCCTCAACCGAATAAACCGAACATGTGGGATTGTAGCGGCAGCGAATAAAGCGGCCGCTGAACGGTTGAATATAGCTGTGGTAGCCTGCCACGCCGGCGGTAAACACGCGCACGCTCAGCTGGTTCTGGGGCGCACGCATGGCGTCCGCCCCCAACAGCCCGCCGGCAACCACGACGGCTGCCAGCCAGGGTTCAGGCCTTAGGAACCAATTCCGCAATGGGGGCATCTCACGCTCGCCTGCAGGCGCTGGTTGCCGCAGTTGGGGCATGGAACAAGGTTGCCCTGTGGCCTGGCAAGCAGGTAAATAATCAGGCCAAGCAGGTTCAGGAAAAAGACCAGCAGCATCCACAGAATCGCGCTGTCCATCCCGCGTGCTTTGGCATCGCGGGCCACCCACACCAGCAGGGCCACGCTCAGGGCAAGAAAGATGATGGGGATGAAGAAAAACGTACCGCAACAACCGCAGGAAGCCAATCCTCCTGTCGGGTCCAGCGCCACATGTTCCCCAAAACTCGAAACCGACATAGATAGAGCGATGACTGGTATCAGCCAGGTCCGAAGTCGCATACATGACCGCTTTCTTGAAGGGAGTAACTTGGGGACCAATCGTAGAGGAAGCAATTTGCGAAGTCAATTTCGGCGCATGCTTCCTCACCCCAGATTTTCAAAAATCCCCGCCGCGCCCATACCCCCGCCTACGCACATCGTCACCATGCCGTAGCGCGCCTTGCGCCGCGCCATCTCTCCCAGCAGCGTTGCCGTCAGCTTGGCTCCCGTGCAGCCCAGCGGATGCCCGAGCGCGATGGCGCCGCCATTGACATTCACGCGCGCTGGATCGAGGCCGAGTTCCCGCATCACCGCCAGCGCCTGCGATGCGAATGCCTCGTTCAGCTCGATCAGGTCGATCTCGTTGAGGGTGAGGCCGGCGCGCCTCAGTGCCTTGGGAATGGCGGTGATGGGGCCAATGCCCATCTCTTCGGGCAGGCAGCCGGTCACCGCATAAGCCACCAGGCGCGCCAGCGGCTTGAGGCTCAGCTCATTCGCTCGCTCCTCGTCCATCAGCACCACGGCGGCAGCGCCGTCCGAGGTCTGCGATGCGTTTCCGGCTGTCACCGTCCCTTGCGCATGGAAGGCCGGCTTCAGCTTGGCAAGCGCCTCCGCTGACGTATCCGCCCGCGGGCCTTCGTCCACTGAAAACAGCGTCTCTGTTGTCGTAGGTTTTCCCGCCTTCGCGCCGGGCACCGCCGTCGTCACCGGCACTGGGACCAACTCGCTGTTGAATCGACCCGCTGCCTGCGCCGCCACCGCCTTCCGGTGGCTCTCCCGCGCGAAGGCGTCCTGGTCTTCGCGGCTCACGTTGTAGTGGCGCGCTACCCGCTCGGCCGTCAGTCCCATCGTCAGCAACGACGCCGGATAGTGATCCGCCATCCACGGGTTCGGGCTCGGCTTCAGGCCTGAAAAGGGCAGCATGCTCATCGTTTCTACGCCACCCGCAACGATGACGCGGCTGGCGCCGGCACGGATGCGCTGATCTGCAATCGCAATAGCCTCGAGGCCCGACGAGCAAAGTCGATTGATCGTGGCGCCCGGTATCTCCACGGGCCAGCCCGCTCGCAAAATCGCCCAGCGCGCCACGTCCCACCCCTGCTCGCCCTCCGGCTGCGCGCAGCCCAGGATCACGTCGTCAATCTCTCGTTTGTCCAGCGCAGAAACCCTGTCCAAAGCCCCGCTCAAGGCAAGCGCGGCCAGGTCGTCAGGGCGCGTGGTTGAAAGAGCGCCTTTGGGCGCGCGGCCAACAGGGGTACGAACGGCGCTCACCAGCACAACATTCGGCATTTCAGTTGCTCCTTTTGAGCGATTGCGGCCGCCATCCGGTTCGGCTGGCCTCGTTTAGTTCGGCCATATTAGTTCCTCAGCGGCTTGCCAGTTTTCAGCGTGAAGGTAATCCGCTCCTGCGTCTTGCGCTCGCCGCAGAGCGAGAGAAACGCCTCGCGTTCCAGATCGAGCACGTACTGCTCCGTCAGCGGCGCGCCCGCCGTTACGCAGCCGCCGGCAAGAATATAGGCAATCCACCGCGCCACCTTCTGGTCGTGCTCTGAGGCGTATCCCGCCTCGCCCATCAGGTAGACCCCGGTCTCGAGCGCGGCCAGCGCCGACGCTCCCGGTGCAGGCACGGTGCGCGGTTGCGGAGCGCTGTAGCCGGCTTCAGCCAGAGTGGCGGCCTGCGCCTTCGCATCCAGCAGCAGCCGTTCGCGATTCAGCGTAATGCGGTCGCTCGCCGCAAACAGGCCCATGGTGCGCGCCTCCGCTGCCGATGTGGACACCTTGGCCATCGCGATCAACTCGAACACCCGCCGTAGCGCAGCGCCCATCTCCGCCGACTGGGCAAAGCGCGAGGTCGGATCACGCGCGTCAGGCGGAGCCAGCGCGGTGGCCGCATCAACGGCGCGCAGCAACATCTCCTTTGTTCCGCCTCCGGCAGGAATCAACCCCACGCCCGCTTCCACCAGGCCAATGTACGTTTCCGCGTGGGGCTGGCGGCGCGTTCCGTGCAGGCAAATCTCCGCTCCCCCGCCCAGCGCCATCCCGAACGGCGCAACCACCACCGGTCGCGGGCAGAACTTGATGGCCGCCGTCATCTGCTGGAAGCTGTGGATGACCCCGGCCACCTCATCCCATTCGCCTTCCTGCGCCAGCATCAGCAGCTGCATCAGATTTGCGCCGACGGAGAAGTTGTCTCTGTCGCCCGTGATCACAAATCCCTGAAAGTCGCGCACCGCGGCCGAGTCAGGCTTCAAGACCGACGAGATCATGGAGAGCACATCGCCGCCGATGGCATTCTTCAGCGAGTGCAACTCGAGGCAGCCGATTCCGTCGCCCAGGTCCACGAGCGACGCGCCGGCATTGGTGCGAACCACCTTATGCGCTCGCTTGAAATCAGCAACCCGCGCATGGCCTTCGATGGCCGCAACGGGCTCCATGATTCCGCTTGCCGGCTGAAGGCACGCTCGCCCATCGCTTGCGTACCACGAACTTTGTCCCACGGCCAGCAGCGCTTCAATACGCGCACTTACGGGAATGCCAAGCGCCTTCATGCGGCTTGCGGCTTGCGCCACGCCTGCGGCGTCCGCCATTTCAAACGGGCCCATCTCCCAATTGAAGCCCGCGCGCATGGCGTTGTCGATTGAAGGAATGTCGTTCGCTACTTCGCCCACGCGGTCTGCCGCAAAGCTCCACAACGCGCCAAGAAACGGCCACAAAAATCCCGCAGCCTTGTCCTTTTTCGGATCGTTGGCAAGCAGCAGCTTCAGCCGCTCCGCCAGTGTCGCCGGATTCTTCGCCAGGTCGAGCGAAGGCAGCGCCGGTTTGGCTGCGGGCCGATACTCAAGCGTCGCCAGGTCCAGAACCAGCCTCTCGTCTTTGCCGCCCGCTCCGCGCGTCTTCCTGTAGAAGCCTTGTCCCGTCTTGTCGCCGAGCCACTTCCGCTTCATCAGCTCGCTGAGCACCCCGGCAAACTTGCCCTCGCTTACGCCTCCCGGAAAATTCGCGGCCACATGCGCCAGGATGTCGATCCCGACCATGTCCGCGAGTCGAAATGTCCCCGTGCGCGGCCACCCGAGAGCGGGGCCGGTGAGCGCGTCCACTTCTTCAACAGTCAGGCCTTGCTCGAGCATGAGGTTTGCGGCGTTGAACATGACAGAAACGCCGATGCGATTGGCAATAAAGTTTGGCGTGTCATTGGCAAACACTACCTGCTTGCCGAGCAGGCGATCGGCGAAGGCTGCGAACGAGGCCACCAGCGCCGGGTCGGACTGTTTTGTCGGAATCACCTCGAGCAGCTTCATGTAGCGGGGCGGATTGAAGAAATGGGTTCCGAAGAATCGTTGCTTCGCCGCGCCGACAACAGCACCGATTTGCGCGATCGGCAATCCCGAGGTGTTGGTCGTGAGCACTGCGTGCGGAGCCAGGTGGGGCAGCACGCGCGCAAGCAGCGCGGTTTTAATTTCGAGGTTTTCGGCGACCGCTTCAATCACCCAGTCGCACTGCGCAATGCCAGCCAGATCGCGATCGAACGTTCCTGCCGTAATCAGCCGCGCATTTGCCGGCTCGTAAAACGCGGCAGGCTTGGCCTTGCTTAGAGTCTCAAGTGCAGCGCGGGCCGGTTCCACGGCGCCTTGCTGCGGAGAAATGTCGAGCATCAGCACTGGAATCCCTGCATTCGCCAGGTGGGCGGCGATGCGCGAGCCCATGGTGCCGGCGCCGAGGACCGCGGCGCGGCGGACCAAGTATGGCTGAGCCTTGGCGCTCTGCGCAAATGTCTGCCCGGGGGAAAGTGTCGGGGAAGGAGCGTTCATCGTAATCTCCCTGCGCGGGTTGGAGTGGGGAACCCTCCACCGGGCGTAAACGCTGTGAGCATACGGAACTACCGGGCGCGGGGTCAAGAAAACGTGCCCATCATGAGGCCGAGATGCTGCAATTCTCCTCACCCTAAAGTTCGCGTCACAAAAAGCACTGTCATCCCGAGCGAAGCGAGGGATCTGCGGTTGCCGGTCCGGTTCGATCGTGAGAGCATTGCTTTCATGGATCGCCTGTCGCGGCTCCTTACGCCTGAATACAGTGACTTTCTTCTTGGCGCCGTCTTCCTCTTGTGGGCAATTCTCTCGGCGTTTTTCGGGGCATGTCCCGGCCGGGGATCTATCGTGTATCGCGCCAAGAATCCAAAGGAATTCTGGATCAGCGTCTCCATCCTTTCTGTCCTAGGAGCCTTTTTCTGGCTTAGATTCGCAACGCAGTGAAGGTGATGTTTCATCGCTCGCTCGTCTAGCACCAGGGAAACGGTACTCCATAGCGGCAATCAAAGGAGTTGAGCTTGCAGCACCCCCTTCCGCGCCTCTTTTCCGGGCGAAAAAACCCGTTCTTCCGTACAATCGATACAGGACTGCTGATTCCCGTGCCCCGCGTATACATGGATGCCAATGCCACTACGCCTCTGCTTCCAGAGGTGATGGAAGCCATCCGTCCGTATTGGATGGAGCACTTCGGCAACGCATCCTCGATTCACATGCACGGGCAGGCTGCGCATCGCGCCGTCGATCACGCCCGCGAAACCCTCGCACGGATGTTCAACTGCCGCGAGGCCGAGGTCGTCTTCAACTCCGGCGGCACTGAGGGCGACAACACCGCCATATTCGGCCTGCTTCATCCGGGCGACCACCTGATCACGACATCCATTGAGCACTCGGCGGTGCTTCAGGCCGCCAACCGCGTCGCAGAGCGAGGCGTAGAGGTCACTTTCATCGACCCACAGCTCAGCGGGCTCATTGACCCGGAAGATATCCGGCGCGCGATCAAGCTGAACACCCGCCTCATCAGCGTCATGCTCGCCAATAACGAAACCGGTGTGCTGCAGCCCGTTGAAGAGATCGGCAAGATCGCTGCCGATGGCGGCGCCTTCTTCCACATCGACGCGGTGCAGGGCGCGGGCAAGGTCCCGTTCGACGTGAAGCGCTTCGGGTGCCACCTGCTTTCGATCAGCGCGCACAAGATGCACGGGCCCAAGGGTGTCGGCGCCATGTACGTGCGCCGCGGAACCCCGGTTGAGTCCCTCCTCGTCGGTGGTAGCCACGAGCGCCGCCGCCGCGCCGGCACTGAGAATGTGCCCGGCATTGTTGGACTGGGAAAAGCCGCTGAACTCGCCATGGAGTCGCTCGCCGATGGAACGATCGAGCGGCTTGCTGGTCTGCGCGATCTGCTTGAGGCTGGAATCCTCGCGCTGCCAGGCACGCGGGTCAACGGTGGCTGGGACGGGGATCAACGCGTTACCCGCACCGCCAACACCACCAACATTGCCTTCGACCAAGTGGAAGGCGAAGCGCTTGTCATCGCGCTCGACCTCAAGGGCGTTGCCGTCAGCGGCGGGTCGGCCTGCCACTCCGGATCGACTGAACCGAGCCACGTGCTCATGGCGATGGGACTCGACAAGAACGCCGCTCGCGCCAGTCTGCGCTTCAGCCTGATGAAGACCGCAACCGAAGCAGACGTGGATTTTGCATTGCAGGTTGTTCCGCAGGCAGTCGAACGATTGCGCGCATTGTCGCCCGTAGCAGCGGGAACATTGGGTTGAGTGGCAGAGCTGCGCCAGCACGAAAAGCTGAAAGCTAGAAGCTAGGAGCTAGGAGCTGAAAGAAACAACAGGAGCCGTTCACATGAGCACCAACACCACCATCGCAGTCGCCATGTCCGGAGGAGTTGACTCCTCAACGGCTGCAGCGATGCTCGCCCACTCCGGCGAGACGGTGGTGGGCCTCACGCTGCAGCTCTGGGATCAGACGCGCCTTGCCGGACGGCACGGAATTCCCGACGCGCCCAAGGCTGGCCGGTGCTGTTCGCTTGACGATGTATACGACGCGCGCCACGTGGCCGAGCAGTTGGGCATTCCCTATTACGTCGTCAATCAGGAAGAGCGATTCGAGAAGGACGTTGTGCGCCCGTTCGTCGATGAGTACCTCGCCGGCCGCACGCCTATTCCTTGTTCGCTCTGCAACAACCATCTCAAGTTCGACCAGCTTCTGCAGACCGCGCGCTCGATCGGCGCAGACCGCATCGCCACGGGCCATTACGCCGTAAACGAGTTCGATGCGACACGGGACGGGGGGCGCGGCCGCTGGATTCTCAAGCGACCCGCCGACCTGGCCAAGGATCAGACCTACTTCCTCTTCGGCCTCACCCAGCAGCAGCTCGCCCACACGCTCTTTCCGCTCGGCAGTCTCACCAAGCCTCAGGTGCGCGAAGTCGCGCGCCAGCGCGGGCTCGCGCTCGCAGAGAAGCCTGACTCGCAGGAGATTTGCTTCGTCCCCGGCGGTGACTACAAGCAATTCATCACCGCCTACCTCGAGGAGCAGGGCGAGCAGGTCCCGGTGAGCGCCGGCGAGCTCGTTGCGTCTACAGGAGAAGTACTCGGCCATCACCAGGGCATCTCAAGCTTTACGGTGGGCCAGCGCAAGGGGCTGGGCGTCAGCTCTCCCTCGCCGCTCTACGTGCTCCAAATCGACCCAGCGAGCCACAAGGTGACCGTGGGCGCTGACCAGGAGTTGGCCACGCGCACGCTGTGTGCGGGCCAGCTCAACTGGATCAGCATTCCCTCGCTCACCGCGCCCATGCGTGTCCGCGTCAAGATCCGCCATCGTCATGAGCCGGCATGGGCCACGCTTGAGCCCGGCAGCGAAGGCGAGGCGCTCGCCACATTCGACGAGCCGCAGCGCGCCGTCACGCCCGGACAGGCAGCCGTTTTCTATGACGGAGATGAAGTGGTGGGCGGCGGCTGGATTATTTAGAGCCCGACGCGTAGCGTGCGAGCGGAGTCTCCACCAACGCATTGAGTCGATGTCCAAAGCGAGAATTCGTATTGATCGGGCAGCAGCCTTGCGTCTATACTTCCTGCCGTATCCCCAAGTTCAAAAGGAAAACTCCGCATGAAACCTGAACGCCTTTTCTATAGCGCTGCTGGAGCCATCTTCCTGATCCTGACCGTCCTAGGCTTTCAGCACTACATCTTCCAGGGCAAGCACTTTGACGGCACTCCCATCGACCCGTCGATTCTGGCGACGGTTGTGGTGCACAGCTCGGCGATCTTTGCCTGGTACCTGCTGTTTTTCGCCCAGTCTCTGCTGATCTCCATCCAGAACCGCCGGCTGCACATGAAACTTGGCTGGAGCGTACTGGTGATTTCGTCAACGATCGCAGTAACTGGACCACTCGTGGCGATCCGCTCGACACGCCTCTATCCTGACGCGGCAGTTTTCGACTGGTCCGGCCGTCAATTTCTGTTGATCATGTTTACTGAGATTGCGATGTACCTGACCTTCGTTACCATCGGAGTGGTCAATCGCAAGCGGCCCCGCATTCACCGGCCCATGATGCTTCTTGCCAGCCTGGTCATTCTCACCGGAGCCACAGGCCGTATTCCGCTGGTCAATTCGATCTTCGGGCTTCACCAATGGGTGGCGTTGTTCGGACCGGTTGTCTGTCTCGGAGCGCTTCTGCTGCTTGTGCGTCTGGCCATGACTCGCAGGCTCGACCGCGAGTTCGCGGCCGGCTATGCAGCTCTGGTCGTCGTTACTTTGGTAGCCGCAAGACTGGCGGAAACCGGTGTTTGGGTCAATTGGGCGGGAATGATCCTGAAGCAGTAACGGAATCCAACATTTCCGTTTTACCAGCCTCAAGGCACTAGACGACTTTGTTTCTGTCGCCGCGCGGAAGGCTTCCCTGGGGCGGGCGCTGTTCGGTAATGGGCGTGCGCAGCGATTCAACGATTGCCTTGGCTGAGGCCAGGAAGCCCGAAATCTGTTTCATCGGCTTCGTCACTGACTCCTGCATGAATCCGGCTGTCTTATCCACCCCGTCCATCAGGCTCGTCAGCATCCCATCAGCGCGCGCCGACTGGCGGCGCGCCCGATCGATAATCTCGTTTGCTGCCGCCTGCACGTCCACGGTCTGCCTGCGCAGGTTGTGGGCGATTGCCGCGGCATCCACCACGGCGGCTTCAATCTTGGGTCCGGTGTGCGCCAGCAGTTCGCGGGCGCTCTCGATCACGGGCACAACCGAGGTGCGCAGTTCTTCAATGTCCTGCCGCATCGACGCGGCTGACTTGCGCAATGCCGAAAAAATTGCCAGCAGCACAACGGTCTGCAGCAGCATCGTCAAGGCAACTGCGGCAACAATGATCAACTGCACGGTCTGACTGTCGAGATTATGCATGGACTTTGTCTCGCACCGCGTATTTGAGGGTCTGAGCCCCCACTATAAAAGATGCTCCCCACGGCTGTAGGAGACATTGTTGGCGGCACCGGCGCTTCAGTTCCCGAAAACGCTAATCGCGCACCGGCCCGTCAAAAACGGGAATCTTAGCCCGGGGCCGCTCCCATCAGCGGGCCAGCCCCTCAGCCGCCAAGCCGGAACTCCCGGCCTCGGCCATTGGACCTTAGTACTCGCGAGCTTCAGGAGAGTTGGTCGTGTTGTGGTAGGCCTGGCGTCCCGCATCCACCGCGGTTGAAACCCGGCCGGTCTGTTCGGCCACCAGGTTCTTGCCCCGCTCCACAAACTCTTCCCACTGGGCGCGGCCACGGTCCACGGCCTCACGGCCCTTTTCCACGTAATCGCTCACCTGTTCCTTGCTCCGGTCCACCAGTGCGCTTACCTGCTCCTTGCTCTTGTCGACAAGGGCGCTCACTTCTTCAGCGGCCTGGCGCGTGCGAGCCTTCAAATACTCCGTGCCCTCGCGGGCGCCGGTCGCTATGTCGTCGCGGGTCTCGCGGCCGCTCTTGGGCGCATAAAGGATGCCGACCAGGGCGCCTACGCCCAATCCTGCCAGGAACCACGCCAATCCGTATGATTTGCTATCTTCTGCCATGATGAAAACGCTCCTTTTGTCCGGCTTGAGAACGACTGAACGTACCTAAACTCTTTTTCGTGCCGCGTTTCCGGTTTTCGCCTCGAAAACCAGACTCAAACACCCGTCCTGCTTCCTTCAATCGAAAGGAAAAATGCAGACGGATTCCCACCACATTGGACGCAGTCTACACCCGCCGGGCTTCATTGTCTCGGTATCAAATCGGGTAACCTGCACATGATGAATACAGTAAGGCAATTCAATTCCACAGGATAGAGCGCTTTTGCACAGACCACCACTCTTCAACACCCTTTGTTCCCGGCGCAATCTGCGTCCGCGTCTCCGGTAACCTGCTGTTAACGATTCTATCAACCCGCGCAATTGCAACCGCGCGCCAGCACCTCGGCGATATGCATGGCCTTGCGATCGGACAGCTGCGCAATCTGCTCCCGGCAGCTGAAGCCGTCGGCAACAATCAGCGTCATTGAATCAGCAGCCTTTACGGCGGGCAGCAGGGTGTCGTAGGCAATCGCCCTTGACACGTCGAATTTGTCCGCCTCAAACCCGAACGGTCCGGCCATGCCGCAGCATCCCGCCTGGATCGGCTCAACCGAGGCTCCTGCGCTCTTGAGCAGCGCCACTTCGCTGCGCGATCCTCCAAACACCGCCTTGTGGTGGCAATGCCCATGCACAAGTATGCGCGCGCCCTCGAGCCGGCCCTTCGCCCAGTCCGGCGTTTTGGCCGTGAGCCAGTCCGCCAGCAGCCACACCTGGCCGCTCAGGCGTTTCGCGCGCGCGTCATTCGGGAACAACTCCAGCAGCTCGTCCTTGAACACGCTGGCGCAACTCGGCTCCAGAAAGATGAAGGGCAATCCGGCTTCAATTTGCGGGGCAATGCGGTCCAGCACTTTGGCCAGGTAAGCGCGCGCGGCCCCAAGAAATCCGAAGTCGTAGAGCGGCCGTCCGCAGCAGATGTGTCCACGGGGAACTTCGACCGCAAATCCCGCCTCCGTCAGAACCGACTCAGCTGCGGCAAGCGTTTGTGGATGGTAGTAGTTGTTCCATGTATCGGGCCACAGCAGCACCCTGGTGGCGACGGACGAGGTCGCGGATCGCGGAACCGTTGAGGTCTGAGAATTTGTCTCTCGCAGTGATTGAAAACTCTTTCGCGCCAGTCGCGGAAGCTTCCGATCCTGCGCGACGCCGACGATCTGCTTGACCAGAGGGCTGGTGATGGGCCCGGTCAGCACCGCATTGGTCAGCGCTGGAGTGAGCGACCCGAGCCGCGCCAGCTTGTCAGCAAATCCAAAGATGTAATGATGCAGCGGATGCATGCGCCCCTTGTAATGCTGCGCCAGAAATTCACTCTTCCATGCCGCTACATCCACCTGCACCGGGCACTCTGATTTGCAGGCCTTGCAGCTCAGGCACAAGTCCAGCGCCTGGTGGACTGCCTTGCTCTGGAAACCCTCCTTGCGCAGCGCGCCCGACATCATCTCCCACAGCAGGTGCGCCCGTCCGCGCGTCGAGTGCTGCTCGTCGCCGGTGGCCCGGTAGCTCGGACACATGACGCCGCCCGTCGTATTGCGGCATGCGCCCACGCCCACACAGCGCTCGGTGGCGCGCTCAAATGAGCCCTCGTCCGCCGCAAACGCAAAGTGCGTTTCAAGCGCGCGCACGGGAACCTCGGTGGCGTCGCGGTTGATTACGTGTTTGGGCGCTTCAAGTTCTGTGCGCAGATTTTCGAGCGGATCGTAGACGCGCACCGCATCGATCAGCTTGCCCGGGTTCATGCGATTGTCCGGGTCGAACAGAATCTTGAACTCGCGGAAGGCCTCCATCAACTCCGTTCCATACATTTTGGGCAGCAGGGCCGCGCGCGATTGTCCGTCTCCATGCTCGCCTGAGAGCGATCCGCCAAAGCTCAGCACCACATCCGCGGCCCGTGTAATAAACTCGCGAAACTTCTGCCGCCCTTCCACCGTGCGGAAGTCGAAGTTGATGCGCGTATGGACGCAGCCCTGGCCGTAGTGTCCGTAGAGTGGGCTCCTGAAGCCGTATTCGGCCATCAATGCCGTGATAGCGCGGAGATAATCGCCCAGCTTCTCGGGCGGAACCGCTGCGTCCTCCCAGCCCTCGTGCCGATCCGGTTCGCCGGGAACGAATACCATGGCCCCGAGCGCCGAGTCGCGCACGCGCCAGATGCTCACGGCTTCTTCGCTGGTGCAGATGCGAGCTACCGGCGGCACCGGCCAACCCTGGCAGGCCAGCGCAAGCTTTTCAGCCTGCACCCGCGCTTCCTCCGCTGACCACGCGCCCAACTCGACCAGGAGGAAACTCACGCCCGATGGCAGCTCTGAAAGGTCGCGCAGATTGAGGCCCTTGCGCCGCATAAAGTCCACGAGCAAGTGGTCAAAACCTTCCAGACCAATCGGACGATGCTCGAGCGCCAGCGGCACCGCGTCGGCCGCCAGAAACGGATCGGCAAACCCCAGCACCGTGAGCACCCGGAACGGCGGGCTCGCTGTAAGGTTCAGCGTGGCCGACACAATGTTGACGCATGTGCCTTCCGATCCGACCAGCGCACGCGCCACGTTGAATTTGTTCTCTGGAAGCAGCTCGTCCAGGTTGTAGCCCGAGACGCGCCGCGGAATCCGTGGAAATTTTTCGCGCACCAGCTGCGCATATTTGTCGCGAATGCGCTTGAGCCCTGCGTAGATTTCGCCCTCGCGGTCGCCAGCGGCAATCTTCGCTTCCAGCTCTTCCTCCGTCGTTTCGCCAACGTGCAGCCGGGTGCCGTCGTAGAGAACTACGTCGAGCGACTCCACGTTGTCCACCACCTTGCCGCCCAGCAGGCCGTGAACTCCGCAACTGTTGTTGCCAATCATGCCACCAAGCGTGCAGCGCGAGTGCGTCGCCGGATCGGGCGCAAACGTCAGGCGGTACTCTTCGGCTGCGTCGCGCAAACGGTCCAGCACAATGCCCGGCTCAACCACAGCAATCTTCGCCGCCGGATCAATATAGGTGAGCCCGTTCATGTAGCGGGAGTAGTCAAACACAACGGCAACATTCGCGCACTGCCCGGCCAGGCTGGTGCCCGCCCCGCGGGGAAGGACCGCTGCGCCCTCCGCCCAGCAGGCCGCCAGCGCAGCTTCCACATCCCCGGCGTCCCGAGGAAACACAACGCCTACTGGAAGCTGCCGGTAATTTGAGGAGTCGGTTGCATACAGCGCCCGCGAGCCCAGGTCGAAGCGCACCTCGCCGCGCAGGTTCTTCTTCAGGATCGATTCAAGCTCGCGGTGCGCCGCAAAGCTTTCATGGTCCAGTGGAGGCTGATTCGAGAGGATGGAAAAGGAAGAATGGCTCACGGGGAAATGGTAGCGCGTTTGCGTGAAGGGCATGCTGTGCGCTTCGACACTTCCTTCAGATTCTCATTCCGAATTGGTCTTGGCGGCGTGCTTGCGCGCGTCTACAACGATGGTTTCGGCCAGCCGGTCCTGCGCGCACATGCGGTTGTGCGCCCAGAAAAATTGCAGGAACCCAAGGCCGCCCTCAAGAATCGCCGCGCCATAGCCCAGCGCCCGCTCAAACGACTGCCAAAGGCCCATCCGCTCGCCGGTCAGGGAGACAATTCGCGTGCGCGCCACCCATTTGCCCGGCGTGCGGCCATTGCCAAAGTAGTTGCCCAGGCCCCAGTAGAGCAGCATCACAACAATGTTGCCCTTCTCGTGAAAGTCCCATGTCAGGTGGATGTCCCGCTCATGCAGCGCGTAATAACGCCACGCCGCCTCCACCGGAAACCAAAGCACCACGGCAATCATAAGATCGACGAAGTATCCCAGCAGCCGCTGCCAGAAGCTGGCCAGTCGCGTTCCGGCCAGGCGGTGCTCGCGGGCGGACTCGGTTGGGTGAAAGCGCCCCTTGTGCGTCGTTAAGGTTTGGCTCATGTGGAGTGCGTCCTGTGGATACTGTACCGGAAATCTGGGGTGGAATCCGGTTGAGATTTGCCGTGCAGCCGGCGGAAGCGTGCGGGGGAATTGCACGGGCGGAGGTATGCAGTTGCGGCAAATTTGCCATCGCGCATTTCAGCGCCAAAATGCGCTTCACAGAAACTGTGGACGTGGCGCGGCATGACACTTTGGGCGAATTTGAGGGGATGGAGAAGGACATTTTTGCCAAAAAAACGGAAGGTGACGGAAATGCCCATGTCGCAGCGGTGGAATTTTCCGCGTTGGTGGCCGCGGGCGATGGTATTCATGGCCGAAATCTTCAAATTTTGGGTGTTTTTCGCTGATATTTAGCCTGTTTCAGCAGCTTTTTGCGGGCGCGGAATCGGAGTAATTGGCGCAAACGATCTCGAAGACGTGGGTAGCCGGTCAGCGGGGATCTGGAGACCCGTGACAGGGGCGATGGGCTGGCTGCGGCGAGGAGAGCGGTGTCGCCGGGTCTCTTGTGACCAGGGTGTATCGACATATAGCGTTGTGCTTCTGGAGTTCGCTGAATAATTTGGCGGACCAAAGTAGTTCGAGAAACAGCCCCCAGGGGCTGAAGCCCATTCGTTTTGTAAACTTTACGGCACGACTGAAGTCGTGCCCTGACACAGAACAAACGAGTGTTTCTTTAACGAACTTTAGACTCATGACCCCAGGGCTCAGGCGATGGCGGCGGTTAATTCTTCAGTGCGGGTTACCGAGATCACGCTGATGTCGTCTTCCTGACCAAACTGCTTTGCGGCAAGGGCCACATCGGCGGCGCTGCAGCTGGTGCTCAGCAGTTCGCGAACACGCCCGAACCCGAACAGCTTTCCTTCCGTGTCGCGCGCCTCCACAATGCCATCCGACATCAGTACCAGGCGGTCGTGACCGCTCAGGCTGAACTTCAACTCGCTGAAGGTCGCGTCCCCGATCATTCCCAATGGCAGCGAGCCCTCAATGTTGACCGGCTCGCCGTTGAGGTAGGGCGCGATGTGCCCAGCGTTCGCGAGCGTAACGCTTCCGTCTGAGCCGATGCGCATCGCCAGGCAGGTGGCCTGCGCATCGCCGCGGCCCATCAACCGCCGGTTCAATGCCTCCAGCAGCGCCAGCGGCTCTTCGGTGGTCTCCGCCGAACTCCGGATCGCCCCTACGAGCAGCGCCACCAGCATGCCCGCCTTCAGGCCCTTGCCTACCACGTCGCCGGCCACAATCAGCAGGCTCGCATCCGTCTTGTGCGCAATAATCTGGAAGAAGTCGCCTCCCACCTCCTGCGCGGGCTGGTAGATGCTTTCAATCACGTAGCCCGGCATCTTCTCCATCTGGTCGGGCAAAATCACCTGCTGCACCTCGCGCGCCGCCGCCATCTCGGCCTCAAGCTGCGCCTGCTGCCGAGTGATGCGCGTTGATCGCAGGATCAGGATGATCGCCAGCGAAAGAATGTAGAGCAGGTTTGTTATTTCCTGAAAGTCCAGCAGAATCGGTCCTGCATGAAGATCGAAGACCAGGAGTCCAACGTGGTTAACGAAGGACAGGGCTGCGGGAATCTGCGCCAGAACTCCGAATGTCACCTGGACGTAGATCACCAGGCTGGTCAGAATTGCCGGAATCAGCAGGATGCCTGCCTCGCTATTGCCCCTGCGCCAATGGATCACCAGGATGATCGGCAGCACCAAGCAGAGAAGAATCAGCAACGGGGTTTCGCCCGCAATCGATGCAAACAAGGAAGTAACCCCAAGTGCCTGGCCCACGGACGAGAAGGTGACCCCAACGACTGAAAGCGCCAGGACTGCTCGTAGCCACCAGTTGAACCGTACACGCAGAATCGCGAGGTACATCAGGAATCCAAAAAACAGGCTCGCGATCGACAGAGGCTGGCGAATAAGCGTCAAGTTGGCGGGCAGGTTATGGAAGTATCCGTACACATCGAATGGAAATTCCATTGCAGCGCAGAGGAACTGAAGGAAGATCCAGAGGTACTCCTTTTGTTGGCGCTGCGCGACGAAAAGTGCCAGCGCCACAATGCCCAGGCCCAGGCCCGAGAACTTCGAGACCCAGGACAGGGCATTCTGGCCAATGACGCTAAGCCAGACGTGATCGTGCAGCGCCGACTCCTGGCCAAGGGTTAGATTGGTTGCATAAAACCCGGGCCCCGGAGATCCCCACTCGGTTTTCGAGATGTGTACGCGCAGCGCGATCACCAGGTTGCCAGTGGCGATCTGCTCGTCCGGGATGCGCTTAATCAGCCTGCCGTTTTGCGTGTAGGGAACAAACGGCGCCACCTGCCCCGAATGGAAAATCTGCTCGCCGTTGACAAACATGTCAAAGGCGCTCGATGTGTTCCACTCAGCCAGCGCCAGGCCGGTCTCGGCGGGAACCACCTTCACATGCAGCCGGTACCACACCACCTCAGGACGGCTGGTGGTGAACACGCTCTTGAGCGAAGTTGAAGTGTCGAAGGGCGTCCACCTGGAATCGTCGAATCCCGGCTCCGCCCACGCCGGATTGTCTCCCGCCTGAATCAGCCATTTGGCTGCCATGTCCACAGGCCCGTGTAGATTGGTGGCGTCAAACGTCTGCGCATGCGCCACGCACGCACCCACAAGTGCGCCGGCAACAAGAACAAACCCATAAAGGAGAAAACGCTGAGAGAGGCGGCAAATCGTTGACCGCATGGAACCTCCCGGGAGATGAACTTCACCCTACCATCACGGCTCCCCTCAATCCCACAAGAAAATTGATCCGTCGGCTGCGCATCCCGGCAGGGCCGTTTTTTTGAACGCGCCGCCCATAAATCCGTTGCCCTAATCCGCGCCTCGGGTACAATTGCGCAATGCTGATGACCGCGACAATCGACAGGTTGCCCGACGCCATTGCTGTTGTCACACTCTCAGGCCCTTTGACCCTTGGCACTTCCCTTAAACTCGCCGATGCGCAGGTGCAGACGGCCATTGCTGAAGGCGTAAGCAAAATGGTCATCGACCTCACCAGTGTGGACTTCGTGGACAGCGCCGGCCTTGGCATGCTGGTGTGTACCTACGGCGCGCTCAATGAGAAAGGCGGAGCGCTGCGCCTGTGCGGCGTTGCGCCGCGCGTGCAAAAGCTACTTCAGCTGACCAAGACGGACGGCTTCCTTTCGCTTGACGCCAGCCGCGAAGACTCGCTCACAGCGCTCCAGGCCTAAGCGCGCGTCATGACATGATCTAGCGCGACAGGCTCTAGCGCGACAGGCTCTAGCGCGCAGGCCACTCTTCTACCACGATGCCCAGGTCGTTCAACTGCTGGATTGCGGCTTCCAGGTTCCTGCGCACCTTGGGGCGGTCCTTG
>Ga0224554_1000814_pt1 | contig 23188 bp, 24 predicted proteins | sample 714S22024metaG_FD_180666 | JGI IMG/M metagenome (GOLD analysis project Ga0224554, IMG submission 180666) | Peat soil microbial communities from Stordalen Mire, Sweden - 717 S2 20-24 | ecosystem: Environmental > Terrestrial > Soil > Wetlands > Peat | place: Sweden: Norrbotten County, Stordalen...
CCCTGGACCGGCCCAGCGCCTGGTTGGCCCGGATACCTGTGGCGCGTGCCCAGGTTCAGCCAGTTCCCCACCTCGTTCAGCCCCAGTGGATCGGGCGGAGGCTGGCCGTCCCGCAGCGCTCTGGCGGTGTGGAAAGCCTCGAAGGACTGGTAGAGGCACCACGCGCCGATGAAGATGCCGAAGATGCCGTGGTACTCGGTGATGCTGACCAGCACGGCAAAGATGACAACGTGGATGAGTCCCTTGAAGAACTGCCCGTTGTACATGGCGCCGACGCCGGGAATGAGTCCCAGGATGGCGGCAGCCGATGGGTGGGGCCCACTGGGCGGGACCACGAATGGTTGTTGAAAGGCCTGCCAGGATGCCTGGCAAGGCTCGCAGAGAATCTGGCCTCCAGCCGCGTTGCGCACGCAGTTGGCGCAGAGCGGCTTGCCACATGTCTGGCAATAGGCGGTCGCGGTTACACCGCTGTGATTTACGCAGTCCATACTGTGCTCCTTTCCCGTAGTGCCATTGCGGAGCCGCCGGAGTGCGCGGGCTGAGCTTGAAACTTGAGGGAGGTTTCTAAAAAGTCACTGGAATCGTTGGGAGCCGGGCTTCCCGATTGCTGGGGAGGGTCCATCCGGGAGCCCCCATCCTTGTGGCCTGGGGTCTGTTTTGACTCGCCCGGCGGGTTGTCTTTCGGTCGTTGCTGGTTGTCGTTTTCTCCGCCCTGGTTCTCGGTGGTGCTGCGCAATTGCCGCATGGTGGACTGAACCTCGTAGACAAAACGCAGGTGGTCGTAATAGCGGATGATCGGGGTAGAGGCCATGGTCAGCCGCCGCTCCATGAACGAGCGCACCGCGGTGGGGCGAAGGCTGCTGAGCCGCAGGTTGCTCAAGCTGACGCCGGTCAGGTTAAGCGTCAGCGCGATGGTGAAGAATGCCATGGCGGCCGTCATGAGCAAGCGCGGCTCGGCAAACCGGCGGGCTTGAAAGGCGACGAGTCCGGCAATGCCGGGACGCTGCCAGGCCGGGGTCCCCGTCATGCGGCCTTTGCGTGCGGGGGTAGAGCCGGGTTGCATCGGCAACACGCTGGCGCCGCCAGCCATCAGGCCGAAGCCTTCTACCTGCCCTGGGCCGGTCTGGGCCAGAATCTTATCCAACAGCCCTGCGGGAACCTCCGGTTCGGGCGAAAGGAACTCAAGCCACTCGCGGCCTCGCCGGGCGTCTTCAAACAGTGCCGTGCAGGCCGGGCAGACGGCCATGTGCGCGGTAAAGATCGCCTCGTCGGCCGGATTCAACAGCCCGTCCAACGCATCGGTCAAAAGTGTCTCCCACTGCCCGCAGGCCGGAGAGCTCGGAATGTTTGTGCGCTCTGCCATTACATCACCTCCCGTTTATTACGTTCCAGCAGCCGTGCTAGTTCCGCGCGGCCTCTGCTGATGCGGGACTTGACCGTCCCCTCGGGAATGCCCAGCACCTGGGCGATCTCCTTGTAATCAAGATCTTGCAGGTCACGAAGAATGACGGCCTCGCGCAGCTCGACGGAGACGCGAGCGAGGGCATTCTGGACCATTTTCGCCAGTTCCTTCTGGGCCGCCGACTCGTGCGGCGAAGGACCGCTGGCCATCAGGCGGGCTACAGGCTGCAACTCCTCTGCCGACTCCCAGCCGTCGTCCAAAGAAGAGGTCGCGCGCTGGTTGCGGGTGCGCCGGAAGTTGTCCACCAGCAGGTTGCGGGTCATGGTTGTGATCCACACCTGCAGGCTGCCGCGGCCGGTATCGAAACTGGCCAGGTTCGAGTAAACCTTCAAAAAAACGTCCTGAGTCAGGTCCTCCGCGTCGGCCGGGTTGCCGGTAAAGCGATAGCAGAGCCCGTAGACACGCCTGTGGTGGGAGCGGACCAGTTCGGCCCACGCGCCGGAATCACCGTCCATGCAGCGGCGAACAGTCTGGGACCAGTCGATCTCCAGCGGACTCACCTCCACGTTTAGCGGGCGGGCGTCAGGAGCTTTCATCTTGCCTCCCAGAATGTCCCCGTTGCCGGCAGCGGGCGTCCGAAATGCGCCAATCTCCGGCGCCTCCATGGTACGCCGCGATTGTGGCCTCGGCGGGGTCCCCGGCGACAGGTCTTTGTCGCTGGGGTGTCTCGGCGGCGATGCCAACCCTATCACGCTCCAGCTTAATGTGCCCACGCATTGCATAGTTTGCTAATACGCGGGATCTGTGCGGATAGTTCCGTGGGAGGAAGAAGTAGAATTCCTTTGCCATCCCTGCTACCCTCAAGCCATGCAGATTACCGTCCAACTTCCCGACGATCTGGCCCAGCACCCCAACCCGGGGCGCGATGCCCTGGAATCGCTGGCCATTGAGGGATACCGCACGGGAACGCTCTCTCACTATCAGGCAAGCCAGATACTGGGGTTGTCGCGTTTCGAGTTCGACGGCTTTCTCAAGGATCGGCAGATCTACGACCACGCTTATGACGTCGAAGATTTGGAACAGGACCGTGAGACCATGCGCCAGCTTCAGGCCAAGGGGCTCCTCCGGGCATGATCGTTGTTGCTGATACTTCGCCGCTCAATTACCTGATTCAGATCCATTGCGACACACTTCTCCCTCAGATTTACGGGAAAATTGTTGTCCCTTCCGGAGTGATGCGGGAGCTGAATCACTCCGGCGCGCCGGCAGCGGTGCGCTTGTGGCTGACTCGTCTCCCGTCCTGGGTCGATGTCCGCCTGATCACTTCTCCACCGGATTCGGAGCTTGCATTCCTGGGGCTAGGTGAGCGAGACGCAATTCAATTCGCCGAGGAACACCACGCGGACCTCCTGCTGATGGATGAACGCAAGGGGCGATTGGAAGCAAAACGGCGCGGACTGATGACGACCGGAACGTTGGGGATCTTGTTGAGTGCCGGAGAGCTGAGACTGATCGATCCGGAACTAGCCTATCGCCGGCTGATTGCCGAGACTACCTTTCGCACTTCTGCCGCACTGGAAGCGCAGTTTCTCGGGCAGGATCGCTCCACACTTTGAATTGAAAGCAGGGATCCACATCTCTGCACGCGGATGGTGGCCCAAGTCTCACTGGCGATCCCTGGAAGACCCGCGCCTAACCAAGCTTGACGAAATGCATGGCCGCCGAATTCATGCAGTAGCGCAGGCCCGTGGGGGCGGGGCCGTCATTGAACACGTGCCCGAGGTGAGCGTCGCACAGCCTGCAGGAGACTGCGGTGCGGACCTCCATCAGGCTTCCGTCGACAGTATCCACGACATTCTCTTGCGCGATGGGCTGCCAGAAACTGGGCCAGCCGGTACCGGAGTCGAACTTGGTTTCCGAACTGAACAGGGCCAGGTCGCAGCAGACACAGCGGAAGACGCCTCGATCGTGCAGGTTCCAACTGTCGCCGGTGAAGGGCAGCTCGGTGTCTGCGTGGCGGGTGACTCGATAGGAGGTTGGAGAGAGCATCTTCTTCCACTCGCCGTCGGACTTGATGAGGCGGGGAAGGCTGACCGTGTCCGTCTGCTTCCCGTCGGCTGAAAACTCAATGATGGTGACCGTCTTTGGACCCTCGTCCGGAGTCATTGGGCGCGCCGCTGCGACAGTGCTGCGCCGCAAGCCCCAGAAGGCCGCCGCACTGACTGCGGTTGCGACTGAAACGATGAAGGCACGACGGCCGAAAAGCTGTACGAGGCTTGGTTCGCACGGCTCAACCGGCTCGGACGGTTGTTCCAGGTCATTCTCCATGATCGATTCTCTTCTCAACTCGGACGGCGGAGTTCGAATGCTCGCCGTGCTCGATTGTTAGAGCGTGCGTGCAGTGAGAAGGTTACGGAATTCGACCGAATTCAGCGCGGCCTTTCGACAAGGCGGGATTACCGGCAATGCAGAAGAGGCCTCTTCCTCGTGGAAAGGGCCTCTTCTCATTTGCCGCGCTTCGTGATGAATCAGGACCCGCCCTAATACCGCTGCAGGAACTCCGGATCGACAGGATTCTCAAACAGCGATGCATCGCGCGTGACGATGGTCAGCCCCGACGGCGTGACAAAGTAGCGGCGCTTGTCTTCGACCGGGTCGTAGCCGATGACGGTGCCCTCGGGGATGTGGACGTCGCGGTCGATGATGGCCTTGCGGATGCGGCAATGGCGGCCGATGTTCACGTGCGAAAAGATGATGCTCGAGTCCACGTCGGAGTAGGAGTTGACGCGCACGTCCTGCGATACCACTGAATGGGCCACGGAGGCGCCGGAGATGATGACGCCGGCGGTGATGACCGAGTTGCTTGCCGAACCGGTGCGGCCCGGCTCGCCGAAGACGAATTTGGCGGGTGGATATTGGCGCACGCGGGTGCGGATTGGCCAGCTCTTGTCATAGAGGTTGAAGGTTGGCGAAACCGAGCACAAGTCCATGTTGGCGTCGTAGTAAGCGTCCAGCGTGCCCACATCGCGCCAGTAGAGCGCCTGCTGCTTGTTCTCGTCCACAAAGCTGTAGGCCATCATCTTCTTCTTGCCCAGCAAGTTGGGCAGAATATTGTGGCCAAAGTCGTGCTTCGAGTTGGGGTCTTCGGCATCGGCGATCAGCGCCTTGAGCAGCACCTCGGTGTTGAAGATGTAAATGCCCATGGACGCGTCCACGGCGTTGGGATTGAACGGCGACCGGAATGTGGTCGTCAGCGGCTTCTCCTGAAAGCCGAGAATCTCGCCTGTCTTTCCCACCTCGACCACGCCCAACTGCCTCGTTTCTTCCGGGGGAATCGGCAGCGTGGCCAGCGTGACCTCGGCGTTGGTCTCTTTGTGATAATGCAGCATCCGGCTGTAGTCCATCTTGTAGATGTGGTCGCCGGAGAGAATGATCATGTGCTTGGGCTGTTCGCTGCCGATGGAATAAATATTCTGGTAGACCGCATCGGCGGTGCCCATGTACCAGTTGGAGCCGGTGCGCTGCATGGGTGGCAGGAGCTCAAAAAACTCGCCCAGCTCCTGGGCCACAATCCCCGTCCATCCTTCGCGGATGTGCCGGTTGAGGGACAGCGCCTTGTACTGGGTGAGGATGTACACCTTGCGCAGCCCCGAGTTGATGCAATTGGAGAGGGTGATGTCGATGATGCGGTAGTGTCCACCGAAGGGCACGGCCGGTTTGGCGCGATCGCGGGTAAGCGGAAAGAGCCGCTCTCCGGCTCCGCCCGCAAGCAATACTCCAAGTGTGTCTCTCATATCGGTTTGATCCCGCCTTCGTTGTCGTTCCTGTCCGGCGTATGAATGTTAAGGCGAGTGGCGCTATCTGGTACAGCATATTTTTTGCGGCAGCACATTTACCCAAGCCTCACCGAACGGTGGAGAATACCACACGCGGATGAACTTGGCTGCCCTGTCTGTTGCACAGGCACTTTTGGATACGAGGCGCCTTACCGCTTTTTCTTGAACTTGTACTCGAGGCCGACGGAAATTGCGAAGTTGACATCGAATTGGGAGGTCTTGGGCCCGTAGTTGATGCTGTAGTGGGTCATCACCGCGTCGGGTGTGATCCGAAAGACCCAGCGCGCCGAGCGGTTCAGATCAAAATGGCCGCCTATGATCGCGGCCGGAGCGAGCTGGTTGTTATAAAAAGCCACCACCGACGGAGAGTTTCCGCGCAGGTCCTGCTCGAAGTTTCCATAGACTCCGCCGACCAGCACGTGGGCGAGCATTGCGCCATGTTTGTTGTGCGGGCCCAGCCACTCGGGACCGGCGGTGAAAAAGTACTCGCTGACGAACGGCCCTTCGATGTTCTGGTCGTTGGGCGCGGCGCCGCTGGTGCCCAGATAGCCGCGTCCCGATCCCTCCACGGCCCAGTGCTTGCTGAACCAATAGGCGCCGGAAAGATCGAGGCCACCGAGATTGGAACCCTGGAGCAGGGTAGGGCCGGCCTTCATGTGGTCGTAGGCCATACCCAATGAAGCATCAAAGCGGTTGTCATAGCGCACATTGGCCAGCGGATCGCTGGAAATGTAGGCGCCATTGCCGGCGGTCGGAGAGGCGGTTACCTGGGCCACGGCGCAGGTTCCGGCACAGACTGTCAAGGCGGCTACGGCTGCAAGAGAGACGGGCAAACTGACATGGAAACGCATCACTTACCAGCTTACAGGACTGCGCCGAGGGCGGACAATGCAAACCGGGCTTCATTGTCCCGGTCCTAAGGCTCGCAGTGTTCCATCTGGCGGGTCCACACCAGGTAACGAGCCGTCTTTGCGGTTTCGACGATCGCTTCAACGCTCACGCGAATCGCCGACTTGGGCGCCAGCGGCGGAGCCGTGTGCTCACGCCATTCCAGAGGCAGGCGGCTGAAAATTAGCCCAGTGCGAGGCAGGTGAACGGCGGTGGAAATCACCTCCGCGGAGCGCCAGCCATGGGCCTTCATGATGCGGACCGAGTAGCAGGCGTTCTGAATGGTATCCAGAGCCTCCGGCTCCACAAAGATGGCGGTCTCCGGAATGCCCTGGGCCTCGGCGGCACGAGCCATGACGCGCGCCTCTACAAAGCGGTTGTGGGCTGGCCCGCCGGTGAGGATGAGGCGCGACGCCACGCCACGCTCGTACTCATGGACAGCCTCGGTGACGTGGGCCAATTGATCGGGGGTTGGGTTGCCGTCGTTGTCCGCAGGAGTGCCCAAAACAATAATGGCGTCAAAGCGAGTGCGCGAAGTATTTGCGGAGGGGGCCTGGCGGCGCGCGATGGCTGCCCAGGCTAACAATCCCAGAATCAGTGCGGCGGCGGCAATTGCCAAGCCTCTTGGCCAGCGCATGGGCTTGCGGCGGCGGGGTTGCCGGCGAGGGCGCTTGAGCGTCAAAGGGAATCTCCTCCAGCATCCACTTTAATCGTGGCTGGAGGCTCGGTTGCCGGGTGCGGTTGTGGCCGGGACGGGGCCATCAGCCCAGGTCCGCCGGGGAATCCCAGGAGGAGAAGACGAAATCTTTCAAGGGTTTACGCTGGCGTGGAGCGATCTCCTGAGCGAGCATCTGCTCGTTGGCCAGAGCCGCGGGTTCGCCTTGATAGCCGAGGGCGATCACGGCGCCAATGGCGTAATTCTCTGGAATTGCCAGGGCTTGGCGGGCGGCAGCCACGTCAAAACCGGCCATCTGGTGGGTGGCAATGCCAAGGGAGGCAGCCTGAAGGGTAAGGTAGGACGATGCTGCGCCCAAATCATAAAGGGCATTGCGGTTGTCTGCACCGTTGTGGGCAAATTTGGTGCTGGAAGCACCCAGGATCAGCACAGGCGCGGAGCCGGCCCAGCCCTGGTTGAAGGGAGCGAGTGCGTCGAATATCTTCTTGTAGGTTAAAGAGTTACGGGTTCCTACGAGAAAGCGCCAAGGCTGTTCGTTGTAGGAGGAAGCGGCCCATCGCGCGGCCTCGAAAACTCGGGCCAGGTCGGCGGGGGCTACCTCGCGGTCAGAAAAGGATCGCGGGCTCCAGCGGCTGTGCAGGACAGGCAAGACGCCTTCGACGGCGGGGGCTTGCTTCAAGTTGTTGACTTCAATGGCGGATAAGGTCACGGGCGGGGCTCCTGAAGCAAAAAACTCGCTTCGGCTGTTTGATTCCAGGAGCGGGGCGGAAGATTCGGGCGAAAGACTGCCGTCAGCTTTTAACTGCTAGTTCCCAGCTTTCAAAAAAAGTACTTGCGGCTTGAAAACGGTGGCTTGATGGTGGGAGGTCTGATACGAAAAGTTGACCCAAGGCTTACCGCTCCTGGGGTGATCGTGAGGCTTCAGGCTCATGGGTAGATGCGGTGCAGGGTGCGGGCGAACGGGATGGTCTCTCTTACGTGGTCGAGGCCGCAGATCCAGGCTACGGCGCGCTCGATGCCCATCCCGAAGCCGCTGTGGGGGACGCTGCCGTAGCGGCGGAGGTCCAGGTACCACTCGAAGGCTTCCCTGGGCAGCTTGTGCTGGTCGATGCGGCTGCTCAATAACTCATAACTTGACACGCGCTGGGACCCGCCAATGATTTCGCCGTAACCTTCAGGAGCCAGGACGTCGACGCAGAGGGCGAGGTTGGCGTTGAGGGGGTCGGGTTCCATGTAGAACGCCTTCACGTTTGCGGGGTAGCGGTGGACCATGACGGGTCGGTCGAATTGGCTGCTTAGCCAGGTTTCGTCGGGAGAGCCGAAGTCGTTGCCGTAGGTGAATGGCTGCTCAAGATGGCCGTCCTTGTGGGCCTGGTTGAGCAGGTCGGCGGCATCGTCATAGGTCAGGCGGGGGAAGGGCGGAGTTATGGCTTCTAACTTGGCTGGGTCGCGGCCGATCACTACTAACTCCGAAGCGCGGTTCTTCAAGACGCTCGCGACAATGTGGGAGAGGAAGTTTTCGGCTAACTCGAGGAGGCCGTCCAAGTCGCAATAGGCTACTTCTGGTTCTATCATCCAGAACTCCGTGAGGTGACGGCGGGTTTTGGATTTCTCGGCGCGGAACGTAGGTCCGAAGCTGTACACCTTGCCTAAAGCAAGTGCAGTGGATTCGATGTAAAGCTGCCCTGATTGGGTGAGGAAGGCTGCGTCGCCGAAGTAGTCGACGGGGAAGAGGGTGGAGGTGCCCTCGCACGCTGCCGGTGTCAGGATGGGCGGGTCGGTGCGGATGAAGCCGTTGCTATCGAAATACTCTGCGGCGGCTCTCATGATTTCGGCCCGGATCCGGAGGATGGCGGACTGGCGCGGGGAACGGACCCACAGATGGCGGTGCTCCATGAGGAAGTCGACGCCATGCTCCTTGAGGGTGATGGGGTAGGGATTGGACTCGGGGACGCGCTGGACGACCTCGAGATCGAGGACATCGAGCTCATATCCGCCCGGCGCCCGCTTGTCGGCACGGACTTTGCCGGTGACGATGACGCTCGACTCCTGGGTGAGGCCTTTCAGGGCATCGAAGACGGCGGGAGGAACGCTCTTTACGTGGGCGACGCCCTGGATGGTGCCGGTGCCGTCGCGAAAGATGGGGAAGAGGAGCTTGCCGCTCTCGCGGAGGTTGTAGAGCCAGCCGCGGAGTGTGACGGCCTGGCCTTCATGCTGGCCGAGGGTGGCGATGGTGGCTACTGGGGCGGCTTCGGGGGTTGAGGCGGTCAAGTCTTCGGGCATGGGTTTCCTTGGCGGCCGGGATGAGGCTGGGCGGCCGGACTCTTTAGGATAACGCGGAGCCTGGGCCGGCGAGTTTAGTAGGACGGGAAACTTTTTTGATCTGGACAACTTTTTGTCTTGAGATGCATCCTGTCTGAGTAGATGCGGGAGGCCCATGGGCGAGCTGGCTGGAGTGAAGAACGAAGAGGTGCAAAAGACCCAGGTGGATCCGGAGACGGCGGAGCGGTTTATCGCCGAGAAGCGGATTGGGGAGCGAATCAAGCGGCTGCGGCTGAAGAAGTCGATGGGCTTGGTGGAGCTGGGCAAGCATACGGGCCTGTCGGCGAGCTTTCTCTCCCAACTTGAAACCGGGCGGGTGGTGCCGACCTTGCGGAACCTGGCGCGGGTTGCGATGGTGTTCTCGAAGGACTTGTCGTATTTCTTTGAGACAGAGCCGCAGTCTATCTTCAGGATTCACCGGCGGAAGGACCGGGTAAGGCTGCCGCAGACCGGCGTGGAGCCGCCGACTTACTTTTTTGAAAGCCTTGGTTACATGGTTCCGGACCGGTACATGGACCCTTATTTTGCCGAGTTTGTTCCGCTGACCAGGGAGATGGCGCCCAAGGCGCACATGCACGCGGGGTTTGAGTTTTTGTATGTGCTGGAGGGAGAGCTGGAGCTTCAGCACGGGGACCAGAAGTGCACGCTGGAGGGGGGCGACGCGGTCTATTTCGATGCGAGCACGGCGCACTCCTACCAGTGCGCGGGGAAGATGCCCGCGGGAGCGATCATTGTCACCATGCATCAGCCGCTGCAAGGGCAGCCGGCGCCGCTGCGGGGGGTGAGTGCGGGGTTGGCGGCGAAGGTGGAATCCCAGCTCCCAAAAGCGAGACCTGGGACGCCCGATTCGATTGCAGGGCCGGTGGGGAGTTAGCTGGGCAGGATGGCGAAGTAATCGGCTACTTGTTGCCAGTTATCCACGCGGACGAAGCCGGTGGCGGTCAAGTTATGCGGAGCAGTGTAGAGGATGCCCTGACCTTCAAAACGAAGTAAGTTGCGGGGCAGGTCGTCGATAAGATAGTCGGCGCGGAGGATAGACTTGTTGCCGCAGAACACGTAATGCGTGGGCGGGATAAAGGGGAAGTGGCGCTGCAGCCAGCGGTACTTGGGGCCGAGGGAGTTGGGGACGGTCATGGCCTGGGTGGCGATGAAGATTTCAAAGCGGGTGGAGAGGTCTTTGAGCACACGCTGGGCGTCGGGCATAAGGGCCAGGTCCTCGAAGAAGTCTTCAGCGTCAAGGAAGGCGCGGAGTTGCTGCTGGCGGTCGAGCGGGGCAATCTCCCAGAGCCCCTTTCCGGCCAGGTCCTGGGGAGTTACTTCTTCGTCGAAAGTCTGGTTGTAGCGGCGCAGGTGTTCAGCGAGCGTGTCCGCCATAACCTCGTCCATGTCCACACAGATTCGCTGCATTCGGTCAAGCTCCAGCCGGATGGGGCTTTGCGATGCGCGGGCGTGCGGCGGGGGCGTGCTCGGGTTCCGGAGCTTTGGGAGCGGGCGCCATGGCCGGGTCCCAGTAGAGCAGGCGGCCGCAACTGTCGCAGGCGAGAAGTTCGCCCTCGCGGAGCTGGTTCCACACCTGGGGGCGGACGCCCATGCGGCAGCCGGTGCATTGCTGGTTATCGACGCGGGCGATGCCGGTGCCGCGAGAGCCGGAGAGGCGGTCATAGCGAATAAGACGGTCGGGCTCGATGAGCGGACGGAGGGCTTCGCGCTCGAGGTTGAGGGCGGCCAGTTCGGCGGAGAACTCCTTGTGGCGAAGGGCTGCGCGGGCACGGGTTTTGTCCAGGGCGGAAGCAAGAGATTCCACGCTGGCGCGGGCCGCGGCGAGGCTGGCTTCCTGAGCTTCACTGCGCTCCAGGCTGGAGAATTCTTCGTTTTCAAGTCGCTCGGCTTCGGCGGACTCAAAGGCGATTTCGTGCTCAATGGCAGCGGCCTGCTCTGGGGTCTTTACGGAGTCGAGCTGGGTGCGGAAGCGTGCGGCCTTCTGGCGGTGGGCGGTGATGTCGCGATCAAGGCGGGTGCGGAGCGATTCCTCGCGGGCGAGCCCATCGGAGGCGTCGGCGGAGTGGCGTTCGGCTGCGGTCAGTGCGGCTTGTGCCTGGGCGATTTCAGCGGGAAGGGCGCGAATGGCGAGGGTGAGGCGAGTACGCTCCAGATCCGCGCTTTGCAGCTTTACGAGGTTTTCAATTTGCGCTTGCATCCGTGTTATGAAGTCTACGGCATTTGGCATCTAATGAGAAACAGGGGTCAGGGAGCAGCACCCAGCGAGTGCTGCGACAATGAGAAGCGGTCGGGAGGCGGGTTTGGCGAACGGTCGGACATCTTTCTGGCACAGGAACCGGTGGATCATGTGGGTTGGCGGCTTGTTGCTGATGGTTGTGGCGGGGCTAGCCGTCGTTGCGGCTGTGGTTGCGCGCCGGGCTGAGCCGTATTTGCGCGCCCGGATTGTGGAAGGGTTGCACGAGCGGTTTCATGCGCGGGTTGAGCTGGACAGCTTTCATATGTCGGTGCGCAATGGCTTGGACGGCCATTGGGGGGTCTGGGCCGAAGGGAAGGGGCTGCGGATCTGGCCGCCGGCACAGGTTGCCGGAGTTGCGGTTCCGGGAGCGAAGGAAGCGGGAACCGATGCGGATAAGCCTCTGATCCGGCTGGAGGAGTTTCGCTTCCATGCGCCACTGATCTATGAGCGGGGCAAGCCGTTCCACGTCTCGGTGGTGGAGCTGAAGGGGCTGAATGTGGATTTGCCGCCGAGGTCGCACTTTGAACATGGCGCTGCCAGTTCTGAGCCGCCGAAAGCCGGCGGGATAAGCGGCGGCTTGCTGCGATTTGGGGTGGATAGCCTTGATTGCAACAATGCGCGGCTGGTGCTGGAGACCAGCAAGCCGGGCAAGCTGCCGCTGGAGATTGCAATCGCGCACTTCAAGCTTACGAATATCGGCAGGAGCGCTGCGATCCACCCCAAGGGCCAAGACCTGTCCTTGGCGACCCCGGCGATGGGGTTCGAGGCCGAGCTGACCAACCCTCGCCCGACGGGGGCGATCCACACGACGGGGAGCTTTGGGCCGTGGGATGGGTCGGACCTTGGCGCTAGCCCGATTGCGGGCGACTATCAGTTTGATCGTGCGGACCTGAGCGACTTCAAGGGTATTGCCGGGATTCTGACCTCGAAGGGACACTACGAGGGGACACTGCGCGACCTGGTGGTGGATGGGGAGACCGATGTCCCGGACTTCCGGCTTGAACCCTTCGACAACCCACTGCCGCTGCACACGAAGTTTCATGCAAAGGTGGATGGGACCAACGGCGACACGTGGCTGGAGCCTGTGGATGCGACACTTGGGCACTCGCACTTTACGGCACAGGGGCAGATTGTGCGAGTGATGGCGGCGGGGCCTGGGGGTGCGGGCCAAAAGCAGAGCGTTGGGCACGATATTGCGCTGAAGGTGAACGTGGACCGGGCGCGGATTGAGGATTTTCTTCGCCTGGCGAGCCACGGGGGTACGCCGCTGCTCACCGGTTCGGTGACCCTGAAGACTACGCTGCACATTCCTCCGGGGCCCGCGCCCGTGCATGAGCGGCTGCGGCTCAATGGGAGTTTTGTGCTGGACGAGGCGCAGTTCAGCAACGCAAAGATTCAAGGTAGCATTGAGCAACTGAGCCTGCGCGGGCAGGGGCGGCCCAAGGAGATGAAAACGACCGATCCGGCGAGCATCCACTCGAAGATGGAGGGGGATTTCCAGATGGGCGGCGGGGTGATCAAGCTGCCTACGTTGACCTACACGGTGCCGGGGGCGACGATCCAATTGAAAGGCACGTATGGCGTGCAGGGTGGGACGCTGGATTTTATCGGGAACGCGAAGATGCAGGCGTCGGTTTCAGAAATGGTGGGCGGTTGGAAGGGATTGCTGCTGACCCCGCTGGACCGGTACTTGAAGAAGGATGGGGCGGGGACAGAGATTCCGATTCACATAAGAGGGACGCGGGACCAGCCGCAATTCGGGATCGATTTCAACCGGATGAAGGGGCGTTCGGCGGAAACGCCGGGAGAGAAGCAGTAAGGCAGCGAGTCGGCAGGTCAGCAAGTCCGCCAGGAGGCAAGCGTAGCGGGTTCAGCGGGCGTGGAGAAGCGACCGAGGGGAGATTTCGCAGCCCAATGACTGGTGGTACGGCCACGGCGCGATCCGCGTGTCGACGTGATCGATTGGCTTGGATCTTGTCGTTGGCGAACCAGAGAGCAGCGGAAATGGCAAGGAACAAGGCGAATCGGAACGGCTTATGGCTAATCGGCACGAGGAGCCAGCAATGGACTGGATCAAACTTAACGCAAGGACAATCGCAACCAGCTTCCTGGCTTTGACACTGGGGGCTGGGGCATACCACGCCGGAGGGCAAACATTGCTTGCTCAATCCACGAGCCAACCTGAGAGCGGAACCTCTGCCAGCATGCAAGACTGGTGGAAGAACGCCGTCATCTACGAGATCTACCCGCGGAGTTTTCAGGACACAAACGGGGACGGAATCGGCGACCTGAACGGCATAACCTCACGATTGGACTACCTGCAAGGTCTGGGGGTGGATGCGATCTGGCTGACGCCCGTTTATCCTTCGCCAGACGTGGACTTCGGCTACGACATCTCCGATTACAAGAACATCGACCCGCAGTACGGCACGCTGGCCGATTTCGACAGGCTGGTTGCCGAGGCGGCCAAGCGGCATATTCGCGTGATCATGGACATGGTGATGAACCACACCTCAGACAAGCATGAGTGGTTCATCCAGGCGCGGTCGTCGCGCGACAATCCCTATCGGGACTGGTTTGTGTGGCACGATGGCATGGGGCAAACCAGCACGGACAAGGGCGTACCGCCGAATAACTGGCAGTCGCTTTTTGGGCACTCGGCGTGGCAGTGGGACGAGAAGACACGGCAGTACTACTACCACAAGTTCTATGTTCAACAACCGGACGTGAACTGGGACAATCCGCAGATCCACGAGGCGTTCAAGGACATCATCGCATTCTGGCTGAAGCGCGGGGTGGGCGGGTTCCGGTTCGACGCGGTGACGACGCTCTATGAAGATCCCAGCCTGGCGGATGAGGGCGTCGTGCTCGGCAAGGACGGCAAGCCGGTCATCAATGCCTATGGCGATCCGCAACTGGACAACTCGAAGACCGACAATCAGCCGGGGCTGCATCCTGTGATGCAGGAGATGCGGGTGGCGGCGGATGCGTTTAACTCGAACAAGTTTCCCGGTACGCGGGTGCTGATCGGCGAGACCTACATGGACAATATCGCGGAACTGGCCGAGATGTATGGAGCGCCGGAGAAGCCGGAGTTTCATTTGCCCATGGATACGCAGGTGGGCTTCATCAACAAGCTCGACGTGACGGTTTTCCGCAGCAAGCTGATCGACGTGGAGACGCAGATCGGGCACAATATTCCGCTGCTGCTGTTCGATAACCACGACAACCCGCGGCTGGACGCGCGCTACGGCGATGGGATCCACGACACGGATATTGAGCGGGTGCTCTCGACAGTTCTGTTCGCAAGCCGGGGGGCGGCGCTGTTTTACTACGGTGACGAGATCGGGATGAAGACCACGCCGCCGGCGCGCAAGCAAGACGTGAAAGACCCGATCGGCGTGACCGGGTGGCCCAAGGAAAAGGGCCGCGACGGCGAGCGGACGCCGATGCAGTGGGACGGGAGCGCGAACGCGGGCTTCACGAAAGGCACGCCGTGGCTGCCAGTGCCGCCGAGTGCCGCGACCATCAACGTGGAGGCCGCGAAGGCGGATCCAAAGTCGTTGCTGGCGTGGTACAAGAGCCTGATCCGGCTGAAGAAGACCAACCCGGCCTTCGCGAATGGGGCCAACCTCATGCTGGACACGGAAAATACCAAAGTACTGAGCTGGATGCGGCAGGCCCCCGGTGCGGCAGAGGCGGTGGTGGCGGTCAACTTTACGGCGGAGCCGCAGACGGTGAACCTTGCGGCCAGTGGCGCCGGCCTGCAGGCCGCTCATTTGAAAACGCTGCTGAAGACGCCCGGTGGGCCTGTGCCCAGGTCCCTGGCGGCCATCAAGCTGGGTGCGTATGGGGTTTATATCGGGGAAGTGCAGTAGGGGACTGCTGCTGCCTTCTAGCCTCTGGCTCCTGGCCTCATCTCCGGCGTCTGGCGTTGGTTTGTAACCTGACTGCCTTGACGATCCCGTATAATTCGACGTTACCCGCCACGGCGGGCAGCGGAGGATTCAAATGGACATAGTGGCCTTGGTTTTGTTGGCGATTGTCGCCGTCATTGTTCTTTCCCTGGTACTGGGAAGCTTCTTCACCGTGAATACGGCACAGGTGGCCGTGATCTCGCGCTTCGGCAAGTTTCTTCGCGTGGCCGATCCGGGATTGAACTGGAAAGTTCCGTACTTCGATTCCGTGGCAGGGCTGGTGAGCCTGCGGGTCAATCAGATCACGTTGACCATGGAGACCAAGACCAAAGACAACGTGTTTGTGACCATTCCGATTTCGGTGCAGAATCGGGTGCGTCCGGAGAAGGTCTACGACGCCTACTACAAGCTGTCCGATCCGGTGGCGCAGATCAAATCCTATGTCGAGCAGGTGATTCTGGGCCACGTGCCCGGTATGACGCTCGATGAGGTGTTCGCCTCGCAATCCTCGATTGCCGCCGCGGTGAAGCAGGAGCTGGATGCGGATATGGCCACATTCGGCTACGAGATCGTCAATGTGCTGGTGACGGATATCGTTCCCGATCAAAAAGTGAAGTCGGCCATGAACGACATCAACGCGGCGCAGCGCGAGCAGGTGGCGGCAAACGCACGGGGCGAGGCGGAGAAGATTCTCGTGGTGAAGAAGGCCGAGGCCGAGGCGGAAAGCAAGGCACTGCAGGGACAGGGAATCGCCAATCAGCGCAAGGCAATCATCGAGGGGTTGCAGGTCTCCATCGAGCAGTTCCAGAAGGTGGTGGATGGGGCGTCGTCGAAGGACGTGATGCAACTGGTGATGGTGACACAATATTTCGACACGCTGAAGTCGATTGGCGAGAACGACAAGACCAATACGCTGTTTCTGTCTCACTCGCCGGGGGCTGTGAAAGATGTTTCGGATCAGATCATGGAGGCGATGGTGATAGCGGCGCGGGCGAATGGGTGATTGAATCTGTTGACGCCCCACCCTTTCGCCAGTTTTTCTTCGCAAGACCGGCGAAAGGATGGGGCGTCCGGCGCCTGAATGCGGCCAAGCGCCGTGCGGTTGCCTTCCCTTATAGAAGGCCGAGCCGGATGTATTCGTCGTGGACGATTCGATAGCATTCGCAAGCCGCGTCTGCGAGGCCGGCATGATTTTGAATGGTGACATGTCCGCGGGCATATGCGATGAGTCCCGCATTCTGCAAAATGCCGGCGGCCACGGTAACCGTGCTGCGGCGCGTACCGAGCATCATGGCAATAAACTCCTGCGTTACGAGCAGGCGATCTGCCTGAATTCTGTCATGGCACATCAGGAGCCACCGGGCCAGGCGCTCGTGAATCTCATGTACGCGGTTGCACGCGGCGGTCTGGGCGGTCTGCACGAACAGGCCATGCACGCTCCGCAACAGGCACGACCGTAGTTTGCCAGATCCCTCAGACAACTCAATCAGCGTTTTGGCATTGATGCTGTAACCGTATCCCGGTATTTGCATGAAGCATCGGTTCGGTGAGTTTCCGGAGCCCAGGATTGCGGGAATGCCGACAAACCCATCTCGGCCGGTCAAGCCGACCTCAACGGTAGTTCCGTTTTTCATCGTCGCCACAATCGAGCAGATTCCATCCTCCAGGAAATAGACAGTATCCACTTTCCTGCCGGGAGATTCGAGGGTTCGGTTTCTGGTGAAGGTTACGGGCGAAAGATGGGGAGCAAGGCGCTCGATATCAAGTTCCGGCAATGAGGCTAACACCCGATTTATGTATGACTTCTGGAGAGAAACGGTTCGCATGGGTGCTCCTTTGCGGCGCCAGGGCCGAAGGCTCACGCCTGAATGCGCAAAAGAACCGGCGCCGGAACACTGAAACCGAAGGCGGCGTGGGTCGCGTATCAGAAATGCATACTCATGATACGCTCCTATCGCGCACGCGGAGCCGCAGGATGCGAATTCCCTGGCAGACTGCCTGCAAGGCTGGCACACAGGGTTATTCGAGATTCTTCGATTAGGTTCGACAAACGACAGACGCCCCTGGAAGGATGAGACTAGCATTGACTTATTGAATAGATCGTGAAATCCCGTCCAGAAGAGGCGTGCGCCACTGAAGTGCATCCCGACTGGAGCTAATTCCCCACTTTCCCCTAAACAAGTTCAAGAACGCGGATCGTGTGGATCCACCCTTGGCGTCGCTGAAGTCGCAGGAGAAGACGCACGCTCCCGCACTTGCTAATTGCACCGGTCACACGGCAATGCGGACTTGTGTGCAATAGAAGAGAGCCGGCGAGTCGAGACAGAAGTATCGTCGCAAGCCAAAGCAGTATAGGCCGCCTGTTGCTGTGGGCGGTAAGGGTACTGTTGGCAGAATTGGAGATCGTCATGCCCATAACCGTCGTCCTGGCCGTTGGATTGGATTCATCGCTACTGAGGACACAAGGCTCAGTCTGGAAATCCGCGGGATACATCGTCTCCCTGGCAGGGTCGATACGAGAAGCGATCGATCGCTTCAGGGCCGGGGATTTCGATCTGGTTCTCCTTGGCGATTCCATTCCCGCGGAAAACAGGGAGCGCCTCACCTTTTTGATTCGCGCATTCGGTTCCCATGTACCCGTGGTGAGCATTGCGAACTCGTCCGCCGCTTGCGACGTGTTTGCGGATGCGACACTCAGGAGCGATTCAAGCGAGCTGCTCAAAGGCATGGGAGAGTTAATGGCGAAGAGGTCGAGCATGCCGGTGGCGCAGACAATGGCGTACAGCAATGCAGCCTGAGGCATGTTTCTCGGGAACTTTGCTCGGATTCAGGCCTCTTTCCGCAGCCTGTAAAGCCAAGGGTTTCAACCCTGGCCTGCCAGCCGCGCCCTCTCAAACCAGACCGGCCCCAGTGATTTGTTCAGATGCTCCCTGGATACGGACGAGAATCAACTACCTGAGGACGAGGAAGAAGGGATGCGGATCATGGAATATTCCTATGAGCAGACTCACAAAGAGGTAAAGGCCGGTTGCTCCGGGGCGGATTGCTTTCAGGAGAAGCCTGAGAACGGTGCGGCAATCGATTCCACGCAGTCCCCGATGCGCCCGAACTCCGGAACAAAGTGGAATGACGTCCGGGCTCCGTGGAGAGCGGGAGAGTTCTACAAGAGTCTGCCACCCGAGGCGATGAGCGAGTTTGAATCGCACGCAGCACCGTTCTTCTGCGAGGGAACCGATGTCCTCTTCAGGGAGGAGCAACAACCGAGCAGCGTCTTGTTCTTGCTTGAGGGGCGGGTAAAGCTTTCGATGAACTCGATCGACGGCAGGCGGCTTATCATGGGCATCGCAGGGCCCGGCGAGATCCTGGGGCTGACTTCCGCGGTTTCCGGCCTCCCCTATGAGATCACGGCAGAGGCGCAGTTCCCTTGCGTCATCACGTCGCTGCAACGGCGGAGTTTTCTCGACTTTCTGCTGCGTTACCCGGTTGCCTGTCAGAACGTGGCGCGCCAGTTGAGCCTCGACTACAAGGGAACCTGCGAACAATTGCGTACGCTCGGCCTTGCATCGTCCGCGCCGGCGAAACTGGCCCGGCTCTTGCTGGAGTGGTGCGCGGCTGGCCAGCAGACAGAGCACGGCGCCCGGATCCAGTGCTCGCTCACCCACGGAGAGATCGGTGAGTACATCGGCGTATCTCGGGAAACAGTCACTCGCACCCTCCATGACTTCAAGAACCGCGAGATGGTGGAACAGCGCGGCGCTACTTTAATCGTATTGAGTCTTCGGGCGCTGGAAATCTACGCGGGCGCAAATTGACCTTTGAAGGAGGTCGAATCCAAACGCATACATTGAACGTGAAAGTGGGAGATCGCGTCAGGATCTCCAGGCCTCGCTCAAGCAGCCGATTTGCAGCGAGCGTAGAGCGGTTCTCCAGCGTGTCGGCGGTTCGCCCCGCGTCCTTCGACGCAGGCGGCCTATGCTTCCGATATGACGGCAGGGAATGGAAAGGGAGCAGTCGAGTTCGTTTGATCTCCAAAGAGGAAGAGGAGGATTATATTCACTCCCTGGCCAGGGCCGAAGAGGAAATTAACGTTGAACGCGCGGAGCGCGGCAGAGAGGACGTTTTCCTGGCATCCTTGCTGACTTACCGGCATGAAAAGGAGTGGCTCGAACTGGGCGTTGACGAGCTGCGCAGGATCGCGGCCATGTTCGGGATCAGTCATGCGAGAGCACAAGCACTTGAAGCTTCAGATCTCAATGCCAATAAATAGCAACGGCCCCGGGCCGAGACGATGGGCATGAGCGCGGGGTTGGCCGTGCATCGAACTCTCAGCCGCGTAGGCTTGCCGGCGGATGGCTGATCGCGGAAAGTTCGTCGTAGGCGGGCCAGCCGCAACGTGCGAGCGAAGGAGTGCTACGAGTCGAAAGCGTCTTCAAACTTTTGCCCACCGTAAAAAATGCCAAGGATGGTGACCAGGTCGCCGGTGACCTCAAAGGTGATTGAGACACGCCTCCGAAAGTCGAAGACGCGCAATCCGGGACGAATATCGTCCCGCCGCGCACCGCGATTGGGGAATGTCTTCAGGCTCTCGCACTGTTTCACAATGGCTTCGGTATAGTTGGCTGCAATCTTGGGAGACGCAACTGCTGCAATATGGAAAAACAGCGCTACCAGCTGATCTTCCGCTTCTGGAGCGTAGACAACGCGATACATCACCCCGCCCTGAGCAAGGAATCGTGAGCCGCCGCAAGCGAGGCCCGCACTTTTTCTGAAGATACTGCCCGCGACGGATCGGCTTTCATGGCGTCGTAGGTGGGAGCTACCTGTTCACGGAGCCAGGTTTCAAGGGCGCGCTCGTGGAGTTGGAGCGAGCGGAGACCGTCACGGATCACTTCGCTCTCAGAGGCGTACTCGCCGGACTCGACCTTGGTGCGGACCATCTCGGCCATTTCATGGGGCAGGGTGATGCTGAGTTGCTTTGTGGTGCGCATCGGCAGCCTCTTTTCGGATAGGATTCAATCCTACTCTATTCTGACACAGCCTCATGGGGCACGTCGATGCTAGCCGCGCAGACTCACGGGTGGATGGCTGATCGCGGAAAGTTCGTCGAAAGCTGCCTCTGGCAATTCAAGACGAGCCGCGGCGATATTCTCTTCCACGTGGGCGACGGACGAAGTTCCCGGAATGGGCAGAATCACCTTTGACCTCTTGAGCAGCCAGGCGAGGGCGACCTGCAGAGGAGTGGCGTTGAGTTCGGCGGCAACCTTCTGGATTGCCTCATGAACCTTTCTTCCCTGTCCCATCGGCGCCCATGGCATGAAGCCGATTCCGTTCTTTTCGCAATGATCGACAACGTAGTCGTACTCGCGGTCGGCAAAGCTGTAGCGGTTCTGCACCGTGACGATGGGCACAATGGCGCGGGCGCGCTCGATGTGCTCACGCGTGACGTTCGAGAGCGCCACATGGCGGATCTTGCCCTGCTCGCGCAGCGTGGCCAGCGTTTCAACGGATGCCTCGAAGCTGACGGCGGGGTCGGGGACGTGGAGCTGATAAACATCGATGCGGTCGAGGCGGAGGCGCTTGAGGCTGCCTTCAAGCGCTTCGGTGAGGTGTTTGGGGCTGGCATTGTGGGTCCATTGGCCGGGGCCTGGACGCTCCCATCCGCCCTTGGTGGCGATAACCAGGCCGGCCGGGTAGGGGTAGAGCGCTTCGGCAATCAGCTCTTCAGAGACGCCGGGGCCGTAGGAGTCGGCCGTGTCGATCAGGTTGACGCCCAGTTCAACCGCGCGCCGCAAGGTTGCAAGGGCGGCGGCCTTGTCGGCAGGAGGCCCCCAGATGCCTTTGCCTGTGATGCGCATGGCTCCGTAGCCGAGGCGATTGACGGTGAGGTCGCCGCCGATGGTGAATGTGCCTGAGGAGGCAGCAGAGATGGATTGGCTTTCGCTCATTGAGATGGCTCCAGACATACAGGATAAATTCCTGGGGCCGGTCATTGAAAGGGAGGGGCAAAAGGATTGGGGGGGTGCGGCTCCAATAGGAGGCTCGGCATGAGGGCAGCGATCCGGATTGCTAGGTCAGTTTTGCGTTGGGCACCACTACGCCGGCGCCGCTGATGGTGCAGTTGCCGGACTGGTCGCAGCGGTAATGAACAGTGCGGTGATAGTCCTGCCATGGTCCAGCATTGCTCTCCCCGGCTGTCTTGTCGATGAGGAACGTCTTTCCCTCGTCTGTTTCGATCATCCCCCTGGAAGCGTCGAAGTCGGCTACGGTTGCGTCGCCTTCGATCATGAACAAGTAAGGAACCACATCGTTCAGCCTTGATTCCTCGCTGGCTGGGGGCACGGCCGCGGTTGCAGGCGCTTTGAGGGAGGCTTCCGACGTGCGCCTGGCAAAGGAATTCTTGCCGGCCGAACCCTTGCGTGCAGCGTGACGACGATGGGCGGCAGATGACTTGTGAGCGGCAGAGGTTTTAAGGGCGGCTGCTACCAGTGAAGCGGAAGACGTTGTTTTTCCTTGCCCTGTATTCTTCAGTTTGTTCGCCCGGCCCTGCAGCGGCGTGGCCTGTCCGGCAGGCGTGGCCAGAGGGCTATTCAATCCGGTCGCCCTGGAATCGACCGATGCTGGATTGAGCGGCGCCAGCGGGCTCAGCGCATTTCCGGCTGTGGCTGCGATTGCGACTCCAAACAAGAGCCCGAACGCCACGGCTACCGCCGCATACCGGTAGGTTGAGTCGTCTTTAATCTTCAGGGTCTCAGCGTCGGGAATTTGCCAGGTTCTGTTCGTTTCAGTCGCATCGGCAAATTGCAGTTGAGCATTTGTGGTCATGCTGGCCTCCTTGAGCGTCTTCCCAAATACCGCACCCTTGCGTTAAAGAGATTTGACCACTGATGAATCTGCTCCACAATGCGCCAAAAGGGGCAAATTCTGGCGTCAGCGCCTACGTCTTCGGGCACCGCCTTTTGATTACCCTCAGTAACCAAACTTTGAAACTTCCTGTTGTTCATCGCCTTTCTGATGATGGGGCGGCCCGCATACGGACGAAGCTGCACCGCTGCCGGTGCAGAATAAGCATTCTAGTGAATTTGCGTCCGTACGAAGCCAAGTCTTGCGTTGCAAAGATATCCACAGGCTGCTGATTAGCCAACCAACTGCGAATTGGCCAATGCGCACGATTCTCCCCGCTTGCCCGCCTCTGGCCGGGCGTGTTTGACTGGTGGCCGTAGGGGTACACCGCACATGGCTTACATACTTGCACTGGACCAGGGAACGACGAGTTCGCGGGCGATCTTGTTCAACGAGGCGGGCACGATTGCCGCTGTGGCGCAGCATGAGTTTGAGCAGTTCTACCCAGGAGCAGGCTGGGTGGAGCACGATCCGACGGAGATATTGACCAGCCAGCTGAGCTGCGCCGTTGAGGTGCTGGGCAAGGTTGGGGCGCGCCCGCGGGATGTGGCGGCCATCGGCATTACCAACCAGCGCGAGACGGTGATTGTGTGGGAAAGGGCGACGGGCAAGCCGATTTATCCGGCGATTGTGTGGCAGGATCGCAGAACCGCCGGGCGCTGTGCGGCCTTGCGGGAGAGTGGGGTCGAGGAGACGGTCTCGTCGAAGACCGGGCTGGTGCTCGACCCCTATTTTTCAGCAACTAAGGTGGGTTGGATTCTGGACAACGTGACCGGCGCGCGAGCCCGGGCGGAGCGGGGCGAGTTGGCCTTTGGAACGGTAGACAGTTGGCTGATCTGGCACTTGACCAGCGGGCAGCGGCATGTGACGGATGTGACCAATGCATCGCGGACGCTGCTCTTCAACATCGTGAAGGGCGAGTGGGACCCGGAACTGCTGGGGATCTTCGGGATTCCCGAAAGCATGTTGCCGCGGGTGGTCTGGTCGAGCGAGAAGGTGGGCGAGGTGACC
>Ga0224554_1000815_pt1 | contig 23139 bp, 22 predicted proteins | sample 714S22024metaG_FD_180666 | JGI IMG/M metagenome (GOLD analysis project Ga0224554, IMG submission 180666) | Peat soil microbial communities from Stordalen Mire, Sweden - 717 S2 20-24 | ecosystem: Environmental > Terrestrial > Soil > Wetlands > Peat | place: Sweden: Norrbotten County, Stordalen...
GCGACGTTGCCCGCGATGAACAAGATGTCGGCTTCGTCGCGCTTGAGGATCGGGTCAAGGGTGGCGAGCGGGTTCGGCACGCGCCATCCTGAGAACCGCGACGGCGGGTGAGGCCGATTCGTCGTTCGTGCTGGATCTGCTGCCAGCGAGTCCTGCGATGATGCTGACACTAGGTCCTCTCCTTCGGCCGGGCTGTGAAGTTCTCTCCGGTCTGCATGTTCTACTCGTGCTCCGGTGCGTCGCCTCGGCCAGGCCAGAGCGATTGGCGCCTTACGGGCGGTTCACGCGCTTTCGGTGAACGCGATGCGAAACACCGGGTGGTCGGGCGCGATGCGAAGGAGGTCGGCATCCGAGGCATCGGCACCGACCCCGCCGAAGAAGACACCTACCTCCGCTTTCCAGCGCTTGAGGTAGGCGCGGAGGACCTCGAGTTTCTCCGCGTCGCCCAACTCTGTCGCCTGGAACACCTGATTGTGCCTTCCCAACCGTAACTCGCCATCACCGGCGACGCGCAGGTTGCGAACCCACTGCGTGTCGCCGCGAGGAGCCACCAGGTAGTGCTCGCCGGCGAAGCTGAGCAGGTTGACCGGCGTTGACCTCCACTCCCCGCTCTTGCGCCCTCGAACCCGTAGTTCGCGTGACCCCCACACGCTCATACCCGCTCGGGTGAATACCGCTACCGCACGATTGAAGACGTTCCGGGTGAACCACCCGGGCTCTAGGTATCTGCGAGGGGGTTGTGGCGTGGCCATGGGTCAATCTTCGCCGCGAGCGCGCCAGCTTGTCGACAGATCCTGTCGCAGGGTGTGCACCCTCCATCCCCGAAGTGCCGCGCCGGGGCAGTCGTAAGACAGAACGTCGCCCCGAACACCGGACCATCCCTACGCAGAAGCTCTGACGAGTTCAGAAACCCTCCTGCCAGAGCCCGGAAGCCCCGCCGGGGGCATGGAAGTCCCGCCAACGGCACGGACGAGCGCGCGAACAGCAAGGACACGTTCAATCCTCGGCCGGCACGGGCCTGCGGACGGGGGAGAGCCGGTCGGAGAGGAGCAGTGCGGTCTCCCCGTCGTCCTCGTAGAGAAGATCCTGCTCCACCAGCTCGAGGATCGTCTCGCTGACCGGCTCCAGGTAGCTGTGGATCCTCTCGAGGGCGAAGGGCGGCAGCTGGTCCAGAAAGCAGAAGGCGACGAGCCCTGTTCCGTCGGCTCCAGGCTCGGCGGCCACGAGCTCGAGAGCGGCGAAGCACCGCTCGAGGGTCTCCTCGCGATCTCCGAGCTGCAGCAGCTCGGTCACGAAATCCGCGAGCTCGTTGAAGACCACCTGCGGCGTCAGGTCCTCGTCGTAGATGTCCGCGAGGTCGAGGTAATGGCTCTCGAACTCGGGAACGTTCTCGCGCAGGATCCGCACTGCGCGGTCGTCTCCGGGTGGGCGCATGGTTCTTCCTTCCCGTCGTGGGGTTTCACGGCGGCGATACCACACCACGAGCAAGCCGGTTACCGGCCGCGTTCAGAATAGCTGGATAAATATTGAAATAGCAAGAGATGGGTGGTGCTTCCCAGATCAACCCGAGGCGCAGTGCACGCCGTGCGTGCAGCCGCTGCCCCGCGGATGCTGCCTCTAAGGCTCTCTCCGGTCGAACTTCTTGCGCACAGCCTCGCGTCGCTCTTGCAGCTCCCGGTAGGTGAACTGCTCGGTCTTGGTCAGGCCCATCGATGCGCGCAGCCCATCGAGGTCGATCGGGACCGCACGGGGATCGAGCCCGATGTCGGTGGCGATTCGTGCCCCGTAACGGTCGGTGAAGTACGTCGCGATGAGAGCCACCTCTCCGAGCAGGTCGAGCCCAGGTGCCAGCGTCGCGACCGCCCCGTCGAGAAACATCAGGTCCTTCACGAACAACATCAGCTCCTTCGGCATCCGTGCGCCATAGGCCAGGAGCTGCTTGGTGAGATCGCGCAGTTGAGCAGTGAGCTCGTCTGCCGACAAGGCGGCTACTTCCGGAGCGGGCTTGTCGAGGCCGAGGTCCCTGATGACCTGGTCGACGTCCGCGTTGGCAGGCAGCGCACCGAGTTCCTTCAAGGCCAGCACCTGGATCGGGATGTTGTTGGTCGACCCGCCGATGAGCAGCTGTAGGAACGCGAGGCGCTGTTGCTCGCCCAGACGGCCGGTGATGCCGAAATCGAGCAGGGCGACGCGGCCGTCGGAGCGGACCAGGAGGTTCCCGCCGTGCAGGTCGCCGTGGAAGACGCCGTAGAGCATCGCCCCTTCCAGGAACGAGATCATCTCCGCCCGTAGGACGGCCGTCGTGTCGATCCCGATGGCTCGCATGCCCTCGACGTCGTCCCACGCGAAGCCGTCGAGCCGTTCCATCACCAGCATGCGGCGCGTGACCAGCCGGGGATGCGGGCGGGGCACGATGATGGAGCGCTGGTCGGTTTCCGCCAGGACATGGCCGACGTCGAGCATTTTGGCGGCCTCGAGCCGGAAGTCGAGCTCCTCGACGATCGTCTCGGCGAACAGTTCGATGAGCGCCGGCGGGTTGGCGAGCGCGGCAACCGGGATCCGCCCGACGAGGAACGGGGCGAAGAAGCTCATGGCCGCGAGGTCCCTTCGGACGAGCTCGGCGACATCGGGCCGCTGGACCTTGACCACGACGCGCTCGCCGGTCAGGAGGCGGGCGCCATGGACCTGGGCGATGGAGGCGGCGGCAATCGGAGCCCGGTCGAATTCGGCGAAAGTCGCGTCGAGGGGGCCAGCGAGCTCCGCCTCGAGGATCCGACGCACGGAGTCGAACGACTCTGGGGGGACACGATCACGCAGAAGGCGGAACTGCGAGACGATCTCCTCGGGGAAGATCCCATCTCCCGACGAGAGGATCTGTCCGAGCTTGATGTAGGTGGGACCGAGCGTGCCGAAGGCGGTCCGCAGCCGCCGCGACAAGCCGATTCGCGACCGTGGCTGACCCCGACCGTGGTCGACGAGGTACCAAGCCCCGACTGCTCGCCCGAGTGTCCAGCCAACCCTCACGATGCGGTGTGCCGGGGGAGACCGCCGGCGCCGGACCAGGTACGGGACCTCTGCTCGCGTCCTTGTCCGGATCGCGTCTATGCCATCGAGCCAGGGAAGCTTGTCCGGATCGATCAGCCACGGAGGATCGTCACTGAAACCGGCGAATGCGCAGTCGGGTGGCCGCGGGCCTCTAAGGCCGGCGGGATCCTCGGGGACCGACAAATCCTTGTGGCCTGTGACTCAAGCAGATACGGGAGCGAACACTATGCATCCATTGTGCCCGCCGAAACCGAAGCTGTTCGACAAGACCGGCCCCGGCTCCCACTTCCGGGGAACCTCCCGGACGATGTCGAGGTGGATCTCCGGGTCCTGCTGCTCGAGGCCCACCGTCGGGGGTATCAGCCGTCGCTCGATCGACAGCACGCAGGCGACGCCTTCGATCGCTCCCGCCGCGCCGAGCGAATGACCGGTAACACCCTTGATGGAGGTGACCGGCGGTCCCGGTCGACCGAAGATCTTGTCGATGGCGTCGGCTTCGGCGAGGTCATTCAGGGGTGTCGAGGTGCCGTGCGCGTTGACGTGGGCGATATCGCCCGCCGCGATCCCGGCGTCCTCGAGTGCGAGCTCCATGCAGCCGATCGCGCCGGCACCTCCGGGAGCAGGCGCTGTGATGTGGTGCGCGTCAGCGCTCGACGCACCGCCGAGAAGCTCCGCGTAGATGCGCGCCCCCCGAGCTCTCGCGCGCCCGAGCTCCTCGAGCACGAGCACGGCTCCACCTTCGGCGATGACGAAGCCGTCTCGGCGCACGTCGAACGGCCTCGACTGCCCACTGGTCGACAGTGCCGTCATGTTGCCGAAGGCAGCGAGCGCGACCGGGGTCATCGCTGCCTCGGCACCGCCGGCGAGCACCGCGTCACAGCGTCCTGTGGCGATCAGGCGGTGGCCCGCGAGAATCGAGTGCGTGCCCGATGCACAAGCCGTGGCGATCGTCTCGCACGGCCCTCGCCAGCCGAGGCGCATCGAGACCGTCGCGGCGCCGGCGTTCGCCATCATCATCGGCACAAGAAACGGGGAGACCCGGCGCGGGCCCTTCTCCAGCAGTACGCCGATCTGGGTCTCCATCGTGCTGAGACCTCCGACACCGGTGCCGATCTGAATACCGCCACGCGCTGGATCGACGTCGACCGGGCCGGCATCTGCAAGCGCCATCTCGGCAGCGGCGACGGCATATTGAGCGAAGAGGTCGACACGCCGTGCTTCCTTGGCGTCGAACCAGAGTGAGGAGTCGAAGCCCTGGACCCGGTGCTCGCCCCCGGGTGCCGGCCCACTTAGACCCGCGAAGAAGGCATCCTTGCCGATCCCGCAACACGACACCACGCCGAGTCCTGTGACCGCGACCCTACGGCTTCCCCCCCGGTCGGCCCCGAACTCGGCGTTGGCCATCAAAGCTTCGAGGTGACGAGCTCGTAGGCCTGCCCGATGGTCTCGACGCCCTCGAGCTCGCTTTCGTCGACGGTGATGCTGAAGACCTCCTCGAGCTCCATCACGAGCTCGACCAGATCGAGGCTGTCGGCATCGAGGTCGGTCGCGAAGTTCGCGTCAAGGGTCACTTTCTCACTGGGCACGTTCAATATCTCGACCGCACAGGCCTTGAACTTGTCGAACGTCGCTTCGTTGTCCATGCGATGGCTGCTTTCTCTCGTCGGTTGGGTTGATTGCGGTGAGTCAGTGGCCCATGCCGAGACCACCATCCACGGCCAGCACGGCTCCGGTCACATAGCTGGCACCGTCTGAGGCCAGGAACTCGACGGCTGAGGCGATCTCGTCGGGGGCAGCCTGCCGCCCGAGCGGCACCATGGACGTCAGCGCCGCGACGCGATCTTCTCCTAGCACGGCGATCATATCCGTGGCCACAAACCCAGGAGCCACCACGTTGACTGTGATGCTGCGGGACGCCACCTCTCTTGCCAACGAACGGGCGAACCCCACCAGTGCGGCCTTGGAGGCTCCGTAGTTCGCCTGACCCGCGGAACCCATGAAGGCGACAACCGACGAGATCAGGACGATGCGACCGTGCCTGGCTCGAACCATGGGTCCGAGCACCCGTTTCACGGTCCGGTAGACCGCGGTGAGGTTCGTCTGGATGACGTTGTCCCAACGCTCTTCGGACATGCGCAGGAGCAGGGTGTCGTCGGTGATCCCGGCAGCGCAGACGAGGACCTGAACCGGTCCGAGCGCTTGTTCGATCTCGGCAAAGGCTCGCTCGACGTCCATGGGCGAGGTGACGTCGCAGGCGACTGACAACAGTGGATGCGTCCCGGCCGGCCCCTCGAGCACCTCCGGCGGTTTCGTCCGCCATGTGACGGCTACGCGGTCGCCGCCGGCTTGGAACCGCCGCGCACAGGCCAGCCCGATGCCGCGCGAACCGCCGGTCACCAGGATCACCCGCCCTGGGCCGACTCCTGCGTCGGCGCCTTCATCACAGGCCGCGTCGTCGGCCACCGTGGAGCCGTCCTGCCCGTTGGTCATCCGCGCGCTCCGGGCCCGTCAGCATGTGTTGGAGCCGCCGGGGCCCCACCCCATCGCACTACAGCGCTCGCCCAGGTCATCCCGGCTCCGAAGCCGGAGAACAGGACGAGGTCCCCATCCTTCAGCCGCCCGGCGTCGGCGGCTTCCGCAAGCGCGATCCCGCAGGACGCAGCCGAGGTGTTGCCGGTGTGCTCGAGGCAGATGGCATAACGCGCCGGATCGATGCCGATTCGCTCGCCAACGGCGTCGATGATCCGGAGGTTCGCCTGGTGAGGGACGAACAGGGCGATTTCCTCGGCCGTTACATCGGCTTGCTTCAGCACCCGCTCGGCGGACTCGACGGTCGCGCGTACCGCCTTACGGAAGACCTCGCGACCTTCCATCACGATGAAGCCGCCCTTGTCGCAGTAGAGGATCGGAGTCAAGGACCCGTCCAGCCCGAGATCGTGCGCGAGGATCAGCGGCTCGCCCTTGGTGGCCTCGACGACGATGGCACCGGCTCCGTCGCCGAAGAGCACGGCAGTGGACCGGTCGTTCTGGTCGGTGATCTGCGACAGCGTGTCCGAGCCGACCACGAGTGCCCGTTCATGCCCGGCGTCGAGCAGTGCGACAGCGGTTACGAGCCCATACACGAAGCCGGCGCACGCGGCATTCAAATCGAACGCGGCACCGCGGCAACCCAGCTCGTGGTGGACCCACGACGAAGTTGCGGGCAGGGCTTGATCGGGGGTCGTCGTCGCGAGCACGAGAAGGTCGATCTCGCCTCCCCGGCGCCCAGCGCGCTCGAGGGCACGCCGGGCGGACTGTATCGCGAGCCCTGAGGTCGTCCCGCCGTGGCGTCGCTCCTTGATCCCGGTCCGCTCGACGATCCAACTGTCGTTCGTGTCGAGGCGGGCCTCGTAGTCCGCGTTGGTTACGACCGTGTCCGGCAGAGCAAGCCCCCATCCGGTGATCTGTGCGCCTCTCATCAGGTCCTCTCGTCTTGGATAGGGGCTCGCAACCATGCGATCGGCTGGCCACGGGTAACCCGTTCACCTGCCAGAACGAGCACACCTTCGAGTGTGCCCGAGAATGCGGAGCGCACTTCGGTCTTGCCGACGATGCCGAGGAGGCCACCGACGTCGATCAGCACAGGGTCCGCCGATGGGCCGGCACCGCCGGGAAGATACCCGTTCAGACCCGCCGCCGGCTCGAAAAGCCCTACCGTCGGCGAGACAACGAGCCGCTCGGTCATATGGAAGCGCTCGCCCGCCGGGGCGGCCCCGACGATGCCGCCAGCGAGGATCTTGACCAGACGATCGAGATCGTCCGGAGTGGAGACCGACACTCCGATCGTGTCTGTTGTCGGAGCCACGCGCCGCAACAGGCTGGTCAGCACGCCACCGGGCCCCAGCTCGACGAAGGTCTGCATGCCTTGGCGCAGGAGGGTGTCGAGGCTCTGGTGCCAGCGGACCGGGCTGCACAGCTGGGCAGACAGCAGCTGCGGCCACTCCTCGGGATCGTCATGGAGGCGGGCGTCCACGTTGGCCACGACGACCGGGTCGAGTGCATGGAAGTTCGTGGTCGCGAGGGCCTTGCGGAGCCGGTCACGTGCACCTGACATGAGAGGAGTGTGGAAGGCACCCCCGACCGGCATCGAAAGCACTCGCTTGGCGCCGAGCTCCTTGGTGATCGCGCTGAGCTCGGCAAGTGCCTCGGAGGTGCCGGCCACGATCACCTGGCCAGGCGCGTTGAAGTTCGCTATCCACGCCTCACCGTCGACTCGCCGGCAAGCCGCTTCGACGCTTTCGTCGTCGAGGCCGAGTACGGCGATCATCGTCCCGGGCGCGCAGTCGGCAGCCTCCTGCATCGCGGCGCCTCGCTCCGAGACCAGGCGGAGCCCGTCTTCGAAATCGAGCGAGCCCGCGGCGACAAGAGCCGTGTACTCGCCGAGGCTGTGGCCGGCTGAAGCCGACGGCTCGATGCCAATCCTCTCAGCGGCGTCGAGGACGATCAGGCTCTGGACGAATGTGGCGATCTGGGCGTTGTCGGTCCTGGTCAGGGTTTCCTGGTCGGCTTCGAGAAGGAGATGGGCCAGATCGCGTCCGGTGACCTCGGAGGCGAGGGCGACGAGCTCGAACGACGGGTGGTCAACCCAGGCGGCGCCCATGCCCGGTCGCTGTGAGCCTTGGCCGGGAAATGTGAACGCCAGCAACCCTCGCCCCTTTCCCCCTCCGGGTCGGGCACCGTGCCCGGATCTACATCCCCCTATGTCTGACCTCGCGGGGAGCAGATTGGTTACATGCCCATCAGGCGACGGCGAGCCGCGCTCGCAACGGCAAGTGATCTGACTTGCCTACGGGAACTGACGCGCCCGAGACCACCTCGACCGCTCGTGTCACGAAGATGTGGTCGATCTGGCTGTGGGCACGCCAGCTGGGATAGGTGTGGGCCCGCACTGCTCTCCGCCAGCCGGGCAGAGCAAGCGACAGCGGCGGTCCCCAGAAGTTCATGTCGCCCGCGAGGACGGCCGGTTGGTCCGGTGCCGGGAGTTCACGACGGAGCCGCTCGAACAGGATCGGCGATCCTTGCGTGAAATGGGCGAGATGCGTCCCGACGACAGTGACACAGGACGTATCGACCTCGACCTCGGCCAGGAGGGCTGCGCGCCGCTTGGCCGAGTCCCGTCGCAATCCGCCGAGCCTTATGGTTTCGGCCCGCTTGAGCGGAAGACGCGACAACAAGGCGATGCCCCAGCTGCCAAAGCGTGCCTCGGCGTCCGACCGCCGACGACGCACGCGCCGCAAGTCATCGGCGTCGGCGACCCAGAGAGGGCGGGCGCGCAGCCGGTCTCCCTTGCGGGGTCCCCACCGCTCGCCAGTCGCTGTGCCGGCCTCGAGCAACATGGCCTCGGAGAGGGGAGCCTCGTGGACTTCGTAACCGAGCGAGGTCGCCACAAGCGAGGCGAGTCCCTCTCCGCCCTCGGGGGTCCAGGTCTCCTGCAGTACGAGAACGTCTGCATCGAGCTGGGCGCAGCACGCCACGACGTCGAAGGGCGTGCCCCAGCCGTCGATGCCGGCATGGAGGTTGAAGGTCGCGACCACGAATCCTGGCATCGGACAGAGACGCTATCGGGTGCCACTTTGCAGCCAAGGTCGCTCCGAGGCCTGGCGCCCCTGACGCTTCGGCGCCGCCGTGGCGCTGCCGTGGCGCGGCCGTGCGCGCCAGCCGTCAGCCGGGCGTCAGGTCTGCCTCACGTGCCTTGGAAAAGGGCACGCAAGTCGAGTGACGGCACGTGCTCTTGACTTGCGAGTGAAACGTAGGTCCGCGCGAGTGCGTCCTTGCCGACGCCGAGGACTGTCGAGAGGAGACCGAGCGACTCCACGAGCTCCCCGGTAGGGACCCCGGCGACGACGTGGTGCCACATCGATTCCTCCAGCACGTTGAACGCGGTCTGCACCTCACCGATCCCGAACCCACTGGTGAAGCGATCGCGGCCGATCTGTTCCGCGTACCTGATCACCCGATCGAGCTTGCGACCGCGAAGACAGTCGACGACGATGTCGAAGAGCGCCTCCAAGCGACGGCGCAGCTCCTCGGGGCCCGAGGCTTCGTAGTGGCCGAGGTGGGACCTCTTGAGTCCCTCGGCAGCCTCATCCAGGATCTCGGCCCTGGCGTCGTCAAGCACGGCAATGAGTTCCATGGCACTTTTCCGATCGGTCGGCTCACGCGGCCGCCTTGGCCATTAGCCTCCCACCATGAGGCTAAGCGCAAGGAACCAGCTGGATGGCGTAGTGGTTCGCGTCGAACATGGTGTGGTCATGTCGACCGTTGTCATCCGCCTGGCCGGAGGTCAAGAAGTGGTGTCGGCAATCACCAGGGACTCCGCGGAGAGTCTGGCCCTTGCTGAGGGCGACGCCGTCAAGGCCGTCATCAAGGCCACCGAGGTCATAGTCGGCAAGGACTGACCCCGGAGCACGCCTTCTCGCGTGCGCCCCTTGATCGAGCTCGAAAATGCGCCGGCCGCCACTGGCCCCTCCAGTGGTACGAGACGGCGGTCTTCTCCGGCGTCGCCCTGATCCTCGCCGGATCCTGTTTCTGGTGGGTGTCCGCCGGCGCCTCATCCCAACGGCGGCGGTCGGAGCAGACTCAGGCGTGCCTCATGGCCTTGTGGACAAGTCAGCCGGGCCCTGCGAGGTCGTCATCGAGACGCTTGCCCAGGCTCACCACGTCGTCAACGGTGTAGCCGATCTGTCGATAGAACTCGGTCGCAGTCTCATTCGAGGCCCGAACTTGCAGGTTTACTTTCGCGCAGCCGAGATCGCGCAGTCGCCTCTCGGCCACGTCCATGAGCAAGCGCCCAAGTCCCTGACGCCGGTGATCAGGGTGGACCGCGAGGTAGTTGACCCAGCCTCGGTGGCCTTCGTAGCCAACCATGACCGAAGCGATCAACTGGCCGCCCTCTTCGAGCAGGAGAAGGTTGTCCCCGTCTCTGGCCAACTTGCGGTCAATATCCCGGTGGGGGTTGTTCCATGGTCGCGTGAGCTCGCAGATCGACCAGAGCGACACGAGCGCTTCGTGGTCGCCCGGTCGGTACGACCGGAGCACGGGGTCCACGAGAACTGTCTACCAGTCCGGGTGAGGTTCTCTGCGGCGTGCTGAGCCGGCCACGGGAAAGGAGAGGGCACCTGGCCGATGGTGCTCCCGGAACCCGTGTCACCGCCGCCCTGGCGCCTATATTTGAAACCATGATCCGACACTGGTATCGCTTTCTCGCGGGCGGGTCCGCCGTCCTGGCCGCAGGCTCGGCCTGTGCGCTGCCCTCACTGGCCAACGTCCGCCTGCCTTCCCGCGCGTCAATCACCATCCTGGCCAAAGCAAAGGCGATCAACTTGAAGGTGACGGACCTGTCCACGAGCATCAAGTGGGTAATCGCCCCCCCTGGCAAGTCCTCCAAGGCGGCGGCGGCGCTCGCCAACAAGACCGTCGCCTGCTTGAAGAAGGTTGGGCCGGTGAGCCCCGACCCGTTCGGCACGAGGAGTGTGATCGGAGGAGTCGTCGTCGTGGACGTCTCGTCGCCGACCTACTACCAAAAGGGCTCATTCACCCAGCTGCCGAGCGCCAGCTCGGAAGTGGTCTTCCTGACGACCGCCTCCGGGGCGGTCACCGACCTCTCTACGATCAGCCGCAAGCCCTCGCTTGCTTGCCTCACCGCTCAACTGGTTGGCAACAGCATCCTCGGAGGGGCCGGGAAGAGCGTCAAGGGCAGCGCGAGCTTCATGGCCGCCCCGCGCCACGGCGGCGGCAGCGGAGGTGTCCACATCCGGTTCGTGGAAACGGGCGGTAACTTTGCCTTGCTCAAGAGCAAGCTCTACGACGACGAGTACTTCTACGTACAGGGCCCGGCCGAGGTTGCGATGTCGTTCATCAACCTCGGCTCACCGTTCAAGGCGACCTGGGCGACCTCGGCCATCTCCAAGGTGATGGCGCGGGCGAAGTCGGAGGTCGGCAAGAGCTAGTTCTCCTGAGTCCCGCTACGCCACCGCGTGAGCCAGGATCTCCGCGCTGTCGGGCACACGGCGGGAGTGCCAGAAGCCGAACGCGACGAGGAGCGCCATCAACCCGGCGAGGATGAAGGCGGCGATCCCAGCCCACAGGGCGATCTGGCCGAAGGTCCAGAACGCGTACGCCGTGAGCAACAGCCCGCGCAAGGTCGTGCCTCTGAAGGAGACCTGGACCAGGGAAGCGAGCTCGGCGTTCTTGGGGCTGGCCAGTGACGCCTCGGCGATCTTGGCGTAGACACCGTGGTAGGGCATCGTGTTCATGTCCACCAGGATCTGGTGGTTGGCGTAGGCCTCGGCCTGCGGACCGGTCAGCAGCTGCTGGCCGGCGTACTGGTCGAGGTACTTGCCCCTCAGTGGATTGGCCAGGTTCGCGCTGCCCTTGGGTGAGAAGAAGATGTCCTGCTGGGCGAGCTGGTTGTGCACGCTCGAGCTGGTGAAGCTATAGCCCCACATCAAGAGCGCCCCTGCCACCAGCAGCACGGCCACGACTATCAGACCCCCGGCGCTGACCAGGACGTCGAAAACCTTGCGTCGCATTACGAACCCCCCCGTCACCTCATGAATCAATCAGTTGACCGAGCGTACCGGCGGATGATGACCCTACAAGCGGCAGATGCCGCCGGGGTCGCCCGGGGAGGCTGCAAGACGCGATTCGAGGGCACGGGAACGAAGCTGCCTCGGTCCCGCCGCTGAACAGGAGAGCCGGCAAGGAGGGCCATCGCGCGCCATCGCGAACTGATCGTGTCGTCGATTCGAGACCGTGCTCGCACCGTGCGTGGTCCTTGAGGAGGACAGGGCTGCCCAGAGCCTTGATCAGGCGCGCCGGACCGACGGTAACTGATCGGTGCCCGGCGTGGCGATCTGTGCGCGACAGCCACCGACGGGCTCCTCCGGGCCAGTTCTCCAAGGCGCTCGTGGGGCAGGACGACGCGGACTTGTCACCGCGCAGCGCGTGCTACCAGCGCGTGGTCGGCGCCCGCTCCCACACCGGTCATACCAGCTGGTGGTGTTGCCCCCCACGACTACTTGACGTGTTGAAAGCCAGGCGATCAGAGGCGGTGGAGGTCCTTCGCCAGCTCTAACGCCTCGGCCATCTTGGCCCTGGCCGCCTCGGGCTCGCCCTGGTCCCAGGCCGCGCAGGCCGACCCCAGCAGTGACTCGAGCTCGTCTGTGGGCCGCGACTGGGAAGGCTCGAGCATCTGACGGCCGGCTGCGACGGCCTCGGCGACCTGCCCGGCGCCCAGGTGCACGGCGATGAGCGGCCAAAGGCATAGCCAGTGAGGGGCGAAAACGGTGGTCCCCCATAGTTCCAGGGCCTCGTCGGCCAGAGCGACCACGTCCTTGGGACGCCCGTCCTGCCAAGCCAGCCAGGCGAGGTAGGCCTTGGCAGTGCCAACCATCCCGAGGTCGGCGGCGGCCTCGCCCGCCGCCATAACCTGCGGGGCGAGGGAGCGGACGGCCTCCACGTCGTGGCTGACGAGCGCAGTCGCGGTCAGCGCCCACAGGCTGTTCGCTCGCAAGAGGACCTCACCGATGCGCTCCGCTATGGCCAGTGACCTCTCCAGGTACTCCCGGGCCTCCTCCAGGTCGCGCGGCGGCACAGCAAGAGATGGCCAACGGCATAAGGGCTCTCGCGTGAGCGCAGCAGCTCCTGATTGCCAGGCGCCCTCGGCGCCACGCTGACCAGCGGAAACCGAGTGCCCGGAGCGGGACTTGAACCCGCACGCCCTTTCGGACAACGGCTTTTGAGGCCGCCGCGTCTGCCATTCCGCCATCCGGGCCCGCAGGGCGAGCGTAGCTGGCCTGATGCACACAGAACACCTCTTGGACCTGCAAGCCTGAAGGTGATGGGAGAGGCCACGGCCGGCGATCCGTCCCGGCGCCCGGGACTCGCGTCCTTCGATGTCGCGGCGGGCGCCGGGTCACGTGCGGAGCCCGGTGGTGCCGCGGGCCAAAGCACCACGGCAACGATCGCTCACGCCGTCCGGCACGAGCTGCGCGGTGCCTTGCGACCGTCCGAGCTCGCAGAGGCCGCCGTTCTCGGCGACCTCGGGCTCGTCCTCGAAGTACTTGGCTGGTTCGTGCCGCTCGTCGGCGCGGCCTTTCAGGGCTTGGCGATCGTTCCGTTCGCGGCGCTCGCAGCCCGCCAGCGAGCACGGACAGCGGTGGTGGCGATGTTCGCGGCCAGCTCGGTCTCGTTTCTCGTCGGAGGAGTCGGGATCGTCGTGGAGACGGCGATCGCCGGCTCGCTCGGGCTTGCGGTCGGCACTGCTTACCGGCGGCGCTGGAACCCGGCCACGGCGGTGCTCATCGCCACGGTCACGGCCGGAATCCCGGTTGCCGTGCTCTCCCTCGTGGGAGAGGCGCTCTCGCCAGGTCTTCGACGCCTGGCCTTCGCACAGGTGGAGATCCTGTGGCACGACGTGCGAGCCGGCCTCAAGCTGGTCGGCTCCGACTCGCTCGCGTCGTCGGGCGACCAGACGCTTCGGTGGGTAATCGACCACTGGTGGCTGACGGTGCCGTTGTTCGAGCTTTTCGCGATCGTGCTTGCCGCCGCGCTGTGCGCCCGCTACCTGTGGCCGTTCCTGGTGCGTCTCGAGCACGATTCGCCAGCCCCTGCGGAAGCGTCACCTTGGCCAGGCCCGGACACCGTCGTCCACGCCGGAGCTGCGGCAGGCATCGAAGCTGCCGATAGGGCGCCGGTGCCCGTCGAGCTCGACCAGGTCTCGTACCAGTATCCGGGCAGCAATGCCTGGGCTATAGCGCAGGTCTCGCTGAGCGTCGAGCCCAGGTCGTTTCTTGCCGTTGTCGGCCCAAATGGCTCGGGCAAGTCGACTCTCGTGCGCCTTGTGGCCGGGCGCTTGTCGCCGACGCTGGGTACGGTGAGGAGGGCAGGTGATCCCGGGCTCGGTGTGCCGGGCGGTACGTCCATGATCTTCCAGCGGCCAGAAAGCCAGGTGCTGGGGGTTCGTGCACGCGACGACGTGGTCTGGGGGTTGCCGCCGACGCCGCGGCCGGATGTGGGAGCGTTGCTTGCCCGGGTGGGGCTCGCAGGCTTCGAGGAGCGCGAGACAGCTGGGCTCTCCGGCGGGGAGCTGCAGAGACTCGCGATCGCTGCTTGCCTGGCTCGCGAACCGCGGCTGCTCATCTCCGACGAGGCGACGGCGATGATCGACGGGCCCGGACGGGCCGAGGTCGTCGCTTTGCTCGAGTCGCTTGCCGCCGCGGGTATCACGGTCGTTCATGTCACGCACCGCGAAGCCGAGGCGGCCAAGGCGGGCACGGCGATCCTCATGCTCGCGGGGCGCTTGGTACCTTCGCCGCCGATGCGACCGGGCGCGCCGCCCCCCCGCGCGGGCTCGAAGCCGGGGCGTGAAAAGGCCTCGGCCGTGGGCACGCGACCAGCCGTGCCCGAGTGGTCCCGCAAGCCCCAGCAATCGTCCCTACGCGTACGGGGACTGGGCTACGTGTATGCAGACGGCACGCCGTGGGCCCGTCGCGCGCTGGAAGATGTCGATCTCGATCTCCACCGGGGTGAGGGCATCGTGGTCACCGGGGACAACGGGTCGGGCAAGTCGACACTTGCCTGGATCCTCGCAGGTCTCCTCGCCCCGACCGAGGGTGAGGTGCTGCTCGAAGGCCAGCCTGTCGTCGCTGGCACCGGTGCGGTTGGGATCTCGTTTCAGCATGCCCGCCTCCAGCTCATCCGCCCGACCGTGTTGTCCGATGTCGCGTATGGCGCCGACAAGGACCGTGCCACCGCCGCCCTTCGATCAGTCGGTCTGGATCCGGTGACAATGGGGCCGAGGCGGGTCGACGAGCTTTCCGGCGGCGAGCAGCGCCGCGTCGCCCTCGCCGGGCTGCTCGTGCGCGATCCGGTCCTTCTCGTGCTCGACGAGCCCTACGCAGGACTCGACGACGAGGCGAGAGCGGGGCTCGCGACGATTCTCGCCCGGCTGCGCGACGAACAGAAGATGGCCACTGTGGTCGTCTCGCACGATCTCGACAACGCGGAGCTGCTCGGCGATCGGTTGGTCATCCTCGAGTCCGGGCGCGGCGTGGGTGAGCGGACGGTTGGGAGCGGGGCGTGACCACGACCGGGCCGAGGCGGGCAGGAGGGCTTCTCGAGACCGCGGCCGATGACCCCCGCAGGCGCGCCCGCAACCTGCGGCTCGGCGAGATCCACGTGGTGCGGTTCGTGCCTGGGACAAGCCCGCTGCACCGCATGTGGGCGGGGACCAAGCTCGTCGTGCTTGGACTGCTCTCGATCGGCCTTCTTCTCTGGCCGTCGTGGAAGTCGATCGGCATCATGGGCGCGCTGGTGCTCATCGCGTTCCTGGCGGCGCGCCTGCCAAGAGGGATCAGCCCGAGGCTCCCGTGGTGGCTGGGCGGTTTCCTGGTGGCCGGTGCCGTCTTCGCTCTCGTCTCGGGTGGCCCGCCGGAGGTTCACCTCGGTTCGCTCAGGGTGGGCCTTGGCGGCCTTGGCAACTTCACGCGCTTTTCGATGGTGGGCGTCGACGTGCTCGCGGGTGCCGCGTTGCTCGGTTGGACGACGCCCTTGGCCGACCTGTCGCCCGCTCTCGGGAGGCTGCTCGGTCCGTTGCGCCACGTCCGCGTGCCCGTCGAGGAGCTCGTGGGCGCGATAGCGCTCTCCATCCGGTGCCTGCCGTTGCTGCTCGAAGAGGCGCGGGTGCTCCGGGCGGCCCGCAGGGCTCGCCGGCCGGCCAACCCCCGGTCGTTCAGGGAGCTCGGCGACGAGGCCGTCGAGGTGGTCTTCGGAGCCCTCGCCAACGCAATCCGCCGGGCAGGGGAGATCGCCGAGGCGATCGAGGCCAGAGGCGGTGTGCCGACCGTTGCTCCCGAGACCCACCCGTTCGCACGGATTGACGCGCTCACCTTGGCGGTGAGTGCAATGGCGGTCGCCACCATGGCTGTCCTTCGCTGAAGGTCCTGGCCGGCCCCTCCTGCTGCGCCCGCCCGGTGCCGGCCAGTCTCGGCCGGCCCCGCCCCGGACCCGGCTGGCCCCGGACCCGGCCGCCGGCTCCGATCGGATGACAAATCACGCAAGAGCCTGGTCGTAGACTTCTTACGTGAAGCGCGACGAAGTGGAACGCCGTCTGCTGGAGGTCCACGCGCGTCTGGTGCGCGCCCGGCAAGAGCTGGCCGTCGCCGAAGAGCAGCTGGACGTGTTCGTCGAGACCGCGGACGAGGCACGCATTCGATCACTTGTCTCCGAGACACCGTTGGCCGACCGTGACTGGCAGGACGCTCAACGGCATGTCGAGGTGATGACCCGTGGCCGCGACACCGCCAGCGCCCGCGTCACCGAGCTGGAGCGTGTGCAGGACGAGCTGCTCGGCAAGCTCGTAGTGTGAACAGCAATCGGCCGTAAGAAACACCCATGAGTCAGTAAAGGAGCGGACTCGTTGACCAGAACTGTCGTGATCGCGGAAGACGAGGCGATCGTTCGCCTCGACCTGCGCGAGATACTCCAAGAGCAGGGCTTCGACGTCGTCGGCGAGACGGGACGCGGCGACGAGGCCATCGAGCTCACGAGGCAGCACCGGCCCGACCTGGTGATCCTCGACATCAAGATGCCGGGGCTCGATGGGTTGTCAGCGGCCAGCGAGATCAACCGCGACCGGACCTCGGCCGTGCTCATCCTCACGGCTTTCAGCCAGCGCAACTTGATCGAGCAGGCCCGTGACGCCGGGGCGCTCGCCTATCTCGTCAAGCCTTTCCAGCAGGACGAGTTGCTGCCGGCCATCGAGGTCGCTCTGGCGAGGTTCAACGAGATGCAGGCGCTCGAGGCGGAGAATGCCGCGCTGGCCGACGACAAGCGCAATCTCGAGGAGCAGTTGGTGACGCGCCGCTGGGTCGACCGAGCCAAGGGCAAGCTCATGGACGATGAGGGGATGCGGGAGGCGGACGCGTTCACGTTCATCCAGCAGACCGCCATGAACCAACGCACGACGATGCGCGAGATCTCAGAGAAGATCGTCGAGGGCACGATCGTCCCCTAGCGCGTCCGCTCGGGCAGGGCCTGTCGGAGTCCTGCCGCTGCGCAGGCGGGTGACGGAAAGCTGCCGGCAGACTGCCAGGCCAAGGGCGACCGCAAGACTTCCGCGACGTGCCGCGTCACGGCTGGCCGCGCTCGGTTTAGCATGCAGGCAGTGGCGCGTGACCTTCTTCTCGACGGCCACTCCCTCGCGTACAGGGCGTGGTTCGCCCTGCAGGAGGCGCAGCTGTCGACGGCATCCGGCCAGGAGACCCAGGCCGTCTTCGGCTTTGTCTCGATGCTCGCGAAGCTGCTCGAGGACCAGTCGCCGACCGGGATGGCGGTGGCATTCGACCGGCGCGAACCGACGTTTCGTGATGCCCTTGCCGCGACCTACAAGGCGGGTCGGCCAACGACACCAGAGCCGCTTCTCGAGCAGATCGAGCTCATACGCAGGCTGGTCGAGACCCTCGGGGTTCCCGCCGTCGATGCCGAGGGATACGAGGCCGATGACGTGATCGCAACGCTTGCCACACGTCTGTCCGGCGAAGGTCACGAGGTTGTGATCGTGACCGGCGACCGGGACGCGTACCAGCTCGTGCGCGATCCGCTCGTGAAGGTTCTCTACAACCGCCGCGGCGTGACCGACTACGTGCTCTACGACGAAGTCGGGATCGAAGAGAGGACCGGCGTGCGGCCGGATCTGTACCCGTTCCTGGCTTCGCTGCGCGGCGATCCCTCCGACAACCTCCCGGGCGTACCAGGGGTGGGGAACAAGATCGCAGCCAGGCTCGTCAACACCTACGGCGATGTCGACGCGCTCTACGCGCATCTGGATGAGCAGACGCCGAAACTCAAGGCCTCCCTTGCCGATCACGAGGCGCAGGTGCGGCTCAACCTGCAGATGACCCCGCTGGTGCGCGACGTACCGCTCGCGTGTGTGACCGATGACCTCGCCCTCGGCCGGTCCAACCGCGAGGAGATGCGCAGCCTGTTCGATCTCCTGGAGATCCGAGGCCCCCGCGATCGGATCTTCAAGCAGCTCGATCGCCTAGAGCCGCTTGCCAGACGGTCGCCAAGTGTTGGCGGGGACGGCTCGGCCGGGCCCGGTGCCACATCCGCCCCCTCTCCCGAGCCGGCGTCGCGGCCCGTTCTGATCGTGCTGCTCGAAGAGCTCGATGCTGCCCGCGCCTGGCTCACCTCGCTGGCGGCCTCGCCTGACCAGGTTGCCATCGAGGCGGTGTGGGCGGGCGCGCCAGGCCGATCCGCGGTCGAGGGGCTCGCCCTTGCGGCGCTCGAGGAGGCGCGCGTGTCCGCTGGCGAGGAGGAAAGGCCCGAGGATCGAGCCGTGCCGAACGACCGGCCGCTTGTCGTGGGCTGGCTGGACGGCAGGCAGATCGCCGAGCCAGGCGTCGTCGAGGCTCTCCAGATGGTGCTGGGTGCAAGGCGAGACGGAGCTCTCCGCGTCGTTGCTCACCGCGCCAAGGAGATCATGCGCGCGCTCGAGCCACAGGGAGTTCGTTTCACCGGGCTCGATCTTGATACCGCAGTCGCTGCCTACCTACTCGATGCCCGGGAAGGCCAAGCCTCGCTGTCGGGGCTGGCCAGTCTTGTGCCGACGCTCGCCTTCGGCGCCGGGCAGGCGCAACGGGGTCGTGTCATTGAACAGCTCGGGTTCGACCTCGGGAATGAAGACTCGGCTGATGACCGGGCGGGGGAGGCCGATGCCATACCGCCGGACGCGAGGCAAGCCGCGGCGCAGGTGGCCATGCTCGGCTGGCTCGCTCCCGGGATCCGCCGAGCACTGGAGGAGACCGGGGCGACTCGCCTCTACGAGGATGTCGAGCGTCCGCTCATCCGCGTGCTTGCAAAGATGGAGCTGGCGGGGATCGCGGTCGACATCGACAAGCTACGGGCCATCGGCGACGAGCTGACCTCGGAGGCACGAAGGCTGGAGGCCGAGGTCCAGCAGCTGGCCGGCGAGGAGTTCAATGTCAACTCGACTCCCCAACTGCGGCGCATCCTGTTCGACAAGCTCCAGCTTGTTCCGCAGAAGCGTACGAAGACCGGGTACTCCACCGACGCGCAGAGCCTTCTGCGTCTGCGCGACGCCCACCCACTCGTGGACACCCTGCTTCGATACCGAGAGGTCGAGAAACTGCGTTCCACCTACGGAGAGGGCCTGCTCGCTGAGGTCGCACCCGACGGGCGCATTCACGCCTCGTTCAACCAGACCGTCGCCCGCACTGGCCGGCTCTCCTCGGACCAGCCGAACCTGCACAACATCCCGGTGCGCAGCCTCATCGGGCGCCGCTTCCGCGAGGCCTTCGTGCCGAGCGCAGGCTGTGAGCTGATGGTGGCGGACTACGACCAGATCGAGCTGCGTGTCATCGCCCACTTGGCCGACGATCCCGGCCTGGTCGGGGCTTTTCGCTCCGGGCTTGACATTCACAACGCGACGGCGGCGAGGGTCTACGGCGTCGAAGGTTCCGAGGTGACCCTGGCGATGCGCTCGAAGGCGAAGATGATCTCCTACGGCCTCGCGTACGGGATGGAGGCCTACGGGCTGTCCCGGCGCCTTGGCGTCGGGGTCGAGGAGGCGGCCGCGATCCTTGCGCAGTACTTCGCCGCGTTCCCGAACGTGAAGCAGTACATGGAGCGCTCGGTGGTCGAAGCCCGGGGGCGCGGGTACACCGAGACCTTGCTCGGCCGGCGTCGCTATCTGCCCGAGCTCGACTCGAGCAACTTCCGCGTGCGCCAGGCGGCCGAGCGCCAAGCGATGAACGCCGGCATCCAGGGCCTGGCGGCGGACATCTTCAAGGTCGCGCTGGTGCGCCTTGACAAGGCGCTGGAGGAGCGCGGCCTGTCGAGCCGGATCGTGCTCCAGGTCCATGACGAGATCGTCGTCGAGGCGGTCGCCGGCGAGCGCGACGAGGCCCTTGCACTGACGGTCGAGACCATGGAGCACGCCTTCGAACTGCGGGTTCCCCTGGCAGTGCATGTAGCCGTTGGCGACAGCTGGGCGGCCGGCAAGGAGCCTGCGACAGACCCGGACGCTGACTTCGACGTGGCCGATCCTCTCGAGCAGGACGAGCCCGCTACGTGACATTGTGGGCTTGGCCGGGCCGACGGGTATCATTGTTAAGCGACCGTGACGGCCGTAGCCAAGTCCTGGTCCGCTGTGTACCAGCGGACACAGAGTTCCCAGTCCGATTCCCATAACCAACGGCGGCCCGGCGCGGCCCGCTGTTGGTGCTGACCAGTCCGAAAAGAGAGCGACCTACCTCCGATGTCCGACACGACGAGCACCCTCACCGCCGATTCCCTTCCAGATGAAGAGCGTCATGGCACCTTCGACGCCGACGGGGTCTACGTTCCCCGCAAGATCGTCGAGGACGACCTCGGCGACATGTCCTTCGAGGACGCGATCGACCGGACCATCGTCGCCTTCGAGGACGGAGACGTTGTCACCGGCAAGGTGGTGAAGGTCGACAAGGACGAGGTGCTCCTCGACATCGGCTTCAAGTCCGAGGGCGTGATTCCGGCGCGTGAGCTGTCCATCCGCCACGACCTCGATCCTCACGAGGTCGTCTCGGTTGGGGACGAGATCGAGGCGCTCGTGCTCCAGAAGGAGGACAAGGAAGGTCGCCTGATCCTTTCGAAAAAGCGTGCCCAGTACGAGCGCGCCTGGGGCACGATCGAGAGGGTCAAGGAGTCCGGCGGCGTCGTGCGTGGCCTGGTCATCGAGGTTGTCAAGGGTGGCCTCATCGTCGACATCGGTCTGCGCGGGTTCCTCCCGGCATCGCTCGTCGAGCTTCGGCGCGTGCGCGACCTCCAGCCCTACATCGGCAAGTCGCTCGAGGCCAAGATCATCGAGCTCGACAAGAACCGCAACAACGTCGTGCTGTCACGGCGGGCGTGGCTCGAGGAGACCCAGCGGGAGCAGCGGGGCGAGTTCCTGGTGAACCTGAAGCCAGGCGAGATTCGCAAGGGTGTCGTGTCGTCGGTCGTGAACTTCGGCGCGTTCGTCGACCTCGGCGGCATGGACGGGCTCGTGCACGTCTCGGAGCTGTCGTGGAAGCACGTCGACCACCCTTCCTCGGTCGTCGCGGTTGGCGACGAGGTGACGGTCCAGGTGCTGGACGTCGATCTCGACAAGGAGAGGATCAGCCTGTCCCTGAAGGCGACACAGGTCGACCCCTGGCAGGAATTCGCTACGAACCACCGGATCGGCGAGCTCGTCTACGGCAGGATCACCAAGCTCGTGCCCTTCGGCGCTTTTGTCCAGGTGGGCGATGGCATCGAGGGCCTCGTGCATATCTCGGAGATGGCGACGCACCACGTGGACCTACCTGAGCAGGTCGTCACGCCCGGTGAGGAGCTCTGGGTGAAGATCATCGACATCGACCTCCAGCGCCGCAGGATCAGCCTCTCGATCAAGCAGGCGGCCGAAGGCGGGGAGGTCGCCGAGGAGTACCGCGAGGCCTTCGGCGAGCACGCTTACGACGCAGAAGGCAACTACATCGGCTACGACTACTCGGCAACCGACTTCACCCCGGAAACCGAGAGCCAGGCGGCATGGGCCGACTTGTTGGCGGCCAACGAGGCCGCAAGCGCGGCCGCGTCTGAGCAGGGTGCCGGCGCACCGGTCGCCGAGGAACCGATCGCGAGTCCAGAGGGCGCGAGCGGCGCCGTGGAAGCCGAACCCGCCGGAGAGAGCAATTTGGAAGCAGTGGCTGCCGGCGGGGATTCGCCTGAGGTGCCCGCCGAGCCGGCGCCTGAGGTGCCCGCCGAGCCGGCGCCAGAGGTGCCCGTCGATTCAGCGCCAGAGGTGCCCGTCGATTCAGCGCCAGAGGTGCCCGTCGATTCAGCGCCAGAGGTGCCCGCCGAGCCTGAAGCCCCGGCTCCGTCCGACGAGGCACCCGCGGAGTAGGCACGTCACAAGTCCCGGTTCGGTCGGCCGGGTGGGCAGCTGCCGCTCTGCAGTGGCGTCTGGAAGGTTGCTTGGGACATCCTCACAGCCGCTTGAGGATGGAGGGCCGCGGCTACCATGCGATCGATGCACCCGGTGAATGCGCCGGTGCGGTCACCCGAGGTGCCGCCGCCGCACGCAGAGAGCATCGGGACTCGCAGCCGCCCGCCGCGTAGAACCCTCCGGCAGACCGTCGTCGCGCCGGCAGCTGGGGCGGTGCTCATCGCCAACGAGTTTGCCGCGAGTCGAGTCCGGCAAGAGGTCGTGGGCGAGCGAGCCTCCGACACGCCGTTCGAGATCTTCGAGGGCGAGAGCCTCTATCGTTACGCGCCATCGTGAGCGGGCGGACGATCAGCCCCGGCACTGCCAGAGCGCAGTGGGCGGTCGTGTCTCCAGCACTACGAGCGTCCGCCCTCCCGTTCCTCGCGTCAAGAGCGATCGTGCTGCTTGGGCTCGGCGCCGCCCGTTTCGCTGTGAGCGACCTCCGGTTGGGCTCGGCGCCGCGCGCCTCCAGTCATGCCGGCCTGCTCGGCTGGGATGCCGGCTGGTACGAGAGGATCACCGCCCATGGCTACGCGGGCCTGGGCAACGGTGCGTTGCGTTTCTTCCCGTTGCTGCCTGTGTTGGCGAGATCATTCCGGGCGCTGCCCGGAATGACGGCCGGGTTGTCATTGATCATCGTGGCGAACATCGCTTGCTTGGCGGCCTTGGTCGTGCTCTACCGCCTCGTCATGTTCGAGCTCGGCGACCAAGCGTGTGCTCGCCGGGCAGTGTGGTTGCTCGCCCTCGCACCGCCGGCCTTCGTGCTCGTGATGGGGTACGCGGAGTCGCTCCTGATCCTGACCTCGCTGGTCGCTTTCCTGGGCTTTAGAGAGCACCGCTACGGGCTTGCGACCTGCGTCGCGTTCCTGGCCGGGCTGTGCGGGCCCTTCGCGATGCTGTTGGCGATCCCGGCAGCGATCGAGATGGCGGCGGGCTGGCGCTCGCTATCCGGCCGTGAGCGCATCACCGGCGTCGGCGCAGTGCTCGCGGCCCCGGCCGGCGCGGCGGCGTATCTCGGCTGGGCCCAGGAGGTAGTCGGGAGCACTGCG
>Ga0224554_1000817_pt1 | contig 23085 bp, 16 predicted proteins | sample 714S22024metaG_FD_180666 | JGI IMG/M metagenome (GOLD analysis project Ga0224554, IMG submission 180666) | Peat soil microbial communities from Stordalen Mire, Sweden - 717 S2 20-24 | ecosystem: Environmental > Terrestrial > Soil > Wetlands > Peat | place: Sweden: Norrbotten County, Stordalen...
CAGGCTGAAGCAGGAATCCTGATCGGGACGCATAATGTCACTGGTCGTTAAGAACATGACGATCGGGATTGAAACGCCTCTTACGACCACACCTGAAAATGGGCACTGATTGGCCGGTTAACAGGCCGAGGCACTCATCGGGCCGACCTGCAGGCATTTTGCGGGTTCCGGGCGGATGGGCGGCTTTTCGGACACGCCTCCACTGCGCTTATGTGCTTCGGCTCAATCAATATGCCGGCGGGAGCGTGGGATCGCGGAAGACGGAGTTGGAGCGGCGGATGTCGCCGACGGAACCGAAGTTGGCCAGAGTGAAGCTGTAGAGGTACTGGGTTTCGTCGCGGATGGAGCCGAGTTCGAAGCGCCGGTAGCCGAAGGTCAGGCCGCAGCAGTTCCAGTTGTAAACTGCCTGCACCCCGGCGTATTGCAGCGAGTGCTGGACAAAGTCGTAACCGCCATTGGCCGCCAGGTTGAAGCCGTTGCCGCTCTGCTTGCCGAAGGAGACGAAGGGCTGCAACTGCTGGCTCTGGATGGTGGAGGCGGAGCTGCCGTTCTCGTCGACGGCGTTCAGCATGGCATGGCCCAGACCGACGGTGGTGCGGCCCCAACTGTAACCGGCAAAAAGGTTGTCGGAGTCCAGGCGGCCGTTCTTGGGGTCGAAGTCCAGGTCCCACTCGATGCGGAGATTGTCAATGGCCTCGAAACGCAGGCGCGAGGTGAAAGGCGCGAAGTTGCGCGGAGCAGTGAGGAAAGCTACGCCGGTCAGGTCCAGGGTGGAGTCGAAGACGTTGCGGCGGTTGGGGATGAGCGCGCCGCCGAAATCGGGATCGATGAAGAACTTTTGCGCAATCTGCCAACTGGCCCACTCGCGGGGCTGCGCCGGGCAGCCTTCCGGCGCAACTTCGCCGTCCACGGCAGAGCAAGGCCGTGGGGCTGTGGGGCGCAGGTAAAAGCGCTGCGTGAGGGAGAAGCCGACTTCGTTGGTATTGGTGGCGATGTCGGCGGTGTCGACGAGGAGCACATTGCGGGCCTCGGGGCCGATGCCGCCCACAAAGCGGTAGGTCAGTTCCGGTTCGATGACGTGGCGCAGTTCGCGGTTCCAGCCCGAGAGGGCAAAGTCGCGCTCGAGGGCCGGCGGGCGAATGTCGATGGAGGCCTCGACATCGGAGCGGTTCAGCGCATCGTGGCTGATGGTGGGTGTGCCGTTTCTTGCGCCTGTCAGGTCGGGAGTCTGGCTAATGGAATAAAAAGTGTCGCGCAACGCGACCTGGGGAACCACGCTCCAGCCGCCGGCGGCAAGGGGCAGCGAGAGATGCGGATAGAAGTCGACGCGGCCCACGTTGCGGGCGTGGAACTGGGGTTCGGAGCGGGTGAGGTAGTCGAGCGACGATCCCAGTCCCCAGTACAGGGGCGAAGCGAAGAGCGGGCGGTCGAGGACGTCATAGCGCAGGTTGGGCAGGTGAAGGATTCTGGCCTCGTCGCCGTTGGTGGAGCTGGCAAAGGTCTGGAAGCGATCCATGGAGACGGAGGGGATGAAGCCATGGTGGGCGTGGGTGAGCGAGAGGTCGCTGGCCACTTCAGAGCTGACGGCCTGGGAGTAGTTGTCGTTGAAAACCAGGCGGTAGACGTAACTGGACAGGAATTCGACGTTGCCGGCGACGCGGGTCTCGGGAGACAGATCCTTGCGTCCGAGGGCGACCACATCGACGCCGCCCTGGTTGACGAGTTCGGTGCCGACCGGACCGGGGATCAGATCGGCGGGGCGCACGTCCCCGGCAAGGCGGGCGGAGCCGGTGGGGATGGTGACGCCCACCTGCTGTTCCACGCCTCGGTCGAAGAGGGCATTCCAGCGGACGATCAGGTGGTCGAGGCCTGGGCCTTTGTAGCGGAAGTCTCCATTGGGAGCCCAGCCGCGCTTGGAGTAGTACTCAGAGCCGACAATCATGTCCATGCTGCGGTTGATGACCCAGTAGATCTGTTCGCCGACAATGAAACCCTTGATGGAGGAGTTGCTGAGGACGGGGATCAGGATGCCGCTCTCGCGGCCGGCATCGTCGACCGGATGGCGGAGCCAGGGGAAGTAAAAGAGGGGTAGGCCGAGAAACTCGAAGATGGAATTGCGGGTGGTGGCGTTGCTGTCGGCGAGTTCGATACTGCGGGAGATCACTCGCCAGTCCGGGCGGGGCAGGTTGCAGTTGGTCATGGAGCCGTCGACGATGCGGTAATTGCCCTCGCCGAGCTGGAGCAGAACCCTTCCGGAGAAGAGAAACGGATTGGCTGTGGAATAGACGACGGAGCGGCCGGCGGCGCGAATTCCCTGGGAGCCGGTGACGTTGAAAAAGCGGGCGGTGTGCATGTTGAGGCGCATGTCGCCGTGATCGGCGTTGATGAGCACATCGTTGGGGCCGCCGGCCACCTGGAGGTGGCCTTCCGCCTCCAGCTCCGTGGTGGATTGGTGGTAAATCGCCTTGTCGGCGCGGAGAATGTAATCGCGGTAATGGACGACGACATTGCCGGTGAGGGTCAAGACATCGTTCGCCCAGGACTGGCGGTCGGCGTTCCACTGGACGGGCACGCCGACCGGGGGCGCGGGCTCGGGCTGGGCGACGGGCAGAATCTCCTGGCCGGGATCGTCGGGAAGCGACGGGGGAAGCTGGGCGTTGGGATCGTCAGGGCTGGGAGGGATTGGAGTGGACGCGGCGGTGCGGGCGGAGGCTTGCGGCGCCGGAGGCAGCGCATTGGTCGACGCCTGCCCCCCAAGTTGCAGGTGACAGAGGGCCAGCAGCGTGAAAAACACGAAGCTACGAGAACACATCCCAGGACCAAGGCTCAGCATAACAAAAGCGGGCTGCTTTGGATGGGACGCGGGCCGCGCTGCTCGGGCAGCAAGGAACAATTGGATTGACTTTGCCGGACCTGCGTCTCACCATGCGGGCCGCGGCTGTGTATTCCCGCGATACCTCCATCTTCTTTTTGAGAGCCAGCGTCCGCGACGCGCGGTTAGGATGAGGTTGAGGAGCGCAACAGCGGAAGAGCATTTCCCAGGGTCTGTGAGCAGGCCCAGGAGCCGCCTTAGAAGGGACTTTGGAGCCTTGAGCACATCGCCAATTCAGGCTGAATTCTCACCCACATGGAAGCAGGAAGTGAACCGGCGCGTTGCCGAACACAAGGGGCGCAAAGGCGCCCCTGCGGGCGAGACGGAGACGCACGCGGAGGCGCAGCGCGGGACAGGCAGCCGCGCCGCGGAGGCCGCCGCGCGGGTGGTGGCGCGCTATGCGAAGGCTCCCAGCTACAGCGAGATGCTGGCCGAGGAGGCTCGTGCAGCGGTGCGCGCCGCCGAGGCTGCGTCGCGGGCCGCGCTGGACGCGCAAGCTGCGGCCGAGTCCATACTGGCCGGGCTGGAGGCAGCGTCCGGCGGCGCGCAAGCATGGGATCGAGAGGTTTCAGGTGGCGGCGTACTGGAGCAGGCTTGGGAGCTGACGGCTGAGCCCGTCCACCCTGCCCCGCGTCCTGACCCGCGTCCTCACCCGCGTCCTGACCCGCGTCCGGGTGCGTATTCCGCGAGCCAAACCTTGCAGAGGCAATCGTTTGAAATCCGCTGGGATGCGGATATGCCGGTGCGCGAAGCAAGCCCCGCGGCCAGCCGTGCGTCGCATGGAACAAGCCTTTTCGAAACTCCCGCGGGGGGCCGGTGGGAAACGGCGGCGGCGGTGGAGGATGCACTGGAGGGCGAAGCCATAGAAGTTGTGGAACCTGCCCAGACGATTGCCGCCAACCTGATCGAGTTTCCCCGCGAACTTGTGGCTGCGCGCAAGGTTCGCCCGCGCCGGGCTGAAGGGCCGTTTGCGGCGGCGGTTGAGACCGTGGGCCAGTTGAGCATCTTCGAGGTGGATCCTGGAAGCATCTCGATGCAGCCGGAGGCGGCGGGGGGTGTGGCGGAAGCGGCGACTGCGTGGACAGGGCCGGAATGGTCGGGCATCGAGCTGGACGAGGAGCCGCGGGAGGAGACGGCGAGCCAGGCGGCGAGGGCTCAAAGAGAGACACCGGAAGCGGCGGCAGCGGCCGTCGAACTGGCGCCGGTGAGCCTGCGGCTGATGGCAGCCGTGGTGGATGGCGCGTTGATCGGGGGAGCGTTCGTGGCGGCGGCGCTCGTGGCCATGAACAAGGTGAAGGACTTGCCCGGAATCAAGGAGATCGAGGTGGGTTCGGCGGTGGCGCTGGCGGTGATCGGAGTGCTTTACCTGGCGCTGTTCTTCACGCTGGCCAGAGCCACGCCGGGGATGAAGTACGCCGGTCTATCGCTCAGCACGTTTGGCGGCGAACAGCCCACCCGCACACAACGGTACGGCAGGCTGGGGGCGCTGCTTTTGTCGCTGCTGCCGGTGGGGCTGGGAGTGGTGTGGGTCCTCTTCGACGACGAGCGCCTCTGCTGGCACGACCGGCTGTCGGGAACTTATCTGAGGAAGGGGTAGGGAGTAGGGAATAGGGAGCAGGGAATCCTGCAAAGCCTTACCGGAGGTGAGTCGCAACGCGCTGAATGCGCTGTAGCTGTTTCAATAAAGCCGATTCACTCCTCGCGCAGCAGGATCAAAGGATCGACCGACAGTGCGCGCTGCGCCGGAATCCAGGTGGCCACGAGGCCCAGGAGCAACATCGCGAGAACAACGCCGGCCAATACCAGCGGGTCGCGGGGAGTGGCCTGATAGACGATAAAAGCCAGCACCCGGGTGGCCAGGATTCCGAAGAGCAATCCTGCCGCCGAACCAAGAGCCAGCAGTTTGAAGGCCCGTCCCAATGCTGACATCAACAGTTCCTTGCGCTGCGCGCCCAGGGCGACGCGAATTCCCAACTCGCGCAGCCGCCGGCTCACCGAGTACGCAGCCATGCCAAAGATACCGGTGATCGAGAGCATGGCGCCCATCACGCCCAGCACACCAAGCGACAACGTGGCCATGCGTGCAGGGAACATGCTGAAATCGAGTTCCCGGTTCCACATCACTATGTCCAGCGGCAGCCCGGCATCCAGTTCATGCAGTTTGGCTCTCACGGTCGCGGCTAGTTGTTGCGGATCGCGGGGCGAACGCACCAGCATCCACTGCTCGCCGAGAGATTCCTGCTGCGTGACGGGGACAAACAGCGCCGGTTGTTGAGCTTCGGTAAAGGTGAGGTACTTTCCGTCTTCTACGATGCCCACCACTTGAATACGCGTTCCGTCTGCCACCTTGTAATATTTGCCGACGGCGTTTTTGGATGAGCCGAGGATTCTGGCGGCAAATTCGCGATTCACAATGGCTACGGACGGCGCGCCCGGGCCGTCATGCCAGGTGAACGTCCGGCCTTCCAGCAATGCCGTTCCGGCAGCGTGCAAATAATCCGGAGACATGACGTACATGAAGGAGTTCGCGTCCGCGTTTGCCGGGCGCAGGTCTCTGTCTTCATCCCGAAAAACATTCGCCTTCCAACTGCCTCCCCTCCCCAATGGAGGGAAACTCACCAATCCCACGTGCTCCACGCCTGGGATCGCCTCCAACGCGTCGATCATGCGCCGTTGCATGGCGGGAATGCTGTCGGAGCTATAACCGGAGATCTTCAGATCGGTCTCCACCAGCATCACATGATTTGGATCGATGCCGAAGTTGCTGTGCATGGAGCGCACAAGTCCACGGACAGCGACCATGGAAGCAGTCACCAGAACGGCGCAGATGGCAATCTGCACCACAAGCAGGATGTCTCGCACCGAGATTCCCCGCCCCATTCTTCCAGCCGATCCAGCCTTCACGATTTCGTACGGGTTGGTCCTGAGTACCTGGCGCACGGGAACGATGCCGAAGAGGAACCCGCTTACCACGGCCAGAATCAGCGCCACCAGATAAACATTGGCGTCTGGCTGCACCGGCACATGGATGGGAACCCCGGAGAAAGGCTGCCATGCATCCAGCCGGCGTAACAGCGCTATGCTGGACAACAGCCCGGCGGCGCCTCCGGCAAGAGAAATGAGCAATGCCTCTGTGAGCAGTTGGCGCAGAATGCGTTTACGGCTCGACCCCAGCGCCAAGCGAAGAGCCACCTCGCGGGAGCGGTCGCTGGCGCGCGCTGAAAACAGGCTGCCCAGGTTGGCGCATGCGCCCAGAAGAATGAGCCCGGCAAGCAGCATCAAGGCGGCGACAAATGCCTGCACCGGGCGGTCAAGAATGCTGGGGAGGCCTGGGCGTCCTAAAGAGAAACTCTCGTGAGCATCTACTGTTGGGTACGCCTTTGCAAGACCGGCGCCCACAGTGTTTAGATCCGCAACGGCTTGTGCCCGTGTAACTCCAGGCCGCAGGTGTCCCAGAACCTGAACAAGTCCGCGGTTTCCCCGGTTGTTCAGGGCGCTATCGCCCCCAATCTGGTCCTGGTTGACCATCGGCACAAAAAAGTTGGCGGCGAAGAAGATGAAAGTTCCACGAAAATCAGGCGGAGTCACACCCAGGATGGTGTAAGGATGCCTGTTCACCCTGACGACGCGGCCCACTACGCCGCGGTCACCCTGAAAGTGGCTGTGCCAATACGCATAACTGAGCACGATGTAAGGAGCGCTGTTCAGCCCCCGCTCGTCGGATGGATGGAAAAAGCGGCCAAGATAGGGCTGAATTCCCAGTACGTCGAAGTAGTTTCCGGTGGCTTCAAGTCCCCAGATGCGGGACGGGTCCTTGCCTGTGTCGAGCGCGACATCGGAGAGGCCCAGGGCTGCCAATCCATCGAAGCTGTGGTTGCGATCGCGAAGATCGAGATAATTTGGATACGACTCCCAATCGTCATCGCTGGAGTGATTGATTGCGTAGAGGCTCTGCGCGTGAGGCACAATCACGGGGCGCAGGATGAGTGCGTTCAATACGCCGAAGACTACGGCGTTGGCGCCAATTGCCAAAGCCAGCGTCAAAACAGCCGCAATCGCAAATCCTGGCGAACGCCGCAACTGGCGCAGCGCGAAGCGCACATCGGCCCAGATCGGTTCCAGCGTGGGCCACTGCCACACTTCACGGCTACGTTCCTCGATCAGTGTTCTGTTGCCGAAGGCTCGGCGCGCTTGCTGCTCGGCCTCCCTGCGGCTCATGCCTTCGCCCATCAACTGCTCCGTGCGTTCTTCCATGTGCAGGCGCATTTCCTCGGCGAGATCGTCGTAGAGCTTGCGGCGGCGGAAGATGCTCGGGATCCAGTTCATTCAAAAAACTCCTCTTAGCTGGCTGGGGATTTGGCCGGATTGAGGACTAGAGTAATGCCTTCGAACATGCGCTCGAAGCTGGAAATCTGCTGTTCAAGATGGCGCAGACCCAAAGCGGTGATGTGGTAGGTTCTGACGCGGCGATGGGTGGAGGAGACGCCCCACTCGGCCTTCACCAGCTTTGCTTTGAGCAGCCTCTGGAGCGCCGGATAGAGCGAACCCTCTTCCACCTGGAGCAGGTTATTGGATCGCTGCTGGATGTGCTGGACGAGCGCGTAACCGTGGGCCGGCTGGCGGCGAAGCGACTCGAGGATCATCATTTCGAGTGCGCCGGGAAATAGATCGCGAGTGGCAGTTTCTGTCATAGGCTCTTTTGCTACAGGCATAGAGTAAACAAGTATAGAATTTTTGTCAAGAAAATAATTTGGTGAGTGGCACGCGATCGTTTCCGGGGGCATATTACACGATCGTCCTTGTACTGAAGAAGCGCAGAGCCATGCTTGCGTCAAGGGACGCCTGCGTTGCGGCACGGCTGCTTTCGGCGGGAATCGGGTCCGGCGTTGCCGGAGATCTCAGTGACTGCCGATACGAGGAACCGAATGAGCGGCTCCAGCGCCCTGGAATGGGAGGCACTTGCGGCGCAGATGGATTGGCATGGCGCGAAGGGTGGACTTCCCTGTGGGAAAGGACTTTGCAAGACGATCCCCGTGCGGGGCCGACGCATCTAAACTTCGCTGCGCTGGCAGTTTGTGCCGCGATTCTCACGCGGGCGATTGTTTTCGGAGGGAGCAGGGGCATTTATGCCCCTGAAGAGAGCGGCTGATGGATTGGCCTTCAGGCCCGGGCATCCCTTGGCCGGAAATAAAAGGCCCGGGGCTAAAGCCCTATCGCTTCGAGCATGATTTCAGGGGCATGAATGCCCCTGCCCCCTCCGACGGGACAAACAACGGCAAAGGCATTCACCTTTTCTGCCGGGAGTTTGTTGAAAGATTAAAATGCGTCGGCCCTGGATCCCCGTGCGATGACCGCGGCGGTTGTGGTATACGTTTCCGCATGAGCCATCGCAGTGTTTTCTTTGCCGCTATCATTGCCGCCGTCCTGTTTGCCGTCACCCAATTGCCCGCACAGGGCCAAAACCAGGTGGCTCCGACGCCGCCGCTGGGATGGAATAGCTGGGATGCGTATGGGCTGACCATCGATGAGACGGACTACAAGGCCAACGCCGCGGTGCTGGCCGGATTGCGGCGGTATGGGTGGGAGTATGCGGTGATCGACGAGGGGTGGTATATGGAGAATCCCTTCGCCGACAAGGTGGAGACGCGGAAGTATGTGTGGGACGGGAACGGGATTCTGATTCCGGCAGTGAGCCGGTTCCCGTCCTCGGCGGGTGGCGCGGGGTTCAAGCCGCTGGCCGACTGGGTTCACGGCAAGGGGTTGAAGTTCGGGATTCATATTGTGCGGGGGATTCCCCGCCAGGTGGTGAACGAGAACCTGCCCATTGCGGGTACCAGCTTTCACGCCGTGGACGCGGCCGACCGGAGTTCGCCCTGCCCTTGGGATGAGGGGAACTGGGGCGTCGCCGACAACGCGGCGGGGCAGGCTTACTACGATTCCATGTTGAAGAAGTATGCCGGGTGGGGGCTGGACTTCATTAAGGTGGACTGCATCAGCGACCATCCCTACCGGCCGACGGAGATACGGCAGATTGCGCAGGCGATCCGGAATACGGGGCGGCCCATTGTGCTGAGCCTGTCGCCGGGGCCGACGGCGGTGGAGCACGGGGACGAAGTGGGCGAATATGCGCAGATGTGGCGCATCACCGACGACCACTGGGACGTGTGGACGGCGGAGCACAAGTCGGGGGCCGGGGAGTTTCCGTTTGGGGTGCGGGATGCGTTCGACCGGCTGGCGAAGTGGGTTCCCTATGTGAAGCCGGGCAACTGGCCGGACGACGACATGCTGCCTTGGGGCTGGCTGGGGCCGCATCCGGGATGGGGCGAGCCACGGCAGTCGCGGGAGACCAAAGACGAGCAGCGCACCGAGTTCACGCTGTGGGCGATGACGCGATCGCCGCTGATCTTGGGGGCGAATCTGACGCGGCTGGATGAGTTTACGCGCTCGCTGATTACCAACCAGACGCTCCTCTTCATTGACCAGGCATCGTCGTTCAGCCGGCCGGTCGACGCCGCGAGCCTGGGGGCCGGGTTTGAAAACGCCAGGGTGTGGCGGGCAACGATCAACGAAGCGGGCGCACGAGGCTACGCCGAGTATTTTGCCTTTTTCAATCTAGGGGACGCGCCGGTTACGCTGCGCACGACCTGGAATCAGCTTGGGCTTGCCGGTAATAAGCATCAGGCCGAGGATGTATTTACGGAAACCACCGGCAAGGAATCAAAAGAGGTGAGTGTGACCTTGCCGGCGCACGGCAGCACGGTGTTCGAGGTGAAATAGGGCAGGTTGCGCGCACCGGGCGGCGGGACATTATCGCTGGCCGGTGGGCGCATAGACGGATTTCCCTGCCCCGGTCGCGTCCGCTTCGTAAGGCCCAATCCGTACAGGAGGGGCCGCTGGGTTGTGCGAGAATTGATGTGCACGGCAGGTGAGCCCAGACCTGGGTTCTGGCCGGCAGGACCGTGAAATGCCTGTTTTGCGTTCGACCTTCATTGCACTCTCCAAGAATCGTTTATTGCGCCGCTTTTGCGAGCACTCCCGCATTGGCCGGCGGATGAGTTCCCGCTTCGTGGCGGGGATGGAAATCGGCGACGCGCTGCGCGTGGCCGATGCTCTGAACCGCCAGGGCATGGCCGTGACGCTGGACTCGCTGGGCGAGAGCGTCAGCTCAGAGGCGGAGGCGCACCGCGCCGCCGATATCTACCACCAGTTGCTGGACTTGATTGCCGCGCACAAGCTGAACGCCAACATCAGCGTGAAGCTGACGCAGATGGGGCTGGAACTGTCACCGGAACTGGCGCAGAAGATTGCCCAGAGCCTGGCTGAGCACGCCGGCACGACGGGCAACTTTGTCCGCATCGATATGGAGGACTCGTCCCTGACCCAGGTGACGCTGGGCATCGTTTGCCGGCTGCATAAGCGGCCGGACCTGCGCGGGGCGATCGGAATCGTGATCCAGAGCTACCTTTACCGGTCGCAGGCGGATATAGAACAACTGCTGGCCGACGGCATCCGGGTGCGGCTGTGCAAAGGCGCGTACAAGGAACCGGCCGACGTGGCTTTTCCAAGCAAGGCCGATGTGGACAAGAACTTCATTCGGCTGAGCAAGATGCTGCTGGAGAGCCCCGTCTATCAGGCCCTGGCCACGCACGACGATGCCATGATCGCGGCGATAAAGCGGTTTGCCGGCCAGCACGGGATCGAGCGGAGCCGGTTCGAGTTTCAGATGCTCTACGGAGTGCGGCGCGAATTGCAGCGCAACCTGGTCCGCGAAGGCTACAACGTGCGGGTTTACGTGCCCTTTGGCCGCGAGTGGTACCCCTACTTCATGCGGCGGCTGGCCGAACGGCCGGCGAACGTGCTGTTTTTGGCGAGGAACTTCTTCCGGTCCTAGATTCGGGATGGGGAGGTTCGCCGGGAACGCGTGCATGCAGGGATCGGGAGCGGAACGATGAGCCCGCAGCACGGGTCAGTGCGCCCTTGCCGGGGGCATTCCGGTTTTTGGGGGGAGAGCGCGCCGGACGCGGAGGATTCTAATTGGCGTTCGATTCCTGGCTGCGGTGCGACCTTCGCTTGTACTGCTTTCTGAGCATGGTCACTATTCTGCAGACGGGACATTCCCAGGGATAGTATCCGAACACGGGATAAACCTTTTGTTGAAGGAAACCACGGCGAGAAACCCGCCGCATACTGGTCCCGCATTTCATACAATGCATTTCCGCTTCCTCTCCAACAGATTTCGATAACCTTCTGGACGGCAATCCTCGCACCCCGCTGCATCTTTTCTAAACCCCCGAATTGGATGGTCAGATGTGGTGCATAGGATTTTATCCGAAGAGACTCACATTTGCCACCTACCGCCAGGAAAACGAGGTTTGGACTGCGGCGCGCCAGCAGGTACCTTATCGGGCCGGAGTGGAGAAGAAGAAAATCTCCGCCGGGATGGGCCACTGAAGTAACCGATTCGTCAGCGCGACCGGCAATTACCGGGGCGCCGAATCCCGTAACCGCGCCAGGCCCTGCCGCGCCAGATCCGCAACTGCCCTGGCAAGGGTGGGAGAGGCGTTCAACGATTCCGGCCGCTCCAGCCGGAGACCAAGTTTGACGGCATATTCGCGAAAGAGAATATCCACGTCGTAAAGAATTTCGACGTGGTCGCAGAGAAAGCCGATGGGCTGGAGAATGAGGGTCCCGACGCCCGCGGCGGCAATGGCGTCCAGGGTGCTCTCGACCGTGGGGCCGATCCACGGACCGCCGCTTGCGCCCTGGCTCTGGAAGGCGAACCACCACTGGGGAATTTCGGGGACGCTCCGGGCGACCAGGGCGGCGGTGCGCCTGGCCTCAATAGCATACGGGTCGGGGGCGGAGGGGTCGGCGCCCTGGCCACCCCAGAGACGAGGCTGGCCCTCACCGGCGGCGGGCGTTTGAATGGTGCGGCAAGGGACGCTGTGGGCCGTAAACAGCACCGGCACGGCGTGGCCGGCCTTGGCGCTGAGCTTGCTCAAGGCGGGGCGAAGGCGCTCGGCAAAGGCTTCGACCAGCAGCGGGTGATGGGCCCAGCCCTCAGTGAAGTCGATGCGCAGCGCGCCAGCCTCAGCCTGGACGGCGCGGCGGTAAAGGCCGACGCTGGTGCGCGAGTTCTGGGGCGCCATGCAAAGGACTACGGCCTCTTCGACGCCGTCGGCGCGCATTTGGCGGACCACATCGGGAATGTAGGGACGCCAGTTGCGCATGCCCACGTAGACGCGAACCGGCGCGGTATCGGCGGACGGCTCCGCCTGGCCCAGTTCCGTTTCTACGAGGCGGCCTTGTTCGATGGTGATCTCCGTCAGCGGGCTGCGGCCGATGAGGGCGTAGCGGTGCTGAATCTCTTCGATCAATGCCTGCGGCAGCGGACGGCCGCTGACCACGTTGCGCAGGTACTCGGGAACCTGCTCGACGGTCTCAGGGGTTCCGTGGGCGAGGAGGAGAACGGCCTGTTTAGCCATTGACCGGCTCCGCATTTTTGTCCAGGCGAAACTCGCGAACCATGCGCACGACGGCCCGGACGTTCTCGACCGGCGTGGTGGGGACGATGCCGTGGCCGAGGTTGAAGATGTGTCCGGGACGGCCGTTGGCGGCGCGCAGAATCTCCTTGACGCGGAGTTCGATCACTTCAAGGGGTGCAAAGAGCGTGATGGGGTCGAGGTTGCCCTGCACGGCGTGGCCGTGGCCGACGGCGCGCCAGCCTTCATCGAGGGGCTGACGCCAGTCGAGGCCGATGACGTCGGCCCCGGTGGAGGCCATCTCGGCGAGCAGGCCGGCGGTTTCGACGCCGAAGTAGATGACGGGCACGCCCATCTGTTGGACGGAGCGCACCAGGCGTTTGGAGGCTTCAAAGGCGTAGTCGCGATAGTCGGCCAGGGCGAGCGAGCCCACCCAGCTATCGAAGATCTGGATGACGTCGGCGCCGGCCTGGACCTGGAGGCGGCAATACTGCTCGAGGACCTTGACGATCTTGTCGAGGAGCAGGCGCCAGGAGAGGGTGTCGCGATACATCATGGTCTTGGTGTGGATGTAGTTTTTGGAGCCGCCGCCCTCGATCATGTAGCTGGCCAGGGTGTAGGGAGCGCCGCAGAAGCCGATGATGCCGAGGCGGTCGCGAAAGTGCGTGGCTACCTTCTGGATGGCGCGGGCCACATAGGCCAGGTCGTCGGCGCGGTCGGTGCGCAGGGCGCGGACGCCCTCGGCGGTGCGGACGGGGTGGTGGACGACCGGGCCCTCGCCGGCCTGGAACTCGAAGGGCAGGCCCATGGGTTCGAGGGGCAACAGCAGATCGGCAAAGATGATGGCCGCGTCCACGCCGAGCTTTTCAGCGGCGGTGATGGTGACCTCGGCGGCCAGATCGGGCTGCTTGCAGATTTCGACCAGGGTGTGGTGCTTGCGGACGTCGCGGTACTCCTGCATGTAGCGGCCGGCCTGGCGCAGGAACCAGACGGGGGTACGGTCGACGGGGCGGCGGAGACAGGCGCGGATAAATCGGCTGCCGTCGAGAATGGTGTCGGGGATGGTTTCGACAACGGCAGGGTTTTCGTTCGATGGTTCCATATAGTGTCGATTTTACCGGGTCAGACGGACTGTGCTTTGCCCAGAAGGACTTGGGGGAACGTTCTGACAGGAACCTCCGATCAAGTTGGAGGAAAGAGCGCTCTTCTTGAGGGGAAAAGGCCAATCTACGCCTTTCTCCCATTGAATTTCCCCGCAAATCGCCGTATGATAACTATGCAGACGAATTTGTCCGCCATGGTTGCTGTGTGGGTGCCGGCTGGCGGAGAGATGAGTGGGCTCACAGCCCACTTTTTATTTGGGCCAATTTTTTGAGTAAGAAGCCGCCGTCGAGCGGCCTGGGAACGATGGCAGTCAAGCTGGACGAAATTCGAGCAGCGGCGGCAAGGGTGGCCGCATCCCATGGGCTGGACGTGGTGGACCTTGAGTTCATCGGTCCTGCAAAGGAGCGCACCCTCCGCATCTTCCTCGAGAAAAACGCCGCGGGACGCGCCCAACTCAAGGCGGCTATCGCGGCAGGCGCGGACGGCCTTCCCGAACGGCTGATCGAGGGGACGCTGAGCGTCGAGCAGCTTTCCGGCATCACACATGATGATTGCGCCGCTTTCAGCCGCGACTTCGGCGTGTTGCTGGACGTGGAAGACTTGGTTGCCGGCGCCGAGTACACGCTGGAAGCAAGTTCGCCGGGCCTGGATCGCAAGCTGAGCCGGCGGGAAGATTTTCAACGGTTTTTGGGCTGCCTGGTCAAAATCCAGACCTTTGAGCCCATTCGCAACAACCGGCACTGGCAGGGACGTTTGGTCGCCGGCTCCGGAACAGATGAAACCATCACGCTGGATCTCGCCGCCGTCAAGCAGAACAGCAAGACCAGGAAGACCGGCGTCGATACGGTAGAGATTGCGCTCGGCAACATCGAAAAAGCGCAACTCGTGCCCGAAATCTGAGCTTCCTCCCGGAACCTGCAAGCGTCCGGAAACAGAAACCCAACCGAACCGGCCTCGGCCCCAATCGGCCCCGCCGCAAGCCACAAACAAGAGAGCAAGCAGAGTATGGCCACCAGCGTTTTGTATCAGAGTATCGAGCTCCTCAGCCACGAGAAGGGCATTGAACCCGAGATCGTTGTCGGAGCCGTCGAAGAGGCCATTGCCCTGGCCACGCGCAAGTTCTACAAGACCCAGGAAAACATGCGCGGGGAGCTGAACAAGGAGACCGGCGCCATCACGGCCTACATCTACAAAACGGTTGTGGCCGACGATGAGCCGATCGAAGACCCGCTCAACCAGATCACGCTCGAAGAGGCCGCCAAACTCGCCCCCGACGCCGAAGTCGGCAGCGAGATTCGGCTCTATCGCGACACCAGTCCCCTCGGCCGTATCGCCGCGCAACTGGCCAAGCAGGTCATCTTCCAGAAGGTCCGCGAAGCCGAGCGCGACACGGTCTTCAACGAATACGCCCATCGCGAAAAGGAAGTCCTCAACGCCACCGTCAAGCGCATCGAGGGCCAGGACATCATTTACGACCTCGGCAAGGCCGAAGCCCGCTGCCCCAGGCGCGAGCAGTCGCGTCTGGAGCAGTTCTCCATCGGCGAGCGCGTTCGCGTCGTTCTGCTCAAGGTGGATCGCGCCGCCAAGGGCCCGCAGGTCATCGTCTCCCGCGCCGCCCCCGAGCTGGTTTCCAATCTCTTCCAGTCCGAAGTCCCTGAAATCTACGACAGCACCGTCGTCATCCGCGCCATTGCCCGCGAGGCCGGCGAGCGCACCAAGATCGCCGTGCAGAGCCGCGACAAGGACGTTGACCCTGTCGGCGCCTGCGTCGGCATGAAGGGCATGCGCGTCCAGTCCATCATCCGCGAGCTGCGCGGCGAAAAAATCGACATCATCGAATTCAGCGATGAGATCACCACCTTCGCCGAGAAGGCTTTGCAGCCCGCCAAGGTCAGCCGCGTCTCCATCTCCGACCTCACCGACAAGCAGCTCGAAGTCATCGTCGACGACACCCAGCTCTCGCTCGCCATCGGCAAGAAGGGCCAGAATGTCCGCCTGGCAGCGAAGCTGCTGGGCTGGAAGATCGACATCAAGAGCGAAGAGGAGAAGCGCCAGGAGGTCGAGCAGCAGATGCAGGCTCTCTCCGGCGGTCCCTCCACGCCCATCGAGCAGGTCACCGAGCTGGGCGACGGCATCATCCAGAAACTGGTCGCCGCCGGCATCACCACCGTCGAAACCCTCGCCGACATGACCCCCGAGCAGCTCGAGGAAATCCCCGGCATCGGCGAAAAGACGCTGGAACGCATCAGCGTCGCCGTCCGCCACTACTTCGGCCACTTTGAAGAGGGCGAAGAAGGCCACGAGCCCGAAACCGCCGAAGACGATTCAATTGACGCCGAGCACGCCGAAGCCGAAGTTGCGGAAGACGCCGAAGGCGTTTCCGTGGAAACGGCTGTTGAGGAATCCGGCGAGGCGGAGATTGAGATCGCGCCGGCAGTTGAAGCCGGCGCGGAGGCCGAAGCGGAGAATGCCGCCGAAGTCCTGGAAGAAGCGGAAAGCCTGCAGGCAGCCGAGGCGGAAGACGAAAACCTTGGCGGCGCTGAACTGGAAGCAGAGGCCGACTCAGAGTCCGAAGGCCTCACCGCGGCGGAACTGGCCATAGAGGACGTTCCTGTGGCAGAGGATGTAGACACGCTGGACACAGAATTGGACCAAACTGAAAGCGCAACATCGGACGAGCAGGCGGCCAAAGAGGACGGCGCATAACATGCGCCGCACTCTTCAAGGCCAATCGGGCAACAACGGAATTCTCAAGAGCAGCCATTGCCATGAGGTAGTCCGCCGCGGCGGACGACGAACGGGCTTTGGGTAGCACATTTTGAAAAGAGGCGGATGAGTAAGGTTCGTATCAACGATCTCGCACGCGAGATGGAAGTCAAGAGTCGCCAGATTCTTGACATTTTGGCGGAACTCGGCCTGGGCGCCGGCAAGACCCACTCCAGTTCGCTGGAGGAGGACGAGGCGGAGAAGGTTCGCGTGCATTTTGAGCGCGGATCGCGCTCCGGCGGCCACTCGAGTCCCGCGCCTTCGCGCGCCCCGCAGGCCATTACCCCCAAAATCGATCTCTCCCATGTATCCAAGCCCGGCGACGCGCTCAAGGCCGTTTTGGCCGCCAAGCTGAAGGAAGAACAAGAGGCGCGCCTGAGCCATCTGCCCGTGCGCACGCCCGCCGTGCCGCCCGCTCCCGCTCGCCCTGCGCCCCCCGCAGTTCCAGTGGCCGCCGCCGCGCCTCCGGCCGCGCCGGCCCGTCCGGAACCGCGCAGGATTGTGCCCCAGCCGCGATCCGCGCCGCCCGTCGTCGCCCCTCCTCCGGCTCCGCCGGCCATTGCCTCCCGTCCGCCCGCCGGCCCGGTCGTCGCCAAGGCGCCTGCGGGCGCTGTCGCCGCCACGCGTCCGGCAGTCGTCGCGGCGCCGCCCGCCGCCGTGGTGGTCAAGCCCCCGGTCGCCCCTGGCGTGCCCCAGGCTCCCCGCGAAGAGCACCCTCGCGCCGCTGAGAAGCCTGCCGCGGTCAAACCGCCGCCGGCCCCGCCTGTTGCGGCTCCCGCGGAAGCTGTGGCCGAACCGCCCGTCGCCCCGCTTGTGGTCGCAGCCGTTGAGGCTGTCGCGGCTGCGCCTGCTCCCTCCGCCGTTGCGGCCGAGCCCCCTGCAATTGCCGCTCAGCACGACTTCGAAACCCTGGAAGTCATTAAGGAAACTCAAGTCTTAGCCCCCATCGATCTCCTCGAACCAGAGATCGCAGCCCCTCCGGCGCATCGCGCCAAGGGCCACGCGAAAACTGCGGCGCCCACCCCCGCGACGCCCCCACGCCGCATGGTCATGCCCCAGACCGGGCCCCGTCCCGTCTACAAGGCGCCCATCGTCGATGCGTCCGTTCCCGCGGCCGGCACCGGAAACCAGGCCGTCGGCGCTGGCATTCAGCGCGGCAAGCCGATCTTCGACCGCCGCCCCTCCGGCGGGCCCGGCAGTTATCCGCAACGCACCTCGGGAGCCTCTGTGACGCCCGGCCAAATGCCCGGCGGACCGCGGCCCAAGCATCCCACCCGCACCACCCCTGGCGGCTATGCCGGACCCGCCGGCACTGGCGGTCCTGGTGCTCCCGGCGCGCGTCCCGGTTTCGGCGCACGGCCCGGCTTTGGCGCAGCCCGTCCCGGTGGCTTCGGCGGCCCGCGTCCCGCGCCCGGCGGCGCTCCACCAACCGGCGAAGCGCCCCGCCCCCAGCGTGCGGCGCCCAGCAGAGGCCGCGGCGGACGCCCGCAGTACCCCAAGACCAAGGAAGGCCCCATGAAGGGCTTTGTGCCGCCGCCGCGTTACGGCGGGGTGCAATATGGCGGTGAACCGCTGCCCATCACTCGCGAAATCACCGTAACCGAAGGCATCAGCGTCAAGGACCTGGCCGAAAAGCTCGACGTCCGCGCCAAGGACCTGATTGCCACGCTCCTGATGAGCGGCGTCTTCGTCACCGTCAACCAGTCCCTCGACGCCGAAATGGTCAAGGACGTGGCCGCCAAATTCGGCACCGCCGCCAACGTCATCAGCTACGAAGAAGAGATCGCCAACCAGGCCATCGAAGAGGTCCTCGAAGCCGAAAACACCGGCGAGCTCGAAGTCCCCCGTTCCCCCGTCGTCACCGTCATGGGCCACGTCGATCACGGCAAGACCTCCCTGCTCGACGCCATCCGCCTCACGCACGTGGCCGAAGGCGAGGCCGGCGGCATCACCCAGCACATCGGCGCCTACAAGGTGAAGTTTGCCAAGGAAGGCTCGCCGGCATCCGGCCGCGAGATCGTCTTCCTCGACACCCCCGGCCACGAAGCCTTCACCCGCATGAGAGCCCGCGGCGCTAAGGTCACTGACATTGTGGTCATCGTCGTCGCCGCCGACGACGGCGTCATGCCCCAAACCCTCGAGGCCATCGACCACGCCAAGGCCGCCAACGTTCCCATCATCGTCGCCGTCAACAAGATCGACAAGCCCGAAGCCAACCCCGAGCGCGTCAAGAAGCAGCTCGCCGACCGCGGCCTCATCCCCGAAGAGTGGGCCGTCGGCGGCGAAGGCACCGTCTTCGTCGAAGTCTCCGCCAAGAAGCGCATCAACCTCGACCTGCTTCTCGAAATGATCTGCCTGGTCTCCGACATTCGCGCGCCCAAAGCCACCCCCGGCCGCAAGGCCGTCGGCTCGGTCATTGAAGCCAAGCTCGACCGCGGCCGCGGCGCCGTCGCCACCGTCCTCGTCCAGGACGGAACCCTGCACCTCAACGACAGCTACATCGTCGGCAACACCTTCGGCAAGGTCCGCGCCATGTTCGACGACCGCGGACGCCCCCTCGAGGAAGCCGGCCCATCCACCCCCGTCGAAGTCCTCGGCCTTGAAGCCATGCCCGACTCCGGCGACACCTTCCTCGTCGTCGCCGACCGCGACAAGGCCAAGGGCATCGCCCAGTACCGCAAGATGAAGGAGCGCGACGCCCAGCTCGCCAAGAGCTCCCGCGTCTCTCTCGAAGGCCTCGCCGAGCAGATTCGCACCGCCGGCGTCAAGGACCTCGCCCTTATTATCAAGGGCGACGTCACCGGCTCGGTCGAAGTCCTGGCCGACTCCCTGGTCCGCATGTCCACTGAGAAGGTGCGCGTCAAGGTCATCCACTCCGGCGTCGGCTCCATCACCGAGAGCGACGTCCTGCTGGCCGCGGCCTCGAACGCCATCATCATCGGCTTCAGCGTCCGCCCCGAGCGCAAGGCCGCCGAACTGGCGCAGCAGGAAGACGTTGAAATCCGCCTCCACTCCATCATCTACGAGTTGCAGGACGAGATGCGCCTGGCCATGCTCGGCCTGCTCGAACCCACCTTTAAGGAGAACTACGTCGGCCGTGCCGAAATCATCAACGTCTTCCGCATTCCCAAGGTCGGCACCATCGCCGGCTGCCGCGTCCTGGATGGCGTCATCCGCCGCGATGCCGAGGTCAAGGTCATGCGCGGCGGCGAACAGCTCTTCAAGGGCAAGATCGGCTCCCTCAAGCGCTTCAAGGACGACGCCCGCGAAGTCACCAACGGCATGGAATGCGGCATCGGCCTCGGCGGCTTCACCGACCTCAAGGAAGGCGACATCGTCGAGGCCTTCTCCACCGAAAAACTGGCCGCCGACCTCGGCGCCCTCACCACCGCCAAGGCATAACTCAACTTAGCTAGTCCAACCCAGCAGCAATCCGGCCCGCTCCCACCACGAGAAGCGGGCCGGTTTCTTCTTGGCGGGCTTATTCTACGGCCAGGTTCCTCCCTTCCCACATAGCTGTTCTTGTGGCAAGAGGGGGTACGAATCCAACCCACCCGGAGAAATACCCGAACACTCTGGTCCCGCCCGCCGTCTTAGCGTGTGTACAGGGCAGTTAAGATGCCTGGTGGACCTTGGGCCCGGCGCATAGCGTCCGCTTGCGGCCCTGAGGGAGCGCTCCAGCCTTGACCACGGACGAAGATGTTGAGTTCACGGCACTCGTCCAGCGCCAGTCGCGCTTCGTCTTCCGCGTTGCCTACGCCGTGCTGCTCAACGCCCATGACGCCGAAGACGTGGTTCAGGAGACCTTCTTGAAGCTCTATCGCAATCGCGGATGGCGCCACCTCGACAACGAGCGCGCATTTCTGGCCCGCGTGGCTTGGCGCATTGCGGTCGACCAGCATCCCCGCCGGCCTCAACCAACCGGCCCTGCCCTCGATGCCGCCGCGGCTGACGATCCCCCGTCGCCGGATCCCAGCCCCGAGCAGACCTTGCTCCTCTCCAACCAGCAGGCCATGGTTCGCTCCATGATCGACGCACTGCCCGAAGCGCTCCGCCTGCCCCTTGTGCTCTCCGCCTTTGACGAACTCAATTCCCGCGAGATCGGCGGCATCCTCGGCATTCCTGAGGGTACCGTCCGCACGCGCCTTCAGCGCGCTCGCCAGGTGCTCCACCAGAAACTCACCAACATCCAGGAGACTCGCTATGCGTGAGAACGGCGACCTCGACCGCCTGCTCGACTCCGTCCTCTCAACCTACGGCGACCCCGGCCCCGGCTCCGGTCTCGATCAACGTGTCCTTGCCAGTATCCGGACCCGCATTGCCGCGGAACCTGCGCCGCGCCGCCGCTGGCTGCCCTGGGCCGTCGGCCTGCCTGCCGCCGCCTGCCTGCTTCTTTTCTTCCTTGCGGGTCCAAAGACCGCCCATTCACCGGCCATCCCTGCGAAGGTGGTCACCCAGCCCCAGGAGTTTCCCATCACCACCGCTCATACCGGGCCGCTGCCAGCTCTTAGGCCCCAACTGGTCCCCAGGACCAGGCAAGTCCCATTCAGCCGGCAGTCCCGGCCCGGCGGACACGCGACCAGGTCCGTTGCGCTGCCCAAACTCGATGTCTTCCCCACCCCTCAGCCGCTCACCCAGGCAGAGCAGGCCCTCGTCGCCTTCGCTGTCCGCGCTCCTGAGGCCGAACGCCAGTCCCTCATCGCGGCGCAAAAGCAGGCTGAGGCGCCATTGAGCATCGCAGCCATCGAAATTCCACTACTTGAATCGCCCGACAAGGGCGCGAACTAAGGAGATTCTCATGCGCAAAACCGCCCTATTCTGCTGCCTTCTGGCCTTGATCCTACCCTTCGGACACAGAACCTTTGCCCAGGAAACAACCAAAGCGCAGGACGCCGCAAAGCCCCCGGAACCCGTGGTTCACTACTACCACCTTGACTTCCTGGTCCAGGAAGTCAGCGCAGACGGCAAGCCCGTCAACAGCCGCTCTTACTCGACCACCGTCGTCACCAACTCTGAACATGCGTCCGTCATCCGCGTCAAGACCAATGTTCCCGTTGCTGTCGGAGCCTTTGTCGAAGGGGCGCCGTTGGCGAACACACAATACACATACCAGAGTGTTGGCGTGGAAATCGATGTCCGCAACGCCCGCGAGATCGGTCGGTTGCTCACGCTCAGCCTGACTGCGGATATCAGCAGTCTGGGCGGATCCGCAACCGTTGTCACGAACTTCCACGAACCCATTATCCGCCAAAATAAGTGGGAAGCGGCCGTTCTCATTCCTATTGGCAAACCCACCGTCGTCTTCAACTCCGACGACCTCGACAACAAGGGCAGCATGCAAATGCAGGTGACCGCCACTCTGCTGCAGTAGCCGTCCGTCGTCCTGAGCCAGAGAGGAAGGGATACCGCGTGCTCCCGGGTCTCGATCTTGAAACCTGGGAGTCGGCCCATCTTCCGAATGTGTCACTCCCGCAGGGCGTACCGCTTCCATTGGAGGCCACGCCGCACCATGCCGCCGGCTCAGGAAGCACCCCCAGTGAGCTATCGGGCGTTCCCGAACACATTTTGGACGCTTGGAAGCCAACCTTCCGCCGGGTGCCCCATCCTTCGCATCTCGCCCAGGGTCATCTGCCGCTCCACGCGAACAGTAAGACTAAAGCCCGACGCCCGTGCGCAGAACCGTCTGTTCCAGCACCGCCAGCGCAATCAGCAACCCAATCCCCCAGACGGAAATCTTCGGCTCCGCCCCCGGCTCACCGTAGGGCTCGGTCTTGTCCCGGCGCGCCGCGAACAGATTCATCAACGGCACAAACGTTCCAATCGCCACCAGCATGAGAGGAAGCTGCGGAGTCATCGCCAGCAGCACCAGCGCGCTTCCCACCACCCAGGCCAGCATTCCCGATGCCATCATTTGCGGCCTGAGCGCAACGTCGGAGTTGGTCAAATTCAGAAGACAGGGCAACCCTGTCCGCGCCAACTGAACGATGCCGATTCCGCCCATCAGAAGAAAGAGCCAAAGGAACACCGGCGAAGCCATGCCCAGGCTGGCGAGCACCTTGTAGACATCGCCGTTTTTGTAGAAGGGTGGCGTCACCAGGTAGCCCATGAAGACTGCCATGCCCAGCAGCCCAAGCCATAGCGTCAGATAGCGGCCAAAGCTCTGTCCGCGCAACCGCTTGTGAACCATGAGGAAGATCACCCCAAGCACCAGGCTCGCCACCGGCCCCGCCCCGGCGATCACCGCGGCCCGCACCCCGGCATTGGCAATATCTTCTTCGTGCAGCCCGTAAACCGTAGGATGCAGTCCGAACATACGCGCAGTGACGCCATGCGCAAACTCATGCAAAGTCACCGTGATCAGAGCGGCTGCTCCATACGCTGAGGCCGACTGGATCAAGCGTGCCTGATGTCTCCACAGGCTGAATCGTCCCATGGTTCCTCCTTCGGACAGGGCTCCGGCCCGTTTCCAGGCTGGCTGCCCACTCTTTTCGAGCCGCTGCAATGCCGATGCCCCATCCTTCCGCGATCTTATCGCGGAAGGATGGAAGGCCTGAGATCTCAACCTGCGTCCGTCCGCGCTTTCGTCCGTCCCGCCCCCTTCGCCCTCGCCGCAATCGGCCCCGTAACCAGCACCACCGGCTCCTGATCCGGAAAGGTAGCAATCAATGTTAGATGTCCGCCCCTAGCGCCGCGTGCCCCAGAGCCTGCCCTGAGCTTGTCGAGGCGGGTCTCACTTTTGAGCAAGGAACCGGCTTTGGCAGGTGGAGTTGGGAAGGAACATGAGGTCCGGAGGGAGCCTGTATTCTTTAGACGCCCATGCAGGCGGCAAGTAGGCCGACTAGATCATTGGTGCTTCTCGAT